>Ga0114950_10003406_pt1 | contig 12240 bp, 13 predicted proteins | sample N075metaG_FD_83503 | JGI IMG/M metagenome (GOLD analysis project Ga0114950, IMG submission 83503) | Deep subsurface microbial communities from Kermadec Trench to uncover new lineages of life (NeLLi) - N075 metaG | ecosystem: Environmental > Aquatic > Marine > Ocean trench > Sediment | place...
ACCTATGATCTGGCGAAGTTCATCCATGGCGCGATGTGCTTCAGCCAGGAGCCTTCTGCGTTCACGGGGCAGTGCGTCGATTGAGCGGAGGTAATCGACCAATGCACCTCTAATCCTACCGTAGGCGAACGAAACGAATGGAGTGCCCCGCTCGGGATCAAACGAATCAAGTGCTTGAAGAAGTCCAAGAAGGCCTACGTTTTCGAGATCTTCCCGAGAAGCGAGCGGATGGTCAGGGATACTGAGACGGCCGACGATGGAGCGAACCAGCGGTACAGCTGCATTGACTACCGCTGTTCTGTTCTGCTCCGTTGGATCTTTGACATATGCAACGGCAAATGTTTGTAAATCTTGTGCCATGGGTCAGGGTGTTGTGTGCGAATGGTGTGCGACTATCAGGCAGCGCGAACTGCCGGTTCGTCGAGAGAGGGGATTGCTTCATCGGTTATTTGCTCTGAATCAAATGCCGTAGCACCTTTGACTGGATTCAACACCCGTATTGAAGAAGGAGAGGAGTTTTTCTCCTCCAGGAAGCAATGAATCGTAAAGTCACCCACGAGTAACACGATGTAGACCGTGCATGCAGTTGCTGCGCCCATCGCGACCGCGGCCAGGGTTCCAGCCTGGCGAGACAAGAATTCAAAAACGGCCAGGAAGCCGACGAGAAAACTGAACTGTGTAAAGAGGGCACGCATCGTATTTTATCAGGAATCGTTTTCGATTACGATATCCTGGATTACAAAGCGTGTGCCAGCCGGTAATACGGGCTCTTCATCCCTGTGTGATCGACTGTTTTGAGGGTGTCAGGAACGGGTATTTCTGACTCTTGCGGCGGTATCTCTGAAATTCACGCCACGGATTAAGAATTGTTGTAAATGCGCCGATAATTGTCACGAGCGCTTCAAAGGCGCTTTTCATGACGATCTGACGCTCCCCGCTGTGATCCAATCCGGAGAAATCCGGGAACAGCTTAAAATTTATTTTTAAGCCCATTTTTCTGACACCCGGTACGATGGCCGGAACGGAAAATTATTCCTCTACCAGGACCGCGAAGACACTTTTTTCCGGACGATAATCTAATCGATGTCGCCGTCCTCGCGGTATTTCCGCAGTTTATTGCGGATTGTTCGGGCACTGATGCCCAACTTAGCAGCAGCAGCTTGCTGATTATTGTTCGAATCCGTAAGCGCTTGAAGAATCATGTATCGTTCCATGTCTTCGATGGTCGTAAGCTTGCTTTTTCCGTCCTCGTCATCCGCCTGAGAAATTGTTGATCCTGCGGAAAAGAACTCATCAAAGACGTCGGACACTTCCACTACTGACCGGTCTGCAGACAAAATCACGCCCCTCTGAACCATGTTTTCCAGTTCTCTGACGTTGCCTGGCCAGTCGTAGCTTGTGAACCTGGCCTTCAGCTCCTCCGAGATAGATTTGGTTTCGTACTCATACAGACTGCAATATTTCGAGACAAAAAAATCGGCCAGAAGCAATACGTCACCTTCCCGGTCACGCAAGGGGGGAACTGTGAGCGGAAATACAGATAACCGGTGGTATAGATCTTCCCGGAAGGAGCCGTCTCTGATCGCATCTGCCAAGGTCCGGTTGCTGGTGGCGATCACCCGGACGTCAACTTTCTTGATCGTAGTGGAGCCGATTTTCTGAAATTCATTTTCCTGCAACACACGAAGCAGCTTGGCTTGAATTGAGAGGTCAATTTCGGTGATTTCATCCAAGAGAAGCGTACCACCATCTGCCACCTCAAACGCGCCGACCATGTCATCAATGGCACCTGTAAACGCTCCTTTTCTGTGTCCGAACAGGTGGCTTTCAACCAATTCCCGGGGAAGATTCGCGCAGTTAAGTGTATAGTACGGGCCTGAAGCCCGGTCACTCATCTGGTGAATCAGTTTCGCGAGTATTTCTTTCCCCGTGCCGGATTCGCCCATTATAAACACAGGGGCCTTATTGTTACTGACCCGTGGGAGCACTTCTTTGAGCCGCGTAATACTGGCAGAATCTCCGATGTATTCAACCAACGATGACGTGTCTATTCCGCCTCCTTTCTTAATCTTAATACCAGTTCCGGACACCCCCTGGTCGTTCGGAGCCGGTATGTCTTTCGAAAGTGACTGTTGAACTCGTTCTACAAGTTCAGCAGTTGAAAATGGCTTGGGTATATAATCAATGGCACCATGTTGCATCATTCGGACGGCGTGTTGCACGTTGGCGTGCGCCGTAACCATAATTACCCGCATGCTAGGATAATTTTGTCGGATATGACCCAGAAGAGCAAATCCGTCCATGTCTGGCATCATGAAATCGGTCACAACCAGGTCAAACGTTTCCTTTTTTAATGTTTCAACCGCCTGAACGGCACTGGAGCAACATGTGACCGACATGCCATGGCGGGAGAAAAGACGTTCAAACAGGCTGTGAAGCAACTGTTCGTCATCAACGAACAGAATCCGGGGTTCTTTCTCCATTATTGATCAGTATCAGGCAGGCAACTATAAAATTGAGTTGCCAATATACTGGAGCGGGTGCGTAGGAGAAAACCTCTCAGAAATTACTCGTTTTCAGAATAAACCGGAATTTTGAGGGTAAATTCTGTGTACTCGTCATCTGAGTCAGATGTAATAGTCAGCTCTCCTTTATGAATTCGAGCTATACGACGGGCCAACACCAGACCCAGACCCAAATTGGCAGACTTTGTTGTGTAAAATGGTTTAAACACAAGTGATTCATCCGATTGCGCCAGATTCGTGTTGTCATTCCGAATCGAATATTCGGCCCAGTTCTGGTCTTTCGACAACCGGGCAGTACACGTGATTCGAGAAAAGTCTGACGATTCCGCTTCGAATGCATTTCTAAGAACGGAGAGAAGTGCTTGTCGGATAAGAATTTCATCCGCACGGATAAAAATGGAGGAATCAATCGTCCGGGAAACAGCAATTCGTTCAATCTCGGAATCTGCAAGAGCGAACAATACGTCTTCGGGAATTTGGCTCGCCTGTACTTTCCGGAAATTCGCTTCCAGGGGATCGTTGTAGTATTGCAAATCCGACAGGATTCCCTCTATTCTGGATGTGCTTTCCATCACTCGGAATGCCAGTTGCCTCTGTTCCGGGCTTTCGATTGTTTCAAGAAGTAAGTCCGTATATCCCTCTATACCTGTCAGAAGGCTCCTGATTCTGTGTGCCATGACCTGCGCGAACGAAGAAACGGTAGGCTGCTCATCGTGAGGAAATTTATTGTGCAGAGCAAACCCAATCGAAGGCCTGTTATCTGCCATCGGGCGCCGTGATCTCGCGCGGCGGGCATCGTTCGCCTGGCGCATGGAATTACTGGATATTGAGTCGAAATCGTACATGTGTCAGCAGATTATTGATTCATAGAGCTGGCGTCGTCCACCCGGTCCGCGTCTGTATTTCTTGCGGTGTATCGATTGGATCGGGTCTGCGAAGACGGTGGTAAATCTGAATTCAACCGTGAGCCGGAGGCTGAGCGAATCGGCGTGCAAATCTCGGCCAGAACTCGACTGAAAGAATGAAGCTCGTCTATCATAGCGTCAACGCTTGTGAATGAAGTAAATCCCTGGTCGATCAACAATTGCCAGACAGGGGAGTCTGCACACTGATTAAATGACACGCGTTTACCGGCTGCATAACCTGCACAGGAAGCAAAAAGACTGGCTGCATGAACAATCCATAATCGCGGATTTGAATCCGGAGATTTTTCCGAGACAAAAGGGTCAAAAGCATATCGCATTATTATCGACAGCTTTTCGGGAAACTGCATTTTTCGGGCAAGAAATTCGCCTGCCTCACCGTGGTTAAACCCAAATGCAAGGCTCTCAACAGTTTGCAGATCTGCTCCTTTTATCTGATCCCACAGAGACGATTCACTATATATGCAGTTGGACTCTTCTCTGAAGTTGTTAAATATCATGTGTTTACCAACGTCGTGAAGAAGGCCTGCGGTGAACGCGGGACCCGCTTCTGTATGATCTTCGCCGCTCAGATGAGCAGCCAAATTCGCGGTTGCAATCGAGTGCCGTTGAAGCGATTTTTCGGCCCGCGATGTCGCTGAGGACCCGGCCAGAACGGCGTCGGCAAATTCTGAACCCGTTGCATAAGAGATCATTCGGGCAATTCCTCTCAATCCGAGTATATCGAAAGCTTTTCTGAGAGAGTCAACTGTGGAGCGGATGCCGTAATACGAACTATTCGCCTTTTTCAGGATCCATACAGCCAGGAGGGGATCTGAAGTTGCTATGTCGAGCAACTCACTGAACTGTGGTTTCCTTTCTGAGCTCGCCAGTTGTTCTGCAAATTCCCGGATCTCGTTCGTGGCCGGTTTGCGGAGCGTTAGCATTCCAAATGGACTGCTGATGATTTTTCCAGTTTGTGACATAATAGTAGTGATGCTGGCGGACGCGTTCCAATGGGTTGATCAAGCAGCCGTTCTAAGTCCTCCTCCTTTTGCCATCATTCGAGCCTCCTCGATTTGACCCTCCCGGATACACAATCCAACGAGGCGCCGGCGAAGAAGGTCGTCGGTCGGATGCGTCATAAATGCGGATCTGTAAAGAGGAAGGGCCTCTTTTGTCCATCCGCTTTTGACGATGGTCTGAAGTATCTGATCGACCAAATCAATTGACTTGTTGACGATGAGTCTCTCGGCAGCAGCGGCGGCGCCACTTGCTGAATCGAGGTAGAGAGAAAGTTTAAAAGTGTCTTCAACGAGTGTCGTTGGCATGTCAGAAACGCCCCCCGGAACTGCCGTTGACAGGTGCATCCGGACTTCTTTCCATGCTTTGCAATTCCACGCCCACGAAGCCAGCGCCAATTCGATAGTCTCCAGGCTGAGGCCCTCATCCCATCTGGCTTTCCGTTTCGGGAGTGTCGCATCAACCATATGTTTGTAGGCAGCTGAATACCGTCGCCGAAGTGTCAGGACCGCAAGTACGATCCGATTTGACGTAAACTGTTTCGGATAGAGCGTCAATGAGCGCCGGGCGTACCTATCGGCAGCATCAAGACCACCTAACACATATTCCGAGCCTGCGATAGCTGCATTCAGCGCTGCTTTTTCTTCCTTTGATTTCTCCTCCCCGGACGCGAGAGCATTAACTGCAATCTGACGGGCCTCCAGGGGCGAATTATTGTTAAGCGCTGTCCATGCCGCCTGAACATCTGCAAATACTATCTCTACAGCGTCAAAGCGAAGTTGCGGAAGCATGTGGTCCGACAGGTGTCCATCGAACGTGATTTTCTGTGGGCTGCGGTTACTCATGATAAATTTTTGTTTGTCCTGGCTGTGATCTGATATCCATCGATGCCAGAACCGCTATCAAATGTTTTGCCAATGCTGAATCCGGCTAAAAAGACCGTTCCAGGACCAGAATGAACAATCTTCGCAGGAATCTTTTTCCCACAGGTGGGCCGTTCTTTCCGGGGAAACGAACCGACGTCAGATCATGTGTGTGTAATTATGCCCCACAAAAAAAGGGTCCGACCCCAAGGCCAGACCCTTTTTCAGCATCGAAGCTGAACAATCAAATAAATAGGCGTGCTAATTTACGCTTCTACCGTATCGATATGTACAAACCTACGGTTGTTCCGGCCTTTGGTATACCGAACCTGTCCTGTCGACTTTGCAAACAACGTGTCATCTCCGCCGATCCCGATGTTGGTTCCAGGATGGATGGGTGTTCCTCGCTGCCGAACAATAATGGCTCCCGCTTTCACAAATTCGCCACCGAAAACTTTAATACCTAGCATTTGAGGGTTGGAGTCGCGACCGTTTTTAGTCGACCCCATGCCTTTCTTATGTGCCATTATACTTCCCTCCGGAAATTCGGATAATAAATGTGGATGGGTCTAACCTTTAACTGAATCGATTTTGATGCGCGTATATGGCTGCCTGTGGCCACGAGTGACACGGTAACGCTTACGGCGCTTTTTCTTGAATACAAGAACTTTGTCTGCCTTCACATGCTCGATCACGGTCGCTTCTACACGAGCGCCTTCAACAAGCGGGGTTCCAACCTTAATATCCTTTCCGCCAGCAACAAGAAGTACGTTCTCGAACGACAGCTTTTCGTTTTCTTCGGCGTCCTGGCGCGCCACGTACAAATAGTCGTTTTCGGTGACTTTGTACTGCTTTCCAGCTATTTCAACAATCGCGTACATTGGTATTCTCTTCTTTCGAGCGCTGGGTTGGCTACCGGCGCGAGAGTAAAATTGGGTGCAGGGCGTCTGCTAATTGCGACTGACCGCATCCTGACATAATCCGATCCGAGTTGCTTTGGAGCGAAATGGTACAGCCCACGAAAATACGGCCTTTTCAGATAGACATCAAGAAATGCTAATGACCAAATGGTTAAAGCATGATGAATCTGAATGACTGTTGCAGCTCAGATTATGAAGACCGACGTTTCAAAGACGGGTATAACCGGTCTATCATTTGATTAGCCGATTCGCGGGCAGTAACCAGTTCGACCGAGTTATCGTTCAGAATAATAACTTCCGACGGAGCGGGCCTGAGGTTGTATTCAGTGGACATCGAACGGCCGTACGCGCCGGCGTCCATGATAGCGAGAACGTCGCCCACTCGAATGGTTTGGATCATCCTGTCTCGCGCAAAAAAATCTGCAGATTCACAAATGTTGCCCACGACCTGATACGGATGCAACTCCCCGTCCGGATTCGACAGGTTAAAAATAGCGTGATAGGCGTCGTACATAGCCGGCCGTAAAAGATGCCCCATACCGGAGTCCACTCCCGCAAATATTTGGCCGTTGGAGTTTTTTACAGTGTTCACCTGAACCAGCAACGTTCCGGACTCGGCGACGATAAATCGGCCGGGTTCAAAAACAAAAGTCAGATCCTCGGAAGGATGTTCTTCCCTGAACGACCTTAAGGGATTGATAATCTTCGACTCCCATTCAGACAGATCAAGAGGGTTTTCATCCGGGCGATAAGGAATTCCAAGTCCGCCGCCGAGGTTAATGAACGCCAGGTCGCGAAATGATCGAGCGGCATCGAGCAGAACAGATATGGCGCGCCACACAATATTTGTATCGAGAATCCCGGACCCGATATGCTGGTGGAGTCCAACGATTTTCAGATTGTACTCTATCGCGATAGAAAGAACATCGGATACTTGTTCGACACCGATCCCAAACTTGCTTTTGTCTCCGGCGGTGATTACATGCGCGTGATGGCCTGCTCCGATCTGGGGGTTCAAGCGAATACAGACGGACGAACCCGGCAAAATCTCACCCAGCGTTTTAAGCCTGGATAACTCGCCGACATTTACGGTCACACCTCGATCGAAAGCGTTGACCATCTCGGCATCCGTCATGTTATTAGCCGAGTAAAAGATGGCATCCTTCTCAAATCCAAGCCGGAGTGCAAGCTCAAGTTCAGCCGGTGAGACGGCGTCTACACCCATGCCCTCATCTCTGATCATCTGAAGGATCCGGATGCTCGCATTCGCCTTCATTGCATAAAGCAGTCTCGACTGAACGCCCTCAGTGTGTGTTCTGAGAAGCTGAATCTGTTCTCGAATTCTGTCCAGGTCGTACACGAAAGTGGGGGTTCCGAACTCATGCACGGCAGACAGAAGTGTTTCTTGCTTGCGCGGATATTTCAGGAACGGAGAGTCGGTTGTCATCAAAGAATTACTTGTTCGAAGTCCAGGTTTTCGCCGGCCAGCACAAAAACAGTTGTAGGGAGCTGGGAAGTCCGCTTCTGAAGAGATTCGTAATATTCTTCGAAGTTATCTCCCGGCGCGGCCATTCCGAGAAACACAAGATCTGTATCGGTGGAAGACTGCCGTAAGATGTCTGGGAAGCTGCGACCATCAGCGACCAGAATTTCCGTATCTGCATTTATGCGAGTTGCGGCCAGCAATGTAGAGATATAGCCTGTGCTCCGTACGCGGCGTCTTTGGTTGGTACGACCATTTTTACTCGTACACGAGATCCACGCCACCTGAGGCTTGTCTGCAAGAGATAGGACAATATGAGCATCAATCCGCCATTCCCATGTTGACCGCCCCACCAGACGTCAATTCTTTTGCGCAATCCGAATCCGCGTTCTTCATTCAGTCGGACAATCATGGTATTGCGTTGAGCGGAGTGAAAATATCGGATCATGTCACAATATTCCGCTCGATGCCCGGGTACCTGGCTGTCTCCGAGCATAATCGTGTTCGGTACCAGCATTCCAAGCCCATACGCCTCGACGAGTTGCTTTGCACCGAGAAATGGGCTTTCTGCTGGCACGAGTCTGACCAGGGCCTGAATACCATGCCGGTCCAAATACTCGTAGATCGTGGACGAAAGTGCCCTGATTCTTTCTGATGAAACGGATGCAGCAGGCAAGATGCTCGATACCGTGAGCAGCGCTCGATTGTGGGAAAGAGCTGATGCCAGGCGGATAAGATGCCACCTTCGTGTGGGAGCGCCGGACAAGACCAGAATATGGGGTCGCCAGTTTTTCGGATCGGGAGTTCGCCTGATTCTGAGAAGGCCGACCCGGGTTAAATTCATCCAGATACCGAGTTTAACATCCCCCCATGCCGACTTCATTTCCCTGTGTTCGAGCCAAAAATAAATGGCAATAACAAAACTACCCGCCACCGCTGTTGCAATCGGATCTATCAAGAACATTACGCCCATGCATCCAAGAGCTCCTGTAAGAGACAGAATCCAATGGACTCTGAATTTTGGTCGGTAGGATGGATTTGCCAGAAATCTTTCGAGACCCGCGGCGATATTCAATACGCCATATGTAGTCAGGAAAAACATCGTCAAGATCGGCGCGACGAAATTCAGATTTCCTACCAGGACAACAATCATAGCTAACCCACATGTGACGACCGTTCCTGTTCTGGGCTGGTCAGTAGGCCCGACCCCTTTCCCGAGGAAATTCAACCATGACGGTAGAATTCGATCTTTGGCCAGAGCCTGCAGTACCCTGGGTGCACCCAGAATACTTCCGACCGCACTCGACAGTGTTGCGCCCCAGACGCCCAATAATATGGCGTCACCCCAGTAGGATATCCGACGCATGATCAGCGGATCGTTGATCAATTGTTCTGGAGTGGCCCTCGACGAGAGCAGAAACGGAACGAGCATATAGATGACAAATCCCACGGCCACAGCCGCCAGTGTGCCCGTTGGGATAGATCTTGCCGGGCTTCGCAGGTCTCCCGACATATTCACACCTGCCATAATGCCGGTTACAGCCGGGAAAAAGACAGCAAAAACGACCCAGAAATTTTCTCGCTGGACAGGAGTGACTTCCGCCAGATTGGCAGCAACCGGGATCGACTCCGAGGCGTCTCCCCCTAATATCAAAGAAATAAACGACAAGCCTATGGCCGCCATTATGATATATTGAGATCGTATCGCCGTTCTGGTCGAGCGGAGAGCCAGGGCGGCTACTAAAGCGGTTGTGATCAAGGCCACGATTTTGGCATTCAAGGCAGGGAATACGTTGGCCAGACTTTCCGCAAACCCGATCGTATAGAGCGCGACAGATAACGCTTGCGCGAGGTACAGTGGTATTCCGACCGCTCCGCCTGCCTCGATTCCGAGGGATCTCGAAACCATATAGTAGGCTCCGCCTCCTTTCGTATCCTGTGCAGTCGCGATCGAGGAGATAGACAGAGCTGTCAGGAAAGTTATCAGCGTCGACAACGTCACGATTGATAACGTGCCCCACAGCCCGACGTTGCCTACTACCCAGCCAAGGCGGAGGTAGAGAATGACTCCCAGAATCGTCAGTATTGAAGGCGTGAATACCCCTTCAAAGGTTGACAAACGCGAGTGCGCGACCTGTTCTGCTTCAGGATCTGCTCTCGATTTTCCGTAGGTTAAACCCATGGATCACAACAGCAATTCCGCGAGAATATAATCGGCGAACAAGATGTTTACACAGCTTACAACGACAGCACTCGTTGTACTTCGACCTACACCGTCCGCGCCTCCATCGGTCGAAAAGCCTTTCCAACATGCGATCGAAGTGATCAGGAATCCGAAGGCAAGCATTTTGGTCATCCCATAAAATGCGTCGAAGAGTTTAAAGAACTCTCGACCGCCTCTGATAAATGCTTCGAAAGAAAGGTAGCCCAGAAATTCTCCAGAATATCCGCCCGCAATCACGCTGACGACGACTGAAACGACATAGAGCGCGGGAAACATTAACGTCGCCGCCATTACGCGCGGCAATACGATAAATCCTTCCGAGTTAACACCCATGACTTCCAGTGCATCAATCTGCTCTGTGACTTTCATGGTCCCTATTTCCGCAGCAATGCTGGCTCCGATTCGCGAAGCGAGGACCAGCGCCGGGACAAGGGCCGCCATCTCCAACATCAATGTGGGAATGACCGCAGCCCCGATGGAGTCTTCGCTCAGGACAGTATTCTGGAGTTGGTAGGCCGTTTGAACGGTCAACACCACACCTGCGAAAGCACTGGCCAGGATGATGACAGGGATGGATTCAACTCCTATCCGTACCATTTGCCGCAACAGCGACTTACGGAAATGCTCAAGATCTCTCGCTGATGCGAAGGCGCGTCCGATAAACATTGTGTAGTCGCCCACGCTCGCGACGAGTTTAAGAGGTTTGCTAAGCAGCATACGGGTTGTTCTGATTCAGATTACCGGGCGGGAATTTACGCCATTCATCTCGATGTGTTGTACAATCTGTAATTGTTTCTCAGTTTGTCGCCCCGGGGTATCCGCTTCCGGAACGATCCGGCCCCACCAGAACCCATACCAACTGGAGTAAATCTCAATGAGTGAAACGACCCATTATCGATGGAACGACATGCCAAAAGAACAAGTCTCAAGCATGATCGACAGGCGCCTCATCATCGGAGATAAAATGATGCTGGCACACGTTTACCTTAAAAAAGGGTGCATCGTACCGCGACATCAACACGAGAATGAGCAGATTACTTATATCCTTGAGGGTGCACTGAGATTTTTTATCGGTGAAGACGGTTCGACGGTTATCGATGTGCGAGATGGCGAAGTATTGCATATTCCCTCGAATGTCTGGCACAGAGCCGAGGCGCTGGAAGACACCCTGGATGTGGACATATTCTCGCCGCCCCGTCAGGATTGGATCGATAAAACCGACGACTACCTTCGGGACAGTTAGGGCCCGTAACGATACACAGGATGGCTTCAGCAAGTGTTAACAGGCCTTAGGCGATCGTCTATTCCCGGTCAGGGGTCGGTTTGAACTTTTCTATCTCTGCCGCGACGGCAACATCAGCCTTTTTCTGAATGACTGTCATCAGCGCGAACATCAGAATGTTCAATACCACCAGGTCGAAAGCGAAAAAGATCCAGAAATTACCCACGGCCCAGGAAAACACGAATACGATCATCCTGGTGTTCGTGGTAAGGGCGTTGTAATACTTCAACAGCGACTTATTCTGAGAGCGATAAAATGCTTTTAGTTCTAAAGGGATATCCGGCCCAAAGTAGCTGGTAGTCAACCCGATCAGTCCTCCGGATCGTTCAGCAAATTCTTCCTGTCTTTTAGAATATCTGATGTATCCCCCGAGCAACAGTTTCTCCAGAAAATTACCCTTCCATGGCATTTCCGCTCGGTCTTTAGTGAGCGCAACTACCGATTCGATCTCGGCAGTTCCTGGTTTTTCCACGAAGAATAAATAGGCGTTTCGATAAAAGTCTGCGAGTGAACTTTGATAAGAATGAGCCAGCCCCGCAGAGACAACAACCGGCCACACCCACCATTCGCCGGTGGCAAGGTATAAGCGATATCCGACACTCAAATACAGGCTGGCAAATTTGACCGCATCGGAAATTCCATCAAGCATCCGGCCCAGTCGTGACTTCATGTTGGCCATTCTGGCAAGCTGTCCGTCCGCACCGTCAAGGGCCTGACCCAACATCCACATGAATATCCCGATGACATTGATCCACGGATTCAGCGGGATAAACAGCAGCCCCGAGACGACGCCGACCATCATACCGATGATCGATATTTGATTGGGTGTCATCCGAAGTTTGTGGGCGCCGACAGCCAGTGCATATCCCCATGGGCGATACAAATAGATATCGACTATTTCTTCGACATCTCTGGCCTTATAAGTTTCTGAAACCTTTCCCATAGAAGGGGTACCCTACCGAATCCTGATCACAATCAAACTTTCTCCGAAGCGACCAAAGATACTCTTATGTGAGAT
>Ga0114950_10003407_pt1 | contig 12236 bp, 7 predicted proteins | sample N075metaG_FD_83503 | JGI IMG/M metagenome (GOLD analysis project Ga0114950, IMG submission 83503) | Deep subsurface microbial communities from Kermadec Trench to uncover new lineages of life (NeLLi) - N075 metaG | ecosystem: Environmental > Aquatic > Marine > Ocean trench > Sediment | place...
GGCGTAAATCTACTCCTGATGCCAAGCAATCCCATACAAACCCGCGAGACAATCCTCAGGGCCGTTGCAGACGGGTCCATAAACATCGAGCGAATCACCTCCTCCGTGCGCCGGATACTGGAGACTAAATGGCGATTCGGGCTCTCGGTAACTCCCGCCCCCCGCATTCAAGATGTCCGAACTGCGCTTATCGGTAGCAGACGGCGCGGTTTTATACGTCAACTGGCTCACCATTCGATCGTTCTCGTAGATAAGTTAGGAATCGTGGACAGCATACTCCCTTTGGAATCGGTTTCGGTTTCTGTGATTCCGATAGTAGATAGCACAACCGGCCAATCTCTAGAATATCTGAGAAAATCTCTCGAACGTTATGCTTCAAACCTGACAATTTTGGATGCGGTCGTGCCCTCGACGTCGATTTCGACTATTTCGAATAGCTTATCCGAGGCTGCTCGATCTGACCTGATCTTAATTGCAGACCTCAGCTCGGTGCGAGGATCCCGGGTCGGCACGGTAAATCGAATTGCGGAGGCAGCTGAAAAATCGAATCGAGTCATCGTTTTTCTGGCGATGGGGTCGCCCTATAACTTCAGAGGTATTATCTCAGACACGGTTGCCACATTTTTTTCATTCGGTTCTGCCCCGTATGTCATTGATGCTGTTGTCGACGCAATATTCGGTCGATCTAAAATATGTGGTAAATTGCCAGTCCACGTTAATGTTAGTTACCCCCGCGGTGCCGGTATCTGCCGCGAACAGATGTATCCTCGTGAAGGCCTCCCGGAAGAAGTCGGAATGAGCAGCACCACAATGCGTGAACTAAAACGCACGATCGAGAAAGCGATTGCGGATAGCGCCTTTCCCGGAGCTGCCCTTGCTGTTGGAAGATCCGGAGTTATTTCGAAGCTACAGGGGTTTGGTCACTTTACCTATGAGCGCGGCCGCACAGTTGATCCCAACTCGGTCTTCGACCTTGCCAGTCTGACAAAAGTTATTGCCACCACAACAGCGATAATGCAGCTTTATGAAGATGGCCGTATTCGTCTGGACGATACCATCGCCAGCATCCTGCCCGACTTCAATTCTGTCGGAAAAGATGCCGTCACTATACGTCACCTTCTCACACACACTGGTGGGCTGATACCATTTAGGCCATACTTTCGCGACAGACAGGTTTCGCGCGTGTCGGTGATCGAGAATATCATGAATGATTCCTTGGTGACTGAACCCGGATTCCAGTCCCGGTATTCTGACCTCGGTCCGATTCTGCTCGCTCTGGTTGTCGAAAAACTCTCTGGAAAGCCATTTGATGAATACAGCAGAGACCACATTTTTCAACCGCTTCGGATGTACAATACAGGATATAGAAGCGTCCGAAGGGCGAGAGATGCGGAAGAAATAATCCCTACCGAGCTCGATACCTATTTCAGAAACAGACTCGTGCAAGGCGTAGTTCATGACGAAACGGCCTATGTCATGGGCGGAGTTGCAGGCCATGCCGGCCTTTTTTCGACCGTCAACGACTTGGCATTGTTCGCGGATATGATGTTAAATAACGGCCGAACGGGTGGCGAGCAGTTTTTAAAACCCGAGACTATTCGGTTGTTTACAGGAGCAGTTGACCCGGGCGGCCTGCATACCCGAGCCCTCGGCTGGGATACCAAAAGTATGCGCGGTTATTCGTCTGCAGGCTCGCACTTCGGCAGGTTTTCATACGGACATACAGGCTTTACGGGTACCTCATTATGGATCGATCCGGACCACGATATTTACGTGATTCTACTCACGAATCGTGTATACCCGACTCGAGACAATTCTAAACATGTCGCTGTTCGTCCAGCGATAGCAGATATTGCCTTTGAAGCCATTCAAAATGCGTCAGATCAGTACCCGTCCTCCTTACCGCTCGAATAATCTGATGCGGAACCGAATCTTCGCGTGAGATTTCAATTGCCGCACTTTTCCGTGCGCAGACTCCGAGCGTTGACAAATAATTCTTACCCATTACAAATGCCCACATATCTCTATAAACGCGAAGACGGTTCTACTTTTGAAATCGAACAAAGAATCACCGCTCCCGCATTAAAGGAATGCCCTACGACCGGACAGGCGGTCGAACGCCTGATTAGCCCAGGTGCCGGGCTGATCTTTAAAGGAAGTGGTTTCTATATAACAGACTATGCGAGAAAAGGCGACGGATCAAACGGTTCATCGCCGTCAGATAGTACCCAGGACAAGTCTGGTGGGGACAAGTTGAAGTCGTCTACGGATTCCTCATCATCGTCGAGTTCATCATCTTCGAATTCGCCGGATTCAAACTCATCGTCGTCTGAATCATCTTCTTCAGAATCAAAGTCAGAGAAAGGCAAGGCTGGGGACTCTAAAAAAGGGTAACATCGCCGCGTCTCCACCTCCGAATCTCGTTGCGCCAAAAATTCTCATAGTCGGAGGATCGCTCCAGAACCACCGGTTTCAACAATGCAGGAAAATCCGATCGTAAATTCGTCACAAAAGTGAATGATTGGTCAGCGCGGCCGTCCTCAAAAGAGTAAAACCATGTTTCCCGCTCACGTGACCGATCAATGAAAAGCGGCTCTCCGAGAATGATATACACCATGCCCAGATCGGACCGCCACCCTTCGGACAAACCTCCGAATCGCACGTTCGCCTCTTCAACACGAGAAAAATAAAGGCGCAGCGTTTGCTTGGCTCTCCGTTCATCCGTCATGAATCGACCCCAGAATGAATCAAAGTCGTTCACCATCTGGCCCGGCTCAACTCCGACTTTGATGGCCTCCCATTCTTCCGGCTCAGCCAGATAAAAGAGCGGGGCCGACAATTCGGTATATGTTGTAACACCCGGGTATCTGGCTCTGCGGACCACAAGGTATCGATCCACGTTAACCGCCGGAGGACCACCCTCTACGGCCAGGTTGTCTACGCTCAGCACGAACTGATATGCCCCGGGTTCAACAATTTTGAACATTGTAGAAACGATCTCAGCAGTGCCGCGGAGAACTACCTCAGATATAACAGAGACGGTGTCAACGACAATTCGCCGACCCGTCACTGTAGCCGCGGTCGATGGAGGACCTCTCCAGTACGGGGGGCGGGCAGCAACTGTATCCGCCTGTATTTTAAGTAAGCCTATCGTCGTGCGAACAGGTCGCGAAACATTTCCGGCCATCGTAAAAGACACAGAAGTAGATTCTGCCCGAAAAGGTACGTGGATGTCCAACAGCGGCGTATTCGTCTCAGAATCAAGGCTGAGTTCACTGACTGTCAGGGCTGTGTTTTGCGCAGGGAACTGTGCAATCAGGGTCCGGGTCGATGTCTTGCCGGAAAGGCGATCTTCTAATTGAATTTCAACAAGATATTTGCCTGCCCGCGCAGCAAACACTACCTGATGCCGCGACAAGTTGAAGAGCGAAGGCAGCGCTCGTACAGGGCGAACAAACGAGGTTCGGGCAGACCTCTCGTCAAATAATCTTGACTTGTCCGCACTGTATAGCCTGATCAACCATTCCAGATGTGCGTGTAGCGAATCGTTTCGCTCCTCGAAAGTAATGGACGTCTCAGAAATGGCAACGTCTACAACCAATCCACGGATTTCACTATTGATAATGGGCGATACACGCGCATCAAATGAAAATTTATCACGCTCCCGTGCGCTGCTTATACCATCGTACGGTCCGCTCAATTCTGACGAGCCAGCACATCCGACCAACATCAGCAAGCAGACCCATAATATCTGATTGCCGTGGAGATACACGCTCGGTGTAAATCCGATGTGCATTAGTCAGACCGCTTTAACCGCTGCAGCAACAATCGCCGCAAAATCTTCAGCTTTCAGGCTCGCCCCACCTATCAGCCCCCCTCCAACGTCCGGCTGCGAGAGCAGCTCTGCAGCGTTACCTGGTTTCATGCTGCCTCCGTAAAGAATATCGATGTCGCTCCCCGAAGTTTTGCCGAATAAATCAATCAGGATTTTTCGAATGAGCGCATGCATTTCCTGAGCTTGTTCAGGTGTTGCCGTACGACCCGTTCCTATGGCCCAGATTGGTTCGTACGCAACAACCATCTCCAGCCCTGAACCAATCGCGACGCCCTTCATGCCGGCTCGAATCTGTCGTTCAACAATCTGTTTTTCCCTGCCGGCATCTCGTTCAGAAAGAGTTTCGCCGACGCACACAACGGGTACGAGTCGATTTGCTCTGGAGCTGGCGATTTTGAAATTGACCGTCTCATCGGTTTCACCAAAGTGCTGACGCCTTTCAGAGTGTCCGACAATCACATAGTGACAACCCGCCGATCGGAGCATCGGTGCTGAAACCTCGCCTGTATACGCTCCATATTCGCCATCGTGGACATTTTGAGCGCCCAGCAGCACAGGCGAACCGTGAATGACACTAAAAACCGCATCAATACTCACCATGGGCGGGAAAATAGCAACGCGCACAGGGTTCGGATCTCCGACCGACGACACCACTGCACTCGCCAACTGCCTGGCAGTCGGAAGGTCAGTATTCATTTTCCAGTTTCCAGCGATCAGCATAACAGTTTTTTCAGGTATTGATCTCCAGTGACAGACTAAAATCGCGATTCAAGATCAGGACAATAGTCATGGACTCCTTAATTCCCCCGAACAATCGCGACCAGGTCTTCTTCCAGCGGTCGCAATCCATAGCCCGAATACTTGCCCATAATGTAACCGTCCCGATCGATCAAAAACCGCGTTGGTAACACATGGATATTATACGCCGCACCAATATCTAAACTCTGTTCTGACGCGTAGGCAAAGGCACCAGCGTGAACATTTTCCTCAAAAAGAGCTTCGTTAATGTCTCTATCGGGCTCCATGGAAATAGAAAGAGTCGTAAACACGAGCGGATTCATAGCCTGAAACACGATATCTCTTTCGGCAAGCTCCTGCTGGAAAATCCGGCTTCTGGGCTCATAAAATTCAAGCACAAAAAATCTATCCGCCGCGTCAGATAGTGAGAATATTTCACCGTCACGTGTCACAACAGAAAATGGCGGCGCGGGCATGCCCGGCAAAAGGTTTTCGACCTCGTACGCGGCCCGTGTCGCCCATTCTGACCACTTCGAATCCGGATAATCCCTACGCAGAGTTAACGCTGCCTCAAGAGCGGCCTGGCGATTCAGGCTATCTGTGTGGGCCACTACCAGTTCAGCAGCAAGTGAAGCCTTCCGATCGATATCTTGTATGTTTTGGAGAAAATAATTGATCAAATTAATGGACGCCTCCTGCCCCGCGATGCGAGCCTCAGACCTGCGTGCGGCGCGAACCGCATCAACGATGTGAGGATTGTCTAAATCAAGATCCAGAACGTGATCAACAGCGAGAGCATCGTTCCAACCCTCCAACATCTGAACGGACTCGACGCTGGCGAGCTCTGCGCCGTATGTGCCGGGGTATAAATCTCTAAGGCTCCATAACATTGATGCAGTCTGTTCGGAGATCTGCGGAATGGACAAGTGCGCTGAATCACCCGTCTCGAGCATATCCACCATTGAAAGGCTGTACTGAGCCTTCGAATTAATGTATGCCATCCATGATGCATTTTCAGGAGACACTATTCTCAATCGCCTCCCGTTCAGCGGAAACGAACCCGATATTTGCGACGTGTCGCCCTGGGCTACTACAAATTGACTGGTACTCAGCTCGACCCCGGCCCTGCGTACTATTAATGGATAAACACCGCTCTCTCTTGCGCTGATTTCCAACTCGAAATCGCCATTCACATCGGTAACGGCAATAGCCAGGGTGTCAACATCTCCGTCATACTGAGCGGCTAACAAAACTTCAAATCCGCTGAAATCCGTAGTCGAATCGGTTTGGGTGGAGATTGTAAGACGACCGGTCGCGTAGGTTTGAAATCGTTCATCTTCCGACGAACCACATCCTGCGAGCGTTATGGCCACGAGACCTGCACTAAGAAGTCCTTTCACGTCGTTCTGAAATTCGATGTTCTTAAATCCGATGTTGTGTAGTCCAATCAATCTCCAGGAGCCAAAGTTAAAATTATGAATGAACGTCGGTGAACGTGTTTAACCGCTGCCAGTTCAGAAGAAAGAATAATAAATAGTACATCTCTTCTCAGTAATCAAGGAGCTTCAGAAGCCCCTCTCTAAGGCGTCCACGAGCCGAATAAATATCGTCTTCCAGCGAATTAGAAAACGGAACCGGCATGTCTTCAGCACCAATTCGTACCGGCGCAGCATCGAGTGAATCAAACGCCTCCTCCACAATTTCAGCCATAATTTCGGCTCCGAATCCACCAGTTCGAACAGCCTCATGAATTACAAGAACTCGATTTGTTTTCCTGATGGAAGCCAGGACCAATTCTCGATCCCACGGGATCAGTGTTCTAAGATCAATGACTTCCACAGAGACACCGCCTGGCGCCAATTCATCCGCAACTTCCTGGGCCCAGTGAACTCCCACGCCATAAGTAACAACTGTGACATCGGTTCCAGAGCGAGCGATGCGCGCTTTGCCAAGTGGTATTCGGAACGTATCCGTAGGCATTTCAGCTTTGAGTGACCGATATAACTTCTTGTGTTCGAAATACAAAACAGGGTTTGGATCGTCTATAGAAGAACGTAAAAGTCCTGCTGCGTCTTCAGGCGTCGACGGAAATACCACTTTGAGGCCCGGTACATGGCAGAACCATGCTTCCATGGATTGCGAATGAAACGGTCCGGCGCCAATCCCACCGCCAATCGGCGCCCGAATTGTGACACCTAAAGGTGCCCCCCACCGGTATCTTGTTGTTGCCAGGTTATTGACGATTTGATTGAAGCCACAGGTAATAAAGTCCGCATACTGGATTTCGACGACAGGCTTCCATCCCTCGAGCGCCAAACCCATCGCCATTCCAACAACACCGCTCTCAATAATCGGTGTATTTCGGACTCTGGCAGATCCGAACTCGTCCAAAAATCCTGCGGTGACTTTAAACACTCCTTCGTATTCAGCTATATCCTGGCCCATTATCAGGACGCGATCATCGTCCTGCATCGCTGAAAAAAGGCTTTTTGAAATTGCGTCGATGAATCGAACCGTTTCTCTCTTGCCGGTATATTTTGGCTCTGCTACTTCGGTGATCGGTTCGAAAACGTCAGACAATTCGGTCGCTCGGTCACTCACAACCGCTGGTTGAGTGAGTGTCCACTCGGCTATATCTTCTATCTGGTGCTCCAGTCGACTCTGAATCTTATCCCTTTCATTCTCTGAGAGCAGTTCAGAAACGTTGTCCGCGAACAGATTGACCGGGTCTCTCTCACCCCATTCTTTAAACAGGTGATCCGGAATATATTTCGTACCTGAAGCTTCCTCATGCCCTCGCATTCTGAATGTCTTCATTTCGAGTAAAGTCGGCCCATCGCCGGTCCGTGCCCTCGATGCGGCCCGCTCAACTGCTTCATTCACCGCTATCAAATCGTTTCCATCTACGATTTCAGAATTCATCCCGTAACCGGCGGCTGCATCCGCGATGTCTGTTAACGGAATCGCTTCTGCCGTTGGAGTAGACAAAGCATAACCGTTGTTTTCAACTATAAATAACACTGGTAACGACCAGATTGAAGCCAGACTGAGCGCTTCGTGGAAATCACCTTCCCTTGTTGAGCCTTCTCCTACAAAAGCTGCGACGACCCGATCAGAACCATCCAGCTGCGCAGCGAGGGCAAGCCCGTCAGCAACCGGTAACATCGCCGCAAGATGCGAAATCATGCCGATAATGTGGTGCTCGCGAGTTCCAAAATGAAAAGTTCGATCCCGGCCCCTGGTAAACCCGCCCTCTTTACCCATCATCTGACAGAAGAGTTTTTTGAGCGGCACACCACGTGTGGTCCAGACTCCCAAATTCCTATGCATCGGAAGAATGTAGTCGTCCTCCCGCAGAGCTGACGTAACTCCGACAGCAATGGCCTCCTGCCCATATCCGCTGAACCATTTCGCGATTCGGCCTTGCCTGATGAGGCTGAGCATCTTCTTCTCTATTACGCGTGGCAATAACAACGCCTCATATAAGGCGCGTACGTCTGTCAGTGAATCAGTCTGCATCGGTTACCTTCCGCTACCGCGAATGGCCGTATAAATGGTACGGAAGAGAATCTGCAGATCACGCTGCAAGCTCATATTCTCAATATAAAAAAGATCGTACTTCACTTTTTGCCGAACATCGTCAAGACTTGTGTCATATTTCCATTTTACCTGAGCCCAACCGGTAATCCCTGGCTTGACACGATGGCGTCGATTGTAGAGAGGTATTTCTCTGGCCAATTTTTCCACGAAATAAGGGCGTTCGGGCCGCGGACCAACGAGACTCATGTCGCCCTTAAAGACGTTTATTAGCTGCGGGATCTCATCCAGTCGCCATTTTCTAAGCCATCGTCCCAGAGGCGTATACCGTGGGTCATCCGTACTCGCCCACACTGGACCCGTCGTTTGTTCTGCGTCCTCTTTCATCGTCCGATATTTTAACATCGTGAACGTACGTCCTTTCTCACCCACGCGAATTTGTCTATATATCATTGGCCCGGGCGAAGAAGAATGGACTGCGATACCAATCAACACCCATAATGGGAAACCAACGATCAGGATTATCAAGGAGACAATCAGGTCGAACATCCTTTTCAACGAAACCTCCCAGGGGGCCAGTGGCTCCGGTAACACTTCAATCAACGGAATTCCATACATGTGTTCTGTACGAGACATTCCACCTATAAGCGTATAGAAATCGGGTACCAGCTTGAGAGTGACGGATTTTCCATCGCATAACCGCAGGACTTCCATCAGCGAATCGCCGTCGTTCGATCCCAGAGCTATCAAAACATCACGAACATCCAGCTCGTCTATCAAGCGAGGTAAATCGTGAATTGACTGGGTGTTTTCCAATTCTTCGAGGTCGGGTTCGAGATCTTCTCCCGGCGTACCACTCGGTTGTCTCCGCAATCGCAGTGCTCCCACAATTTCGATTCCGGCCTCCGGGTATCGGGCTACTTCCTCATACAATTTATCCAGACGGTCACTCCAGCCTACAACAAGAGCTCTGTGTAACCCCTTCCCGCGCATGATAAACATCTTCTGGACGGAGCGAACGATTACACGACCCAGCGCAACGAGAAAAAAGACCGTGCCCCAATAGAACAGTATATTCGATCTGGCTGAATAGGCATCAAGTGCATCAATAAAAAACACAAAAAACATTACCAAGATGCCCACGGTGACGACTTTCGCCAGCGTTACCAATTCGTCGAGCCTGCTCGCCGCGTACCGCTCCCGGTACATCCCAGATAACAGTAACAGAAGCAACCAATAACCCGTCAGGGCGGCATAAACAGGAATCAGACTCGATACTGCGGGCGATAATGTTGGATCACCGAACACGGCCCATTCGAACCGTACCAGATACCACAACACATTTGCACATATCAGTGCACCGGCATCGAACAAGAGAAGAGTTATGAGTTCAGTTTTCCTGGACACGTGAGAGGCAGTTACAGAATCAGTGGGTTATCACAAGAATTGCGACGTGGGTAAATAAACAGGTCGACCATCCGGTTCCATATATCCATGACAATCTGCGACAGGCTTCCTAACTTCAGGGTGATGAAACGCATATACATAACACCGGAGTGCTTGTCGCTACCCGTGGGGAGCGGAATTATAGTACTGCTATCGATCCTCATAACACTGCTGAGTGCGGAATCAGCGCATTCTCAGGGAGCTCATATTCACGTTGCCGAAGAATCTACGGGATTTGCGATTGCGCAACTTCAACTTCGTGGATATATGTTATCTCTTAATCCCACAGATCTTCCGTATTCGGACGCAGTCATAGTTGCTGCTATTACTGAAGTCGACCGTAATTTACTCTCGCCGACTGAGTTGAGGTGGTTGAACCTCGTTCAAGCCACTGTATCTGATATGCACTCAGAAGAGGGAGCAGCCGTGATAGGAATCAGAGTCGAGGGTGGATTGAAAGCATCCAACAATGAACGCCTCGACGTACTTCGATATTCAGATTCTGACGAGACCGGACTCTGGCCACATGTCAAAATTCAACCCCGGTTTTCAGTGGGCGGTTTTGCAGCAGCGATCGGTGGACGGCACGACGTGTACTACGATAAAGACCCGGACGGAATCGACTCGGCGCTACGCCTTTTTATGAGGGCGGAAGATGCGTATGTGCGGTATGAATCAAGATGGTTTTCAGCGTCGATCGCTAGAATTCAGCGTCATTGGGGACAGTATGGGGAAGAGAGCACGATAGTCAGCTCCAATCCGCGTTCGTACGATCAGATCGGTTTTACGCTTGGACACGGAAGGCTGCGACTTCGAAGCACGCTCGGCGAGCTGGATAGTATTACGGGCGACAACGAATACACGGGTCTTGCCGGCGAAGACCCCTCCGGCAGCAAGCGCCGATATCTCGCGGCCAGCCGGCTCGACTGGCGACCGAATCAAAACCTTACCGTCACGGCCTTTCAATCCGTTTTGTATTCGGGTGAAAATTCGAACCTCTCACTAAAATTTTTGAATCCACTTCTGCCAGTGGTTCTGTCACTCAATAACACACCGAAAAATGATGAAAATAACGGATTTCTGGGTTTCGCGGTGTGGCATCGCTTCAAGAAGACCGCTTTCTACATTCAGACCACGTTAGATGATTTCGACATCATCAACCTGAACGAACCGTCTTCCTTTGCGGTTACCGGAAGTGTGTCCTTCATGGACGTTATTGCGCGTTCGACGCTTCAGGTCGGTGGCACCGTGGTGTCGGCCAGAACGTATAACACGCACCAGGTCGAAGGACAATACGTGTACCTGTTGCGGGGCATCGCGACGCAGTTCAGTGATTACATTTCGGGGTATGCCCGAATAGAAATATTTTCCGACGCCCTGATTCCAGGCTTAACCGTATCTCCAGGGGTGTATCTGCTGCTGCAGGGTCAGGCGGATATTCGAACTGTGCCGTTCCCTTCCGAGGACGAAACCGGGACAATTCTGTCCGGAACTGTCGAAAGTACCGTCCGTCCGTCCGTCCGCATTCGGTATGATCCCTCGCCTCTTTTCTTTTTCTCCACCGACCTGGGAATAAATTTTACTACGAACGACGAGCACATCGCCAACACGTCTGCAACCCGATTTGTGGGGCTCGCTCAATTCGGACTTAAAATCGCACTTGATGGACACATGCCTCTCTCCTTCTAAGTATCCTTCGCGCAGGTCGTCGCTGTATCGATATGAGGAGATCGTCGATGACTTCGCGGCGTTTTTAGAATTCTCCGAGCGGCCACTTCCCAGAACGATCTGGTTGAACCCACTAAAATGCGACAAATCTATTCTGGAGACCTGGTTAGACACGGATCTGAAGCCGATTGCCTGGAATCCTGATGCATTTCGTTCACCCGATGGCGACCGTAAACGATATTACGCCGCCTATCTGGCCGGTCTTTTCCATATCCAGGAAGAGGCGTCCATGTTACCTGCCGAACTTCTGCGGATTGCGACGGGCAGTTCCATTTTGGATCTGTGTGCGGCACCGGGTAATAAAACGGCGCAAGCCGCGTGCAAGACCGGATATTCAGGCACTGTAGTCGCCAACGATGTTTCAAGGACACGTGTGGGTGTGATTCAAACGGTCATGAATCGTCTTTCGCTGACGAACGTGTGTGTGACGGTTACCGATGCGGGGATTTGGCCTTTGGAAGGACCGGTGTACGATTATGTTATTGCAGACGTCCCGTGTTCGTGTGAGGGAACGTCCCGAAAAAACCGGCGGGCGCTGCTGGACGGCGACCCCGCATATCGGTCGGTCCTTGTTCGAAGACAAGAACGAATTCTGACAAGGGCGCTGGAGTTATGCGCTCCCGGTGGATACGTGGCGTACTCAACATGCACATACGCCCCTGAGGAAAACGAAGGTGTTGTATCAGCGGTACTTAAAAACTCACGGTTCGGTGAAGACGCCAAAATTATCCCGATAGATTGCGCGGGACTTCGATATTCAGCGGGAATCAGCAGCTGGAATGGTGTTGATTTTCACAGCGATATATCTCATTCTATACGAATATGGCCTCATCAACAAGACACAGGTGGGTTTTTCGTTGCCATCCTGCAAAAAGCAGGCACTCGCCGGAAAGCGATATCTCAGCGCTCTGAGGAGCAACCCTCCTCCATCACGTCGGAAACAATGACTGAC
>Ga0114950_10003415_pt1 | contig 12226 bp, 8 predicted proteins | sample N075metaG_FD_83503 | JGI IMG/M metagenome (GOLD analysis project Ga0114950, IMG submission 83503) | Deep subsurface microbial communities from Kermadec Trench to uncover new lineages of life (NeLLi) - N075 metaG | ecosystem: Environmental > Aquatic > Marine > Ocean trench > Sediment | place...
ACATCAGTAAGTTCCGCCGCCGTTTCACCAACAGGCACGACGTCAACAACCCGGATATTTGTCGGGTCAAGCAGCAAGGTGCCTGTTTCTCCGTTAGGAGCCCGCAGATCAACATCGCCATCCATTATCAGGTGACTTTTGCCCGAAACCTCAGCAAAGCCACCGTCGCCGGACTGGTCGCCACCCCGTGCGGTGATCTCACCGGCAAATATTGTTCGCCCATCGGACCAGACAATGACCTCGCCACCATCGCCATTAACGCTGGCATTGGCAGCAATAGTCACATCGTCACCAACAAACGTAAGTTCCGAATTATCTATTGCATTGTTAGAGCCCTGAAAGCCGCCACCGATGTAGACGTTACCGCCGCCGACACCACCGTCTGCATTAACTACAGCGCTGCCAAACAGGCCAACCCGATCGCCGGTCATGACAACTTCACCACCGTTAGATGCGGCATCACCGGAAACATCAATAGTGCCGCTATGCACAACGTCACCGCCACTGCCGACAAAATGCACCACGCCGCCAATATTTTCAATTCTGTTAGCGCGGACCACCCCTGTGTTGTTGATAACATTGGCATAGACATCACGGGCAGCAGATGCGGTAAGCAAAATTCGACCGCCGTTCGCAATCAGTTCACCACTGTTGGCTATAGCGGAATCAACACCCACAATGCTGTCTGCAATTGCCTGATCAACTTCAAACAACAGCAAGCCATCGCCCTGGAAATCCAGCGTGGCCGTGCTACCTGCTGCCAGCTGAATGGTGCCGAGGTCCGCAAGAATGACGCCCTCATTCAATACAGCTCCGCCAGCAAGCACGACATAGCCACCGGGGGCCGCCTGCAACACGCCCTGATTATGAATAAGACCTCCTTCGCCCCCTTCAAGCTGAATATTGCCACTCATAAAATCGTCGGTGCGAAGGTCCATAGAAGTGGCCAGCAAGCCTGCAACATTTATTTGTGCCGATTCACCAAAAATCATGCCATTCGGGTTCAACAGAAAAACCTGGCCGTTGGCGTTGATTGCACCAAAAATCTGACTGGGGTTCTGATCAAGGATTCTGTTTAGCGCAACGGAATCAGCCGTCGGTTGATCAAAGTTGACTGACTCATTGTTAGCAACGTTGAATGTTTGCCAGTCAATCGCAATTCGATCGCTTGCCTGCGTAATCTGGGTTGAAGTGGCATCTGGCCGACTGATCTGTCCCTGCCCTGCGACGATTTGCCCTCCCTCTGGACTCGCAAGAGCCGTAGCGCCACCGGCAAAACACCACGCCGCTGTCGCTGCAACCAGAAATGGTTTTGCAAGCAAGGTTCTGATCTGAATTCTAATCTCCGGTCTTAAGACTGAAGTGCTGGCTTTTTTCATTGTTGCTGCTCCATGCTGTTGGCGCGATAAACCTGACTCATTCGCTCTCAGCATTTATTCTTTTTAATATCTGTATGTTCACTGTTCAGAAACTGTAGGTGAGGCGCCCCCAGAAACGCGGGTCTTCATCATCAATCGCCAATGGCGGCTTACCGCCAAGCGGAGTTGCCAGTTCAAATCTGAAGTTTATGTTCGAGCGCTTGCCGACATCCCAGGCCATTTCCAGACCACCGCCGAAGCTGTAGAGATCAACTGTTTCATCTTCATTGGGAAACGGGTCGTTTTTCCGACCTCCGCCGTAGTCGGTAAACAGAAACCAGTTCCAAAGTGAGTAGCTGCGGATGCCACTCATTTTTGTGAATTCAGGAAAGCGGCCTGCAAAATTGTAGATCCACTCGAATGTGACATATCCGCCTTTGTCTACCAGCGCCTGAGAAACGGGATAACCGCGGTTACTATAAGGGCCGCCTATCGCAACTTGTTCGAGGGATACCAGCAGATCATTAGAGAATTGGTAATAACCACGAAAAAGCAGCGAGTTGTAGGTTGTGATTTGCTGCAATCGCTGCAGAGAAATTCCGATCTTGGTAAAATCACCGCCGGCGTAAGGGAAACTGCCGGCACAAGAAGAAGATTCGGTATAACCCTGACGGGTCGAGTTACAATTGCCGTCTGCAGACATTGAACCCAGAAAATCCGCTACCCCCAGGTCAAGCCATATACGGAACTGCGTAATTCCGGTTACGCCTGCAAGGCTATCTACCGTATCGAAGTTCCCACCCAGTGTAATAACCGAGAGTTTGTCTTCCCTCTCCCCGGTCGCGGCAAAGGGTGAGTCGAACGAAGCTCGCTTCACATTCAGCGCCCCATCAACACTGATGTTCAAAGTACGGCTGCGTTTAAACTGCTTTTTTACAAACAAGCCGGCAACTGCTGACTCACCTTGCAGTCCGAGATTCTGACCAATCGCGCCAACTTCAAACTGATTGGTATAGATATTCGCACCAAGTGACCAACTGCTGCGAGCAATAGGGCTTTCGTAGAAAATGCTGCCAAAGGTATTTTCAGCTGGGTCGAAGGTCTGCAAAATATTTACTTTCAATCGACCTGCTTGTCCCAGCGGGTTGTTCCACACCATCGAGCCAATGACGCGGTACTTTCCGTTAACCACCGTGCCGTAATTATCGCCCGTTACCGAAAAGTTCATGGGCTGCTCCGCGACTCTAAGAGTAAGTTCGCTGCTACCTACTTCCGACCCGGGCCTTAATATTGCGATTGGCATTAGCCCCGGGAAGTCGCGCACCTCGAGCACCGCACCTTGAAGCTGATCCAGCTCAGCGGGCTCACCAATAAGATTTTCAAATGGGGCCATGATCGTGGACGTTGAATAGAGTTCGTTGCCCTCGACATTGACGGCGCTAAGCGCACCAGGCAAAACATTGACGCGCACGATGCCGTTTTTAACCTTTTGCACAGGTATATAAGCCAACGCCAAAAAAAATCCGGATTCCCGGTATAGCTCGCTAATATCTGCAGCCATCGACTCAAGGTCAGCCAGCGTGTAGCCGTATTGGGGCTGCACAACAACTCTGTCGATGAGATATCCCTGCGCACGCTCATTCAGTTTGTCGCCGGCTTCGCGAGCAAGAATGGGATCAATGTAGAGATCAAATTCACTTACCTGGAGTTGCGCGGCATCTTCAGATATCGCCCCCCGCTCGCGGACCGGCGGAATCACGAAAATCTCCGGATCCACTTGTGGAAGCTCTATGTTTTCCATTTGGGGCAGCAGCCCCCCTGGCGTGAGTTGATCCGGCAGATTAGGACTTGGGTCGAGTGATTGCGCACCAACGGCGAATGAAAGCAGCGTACAAGCAACCGCAAAGACAAAATGATTAGCCAACATACCCCTTGCAACCACAGGTCGCCCTCTCAACTATTATTCTTATTGTTTTTACAGCCGAAATTGAAACTCTTCGCACTGGCTACGATAACTCTATATGCTGCGCAGCGTGTAAAAAATATTATTGTTTATATGCGCCTAGCACTCAATTTTCGGAGGATTCTACACGGATTCTGCGCTTTGAATTAACATAATATTCAAATCCAGCGCGACACCAGGGCGCTTGGAAACAGCTCGAAGCAGCAAGCCTATCCAGATATTTCGCGAGCTCAGTTCCAGAATATGGCGCTCAATAGAACGCAGCGCTGTTCTACACTGTCAAATTAGGACCCGCCACGCCCTACTTGATGTTCAGAAAACAATTTCAATACACATTCATCTTCAAGCACTGCCGATGTGATCCTGATAGTCATGCGCAACACATACACGATTTTGAGCCAAAAAATAAGCATATTTCGTCGTGCAGCACGGCCCAATTGGGACAATGAAAAATCGATAGTGATAGCTGATCAAGCGGCGGGAAATAGCTATTCACCACTGCGCGGATAAATTTGCTTTCCCCTCGCGCTGTGCGCGAAATACACAGCGGCCGCCTTGAGTCGGCATAGCATCCAGCACCTGCTTTTTCGGAAAAACCGGCTGGCTGATACTATGGCTACGCGCAACTTGGTTCAGTGCCAATCTACAGGAAGGTGCAAGCTGAGCAATTCGCTAGCTACTGCCAATCTCAGGAAGACAACCAGCATGACGAAAACAACTTTGCCCTTGATTAGTCCACGCACTATGAAATTCGGAATGGGGATCAGCTCAATCACTGATCTGACGGCAGCGGGTATTGTTGGAGAGGCTGACGCCAGCAGTCTTGAACAGGTTGCCAGCAAATTTTCGGTCGCGATCACACCTGCCATGCTGGATCTCATAAATCCTGCAATTCCTGACGACCCAATATTCAAACAGTTCATACCGGATACACGCGAACTCGACTTCGATGCGGAGGATATTTCCGACCCAATCGGTGACGAGTCCCACTCGCCCCTGCCCGGCATCATCCACCGCTACCCCGATAGGCTGCTGCTAACCCCTATTAAAGTATGTCCTGTCTATTGCCGCTTCTGTTTTCGACGCGAGACTGTTGGCCAGGGAGAAAACGGCGTGCTGTCGACAGAGGAACTTACGACGGCGCTTGCTTACATTCGTGATCATGAAGAAGTCTGGGAAGTCATTCTTTCAGGAGGGGATCCGCTGTTAATGTCACCGCGCCGCCTTAGCCAAATAGTTGCTGAACTGAGCAACATTGACCATGTACGGGTTATTCGCATTCATACGCGTGTGCCGGTAGTCAGTCCGGAACGCGTATCAGCTGCACTAATTGATGCGCTGCGAACTGATACGGCCTTATACGTTGTATTACACAGCAATCATCCGCGCGAAATGACGGCTGCCGCGCGAGATGCCTGTGCCCTGCTCGTAGACAATGGCATTCCCATGCTGAGCCAGAGCGTTCTCCTCAAAGGCATTAACGATGATGCGGCTACACTTGAGCAACTGTTCCGCACGCTGGTGGAAAACCGCATCAAACCCTATTACCTTCACCATGCCGACCGGGCTGCAGGCACGGCACATTTCCGCACCAGCATCCGGCACGGCCAATCACTGATGCGTGAATTGCGTGGCCGGGTATCAGGTCTGTGTCAGCCTGATTACATGCTTGATATCCCCGGTGGCGCCGGCAAGGTGCCGCTAGGGCCGACATGGATTGAGCCGGCCGGTGCCGACGCATACATAGTGAGCGACTATCACGGTGAGCAGCATCACTATAGTGATGAAACTGAAAACACTGACAACCGCAGCAGCTGACCTGGCAACTAACTGCACCGACATAGCTGGCCCAAATACTAACTGGACGGACTATAATAAGGATATCTGGCAGCAGGAGTGTTGAAACCAACTGCTAATGGTGAAAGGAAATGCAGGGGCTGTTGATTGATCTTGATGGCGTGGTTTGGCAGAACGATAACGTCGTTCCTGGCGCCCCTGAAACTCTGACCTGGTGTAAAGAGCAAGGTATTCCCCACCTCTTCATTACTAATACCACCTCCCAACCGCGACGTTTAATCGCAGCGAAGCTGGCCCGGCTTGGCATGGAGATTAGTGCGGATGCTATCCTTACGCCACCCGTTGCAGCCTGTAACTGGCTCGCTAAAAATAATCCCGGGCCTGCAGTCCTGTTCGTACCGGCAGCAACCAAAGAAGATTTCACTACTGTGAAACAATATGACGCAGCTATGGGTAATGCTGCATCTGTAATTATCGGTGACATAGGTGATGAGTGGACCTATCACAACCTGAACCAGGCCTTCCGCCTGTTGATTGGAGAACCTGCGCCAGTACTGATTGCCCTTGGTATGACTCGCTACTGGCGAGCAGCTGATGGCTTAAGACTGGATGTCGCACCGTTTGTCACTGCACTTGAACATGCGGCTGGGTGCAAAGCTGTGGTACTGGGCAAACCCTCGGCTGCTTTTTTTGGCGTTGCACTCACAACCATCGGCTGCAAGCCTGATGAAACCGTCATGATAGGTGACGACATCATTGGCGATATCGACGGTGCACAGCAAGTCGGTATGTTTGGAATACTTGTCAGGACCGGCAAGTTCCGCAAACAGGATCTTGAAGGAACAATCAAACCTGACACGGTGCTTGATTCAATCGCAGCTTTACCATCCTGGTGGAGCAAAACCAGAAACGTGGTACATAGCCATGAAACTACCTGAACCCTTTTTCCGGGTGATCAACCCGATGATGCGGATGTTACTGCGCTCCCCACTGCATTTTTTCTGGAGCAAGAGTCTTATGCTCATCACCTTTACCGGTCGTATAAGCAACAAGAAATTTACTACGCCAGTACGTTATATACGTGCTGGAAGTGGTATTCGCTGCTTCACGGCTGCAGAAAATCAGTGGTGGCGAAACTTGCGTGGCGGTGCAGATGTCATATTAAGAATCCAGGGCAAGGATGCTCAGTACCATGCCAGCGCAATTTTTGATGACCCTGCCAGGGTCAGGCAAGGCCTGGAAGATTATCTGAAGGTCTTCCCGCAGGATGCCGCCTATCACGATATACGCTTAACCCGGGATAAGGGCCTGGTTAAGGAAGACCTCGACCGTGCATCTACCACGGCAGTTATTGTTGAGGCTCAGCCGGCGTAACCCTGAGCACGTCCATTGTCAGGTCCGCAACCGGGCGGACACATAGATATAGGCTTCACGCAGGCAGCCTGTGATCTGCTAACGGCTGTGCCCGCGCCGTTTGTAGAAGCCGCGCTGGTTGTGTTCGTCAACAAGGCTAAACAACAGAATATCTCCAAAGTCGACACCGACTTCATCGGGACAGCCGATACCCGCTGGAGCTATAAAAAGAGCAACTCTGCAGATTCAACTATACTGACCAGCATGAAGCTGGCGCAGCAAAAGCATGGCGACCCGCACCCGGCTATCAAAGCCAAGCTAAAGCCGGTGATGGATGAGGTTTATCCGCATTGCCCACGGGCATTCAAATTTTTCCGCCTATGGGATGCTGAAATAATCCAGAGCAATGCAGAGCATCAATCCGATCAATACTGGTATCAACAATGGGCCAAACTAAGTTGACCTACAAAGAAATAGAACTCAAACCCGTGTCCGGAAATATTGGCGCAGAAATTCACGGTGTAGACCTCAGCCAACCACTAAGCGACACGGCCTGTAATGAAATTCGCAGCGCGCTACTCGAACACCTCGTCATATTTTTTCGTGACCAGAAGATTACGCCGGACCAGCTCAAAGACTTTGGCCGTCGCTTTGGTGAACTGCATGTTCATCCCTTTATACCGGCACTCGACGGGCACCCGGAAATTATTGAACTGCGCAGCCAGGACGATGGCCCGGCCGAGATGGCCTATCAGTCAAACCAGTGGCATACCGACCTGACGTATGTGGCGGAACCAACCATGGGCTCCATCCTGTTTGCAGAAACATCACCGCCGGCCGGTGGTGACACAATGTTTCTTAATCTCTACACAGCCTATGCAACCCTGTCACCCACGATGCAGACATTTGTTTCAGAACTGACCGCCATACATGACATTACAGCCAGCATGCCAGCAGATTTCATGGCGCAATCATGGGCGCCCAAACAACTTGAGCGGCTGCATAAAAATACCCCACCGGTAGAACACCCGGTGGTACGCACTCACCCGGAGACCGGTAAAAAGTGCCTGTTTGTGAATGCAAACTTTACTTCACACATTAAGGATCTCAGCCGCAGCGAAAGTGATGCGCTGCTGAATATGCTGTATGAGCACATCGCCAAGCCCGAGAACGTGTGTCGCTTTAACTGGGCAACAAACTCAATCGCATTCTGGGACAACCGCTGCACACAGCATTACGCGGTAAATGACTACAACAGCCTGCGCGTAATGCACCGGGTCACTATCTGCGGTGACCGGCCGGTTTAGGCATAGCCGCTTTGGACAGACCCAAACCTGGCAGCTAACAATAAAGGGCCGCCGGCTCTTTCGATACCGGCAGCCAGACCCTCTGGCAATCTCACTTTAAAAACTATTTTCCCGCATATCCACTGCGGCATAGCGAAACAGCTATCTAAGAACACCAGCTACGCAATCAAAGGAAAGCCCTGGCGGAAGTCACTAGAGAACAACAGGCTGAACCCTGCTGTATAACCGGCAACCCCGCTGTCATAGGAGATCCCTTAGACCGGTAGCTTTGCGACCCCTTCTTTCGAAAGGTGTGCCTTTGTTCAGTTCGCGACTAGGGTTTCATATCAACAGCGGGGCCGCAACGTAAAATTTTGGAATGCGATTAAATAGAACAACTTAGAAGAATAATGGCACTACCGATTATTCAATTAAGTTTAATAAGCTGCCTACAGCAAGATCGGGAATTGCCGCAACTGTGACATAAAATTAATTCGTAGCAACCTTAACAGGCTTTACTCAAATTCCATCCGATAACTGCCATCGGAATCCGGATCACGGATGTTAACTGACTGTTTTAATAACTAACTCAGGAGGCGTCTACGGAAACTAATGCAGTACCGTGCATAACGGCGCTGGACTGTTCCCCACATAATCCCCGCAGTTCGGACAGGCGTCTGAAATGTCCGCTATCGACTGCGGTTTCAACCGGTCGATGCAACACCAGTACCCTAAAATTTGAACACGGTGATGTTGGTAGCGTTACAAAGTTATTCTGATAAGTAGTGGGCTGGCTCTTTTTTTTGAAAGGTGGGATTATAGCTAGCTACCCATTTTGGTGCGTAACGAATCATTCAGAATGAACCTCGATAAGACTAAGCAGTGGCGAGACCCGATGTTTTTCGCCTGGGTCAGCGTAGGCCTGTTTTTGTTATTGAATATCGGGCTGTGTATTTTTCAGGTGTTCAATAAGTTAATGAATCCCGATGAGATTCAGCATATACATATTGGCTGGCTCGTTGCACACGGCGACATTTTGTATCGCGATTTCTGGGATCACCACGGTCCTATATACAGTTTGCTGAACGGTGCAGCGATTTACCTCACCGATGCGAGTCCATCTCTACGCATTTTGTTCTGGTCTCGCCTCCTAAGCCTGATTGTGACCGGTGGAACCATGTGGCTGACATGGGCAATTGCACGGCGTCTGTCTCTGTCACGATTGGGAGCGTTGCTTGCGGTCGCGGTTTTTTCCTCACTGCTTGTAGTGCAGACAAGGGGGCTGGAGATGCGCCCCGATCCGATGCAAAGCTTGTTTTGGGTCGGTGGGCTTTATCTGCTGATTTGCAATCAGACGGTGCGCAGCGTCAAGCGGGCGGGTTTCGCCGGTGCCTTGTTCGCTCTATCCATCCTGTCCAACGTTAAGGCTGGTCTTGGGCCGTTCTTTGTCGTTGTGTTCTATTTGTCTGCCCACAAGTTCTGTGGTTTGAGCTGGTCAGATGTGTGGCGAGATATTTACGGTATGGCGATAGGTGCGATTGTCGCATTTATACCATTCGTACTGTATTTCTGGATCAATGGTGCGCTTTTCGACTTTCTCTACTACAACTTTTTGTGGAATTTCGAGCTTGTTTATCACTGGAGTATAGCCGACCAGCAGTTCTCAGATTCGCCCTTAAAGACTAAGAGTGTAGCTGCCAGGTATTTTCAAAGTTTTCTGTCTAAACAGCTTCCCTTTATGTTGCTTAGCTTTCTTGGCGCCCTATTTTTTCTCGTACGAATTGCCAGAGAGAGTGTTCAGACGGAAAAGGCTCACAATTTGTTATTTTTCATTGCGACCGTTGGAGTAAGTCTCGGTTGGCTGCTGGATCTCTATACACAGTACTTTCTGATGTTCCTGCCGTTATGGTCGGTGCTGGTCAGTTTTGCCTTGATCAGGATTGCTGAACTGCTGTCTGTATTTGGTAAGCAGGCAGGTGGTGCGCTGGGAGTTTTGGTGGCGCTGGTGGCGGCTGCGGGCATGTTGTGGCAGTCGGTCGGTCAGGCCAGTTTTAGAGAAGATGAATTGCTGGCCGAGCAAAAGCAGTTTACAGAGATGTTCGTCAATTTGACCGAGCGTGATGAGCCGGTTGGGCTTATATGGAGTCGCTGTGGTGGCTACATGTTTAATAGGCATGTGGGTTACTACTGGATCGCGCTATCCGACGTAACTGGAGTTATTGAGGAAATGACGGGCGAGCATCCGTTTGGTCAGGGATTTATCGATGAACTGGACGAACGTCAGGTACGGTATGTGATTGGTCTGGAAAACTGGTTTACAGAAGGTATGAGTGACGAGGCGATGGATTATTTGCGGGAGAATTTCGAGTATTCGAAATGCCTCTGGACGCGCAAGGAATAGTGTAGCGACAGCAGGGCGTGCAACTGCAAATGTTTCCGGTAGTGGGACGGTGTGGATTGTATTGGTACACCCTCAGTTTCCCAATAACCCGATTGAGGAATCCAGATCAGAAATCACGTCCCACCAATCCGTTTCGATGCATCACGCGCCCATCCATCATCGTAAGCATCGCTTTCGTTGCTGCAATTTTGCCTGTGGTTGTCGAGAACAGGTCCTTGTTTGACGAAGTGAGATTTTGAATTATGGCTACCAGTTGCTTACATCCGTCCGGACTCTCTATACAATGCCAGTTTCGCTCGGCAGATTAAATGTAAACATGCGCAAACTGGATATCCCGAAACTTCTTTTCTTCGTGGTTGTTTCACTCGTGCTAGTCCTGCTTGTATTCGGGTATGGTTTCTACTCGAGCGCAAGTAAAAACTGGGCCTTCCGACTGGTCAGCTATATTCGGGTTGCGGCCGAGACCGTGCTGGATGAACGAGAGAATCTGACCGGTACCCGCCCGAAATATTTCCTGCAGCCTGCGCGCCACGAAGGCTCAGGTGTCACGGTCAATGAGCCAAATAATAGTGACGCAGATCAGCTGATTCTTCTGTCCGGCTTTTTCGATGGTGGCAACGAACTACGGCTGATCCAGAAAGATGGCGTGGTCGTCGCTCGCTGGCCCGTAAAATTTTCTGAGATTTTCCTGACAACCGACCATGTCCAGTATCCGCCCGCTACGGACTGGAACATCGATCTCCACGGTGCGGTCGCACTGCCGAACGGATCTGTAGTGTTCAACTTTGAATATGGTGGTCTCGTCAAACTCGATCGTTGTGGTAACACTGTCTGGAAACTTGCCGTGCCGTCGCATCATTCAGTTGAGATTGCAGAAGACGGTGGTTTTTGGGTTCCGGGGCGCAGATTCTACGAAGCCGGGGAGACCACCCCGTTACCTTTGTTCGTTCCACCGTTTCGTGAAGACACGCTTATGAAGGTGTCCGCTGACGGCAATGTGCTGACCGAGATATCGGTACCTCAGCTCTTGTTCAATGCCGGACTGGAAGCTGTGCTAACGGCAACAGGGGAGTCCATGGCCCCGAAAAGAGGCTGGGATCAGGAACTGGTTCATCTAAACAAAATTGCTGAACTCAAGAGCAACATTGCCCAGGATTTTTCGATGTTCAATGCGGGTGACCTGATGTTGTCGCTGCGTCTCTACAACATGCTGCTCGTAATAGACCCGAACACGGAAGAGGTTAAATGGTGGAAAATCGGTCCATGGATACGGCAGCATGATCCGGAGTTCCTTCCCGGCGGCACCCTGCTGGTGTTCAATAATAATTCATACAGTACCGCGTTCGGTGACCCTGTGGATCTACCAGGTGTGGAAACTCCCGAGTCGTCCAGCATCGTGGAGTATGACCCTGTCTCTGACCAGCATCGAACGGTCTACCCTGTAGACACTACGCAGCGGTTCTTCTCCCGGATCAGGGGGAAACATGAACCCCTGCCGCACGGGGGCTTGTTGATCACGGAATTCGAGGCTGGCAGAGTGCTGGAAACGGATGCTGCTGGACAAATCATCTGGGAATACATTAACCGCTACAATGAAGAAGAGGTTGCAGAGATTACCGAAGCCCGTATGTATCCCTCTGACTACTTCAACATTCAGGACTGGTCCTGCGCGACCGTTGACGAATAGCGTCCGTCTTCAAGCAAATGGAACAGCAGAGCGTTTAATCTAAGCGAGTGTTTTGCCCATCGTTTTCATATTATGCGGCGTGTCGTTTTGCTTCAATATATGCGTTGGCCGAGGTGTGAAATGGCAAAACTGGAAAATCCATTTCAAGGAACAAACTGCCTGGAATGGTGTCTTGCGCGAGTACACAATGCCCCGCCTCTACAATCTAATGAACGATCCCCAGGAGCGCGACAACGTACTTTCCCCCCATACATGGGTGCTGAAAGGAGGGTTGCCGCAATTGGAAGAGCACCTGGCGTCGCTGAAAAGGTATCCGCCAATTCCCCCGGGTGCTCCGGACCCCTATGACCCACCCTATTTGCATTCATCGACAGTCCGCCA
>Ga0114950_10003418_pt1 | contig 12224 bp, 8 predicted proteins | sample N075metaG_FD_83503 | JGI IMG/M metagenome (GOLD analysis project Ga0114950, IMG submission 83503) | Deep subsurface microbial communities from Kermadec Trench to uncover new lineages of life (NeLLi) - N075 metaG | ecosystem: Environmental > Aquatic > Marine > Ocean trench > Sediment | place...
ACGGGGAAAGTTTTGAAGTCGAAGGTGGGACTAAAAGTGTGACTAACGTAGTAAACCCTACATGATAACACTTGGTGTAAATTGAAGAAAAAACCGCATAAGTTGTTGATTTCATTGGTGCCGGAGGCCGGACTTGAACCGGCACAGCCCTTTCGAGCCGAGGGATTTTAAGTCCCTTGCGTCTGCCTGTTCCGCCACTCCGGCATGGTCCAGGTAAGTGGGCTGACTGTACCACTCCCTCTAGATCGGTGCAAGATTTCTTTGAGGATTTCATGAAACCAGGCTTTATGATCCATCGCTAAACTACGCGACTGGACGCTTTCACATGGCTAGTATAAAAAAGAGGATGCGAATTTCTCGCATCCTCTTTTTTCCCCATCCACCTCAGGCAAATCGCCATGAGGTTCATTGTGAATCTACGATTGATTCATTCGAATCACCATATGATTTCGCCGATTCTCTTGGAAACAACTTTCATGATTATCGTGACAGAAGGGCCGTTCTTTTCCATACGACACAATCTTGACCCGATAGGCTTGCACACCCAAATTGATTAAATATTCACGTGCAGCTTCGGCCCGTTTTTTTCCAAGCACAAGGTTATAGTCTTGAGTCCCTCGCTGATCGCAATGCCCCTCAATCGTCAAAGATTTTTCAGGATTCGCATATAACCATTGAGCATTTTCTTCCAGATACCGAACGCCTTCATCGGAAATACTCCAACTATCAAAGGCAAAATAAATATCCTGCATGCGACCTTCAAAACCACCGCTCGTATGGCCGACAGCCCTGGGTCCTTTCATTGACTGTCTCCCTCCTATCGAAGAAGAATCGCTGTGTCCATTGGCTTGTGCAATACCGGCTTGCGCAATATTCATATCGGGATTGACATATTCCGGTGCAGGTCCCCCATTTTCCCTTACATACGCTTGAGCCCATGCTTCGGGATTGATCTCCATCGCTGAAGCGCTGCCTTGACTAAATCCATTGACGGCTCCATGATTTGGCCCGCTTCCTGGAACTCCAGCATAATTATGGCCATAATTCGCCGTCGCCCCATTTCCATCATCACTCAACAAACCGGATGTCGAGGGATCGCCATAAAAATCTTGTTGACTCTTTCCTTCTTGGAGATACATGTTTGCCCAAGCTTCCGGATCAGGATTATGAGGGGCAGCAGCTCCGCTCCCAAATCCCGTCACTGGACCGTGGTGAGGGCCAGAACCATCCACTCCATTAAATTTCCGTCCATAATCTGCAGTCCCAGGAATTGAGGAAGCCTCGTTCATCGCGGTCATGTCTGATTTCGTTTCTTGGCTATTCGGAAAATGTTGAGATGCGATCTGACTCGCTCCACGGCCAATAGTATTTCCATCAACGATCCCTCCATTGATCAGTGTGCCATCAGCATTTCGAATAAGCCCATGCGGAGCGTTTTCTACAGAGACACCCATTCCCTCTTCATGAGAGACCATCCCTTCCCCTTCTGAGTTTGCCCCATATTTAACTGAATGCCCACTACACCCCGAGACCATGAACATTCCCAACAGAATAGCAAGAACAAGCCTATTGTTGTTTTGACTTACACACATGAGATCCTCCTGGTATAATGGTTGCTCGTTTCATATGCTTCTTTCCGCCGTCCAATCCCCTTGGCGTGAGTTTTTCAAGCCCGTCAGTAGACCTATTCCAGAATCAAGTCTCCCGTCTGCATTCCTGGTTGATGAAAGGTCCACTAGTACACATATCGGAAAATCTTCCAAGAACTTAATGACTCACCACAACAGAGGATAAACGGCCAGGACATCCTTCATCTATCACAAACCCATACCGACTCTTCAGCACAAGTTTCCCGGCAATCACTCCCCATCCAAGACGAATGAAGGAGCGTGAAAAAAGAGAAGAGAAAGTCGAAGACTAGAAACCCGGCATGACTTACCGGGAATCCGGAGATGAGGAAGGAAGGACGACGGTCTGATACCATTTCCAAAACTTACCCACACCTTCCGGCACGGATATTTGAGGGTCATAGTGGAGAAGCTCTCGTGTCTTGGATATATCCGCAAAGGTATAGGCGATATCAGCATCCAACATGGGCGCCGAAGTTAACTTGGCCGAACGTCCCGCCAATTGTTCAATACCTTTGATGAAATCAACCAAATGGACCGGCTCCCCACGGCCTAGGTTTAAAATTTCATATCCCAGTGGACGATCAACCGCCGAAACCAGGCCACCGGCAATATCCTCAACATACGTCCAATCCCGATACATATTGCCATTGTTATAGAGAGGAACGTCACAACCGGTAAAAATATTATCCAGAACTTTATACGCCATCATGTCTGGACGACCCCGGGGACCATAGACTGTAAAAAACCGAAAGACGGTGCAATCCAATCCATACAGATGATGATAGGTATAGCTCAACATCTCACTGGCTCGCTTACTCGCGGCATAGGGCGCTAACGGTTGATCGCACACATCGTCAGGGACGAAAGGGATGGTTTTCGTATTTCCATACACCGATGACGTCGATGCAAAGATAAAGGTCGGCATCTTTTTGGGGTTCTTTGGTCCAATCCTTCCAACGGCGGCATCAAGTAACACGAGCGTGCCCAGCACATTCACATCGTAGTATAAACCAGGGTCATCAATAGACACACGTACGCCAGCCATTGCCGCTAAATGAATGACGGCATCAAACTGATGATCGGAAAAAATATCCGCCACAACTTGCCGGTCACGGATATCTCCCTTGACAAACTTAAAGGTTCCTGGCCACTGATTGGCAAGAGCCTGTTCAGTCACTTCTCGAAGATTGGCTTTCTTTCTCGATGGATCATAATAATCATTCAAATTATCCAAACCGATGACATGATCGCCACGCTTAACGCATTGTTCGACTGCATGACTACCGATAAAGCCTGCAGCACCTGTTACCAAGATTGTTTTGGCCACGCTCTTACTCCTAAAGACATTCCATGAAAGTGTTGTTACTCACTGATCTTTACAGGCACAAGCCTTACATTTCGGTCCTTTCCATACAAAGCTTGACGATCCACATCCTAGCCTTCTTGCCTCTATTGAGAGAGATTCATTCCATTGCTACAATGCCTCACCATGAATAGTCTGTCCAGTAAAACAATTGATGTTCCCCATACCCACACCATCACCGATTTAGGGACAGGAAGGGATTTCGAAGCCGAAGTCATTGTATTCAATTGTGATTGCCATACCTACCAGGAAGTTATCTCCTTATTTTGTCAGATCATTCCAGGCATGACTCCTCACAAAGCCTTCGAATTGGCCTGGCAAATTGACCATCAAGGCCACGCCATCGTTTTTCAAGGTGAAATTAAGCAAGCTGATGCCATTGGTAATAAATTGGCAACGGGAGGCTTACGGATTGAAGTTCGACACTAAGGGCTCGCGTAACAATACCCTCCTAGAATTCGCGCCTAGATTTGAGGCAAATTGGATCGATCTGAATGAGCAAAACTTCAGGCGTCGTAAAGCCCGCATTGAGGATTGTGCGAGTGAAGATCGGACCAAGAGTACTTAAAGATGGGAGGCGAGAATGGGGAGTGATTGTTTCGGGAACCCTAAGCGTCTTTTCTTTTCCTGCTAACCCTATCGCTTATTTTTTCTTTGCGATCTTGGGCTTCTTTGCAGAACCAAGGGCTTTCTCTTTTGATTTTTCTCCCTGATTTTTTTTCTTAGGTGGGCTTGGTTCTTTTGCTTCCGGCATGTTCTTGAGAGAGGCCTTCGTCGTTTTCTTCACCTTTTGAGCATGCGGTTTACCCGTTGCCAGTTTGGTGTAAACTTTTGCTGTCCCTTTTGGAGCAAGTTTGACTTTTTCTGTTTGTCCTTTCTTGATCTTGCCTTTCGAGCTAGAGAGGGAAACCTTCGGAGTCTTTCCTTTAACCTTAGCAGGCTTGGCCTTATCTTTTCCTGAAACCTTGGCAGGCTTCAAGACAGGAAATGAAGGCAGCTTTTTCTTCTTCAGCGCATCGCCTGAAAAAACTTTGACATGGTAAAACTCAAATAACAGATCAATAGACTCTTGATCGCCCTTTCGAGCAAGGGTGAGAAGATGACGGCGTTGATTCATTTCTTCTTCTTCCGTATGGGAAGTCACACGCCGCTCCATAGATTCAATTCCTTCCTTAAGATTATACGGTCACCCTTTTGGCTTCAATGGGCAAGAAGCCTATTTTACATAAAGAAATTATCATTGGCAATATTCCCTAATGAACTTTTCTAGCGCGCCCACAGCACGACTCAAGTGGATAGACTGAAGACCGAAGGCTTTTAGGATCCAATCATCTGTCATCATCTAAGACTGCGGGTATTTATAAGAATAGCCTTCAGTCTTCAGCCTCAACACCTGAATCGTTATGATACGACCAATCATGACCAGAGAATGGCACTCATAACGCATCAAGCGTTGCCTTAGCTTCTTCCGAACCGGGAAAGTCCGGACTGAGTTGAAACGCTCCCTCTAGCGTCTTCTTGGCTTTTACTCGATCCCCCTTTTTAAATTGCGCCATGCCTAAATGATACTGTACCACCGGATTCTCTGACAGCTTGTCCGACGCCTCTTGTAGTAACGACACCGCTTTCAAATAGGCATTTTTTTTGTAATAAATCCACCCGAGGGTATCTGCAATATGAGGATTATCACTTTGTTGCGCTCGGGCATCTTCAGCAAACGATAACGCTTCATCTAAATTGCCACCATGCTCCGCCATGAGCCATGCAAGATTATTCGCGGCTGGAGAAAATTTTGGTTCGATGTCCAATGTTTTTCGATAATGTTTCTGAGCTTTCTGCATTTCTTTTCGTTGCTCCGCAATCATCCCTAACATCATATGGGCCGAAGCGGCTTTCGGATTCTTTTCTAAGAGTCGCTCATATTCCTGCACCGCCTCATCGGTTCTTTTCGTCCGCCGATAGAGTTCCGCCAGACTCATATAGGACACCTGAAGTTGATCATTGAGCTCCAAGGATTTCTTAAACGCCTGCTCGGCTTTGTCAGCCTGATTCGCTTGCATCCAGAGCCCCCCCAATAAATTATACAAAAAAGGATTATCGGGAATGACATCAATTTGTTGTTGCACACGTTCTCGAGCCTGTTTCGCTTCGCCACGACTCACCCGGATACTGGCAATTTGGGCTACCGCTTGGACAAATTGAGGATTTCGCGTGACGGCCTCTTCAAAATGGGCAATCGCCTCTTCGTATTTTTTATCCTGCCGATCGATTAACCCCAGTTGGTAATGGGCCGTAGGATCTTGCGGAATTTGTTTCACAATCGCTTCATAGATTTTTTTCGCCTGTGAAATATCTTTTTGTCGAAGATAGGCTTGTCCCAACAAATGCACAGCCTGGACATCTCGCGGATTGAGTCGTATGGCCATCTGCGCTTCTTCAATGGCCATGTCATACGAGCCGTCAGCCATGCGGACCAACGCCAAGGCCTTGCGAATTCCACGATCCTGTGGAGCCAATTTGACGGCTGCATTTAACTCATACAGCGCCTGTGATAGGTCCTTTTTCGTCGCAAATGCCACACCTAAATACTGATGAGCCATCGCCTGATTCGGTTCATCCTTCAGCACTCTTTGAAAGAGAGGAATGGCCTCATCGATCTTCCCTTTCCCCAACAGCAACCGTGCTTGAAAGACTTGTCCTAATATATCGTTCTTGTTGTTTTCTAACACCGCTAAAATCAACGGTTCCGCCTGGTCCCATTGTCGATTGTCTAAATAAAAGTTGATGAGGACATTGTGTGCCAGCTTGGATTGAGGATTCAACTCGACGGCTTTCTTGAAAGATTCCAAAGCTTTGGAACCTGTCCCAAGGTACGTATACAATTCCCCTAATAAGATTTGAGGCGTTTCACTATCAGACTTTCGATTCGCAAATTTTTGATAGACCTCTTCAGCTTGTTTCCATTTTTGGGTCGCAAGATAGTATTTGCCTAATTTGGCATAGAGCGCGTCATTATCCGCGTCTAATTCCAGGGCTCGCTGAAATTGCGCTTCCGCCTCTACGTGCTTCCCTTGAGCAAGCAATAAATCGCCTGTTGCCAAGATTAAGGTCGTCGACGTACTTTTGCGTTGCAAGCCCTTTTCTAAAATAGCTTTTGCTTTATTCGGTTTTTTCATCGCAAAGTAAGCACGAGCTAAATCAAGGTAGATTTGCTCATTTTCCGGATCCAGCTCAAGCGACTTTTTGAGTTCGTTAATACCTTCCTCAAATTCTTTTTCCACGATAAGACTACGTCCCCGCAACAAATGACCTTTTGGATCTTGAGGCGATGAAGTCAACACAATATCTGCATGTTTCCTTGCTTCTTTAGGCTTTTGTGAGAGCAAATAAAACTCCCCCAATTTCAATTGCGCATCTTGAATCGTGGGATCGATCTCAACCGCTTTCGAGAGTTCACCAAACGCCGCCTGCAAATCAGGCAAGCCTCCAAGTTTCAGATGAATGAGAGCAAGCTGATGATAGGCCTTGGCATCTTTGGGATCCAATTGCACGATATTTTTAAATTCAATCAAGGCTTCCTGATATTTTTCATCATTGAAATAGGCCATTCCACGTTCATAATGCTCCGCCTTCTTCTCCTCAGCAGATAATTGCGTACAATTGCCCAGACTCACCAAAAAAAATGGTAAGACCACACAAAGAAACAATCCTGTCAACCGTGTCCGTGGCATACAAATATTCCCTTCCATGAATAGATCATTCTCCCCTACCGTGGATAGATATACAGAGAATCAGCTCGTTTTCTTCGATAATTCTTATATCTTGGCAGACTCGTTCTCTTAAAACTAGGGCTTCAGGTGCGGTCAGCAACCATCATTCACAGAAAACCCTTGGCCTCAAGAAAATACCAAGAACAAAACAAATCTTCAGATTGAAAGATCAATTGACAGCCCTAAGAGACCACCGATATAGTCTTTTCACGTTTTTCTTGAATAAATTCAAATGTTTTCATTGTACACAGTTTTTTAAATTTCCCCAAAGGTCACACCATGCCACAACAAGAAACCGCTTATTCTCTTGATCAAATCGGTTACACACCCGTGAGATTTAATAGTACAGGGATCTTTGAAACCCATAAAGATCATATGGTCGATCCCTATGCCGAGACACGAATGCACAAAGTCCCGCAGGTTGAAGGTATTCAATATGCACCTCAGGTAACCGAAAAAATCCTGCCGGCCTTAGTTGTGTTGCATGATCAATGGGGCCTCACCGCCCCTATCCAGGATTTGGCAAAAGAGCTGGCCTGCCATGGCTACGTGGTATTAGTTCCCAACCTCTATGGGCGCCAAGGCGGGATGGTCACAGCAAACGAAGAAGTGGCTCAAGCTCTCATGGAGCGACTCGATGAACAACTGGCACTTCAGGACATCAATGCCTGCTTTGAATTCCTCAATTGCAATATCGCGGAAGACTCGCTCTTGGAAAAAACCGTGCGCAATGCCCATGCTGTCGTGGGTTTTGGGATGGGCGGAACATTGGCCATGAAAGCAGCAGCACATCGGCGTCGACTCAAAGCCGCAGTGGCCATCGGTGGCATCGTGCCTTCCAACCCTGAAACAGCACAAAAGCTCTATTGCCCTCTCCTGCTGCAGCAACCGGGACACACACCCCAATCTTCTCCGGAAGAGGTCGAACAATTTTGTCAAACGGCTAAAGACGCTGAAAAAACCGTCGAGGTACACACCTATGCCGATGCATCTCCTGGATTCTGGTATCCCTACTCGACACAGTATCAGGCTTCTGATATGGAACAAGCCTTACAACGAACGTTCGATTTTATCAGCAATCTGATCGAAAAATCGTAACCAACGAGTTCCCAGTTATTACTCAAGACATCAACCTCGGTTCATTCCCCAACGCTGTTCAGATACATACCCTTTCCGGGAACCATCATGTCTCGACAACTACCACGGACGTGCCTGACCATCTCGTTCCTTCTTCTCCTCTGTCTCTTCAATTTAGGAACTCTTTCAACGGCAAGGGCACACAATACTAGTCTTGACCACCCATGGAAGCTTCTTGAAACACATCGTCACAACCTTCTTGCCATCTCCTCTGACAACGAAGCCTTGAAATTCAGCCAAACCTTCATTCCTCATCAGCAACAGCCGCGGCATTCACATACCCGCCGAACATCACCGAAAACCACACAAACCTCGCATCCCATTCCTCAAGAAATACAAACATCCATCACCACCTTCCTGGCAGCCATGACCACCATAGAGTATGTCCAGAAATTTCGTACGGCACTAGAATCTGCCGTGACAAATCATCTCTTGGCAGAAATATTCCCGTCAGACTCACAACTCCAATGGATCTTTTCAAAATCCTCACTCGATGGATTCAAAGATTTCGTGACCTTCCAAAAAACATTGTCGACCTGGCTCAAGCAAGAACCGAGTGAGGGTATTCCAGAGAATGTTTTTTTTCAATTTTCCAAATTTGACGACCACATCACATTGAACGCTGATAGGCAAATGTGGATACGCCTCTTTACTGATCTTGGTGTCCAGGGCATCCAATCCAAATTAGAACAGTATTGGCAACAATATGACCCGCAAGATGTTCAGCCGACCATTTCCGATTCCCGGAAACAGACCCTGATCCAGCATTATGTAGAATCCAGATTGTTCCCAATTTTCCGCGCACACCTTCTCACGCAAGCATTACAGATTGAGGTGCAAGCGTACAACGTCGTAAGGAACACATGGCAACACATTCAACAATGGCAGCAACAAGAACAGACCAATCACGCGATGATGAGACTCTGTGGCACCTGGAAATGGATTATTCATAATCACCAAAACCACGGTGACCATAAAACCACGATGACCTTTAGCCCACCCAATCAATCCACTCCCTCACAAGTACAACCTTCTTCGATTCTCATTCATGGAGATACCGTCTACCTCAAATGGACCTTTCCTCAGGGCATCCAGGAAGATAGTTTATTGCTCAGCAACCGTGACTCACGTCTCGAAGGCACCTTCACGAACTCGTTAGGACCATACGGCAGCATTTCCGGGAACCGCCTTTCGCTCTGTCAGAACTAGCATCTTTCCGTTCCCCTCTCGCTTTATTTCGCTTTGCCTTTGACCGAAAAGGTGTACAATAGAGAAAGAAGGGAAGGGCCACCCGATGACTTCTCCTGATGTTTTAGAACCTTCCATCTGCCGGTTCGGGCAATCGCTTGCCGAGCAAGCGCACCATCATGTTCCGGGATTCTTCGACCACCGCTGGTGGACAAGGCTTCTTCTGGATTGGGGAACACGAGACGAACAGTTCAAAGTTCAACTGTTCCGCTTTATCGATGTTCTCCCCGCCCTCCACTCAGACGAGCAATTTATTCGTCTCCTGAAAGAGTATTTTCAAGACCTGCCAACACTCCCTACAGCACTCCGCTGGCTCCTGATCCGCTTCTCCACTCATGCCCTACCCGCTCAGATAGGCGCTCGAATTCTACGACGGCAATTCCTGAGAATGGCTTACACCTTTATGGCTGGAGAATCCGTCAAGCACGCCCTCCCCGTGCTCACACATCTTTGGGAGACGACCTGTGCCTGTTCCATTGATTTACTTGGAGAGGCCAGCGTCAGTGAGGTGGAAGCCGAACAGTACCACCAACGCTGTCTTCAAGCTCTCGAGCAGTTCCATCATATCGCCCAATCGTGGGAGAGCCAACCAATTTTAGAATCCGATCACCTGGGATCGCTTCCCCGCATTCAACTCTCAATTAAACTTTCTGCACTCTATTCGCAATTCGATCCCATCGATCCCGATAGCAGTTATGAAGGGCTGGCCCCTCGCTTACGATCAATCATCGATCTGGCTCAAACCCTACCGGCATCGATTGTCTTCGACATGGAGCAAGCCGAATTCGAGCCGCTCACACTCTCTGTCTTCACTCGATTATTTTCGGAACCATCTTACCGGCATTTCCCGCATGCAGGAATTGCCGTACAAGCCTATCTCGCCCATTCCCGCCAAACCCTCGACAGATTTCTGGAATGGGGAAAAACACGACCCGCTCCATTCAGCATTCGTCTCGTCAAAGGAGCCTATTGGGACTCTGAAGTCATTCGCTATCAACAACGAGGCTGGCCCATCCCCGTGTATATGAAGAAACCGGACACCGATGCCAATTACGAAACCTTAGCCAAGCACATCATCGAACACCGCTCCTTTATTCGTCCGGCCTTCGGGTCTCACAATATTCGGACCCTCGCTTACATCCAAGCCCTTGAAGAGTCACACCACATTCCCCCTGGCACATTTGAATATCAAATGTTGTATGGCATGGCTGAGCCGTTACGTGACGCCATTATCAGCCAAGGCTATCGACTCCGAGTCTATACCCCGATCGGAGAACTCCTTCCCGGCATGGCCTACTTAGTCCGACGACTGTTAGAAAACACCTCAAATGAAAGTTTCATCCGACGACAATTTGAGACCGCCACATCCCTCGATCATCTCTTATTGCCACCAACGAATCCAGAACACCATGAACAAGATGGAGACATACCCGACACCCAGACCCTTCCAGATCTCTCAGAAAACCCAAACGGTTTCCTCAACGAACCACCTACAGATTTTTCTCTGGAAGAAACGCATCACGTTCTCACCAACGCCCTTGCGAAGGTCAAACCGCTCCTAGGGCAAACCTATTCGTATCCCATTGCCTCAGATATCATGTGTGAAGGGCCCGAACTCGTTTCCATGAACCCGAGCTTCCCTGATCAAGAGATTGCGCGATTCCCGACGCTAGCCTCAAGCCAACTCAACGCCATTATTGAATCCGCACAAAGCCGATTCCCCTATTGGAAGGCTGTCGATCCACACACACGGGCAACAGTGTTATTCCGCACCGCAGAGCTGATGCGGCAACGCCGGGCAGAACTGGCGGCATGGGAAATTTTAGAAACCGGCAAACCCTGGCGTGAAGCCGATGCCGATGTCGCGGAAGCCATTGATTTTCTGGAATGGTACGGGCGGGACATGCAAGAACTGGGGAAACCCCTCAAACTCGGTCATGCCCCCGGGGAAGTGAACCTTCGAACATATCTGCCAAGGGGATTAGCCGTTGTCATCCCGCCTTGGAATTTCTCTTTGGCCATTCCAACCGGCTTGGTAGCCGCAGCACTCGTCACCGGCAACATCGTGCTCTTTAAGCCATCTGAACGTTCGCCAATGATGGGCTATCACCTTATTCACTTACTTCAAGAAGCAGGCCTACCCGAAGGCATCGTCCATTTCCTTCCTGGCGGCCCTGACATCGGACAAACCCTGGTCAGGCATCCAGCGATTCACCTCATCGTCTTCACGGGATCGCAAGCGGTGGGGCTCAATATCATTCAAGAGGCCAGTCAACTGACTCCCGGCCAACGACATATCAAACATGTCATTGCTGAAATGGGCGGAAAAAACGCCATTATTGTGGATGAAACCGCCGACCTCGATGAGGCCGTCACCGGCGTACTTGCTAGCGCAACAGGCTACCAAGGCCAGAAATGTTCAGCATGCTCTCGCGTGATTGTTCTGGCAGACGTGTATGCGATCTTTCTCGAACGGCTCAAATACGCGGCCCTCAGTATTCCTATTGGTCCACCCGAACAGGCCAATAATCGAATGGGACCGCTCATTGATCACCGGGCGCTTCAACGAATCCGTCAATACATTGCCCGAGGAAAAAAAGACGGAACATGCATTCTCGACCGCCAAATCAATGGACCGGGATATTTTCAAGGCCCCGTCATTTTGACCGATCTTCCTCTTTCTCACCCCGTCGCACAAGAAGAGATATTCGGGCCGGTGATCGTCGTTTTCAAGGTCTCGACTATTGATGAAGCGGTAAAGATGGCCAACGATTCCCCATACGCCCTCACCGGCGGAATCTATTCCCGGAGTCCGGCAAACATCCAACAGACTCAAGATGGCTTTGATGTCGGGAATTTCTATATCAACCGACCCATTACAGGGTCATTGGTGGGGAGGACAACCCTTTGGCGGGCACAGACTCTCTAGGATCGGACACAAGGCAGGAGGGCATGGGTACCTGGAGCAATTCATGGTCGAAAAATTCACAACGGAAAACACGCTCAGACGAGGATTTGCGCCCACGCAATGACGCCACATCAGTGGCTAAAGATCCGTTAACCGGTACAATTGCA
>Ga0114950_10003422_pt1 | contig 12221 bp, 10 predicted proteins | sample N075metaG_FD_83503 | JGI IMG/M metagenome (GOLD analysis project Ga0114950, IMG submission 83503) | Deep subsurface microbial communities from Kermadec Trench to uncover new lineages of life (NeLLi) - N075 metaG | ecosystem: Environmental > Aquatic > Marine > Ocean trench > Sediment | place...
GACGGCGGCCACACGCCTGGCCAGGCGTTTGTTCGGTCGGCGCGATCCGGGGTCACCGCCAGATAAGTCTGCCACCGTCTGTCGCGGGATAGGCGATCAATGATCCGTCGGCAATTGGTGCGATACCACGACGTCGCAACGCTAGGCCCCAGATCTTTGGCCAAGCGTGTCTTTACCCGTCCCAATTCAGGTGCTTTGACGAAGATGACAAGGCGCCGACCATAAAGATTAGCCCGTCTAACCATAGAGTCTGGCCAACCATCTGGGTGATACACGCAGAAAAAAGAGGGATAGAGTCAACGCATTGCGCATGGGGCGCGCAACAAATCCATCCCGTCGATAACGTGCCGCACTGGTTACCGCCTTGCTTCGGAAAAAGATCAGCCGCCGGCGGCCAAGCCGCCGAACCATATCGACATCTTCCATCAGTGGCATATCTCGAAAGCCGCCGATATTTTCGTAGAGATGGCGGCTCATAAGAAGCCCCTGATCGCCATAAGGCAGACCCAGCCACTTGCAGCGCCAACGAACCATTCGCTCTAGCCGTCGCGCTGCGGGTGAAAAATCATCGAGCGCAAAGTCGAACGCGCCGGCCACGCCTATGGCTTCCGGCCGTTCGACAAAACGCGCCGCCTCCTGCGCCCAGCCTTCGTCGAGCACGGTATCGCCATGAAGAAACAGCAGCCACTGGCATTTAGCGGCGGCCGCGCCGGCCATCAATTGACGGCCGCGCCCGGGCTCGGTGCGCAGAATTGTCGCACCCGCCCCATGGGCAATCGCCCCTGTGTCGTCGTGGGAGCCGCCATCGACGACAATCACTTCGCGCACGATCCCTTGCACCGTGGCGCCAATGAGACACGACAGGGTCGCCGCAAGGGTCGCTTGGGCATTGAGTGTCGGAATAATCACACTGATCATGGCCGCATTATAGAGCGCATTCAGGAAAAGTGGCCACCGACGCGGCAAACCACAGCCGGATTTAGATCAATTGTTCTTGTTTTGTTCCGAAGGCATGATAGACTATGCAGATGGCCAGGGCCGTCCAAAACCATGTCACCCTCAAGGCGCCGCCCCACCCGGCGATGAAGGGCCGCGGTGCTTTATCCAATGAGTCCGGACGATATGAGGCGGAACAACGCGTCGCCGTAGATGACGGCTGGCACCGTGACGACACGCCGCTTCGCACTGAAATTTTTATGGAAACGGCCCGGCGCATCATCACCACCAATAAATCGCCCGACCTGCCATTCGATCGCTCGATCAATCCCTATCGCGGTTGCGAGCATGGCTGTGTTTATTGTTATGCCCGACCGACCCACACTTACATGGGGCTATCGGCCGGATTGGATTTCGAAACCAAGTTATTTGCCAAGCCGGGGGCGGCTAAGCTTTTGACCAAGGAATTGGCCGATCCCAAATATCGGCCCAAAGCCATCGCCCTGGGCACCAATACGGATCCCTATCAACCGATTGAGAAACGGCTGAAGATCACCCGCTCGGTTCTCGAAGTGCTGGCGGCTCACGATCATCCTTGCACGATCGTGACAAAATCCCATTTGGTCACGCGCGATATGGACATCATCGCAGCCATGGCGGCCAAGGGTTTGGTCAAAGTATTCCTGTCGATCACGACCCTGAACAAGCAGCTGGCGCGCGCCATGGAACCCCGTGCGGCAACACCTGGACTTCGATTGGACACGCTCAAGCAATTGAGCGGGGCCGGCATTCCAACCGGTGTCATGGTCGCGCCGATCATACCGGCCCTTACCGATGGGGAACTGGAGTCGATTTTGGAACAAGCCGCCCAGGCCGGCGTTAAACAAGCCGGCTACATCATGCTTCGTTTGCCGCTGGAAGTTAAATATCTGTTCAAGGATTGGCTCGAGCAGATCGCGCCCTATCGGGCCGATCATGTGATGCGCCTGGTGCACGACATTCGCAATGGGCGGGATAACGATCCCCGTTGGGGCAAACGAATGCGCGGCACCGGTCCTTACGCAAAAATGATCGCCCAAAGATTTAACAAAGCGGTCGCACGATTGGGTCTGAACCGGGAAGAATTGTTGCTCGACACAACTTTATTCAGGACGGCGCAACAAAAAGGGCAACAATTGGCATTGTTTTAGGGTCCTTCCGGTTTTGATGGAATCAAAACCTGACCCCAAGTTGTTGTTTTATCGTGTTTCCGGACGGAAAACCGGGTCCACCCCGGCCTTCGCCGGGGCATGCTTTTCCTGGAAACACTCTAAGTGTGCGTTTAGGCTCGTCGGTTACACGACTCAGCAAACCGAGCCCTGGCATGGCCAATTCCCAAACAAAACAAGTAGAAAAGACCTCGCCCGATTTTGCTTTCGAGACGGAAGCGAGACGTCAAGGGCTGGGGCCGATCGCCGGGATCGACGAAGCGGGACGCGGACCCTGGGCCGGCCCGGTCGTGGCGGCGGCGGTCATCCTCGATCCACGGAACATCCCGGCCGGGCTCGACGACTCAAAGAGGCTCTCGGCGGAAAAACGCGAGGTTTGCTTCGCGGAACTGGCCAATATGGCATTGTGGGCTGTCGGAATTGCCAGTGTCGAAGAAATTGATCGCTTGAATATTCTCCAAGCGAGTCTGTTGGCCATGCGCCGCGCCGTCGATCGCCTGCCGAAAAGGCCCGGGATCGCGCTGATAGACGGCAATCGATCTCCCTTATTGGATTGTCAGACTCGTGCCATCGTCAAAGGCGATCAAAAGTCCCTGTCGATTGCCGCCGCGTCGATCGTCGCGAAAGTGCAGCGCGATCGCATGATGGTTCGCCTGGCTGAACAACACCCCGAATATGGTTGGGAGCGGAACAAGGGTTACGGCACGAATCAACATCAGCGCGCCCTTGCGGCGTTCGGGGTGACACCCCACCATAGACAATCGTTCAAGCCCATCCACAAGATCTTGTATCAAGACACAATATAAATAAATAAATAAAGAGTCGGCGTTAACCACTTGATTCCAAAACTCTAATTATCTTTGTAGATTCCCCGTTCCAGTAAATGAGCACGGACGGGGGCGACCAATGCCGAGCAAAAAGCGGGGCGCGCAGACGGCTAACAGAGCGGCCGATGGGACCAATCGCATCTATCAAGGCGACGCGGTCAGCGTCATGAACGGTCTTGAAGCGGAATCGGTCGATGTTATTTTTGCCGACCCGCCTTACAATCTTCAGCTTGAGGGCGAGCTGCGCCGGCCCAATAACAGTCGAGTGAACGGTGTTGAAGAGCAATGGGACAAGTTTGACAGCTTTGCCGCTTATGACGCCTTCACCCGCGACTGGCTGACCGCGGCCCGGCGGGTGCTCAAACCGACCGGCACGATTTGGGTGATCGGCAGCTACCACAATATCTTTCGCGTCGGCACCCAATTACAGGATTTGGGCTATTGGATCCTGAACGACATCATTTGGCGCAAGACGAACCCCATGCCCAACTTTCGCGGCAGGCGTTTCACCAATGCCCACGAGACGATGATTTGGGCCACCCGTGACGCCAATCAACGGAAATACACCTTTAATTACAACGCCATGAAAATGCTCAATGACGAGCTTCAAATGCGTTCGGATTGGACGCTTCCGCTATGCACCGGTGAAGAGCGGATCAAAAAGAAGGACGGCAGCAAGGCCCATCCGACGCAAAAACCGGAAGCACTGCTTCATCGGGTTATTCTGGCATCAAGCAATCGGGATGATGTGGTGCTCGACCCGTTTTTCGGCACGGGTACCACAGGGGCCGTCGCCAAACGGTTGGGCCGCCGCTTTATCGGCATCGAACGGCAACCGGAATACGTGAAAGTCGCCCGGGAACGCCTGCGCCGGGTCGTCACGGCAGCGTCGGATGATCTTGAAATCACCCGGTCCAAACGGACCGAGCCGAGGGTGTCTTTTGGCACCATTGTCGAGCGCGGCCTGCTCGAACTAGGGACCAAACTCTATGACCCGCGCCGACGACACGTCGCCAAAGTGCGGGCCGACGGCAGTCTCGTGTGTGCCGACGCGACCGGATCGATTCATCAGATCGGGGCGCATGTGCAAGGACTCGACGCCTGCAACGGCTGGACCTTCTGGCATTTTGAAGTGGAAAAGAAGCTCAAGCCGATTGACTTATTGCGCCAGCAAGTTCGCGCGGAAATGCGTCAAAGCTAAACCGCCAGCGCGTTGCGGGCGTGGCGCGCAACCTTTTTCATAAGCGTCGGCAAAGCCAGGTTTTCTAACTCGTCGATCGCTGCCCATTGGAAATCGGCCGGAATGGCCGACCGTTTGACAAGACGCGCAGTGTAGACTTCAAGCTCCAGGTGAAAATGGGTGAAGCTATGCCGCACAATTCCGTCCTGTTTCCTCCATGACGCATGAAACGGGGCATGGATCATCAATTCGTCCGGGCTAGCTTGAACCTCGAGCCACGGACTGGAGGGCACCTCCAACATACCGCCAAGCAGTCCTGTGGCCGGCCGGCGACGCAGCAGCACCGCGCCGTCGCGGTTTTGGCCCCAAAAGGCAATTCCTTTGCGTAACGGTTTTTTCTTACGCGGTGTTCGACGGGGTAGGTCCGCCGCGGCATTTTGCGCCCGGGCTTGGCAATAAGCTGCAATGGGACACAGCTGACATTTGGGCAGACGGGGGACGCATATGGTGGCGCCAAGATCCATCAGTGCCTGGGCATAATCGCCAAATCGGGCGGCCGGCAGAACCGAGCCGGCCAAGTCGCGCAACTGACGTTTCGATTGGGGCAACGGCGTCTCGACGTGAAACAGGCGTGCCATCACCCGCTCGACATTTCCGTCGACCACGTTGGCCGGCCGCTCAAAGGCAATCGCGGCTACGGCTGCCGCTGTGTAGGGCCCGATTCCGGGTAGCGATTTGAGGGCAGCTTCATCCGAGGGAAAGCGGCCATTGTAGTGTTCGGCCACATACCGCGCGCAGGCATGGAGGTTGCGCGCCCGTGAATAATAGCCCAGGCCGGCCCAGACGGTCAGAACCTCGTCCAAGTCAGCGCGCGCCAGCGCGCCGATTGTTGGCCATCGGCCTATGAAATTCATGTAATAGGGCCCCACGGTCACCACTGTGGTCTGCTGCAACATGATCTCGCTCAACCACACGCCATAAGGATCGGGCGGTTCGCCGGGCTTCGCCCGCCAGGGCAAGGATCGTCCGTGGGCGTCGTACCAGCTGAGCAATCGATCGCTCAGGCGGTTGCCGTCGAACTGTTGTCTTGGCCGGCTAGACGGATTCATGCAATATCCCTATTCAATAGGTTGGGATGACGGCGCCGTGCGTTCGTAGCGGGCCACCAGACACCCAGCCCCGAATGACATAGTCAACGTGATCCCTTTGAGCAACAGGACAAAGGACCCACCCAAATTGTCAAGACGGAGACGGCATGCTGCGGTAACTCAACCGGCCCAATCGACTCGGCCCATACGGTTGCCGCCGCCGACAATCGGCGCTTATATGCAGAAAATCGCGAGACCCGTATGCCGCCAACATGGTTTTACGGATTATCGAATTATCACCCATTGGCAAGACATTGTGGGCCGCCAATGGGCCGGACATTGTCTGCCGGAGCGCTTGTCCTATCCCCGCGGCCGTTCCGCCGGCGCTACGCTGACGGTTCGCGTGGACGGTCCTTTGGCCCTTGAACTGCAGCACGCAATCCCTCAGATCCTGGAACGCGTGAACGGGTTTGTCGGCCGCCGCGCCATAACCGAACTCAAGATCCTTCAAGGGCCGTTGCCCAGGCGCAACCCTCGCCCCAAGCGAATGGGCGACAACAAAGGCCGCGCCGGCACGGGCCGGAATGACACCCTCGACCAAGAAATTTCGACCATTCAGCACGACGGACTGCGTCACGCCATGACGGCCTTTGCGCGCAACTTGCAGCAATACCGAAAGCCGGATAGCTAGAGTGTTTCCGGACGGAAAACCGGAAAGACCCTAAGCATGCAGCGCTTTGAGGTGGCGTCGACGCGCTTGTACGGTGAAAGTTTGGCTCTTATAGTTCCAACATAATGAAATGATGTGAGAGACTTATGATGTATAATTCACTGAGAGGGTTAACCGGAACCCTAGCTGTTTTCGCGCTCACGCTTAGCCTCACGGCCGGGTGTTCCGAGTCCGACAATGACCAGTCCGTCACCCGGCCGGACGGTACCGTCGAATTGCCGGACGACAGGGTCATGGGGTCGCCCGATGCCCCCATCACAATCATTGAATACGCCTCGGTCACCTGCGGACATTGTGCCACGTTCCACGCCACCGTCCTTAAGGACCTCAAGGAGACATATATCGATACCGGCAAGGTTCGTCTCATATTCCGCGAGTTTCCGACCCAACCCACCGACCGGGCCATGGCGGGCTTCATGTTGGCCCGATGTGTTCCCGAAGAGCGCTATTTCGGCTTCATCGACGTGTTGATGAAAACTCAGCAGAATTGGGTGGGCGCCCCAAACGCCTTCGAAGCGCTCAAGAAAATCGCCAACAATGTGGGGATGAGTGACGACGCTTTCGTCGAATGCCTCAACCAGGAATCTGAAATAGAGCGGATTCGCGACAACTCAAAGGCGGCCATGGAGACTTACGGTATTACCGCAACCCCGTCCTTCGTGATCAATGGCACGACCTATTCCAACATGCCATTCTCGGAGTTTCAGTCCATACTCGAACCCCTGGTGGGCGATTAGAGTGTTTCCAGGAAAAGTGGCCACCGGTTTTCCGTCCGGAAACACGATAAAGCAACAACTTAGGGTCAGGTTTTGATTCAATCAAAACCGGAAAGACCCTAAAGGATATTCTTTGACTGACAAAGGTGCGAATCCTGTTAGGACTTTGTCTCATACGTGATTGGGGGATTCAGCTGATAGAGCATTTTCGAGCGAAGTGGGCACCGGTTCGCGTTAAGAAAATGCGACCAAATAAGGGCTTAGAGCGTTTTCGTGATTCTGTTAAGTTCGGAAACGCTCTAGAACGTAACCGGCCGTGAAAATCGATCGAATTCGTCTTTTGGGTTTTAAGTCGTTCGTCGATCCGACTGAGCTGTTCATTGAACCTGGCTTAACCGGTATCGTCGGGCCCAATGGCTGTGGCAAATCCAATGTTTTAGAAGCACTGCGTTGGGTCATGGGCGCAACATCGGCTAAAGCCTTGCGCGGCGGGGCGATGGACGACGTCATTTTTAGCGGCACGTCCGGGCGCCCGGCGCGAAATATGGCGGAAGTCGCCCTTGTCATCGACAATTCGGCACGCAAAGCGCCCGCAGCCTTTAATGATGCCGAAAAATTGGAGGTGATCCGGCGTATCGAGCGAGGCGCCGGGTCGGCTTACACCATCAATGGCAAGGATGTTCGCCTTCGCGATGTCCAATTGCTATTCGCCGATGCCTCCACGGGCTCTAATTCTGCCGCCCTGGTTCGGCAAGGGCAGATTTCAGAGCTGATCAATGCCAAACCACAAAATCGCCGGCGTTTGCTGGAGGAAGCCGCCGGCATCACCGGCCTTCATTCACGGCGGCATGAGGCGGAGCTCAGGTTGCAGGCCGCGGAAAACAACCTGGTCAGACTTGAAGACGTACAATTGCAGCTTGAGGAACAGTTAGCGGCCCTCAGGCGCCAAGCTAGACAGGCAAGCCGTTATCGCAATCTATCGGGGCATATCAGGCGCGCTGAGGCCACGGGTCTTCACTTGCGTTGGACCGATGCCCGGCAAGCCGTCGAACAGGCTGAAGCTCAATTGACCACCATCGAACACGACGTGACGGAAAAGACCCGCAAGGCGGCACAGACGTCTAGCCGTCAGAGCGAAATCGCAGCCACACTGCCTCCCTTGCGCGACGCCGAGGCGCGGGCCGCCGCCGCGGTTCAACGGCTCAACATCGAACGCGATGGGCTGGAACGGGAAGAAATTCGGGCCCGCGAGCAAATGCAGGCGCTTGATTCGCAGCTGGCGCAGATCGCTCAAGATCACGAGCGCGAAAAGAACATGCGCGCCGAGGCACAGGCTATCCTGGCACGCCTGGACGAAGAAACCACCGCGCTTGAGAACGAGGAAGCGTCCACAGAACATGAGCTGGAAAGATCGGCCCAAAGTGCCAGTGAGGCCGAGAGAGCGCTGGTGGAAAAGCAAGCCGAACTCGATCTATTGACCGAACAGAGCGCCAATCTTAGTGCGCGCGAAGCGGTCCTTAAAACAAATGTTCAGGGCCTTGCAGGCCGCCACGGACAACTCAAAACCCAACTCGCCGTCACCCGGGAAGAACGAGAAAAACTGATCGGCGGATCCCATGAGCTGAGCCGCAGCGAGGCGGTCAATCGAACCATTGAAGACGCCGTAGAAAAAGCGCGAAGCGCCGAGGATGGGGCGCGCGATGCCGACACCGCTCGATTGCAAGCCATCCAGGACGAGGCGGCGGCACGCAAACCGCTTCAGGAAATCGACCGGCGGCTCAACGAACTTAAGGGCGAGGCAAAGGCCTTATCGGACGTGTTAAGCGTCGAGGAGACAGGCTTATGGCCACCGGTGATCGATGGGCTCGACGTGCAAGCGGGTTACGAAACGGCCCTTGGAGCTGCCTTAGGTGATGATCTGAATGTGCCCATGGATGAAGCGGCGCCAGCCCATTGGGATCTGTTGGCGGGCATGCCCGCCGGCGCGCAGCCTTTGCCCAGCGGTGTTAGAAGCCTCGATGAGTTTGTCGATGGTCCCGCGCAACTGAACCGCCGGCTGTCGCAAATTGGTGTTGTCGAGAAACACGAGGGCAAACAACTTCAAGGTCGGCTTGCCGCAGGTCAGCGCCTGGTGACACGAGAAGGTGATCTTTGGCGCTGGGATGGCTTCAGCGCCTCTGCGGATGCGGGAACGGCGGCCGCCACACGTTTGGCCCAACGCAATCGCCTGGCCGAGCTGGATGCCGAAATCGTCGACGTCAGCGCGACCTGTCGGGATCTCCTGTTCCGCCTTGAACAAGCCAGCCGATTAGCCGCCGAAAAGACCGCCCAGGAAGAAGCCTGCCGCAAAGTATGGCACCAAACCCAATCGGAACTGACGGCTTCGCGAGAAACCTTATCAAAATTGGATACGGCATCATCGGATGCGATTTCCAAGCTGGCGGCACTCAAGGAAGCGGAAAAACGGCTTGAGCAAAACATAGCAGAGATTGAAACGTCCCTGCGCGATGCCGAAACGGAATCATTAGGCCTCAATGAAAGGCGGGGGTCGCAACAAGATGTCACGGTGTTGCGCCAACAAGTTGCCGGTTTGAGAATACAGGTTTCGAAAACCCGCGCGGCCCATGAAGGACATGGCCGCGAGTCGGCCATACGGCATGAACGGGCCCGGCGGATCAACGGCGAAAAAGAACAGTGGCGACACCGGCTGGAAGCGGCGGACCACCATTTGACCACACTCGGCGGGCGACGCGAACATATGCAAACAGAGCTTGCCTCTTTACGTGATCTGCCGGACGAATTGGAAATCAAGAAAACGCGATTGCTCGATGCCATTAGCGAGCTCGAAGCTAAGCGGCAACATGCGGCCGACGCATTAGTCACCGCGGAAAATCGCTTGTCGGAGAGAGACGCCGAAGCAAAGGAAATGCAAAGATCGTTGGCCGACACGCGTGAAGAGCGCGCGCGTGCGGGAGGCGTCTTAGAAGGAGAGCGAGAGCGCGTTGAAGAAGTAGCGGCACGCATCCGAGATACGCTGAACTGCGCGCCGGATCAGCTTTTGGAGAAAGCGGAACTCAAAGAAGGCAAGGAATTACCGACGCTGGAACAAATAGAAACCAAACTCGAACGCCTCAAGAGGGAACGCGAAAATATGGGCGCGGTCAATTTGCGCGCCGAACAAGAAGCCGACGACCTGCGAAACCGCCTGAACGAAATGGCGCAGGAACGGGACGATCTTGAACAGGCCCTGCGCAAACTGCGCAAGGCCATCACCGAACTCAACAAAGAAGGACAGCGGAGACTTTTGGCGGCTTTCGACAAGGTGAACGAAAACTTCACGCGGTTATTCTCCGTCCTATTCGAGGGCGGCACGGCACGGTTGGAGCTGACGGAAGCGGACGATCCCCTTGAGGCGGGTTTGGAGGTCTTTGCCCGGCCGCCCGGCAAACGTCTTCAAAGTCTGTCGCTTTTGTCCGGCGGCGAGCAGGCCTTGACCGCGATCGCCCTCATTTTTGCGGTGTTCTTGTCGAATCCGGCACCGATTTGTGTGCTCGACGAGGTGGACGCGCCGCTTGATGATGCCAATGTGGAGCGCTTTTGTAATTTGCTCAATGAGATGAGGAAAACCATGTCCACGCGTTTCTTGATCATTACCCATCATGCGCTGACCATGTCGCGCATGGACCGGCTCTATGGCGTCACCATGGCGGAACGCGGCATCTCGCAACTTGTGTCGGTTGACCTGACCAGCGCCCAGCGCATGCAAGCGGCCGAATAACATTCAAGCAGTCGGTGTGCACTGCACCATGTCGTTTTGTCGCGGGCTTCTCAATCACATGGTTTGCTCTTTAATATCAATAAGTTATGTGAAAATAGCCAATGCTTGACAGGCTTCTGACCGACGGTTAGGTTGCGCCCGGCTCTTGACCAAGAGCGCGTTCCGGCGGGGGTCCCAAGCTCGATCGTGTTCTGGAGACTAGAGTGTTTCCAGGAAAAGTGGGCCCGGTTTTCCGTCCGGAAACACGATAAAACAACAACTTAGGGTCAGGTTTTGATTCCATCAAAACCGGAAAGACCCTAGACCGTGCCGGAGAAAGAAGACGAATCACCCAAGCCTTCCGCCCTTAAAGATCTCGATCAGCGATTGCGTCAAGCGCGAGGAACCGAAGAGCAATTTGATTCTTCAGAACAACGGGGAAATGCACTTGGATTGGCGTTTCGGCTAGTGACTGAATTGGTTGCCGGCGTGGTGGTCGGCGGTGTTATCGGCTGGAGTTTGGATTTTTGGTTCGGAACGACACCATGGTTTCTACTTATATTTTTCGCATTGGGATCCCTCGCGGGCATTTTGAATGTGGTACGAACAGCTCAAGTAATGAACGCAAAGCAAGCGTTAGATGATGACGTTGTAGGTCGGGCAGAAAAACAAGATCCGGAAGACACATAAGTCTGCACGCAACGAGAGGGGATAATAATTGGCTGAATCGAACGCAGGCGGTGTTGGCATCGATCCCATGCATCAGTTTGAGATTCTTCGATATGTCGAACTCGATTTCCTCGGTGTTGATGTCTCTTTCACCAATTCCAGTCTTTGGATGGTGATAGCCGTCGCTCTCATTACCGCGTTTACCACGCTCAGCATGAGCGGTCGGGCCTTGGTGCCGGGGCGCTGGCAGTCGGCCGCGGAAATGACTTATGAGTTCGTGGCCAGTATGGTGCGCGATAATGTCGGCACGGACGGCATGCGCTATTTTCCGTTCATCTTCACTACGTTTATGTTCGTCCTGTTCTGCAACATGTTGGGCATGATCCCGTATTCCTTCACCGTTACCAGCCACATCATCGTCACCTTTGCCATGGCTGTCTTGATCTTTCTCGGCGTCACAATCATCGGTTTCATTACACATGGGTTAGGTTTTTTCAAATTCTTCGTGCCGCCGGGGATTCCTGCTGTGCTGTTGCCCTTATTAGTTGTGATTGAAATCATTTCCTATCTGACCAGGCCGATCAGCCTGTCCGTCCGATTGTTCGCCAACATGTTGGCCGGTCACACCATGTTGAAAGTGTTTGCCGGTTTTGTGGTGCTGATGGGAATTTGGGGCGTGCTGCCTCTTGTGTTTATGGTCGCTCTAACCGGGCTGGAGATTCTGATTGCTTTTCTACAGGCCTATGTATTCGCCATCCTGACTTGCATTTATTTGAACGATGCGTTGCACATGCATCACTAGTTTGTTTATCGAAGTCAATTAACGAGTGGCTGAGGTCATGCTTCAGTCTCGAACTTAAAGGAGAAGATTCATGGAACCAGAAGCAGCTAAGCTTATCGGCGCCGGTTTGGCGTCCATCGCCCTTGGCGGCGCCGGTATCGGTATCGGCCACATCTTTGGCAGTTATCTCAACGGCGCCCTTAGAAATCCCGGTGCGGCACAAGGCCAATTTGCCAATCTTCTGCTTGGTTTTGCCCTGGCCGAAGCGACCGGCTTGTTTGCTCTCGTAATTGCGCTGATCATTCTTTTTGTCTTTTAAAGGCTAGAGC
>Ga0114950_10003426_pt1 | contig 12219 bp, 9 predicted proteins | sample N075metaG_FD_83503 | JGI IMG/M metagenome (GOLD analysis project Ga0114950, IMG submission 83503) | Deep subsurface microbial communities from Kermadec Trench to uncover new lineages of life (NeLLi) - N075 metaG | ecosystem: Environmental > Aquatic > Marine > Ocean trench > Sediment | place...
CGGAAGTCGAGCAGGATGGCGCTGGAGTTGTGCAGCTTGTCGGCCATGGAGACGAGCAGGCTGTCGGTGTGCGCCTCGGCGATGTGGTCGACGTAGGCGCGCTTGCGCTCCTTCCACGGCGGCTTGGGCATCACCTCCGCATCGGTGCAGTCGTCGACCATGGCGGTGACGTGCTCGCCGAAACGCTCGCGGATTCGCCGGCGCATCGAGTCGCCGCCCTGGTCCTCGATGGCGTCGTGCAACAGCGCGGCGATGGCTTGGTCCTCGTCGCCGCCGTGCTCCAGCACGATCGCGGTTACGGCGAGCAGGTGGGCGACATAGGGGATGTCCGTGGATTTTCGCGCCTGGCCGGCGTGGGATTTGGCGGCGAATTCGAGTGCTTCAATGAAGCGCTCAGAAAGTGGGCGAGGATGCATCGAGCCATTCTAGCGAATCGTCGAGATCAACCCCGAGCCGATGATGCGCTCATCCTGCGTCAGCAGGCTGGCGCCGAGCGTGCGTGCGGCGGCGACGATGATGCGGTCGCCGGGATCGCGCGGGAACGTGTCGGGAAGCTGCGCGACCTGCGCGGCGACGGTAGGGGAGATGCCGATGCGCCGTACCAGCGGAGGGGCAACGGCGGCCTCCAGCCAGTCGCGCAGGGGGGTTTGCAATCGTAATCGCCCGAGCGAAACCAGCGTCGCAATCTCCCACAGCGAGATATCGGCCACCCACAACGGTTCGTCCGCCGTGGCCTCCGAGATCAGGCCGGCCTGTTCCACCGAGAGGCGAGGGTCCCGCGCCAGCCAGTACAGCAGAATGTGGGTGTCGAGCAGCAGGCGTCGCTTCGCGCTCATTCTTCCGGAGGAGCGTCGTCGCGCAGCACATCCCATGCGTCGGCGGGCAGAGGCGGCGCGACGATGTCGCCCAGAATCTCGATCGTGCCCATGATGGACTCCTGTGGGAGCCCTTGGCCGGTTGAAACGGGCGGAATGAGCTCGGCCACCGGGCGCCCACGCTTCAGAATCGTGATGTGCTCGCCGGTCTTCGCGACTTCGTCGAGCAGCGCCAGGCACTTGGCCTTGAATTCAGATGCGTTGATCGTTCTCATCATGACTAGTCTAGTTGACCAGTTATGTCATCTCAAACCATAACCGCCAACACTCGCGGAGCTTCCGCTATCTCCCACATCCAATGAGACGGCCGCGGCACTCCGACTTCACGAGGCGCCCGTACGTTGAGAACGGTGGCGGCGCCAACTACGACTTACTCCTCTTCGACCCGCTCCACGGTCATCCCGGTCTGCCCCTCGATCGCGGCGATGATCTGCCGGTAGTTGTTCTTGTCGAGCCGCAGATAGACGAAGCCCTCGGGATGGTCGGGCGCGCCCTCGAAGGTCATATGAAGCTGGCGTGGCCGATTCCCGGATAGACTCGACACCATGATCGACACGCAACACCTGAGCGACTGGGGTTGGACCGCCGATCGAGACGACGAATTTCACCACCAGGCCACGGCCGACCAGGCACCGGCGCGGGTGTTCGCCCAGCATCGGGGTGAGTATCGGCTCATCGTCCCCTGGGGAGAAGCGACCGGTGTGGCGCCGGGCCGGATGCTCTACGAGGCAACGGGGCAGCGGGAACTGCCCGCGGTGGGCGACTGGGTCGTGATCGAGCCGGTGCTCGACGGGCCCGCGACGGTGGTGCGGATCCTGTCGCGCCGCACATGTTTCGTGCGCCGGCAGGCGGGCCACGAGAGCGGCGAGCAGGTGATCGCGGCCAACATCGATGTTGCGTTCATCGTCAGCTCGATGGACCAGGAGCTGAACCCGCGCCGCATCGAGCGTTATCTGGTTGCGGTCAGAGAAAGCGGCGCGTCCCCGGTCCTGGTGCTCACCAAATCCGATCTGTGCGACGACGTCGATGCGGTGGTCGAGAGCATCCGCGAGAGCGTTTCCGGGGCGCCGATCGAGGTGGTCAGCAGCGTGTCGGGCGATGGGTTCGAGGGGTTGCGCGAACGGCTCGAGCCGCGGCGGACCGTGGTGGTCGTCGGCTCATCCGGCGTCGGCAAGTCGACGCTGATCAACGTCCTCGCCGGATTCGACCTGCTGCCCACGCAGGACGTGCGATCGGCCGACGGCAAGGGGCGCCATACGACCACGCACCGGGAGATCTTTCGGTTACCCGACGGCGTGCTGTTGCTCGATACGCCCGGGGTGCGCGAGTTCGGCCTGCTGGAGGCCGGCGAGGGCCTCGAAGAGACCTTCGAGGACGTCAGCGAGCTGGCCGACAATTGCCGTTTCCGCGACTGCACGCACATCACGGAGCCCGGCTGTGCGGTGCGCGAGGCGATCGAGGCCGGGACCGTGTCCGCCGAGCGCTGGGCGAGCTACGAGAGACTCCAGAAGGAATCCGCGCACGAGGTGCGCCGGCGGGATGCCGGCGCCGCGCAGGCCGAAAAAAAGAAGTGGAAGCAGATCCACAAGGATTATCGCAAGCGGCCGAAGAAGGGATCGGCGGGTTAGCCCGCGCATCTCGACGCCCTCCTGCTGCGGGCGCGACGAGGGGCGTTGAGACACGCGGGCTGACCTCAGGCCGGTAGCTCGTCGCCGATCTTTTCCGCCGATCGCAACGACATCGCCGAGAAGGTCAGCGTCCCGTTGGCGCAGCCGCCCGTCACCGCAGTAGGCGCGCCGACGACGAACAGGTTGTCGTGGTCGTGGGTGCGGCCCCAGGTGTCGACAACGCTGGAGGCCGGATCGTTGCCGGCTCGACAGCCGCCCCCTGGATGGTCGTGGATGTTGGAATCGTTCATCGACAGAATCGAGCCGCCGCCGGCGGTGATGATGTGGGTGAGGGTGTCGCGGATGGTCTCGATCGTGTGCTCGCGCAGCGCGATGGATGCCGCGGCGTCGCGAAAGGTGATGCGGGGCATGGGGTCGCCCCAGTCGTTGGTCAGGTCGGGATTCAGGACCAGCTCGCTGTTGCGGGCCGGCAGCACGTCGTAGTAGGCGCGCAGGCGCGCGGCGCCGGTTTGCGTGCGGCGACGCCAATCGTCCATGACGGCGTCGCCCCACAGAGCGTCGCCGTTGTCGTTGCGCAAGCGCGGCTGGCGGCCGCTGGTCGCCTCCCAGATGCGGAGGTCGTGGCGGACGTAGCGGTCGAGTGGGCCCGGCCGCTGGAAACGCTTCGACAGCAGGCTGTGCTGCTGGTACATGCCCGGGTAGAGCCTCTCGGGCACTTCGGCGAAGGCGGACACCGACGAGTGGCCGGTCATGTACTTGCCGACCAGCCCGGAGCGGTTGGCGAGGCCGTCGGGAAAGCGGCTGTTCGCCGACAGCAGCAGCAGGTGGGGGCTCCAGGCGAAGCCGGAGGCGAGAACGAACATCGAGGCGCGCAACCGGAGCGTTTCGTCGGGGGCGTCGCGGTTGACGGCCACCGCGTGATCGATGCGATCGGAGCCGTTCTCGAGAACCAGCCGTCGCACGAGGGTGCGCTCGAGCAACTCGATGCGGCCGGCCTCGAGCAGCGCTTGAAAGCTGAAGTCCGGCGAGTACTTGGCGCCCGTCGGGCAAATGCTGCACGTGTCGCACCGCGTGCAAGCGTTTCTTCCCCTGTAAGGAATCGAGGTCTTGGCGACGGGGTTGGTCCAGAAAGGGATTCCGGACTTCTCGGCCCACTCCTTGAGCCTCTCGAGCGTGTAGGAAAGAGGGATCGGCGGCATGGGGTAGGGCCGAGAGCGCAGGTCGAGGTCGTCGGGGCCCTGCTCGCCGGCGATGCCGATGCGCTCCTCGGCCTCCTGGTAGAAGGGTTCGAGGTCGTCGTAGTCGAACGGCCAGTCGTCGCCGATCCCATACATCGAGGCGAGCCGAAAATCTTCCGGCGTGAAGCGCGGCGTCGTGCCGCCCCAGTGCAGCGCCTGGCCGCCGACCGCCATCGACCGCGACTGCAGGCCGTGGCCGGTTTGGCCGGGGACGTGATCATCCGGCCAGGGGTTTTCCCCGTACGCCATATTCCGCGCGCGATGGGCGAAGCGCTCGTCGAGGTTGAAGATCCTGTTGCCGGCCTCGACCACGACGATGCCGGCCGACGTGGTCTCGGCAAGCTTCTCGGCGACCATCGCCGCGGAGATGCCGCCCCCGATGATGATGACGTCGCTCTCCACGGTTCTCTGGAAGCGGCCAAGGCGCGCGGAGCGGGCCATGATCACGCGTCCTCGGCGGGGCGAGCGGGCAGCGGCTGCGGCTCGCGCCCGAGCGTCGCCAGCCCGCGGCACTTGAAACGGCCGATCGATGCCTGGTAGCACAGGTCGGTGGCCTCGGAGCCGGCATAGAAGTAGGCCATCAAGCCAACAGCTACGTGTCGAGCCCGGCCTGGGCTCGGCAAACGCCCGAGCTCATCTCGGCCAAGCTGCCCGTCGATCAGGTCGCGCCGGTCTTCGATGGAAAGCTCGGCGAACGCCGACTGGTGGCGCTTGGCCGCCTCGAGCTCCAACGCTTCGATTTGCGCCGCCCAGCGGGGTCCGGGATGGGGCGGGCCGTAGCGGATATCGGCGAGGCCGCGGTTGAGGTAGCCGTGCGGCATCTCGGCCACCGGGTCGAAGCCGTCGGTCCACGACTCGAATCCGGTCACTACTCGGTCGATACCGTCGGGCCCGAGGTCGGTCGCTGGCAGCACCGCGGCGCCAATGGCACGCAGGGTCTCGGCGGGCGGGGTCGCTCCGGGTGAGATCGGGGCCTGATGTGCCGCGGCCTCGGTGCCGGAAATTCCCAGCGCAGCGGCCGCGGCGGCTGACTTCTTGATGAAATCTCGACGGTCCGTGTCGGTCATGGCGGTCATCAGAACCCGAGCTGGGAAGGCCTGTCAAGCCGTGACCATTTGAGGTATCCGGGCTAGGGTTGCGCTCATCAACCGGGAGGACGCCATCATGGGACGAGCTCGAAGAAGAGGACTCCGCAACCTCACGCTGGTCGTCGGAGGGCTCGCCTTCGCTGCCGCCTGCGCCACACCGCCTGCGCAACCATCGGCGGGCGCTGACGAGGTCGGCGATCTGGCCGCCGAGGTACGCGGACTCATCACCCCAGCGGGGCTGGAAGTGCAGGCGGCCGCCATCGTCGAGCACGAGCGGCCGTCGGGAAGTCCGGGCGAGCTCGCCGCCATTGACTACATCGTCGAGACCCTCACGAGCGCCGGCGTACCGGTCGAGGTTCACGACTACCAGGCGTACGCCAGCACGCCGATCTCGGCATCGATCGAGGTACCGGGAACCGACTTCGCGCCCCAGGCCATCACGTATTCGTTCTCGGCCTCGGTCGACGGCCTCGAAGCGCCGCTCGTCGACGTCGGTTCGCTGCGCGACCTGCCGGCGCTTCAAGTGGGGACGGGTGAACGCCTGGTGCTCGCCGGCGAGATCGACGCTCCCGGCTCCGCCGCCGGCGGATTCCCCGATGTGAGCGGTGCGATCGCGCTGGTCATGGGCAACCCGGGGTCGGCCTCGGTCGACCGGCTGGAGATGCTCGGTGCGGTGGGCGTCGTGTACGTGAATCAGCAAGAACGGCTCAACGACCTGATCGTGACCACGACCTGGGGCACGCCGTCGTTGCGCAACTACCAGCGGCTGCCGAAGTTGCCGGCGGTGCACGTCAAGGCAAGCGACGGTGAAAGGCTGCGCGCGATGCTGGCGCGGGGGCCGGTGCGAATTCGGGTGAGCGCCGAGGTCGACACCGGCTGGCGGCCGCACCGTCTCGCGGTGGCAACCATCTCCGCCCCTGATCCCGATGCTCCCTTCGTGCTCTTCGGTGGGCATATCGACGCCTGGTACCACGGCGGCACCGACGAGGGCGCCTCGAACGCGGCCATGGTCGAGCTTGCCAAGGCCTTCCATGCGCATCGCGACCGCCTTCGTCGCGGTCTTGTCGTCGCCTGGTGGCCGGGGCACAGCAACGCGCGCTACGGGGGCTCCACCTGGTTTGCCGATCACTACTTCGACGAGCTCAGAACCCGCGGCGTCGCCTACGTCAACGTCGACGGGATCGGCCAGATGGACGCGCAACGCTTCGGGGCTTCGGCGAGCGCGGCGCTCGCCGGCCTCGCGGCCGAGGTCGTCGCCAACCGCACCGGCGCCGAGATCAACCCGCGCCGCCCCGGGCGCAACTCCGATCAGTCGTTCAACGGGATCGGTTTGCCTCTCTTGCAGATCAGTCACAGCCGCCTCGCCGAGGACGGCGGTTATTGGTGGTGGCACACCCCTGACGACACCTTCGACAAGATCGACTTCGACGTCCTCAAGATCGACACGGACCTCTATGCCGACGCGCTTGCCGCCCTGCTCGCCGCGCCGGTCCTGCCGCTCGACCTGGTGAATGAAGTCATCGTTCTCGGCGAGTCGATCGCACGCCGGCAATCGGAGGCTGTCGAGCGATTCGATCTTGCGGGGGCAAGCGGCCGGCAGGCTAGGCTGCTTGGCCTTGTCGAGAGAATTCAGGAAGGGATCCAGCAGGGCGACATCGCCGAAGCGGACCTCGAGCTCGTTCGCATCATCCGGCCGTTGCACCGTGTCCTGTACTCGCCGTCGAGTCCGTTTCATCCCGACTCCGGCCTGGAAGGCGGCGCGCTCCCCGGATTGGCGCCCCTCCGGACGCTCTCGTCCGCGGATCCAGGCAGCGATGTCTACCGGTTCGCCGAGGTCACGCTGGTCCGCGAGCGCAACCGCCTGCTCGAGGCCCTCGACAACGCCATCGACCACGCCGAGCGACTGTTGTCGGGCGCCGCCGGCTAGCCGCCGAGCCCGTTGCGCTGGGCGATCACCCAGGCGGCGATGCTGCGGACCTGCTCGAGATCGAGTTCGGCGCCGAACGGCGGCATGCCGCGATCGGCGCGCTCGCCGGCCAACACGATCTGCTGGTAGCGGTCGTATACCTCGGGATCGGAGTAGCGCAGGTCGGGCAGCGTGGTGCCGCCGCCGTGGCACTGGGCGCACCAGGTCGTGAACAGCTCGCCGCCCTGGGCGATGGTGTCGGCGTCGACGGTTTGTTCGATCGGCTCGGGAGCCTCGCGAGCCGGTAGCCGGCCCGCTGCGACCGCGGCGGCGTCGCCGTTCAGCGCGAAGGCGAAGATCTTTCCCTCGTTTCGGGCGCCGCTGGCGAACGCACCGCCCCATCCGGCCATCACCGCGATGTACTGGGTTCCGTCGACCTCGTAGGAAACCGGCCCGCCGAGGATCCCGGTGCGCGACCAGCTTTGCCACAGCATCTCGCCGTCGGTGGCGCGGTAGGCGACGAAGTCGCCGCTGGCGGTGCCCTGGAAGACGAGGTTCCCGGCGGTCGACAGCGTTCCGCCGTTCCAGTAGTTGTCGTAATCGACCTGCCAGACGGGCTCCTGGGCGATCGGATCCCAGGCGATGAGGTGGCCTTCGTCGGGGAAGGTGTGGCCTTCCATGCTGCGACGGGTGCGGGCGGCCGACAGCCAGGTGTTTTCGCGAAACTCCCAGCGCGGCAGGTTCTCCCAGGCGACGGCGTTGTCCTGCGCCGGGATGTAGACGAGCCCGGTGTCGGGGTTGAACGACATCGGTTGCCAGTTGTGGCCGCCGAGCTGCGCCGGGCGGATGAACGCCGCTTCGTTCTCATAGCGCGCGCCGGGGACCTCGATCGGGCGGCCCGTGTCGGGATCGATGCTCTCGGCCCAGGTCACGGTGACGAAGTTGTCAGCCGACAGAAACTCGCCGGTCTCGCGATCGATGACGTAGAAAAATCCGTTCTTTGGCGCCTGCATGATGACTTTGCGCATCGCACCGGGACCGCCGTCGGGGCCGGGAATCAGCAGGTTGGCGAGGATCATCTGCTGCGTCGCCGTGTAGTCCCAGGTCTCGCCCGGCGTGTTCTGGTAGTGCCAGACGTAGGTTCCGTCGTCGGGGTCGAGGGCCACAATCGAGGCGAGAAACAGGTTGTCGCCGCCGCTCGGGTCGCGGTACTGCTGGTTCCAGGGAGAGCCGTTGCCGACCCCTACATAGAGAAGGTCGAGCTCCGGGTCGTAGGCGAACGAGTCCCAGGCGGTGCCGCCGCCGCCGGCTTCCCAGAGGGTCTCGGGGCCCCAGGTTTCGGCGGCCAGAGCCATGGCAGCCTCGTCGGGCGGCAGCTTCGGCGTGCCCGGCGCCAGGAAGTCGCCGGGAATCGTGTAGAAGCGCCAGTTCAGCTCGCCGGTCTCGGCGTCGTAGGCCGACACGTAGCCGCGGACGCCGAACTCGGCGCCGCCGTTGCCGATGATCACCTGGCCTTTGACGACCCGCGGCGCCCCGGTGATCGAGTACAGCTTCTCCTGATCGATGGTCATCGTTTCCCACACCGGCTCTCCGGTGTGGGTATCGAGCGCCATCAAACGGCCGTCGAGGACGCCGACGTAGACCTTGCCGTTGTACACCGCGACGCCACGGTTGACGACGTCGCAGCAGGCGATGCGGTCGTAGATCTCGTCGACACCGGGATCGAAGCGCCAGCGCTCCTCGCCGGTGGCGGCATCGAGGGCGATTACGATGCTCCACGGGCCGGTTGTGTACATGATCCCGTCGATGACCACCGGCGTCGCCTCGAGGCCGCGATCGGTGCCGGTGTCGTAGCTCCAGGCGAGGCCGAGCCCGGCGACGTTGTCGTCGGTGATCTGATCGAGCGGCGAGAAGCGGTCCTCACCAGGGGTACGGCCGTTCGACGGCCAATCCGACGCCGGCGTTTCGATCGATGAGGTCAGAAGCGCGGGAAGCTGCTCCGCCGCTGTGCTCGAACGGGCGGAGCCGTTGGGCGTGCAAGCTGTCGTGGCGAGCAGCATCGTCGTCAGGATCGCGAGCAGAATGGGAACGCTCCGTGCGGGGACGGATCGTTGAACGACGGGGCCGCGAGTCTTCATGGTGTCTCCGGATGGAAAGGGAGCACGATGCAACTTGCCACGCGGTGCGGAGGGTTTTCAGGTGGGCGTGACCCGATCGGCGTGGTGCTCCAGCGGGTTGGGTTTCGTCGCACAAGGGTGGATCATCCTACCTGCGTCATCAACGTCCGCAGGCGAGGGGGCCTTTGAGCGGCGTGTCGTCGCCGAACAACGCTTTGACCCGCCGTAGCGTGTCGTCGAGCTCGTCGTCGGCCCAGACCGCTTCGAGCTCGGCGATGTCGGCGGTCGTCAGGTGCCAGGATAGCGGCCCCGCGGGGCCGACATCGAAGACCTCGGTGTGAAACTCGATCTGCGCGGGCCACGACTCGCGCAATAGCTCGAGCTCGACCTCGTTGCGCGCCACCTGGGTGGCGGCGCGCACCTGCAGCATGGTGATTCCCGGGCCGGCGATGGCGTAGACGAAGCCGCCGCCCTCGCCGGAGTCCAGGGCGGTGATCTCGGCGGCGCGGATCTGGATCAGCAGGATCTTGAGGTGGCGCCGACCGGGACGGTCCTCGCCCTCGAGGGGACCTTGGACCGAGACTTCCGTGGCTTCCTCGGCCGGCCCTGCGAGCTCGCGTTTGACGGTGCGCAGAAAATCCACCGCCGTGGCGACGCCGTGATTGTCGAAGTAGCCGCCGTCGGCGAGGTGGTAGGCGATGCTGTTATCGACCGTGTCTCGAGCCGGGCGGGCGATCGGGCTGATCCATGGAAACGTCGCCGAGAGGCGCGCCGCGCTGGCGATCGGCAAGTCCCAGTCGGGATATAGGTCGTTGAAGTTATCGGCGTACCAAAGGCTCGATTCGTTCGACGCCCGAGCCCCGAGGCTCAGCGGCGTCAACAGGAACCGGCGCCCGGTCTCGGCCACCGTGGCGTTGAACACCGGAACCGGGCGGCGCCCTTGGCGAGCGTCGTCGCGCCAACTGTGCAACGTCGCCATACCGTCGTTCATCTGCCGGCTCCAGGTGCGCTCGAGGGCCCAACCACGGTCTTTTTCGCCCGGCATTCCCGGCAGGACGCTCCACAGGTCGCGGTACAGAAAGCCCCACGATGTGGCGCTGAGACTCGAAGCGGCCGACGCGTCCTTGATGCCGCACAGGTCGGCGGCGGCCGGCGAGTTGCCGTCACGGTAGCGGTCGATGAAGTACATCGCGCCGAGGCCGCCTCCCGACACGCTGCTGATCAAGGCGATCGAATCACCGAACGGCGCACCGATCTCGTGTTGCAGCCGGGTGAGGACGTCGGCGGTCCAGCGGGCCGCGGTGATCCCGCCACCGCTGGCGGCGACCACGACCATCACCGGCGCCGGTTCCGACGCGTGATCCTGGGACCAGCGCTCGATCAGTAGCTCCGGCGTCAGGGGCTCCGCTGCCAGACCCGCGGCCGGCGGGATGGGGCGGTAGTAGTGGTCCTTGTCGAACGCCTGAAAGGAAACGAACAGCACGATGAACAGGGAGAGAAGAACCGGCACCCGCATCACGTCGACGACCGCCGCCACCCAGCTCAGCAGCAGACACGCCAGGGTCAGAAGGAGGAGCACGGTGAGCAGGATCGGGATGTCGCCCGTCATCCAGGCGGGGCGATTCGGCGACAGCAGGAAGGCGCCGGCGACGTAGAAGCCCGACGTCAGGAGCATGAAGGCGAGCGCCCGGGCGCGGCGCCCGTCGAGGATCTCCTGCGGCGCCAGCTCGTAGGTCAGGCCGCGTTGGGGTTGGTCGCGCTTCCGTGCGGCCGGCGCAGCGTCGGCGCGCCTTTCAACCGCCGCGTCGATTTTCTTGATGAGCGCCTCGAGCGGTCGCTCGAGGATCGTCGGGGCGCCACCCGTGAGCCGGAAAACCGCCAGCCGAACCGCCCAGGCCAGGGCGACGCCGAGAAGTGCCGCGCCGACGTTGGCCCAGACGTTGGTGCCGCCGGCGGTGGTCGACTTCCACACGACCGCGATCGTCAGGGGCGCCGCGAGCAGCGAATACCAGCACAGCGCCCGAACCGTGAGCGTGCGGAGCTCGCCCCGGGTCAGCCGGTGCAGGGCGAGCGCGAGCCGGAGCGGCCGGGAGCGAAGGTCCGCTACCAGATGGTGCCGCGCGGTGCTCTCCGGAGGCTCGATGGGGATCTGTAACCCCTCGCGGACGAAGCCGACCTTCGCCCGTCGGGGGATGGTTTCGAGCAACATCCAGAGGGAAAACAGGACCACCCACGCCGTGTGTATCGCGAACCAAGTGGTGAACACGATGCCGAGGAAACCCAGGTCGGCGAGGTTGCCGAGGACATCCTCGAGCCACACCACGATCGATGCGGGCAGCACGATCGCCAGGATGAGCGCCACCGAGATCGGGAAGCGGCAGAAGAAGAGATACTGGAAGAAATAGATGCGGCGCTGTAGATACATCGCGTAGCCGCCGAGCACAACCGCGGCCAGGATCACGAGCGTCGATATGCTCATGGGCGATGATCTTTACGTGCCTGGGTAAGGAAGGTCAACGACGCTACCCATCACGACGATCAACCTGCCCATGGTTTCGCCAGGAGCAGGCTCCTTGGTATCGTCGCACCGCTGCCCACTGGGTAATGGCCGCAAAGAAGGAACAGACGCGGCGGCGGTGGCTGCAACAGTTGATCGATCATTCGGCGGCGCGGCGGGCGATTCCGCCTCTGGCGCCGGGCAAACATGGAGACGACGAGCGATGAGCGGTCTGCGGACCCGGCGTGACTTTCTTTCGACGACCGTGCGCGGCGGCGTCGCGACGGTGGCGGCGACGGTGGTGCCGGCGTGGGTCCCCCTTGCCGGGGTCGGCCGCGGGGAGGCCGATCGCTGCACCGCCTTGGCTCAGTTCGGCTCTTCCCAGGTCGCCGCCACCCAGATCGGAACGGTGCCGTTCGACATCGAGTGGCGCCAGGCTTTCGACGAGCCGATCAGCCAGGGGCTCGGTGGGCGGGTGATCCACAAGCTCGCGACGCTGACTCCGGACACGCTGATCACGACCAACGAGGACTTCTTCGTTCGCACGGCGAAACCCGACCTGTTGGGTTCGACGGAGAACTGGCGGATTGCCGTGGGTGGATTGGTCGACGAGCCGACCGAGCTCGCGCTTGATTCGCTGTTGCCGTCGGCCGAATCGCAGGGCGTGTACCTGCTGGAGTGTTCGGGCAACCCGCGGCGCCGCAGCTTCGGGCTGATGAGCGCCTGTGAATGGGGCGGAATCCCGGCGGTGAAGGTGCTCGAGGGGACGCGGCCGCTCTCCCGTGCGACACGGGTCTTGATCGGTGGCTTCGACGAGCACAGCGGCCGCGGCGGCGGCATCCCGGGGGCGAGCTGGATCTTCGATCCGGC
>Ga0114950_10003427_pt1 | contig 12215 bp, 11 predicted proteins | sample N075metaG_FD_83503 | JGI IMG/M metagenome (GOLD analysis project Ga0114950, IMG submission 83503) | Deep subsurface microbial communities from Kermadec Trench to uncover new lineages of life (NeLLi) - N075 metaG | ecosystem: Environmental > Aquatic > Marine > Ocean trench > Sediment | place...
CCGACCGGTGAATACAATGAATTGTCATTACACGGTCGTGGTGTGTTTGTCTGTATCAGCCCGTGGAATTTTCCGTTGGCCATATTTATGGGCCAGGTCAGCGCGGCACTGGTTGCCGGTAATACGGTGCTGGCCAAGCCTGCAGAACAAACACCGCTGATTGCGTACCGGGCCGTACAAATTTTGCACCAGGCCGGGATCCCAAGGGAGGCATTGCAACTGCTGCCTGGAGACGGAGCCAGCGTTGGTGCCCGCTTGACCGCTGATCCCCGTATAGATGGCGTGGCGTTCACCGGCTCAACTGAAACGGCGAGATTGATCAATCTGACACTGGCAAAGCGGGACGCCCCGTTGGCGACATTGATCGCAGAAACCGGTGGGCAGAATGTCATGCTGGTGGATAGTTCGGCCCTGCCTGAGCAGGTGGTCACGGATGTCATCGGCAGCGCATTCTTGAGTGCCGGTCAACGTTGTTCGGCATTGCGTGTATTGTTTGTACAGGAAGATGTTGCCGACAAAATTGAGATCATGCTGGCCGGTGCGATGCAGGAACTGGTGGTGGGTGACCCGAAAATGTTGAATACCGATGTTGGCCCACTGATCGACCAGGACTCATTGAGAACCCTCGAGACGCATGCAGCACGAATGGATACCGAGGGCCGCTTGATTGCCCGGACACCGATGGATCCGGAGTTGCCGGGTTACTTTTTTGCACCCTGTGCATATGCCATCGATTCGATCGGACAATTACCAGGGGAGGTCTTCGGACCGGTGTTACACGTCATCCGTTACCGTGCACGCGAGTTGGATAAGGTGCTCGAGGCGGTCAACAAAACTGGTTACGGGTTGACCCTTGGGGTCCATAGCCGCATCGATAAAACCCAGCAGCATATAGTCAAGAGCGCAAGGGTTGGCAATTGTTATATCAATCGCACCATGACCGGGGCAGTCGTCGGGGTTCAGCCGTTTGGCGGAGAACGTCTTTCCGGTACCGGGCCCAAAGCAGGCGGCCCGCACTATTTGCAGCGTTTTGCTACCGAACGCACTTTGACGATCAATACCGCTGCGGTGGGTGGCAACGCCGATCTGTTGGGTATGGGCGATTAAGGCCGGCTCATGTACTTAAAATACTTTGGCCTCAATGAAGCACCGTTTTCGATCACACCTGATCCGGCCTTTGTTTTTCTGAGTCCGCGGCACCGGGATGCGTTGGCGCACCTGTTGTATGGGGTCGGTAAAGGTGGAAGCGGTGGCTTTGTGCAACTGACCGGCGAGGTCGGTACCGGTAAAACCACCCTATGCAGATGCTTGCTTGAACAGGTGCCGGACGGAACGCAAATTGCACTGTTGCTCAACCCGCTGGTAACACCACTTGAATTATTGGCCGCCATTAGCGAAGAGCTGGAAATTGATGTCACCGATTCGATAGACAGTACGCGTTTGCTGGTGGATGGGCTGAATCGATATTTGCTTGAAGCGCATGCGCGTGATGAACGTGTAGTGGTGGTCATTGATGAAGCACAAAACCTGAGTCCTGAGGCGTTGGAGCAGGTCAGGTTGTTGACCAACCTTGAAACCAGCAAGGAAAAACTGTTGCAAATCGTCCTGCTGGGCCAACCTGAGTTACGGGAATTGCTGCAACGCAGCAACCTGCGCCAGCTGGCTCAAAGGATAACCGCACGTTACCACTTGAGTCCGCTGGGGCCCAGGGACACCCATTTATACATCGCCCACCGCATGCAGATTGCCGGCGCTCAACGTAATCCGTTTCGGCGCAGCGCCATGAATGCTCTCTATCGGCGTTCGCAGGGCATCCCGAGGTTGATCAATATTATTGCTGATCGATCACTGGTCGCTGCATTTGTAAAGGAGCGTCTCGATGTGACCGCCGCCATGGTGCATCAGGCTGCCAATGAAGTGCAGTTGGGCGAAAGCCAGGTCCGGCGGCTTCGATGGCCATGGCTGCTGGCTGCTACAGCGGCGCTGGTTGTCGCTACTGTGGCGGTCTCGACACTGGATAGTATCCCTTGGCCGGCTGAATCTGACCAGGAAAAAACAAATAATGTTGCAATGCAAACTGTAACCGCAGAGCAAGTCATTCAGGTTGCAAACCAGCCCAGTATTGAAACAGTGACGGCAGGAGCAGTGGAAACTGTTGTACCGGAAGCTGCCGCAAGTTTGGACCCGGACTGGCTTGCCGGTCATCAACAGGCCGTCTGGCAGGGTCTTGAAGAGCTGTGGCAACATCCGGGTGCGGCTTTTTCAATACAGGCAGCTTGCAATGGCGACAACAGCAAGGGTTATGCATGCCTGAGTGATCAGGGCAGTTGGTCAAAAATCAGGCATCTCGGTTTACCGGTGGTTTTGGTGTTACAGGGGCAAACACAGAAGTTCCTGCTATTGCACGGCATTGACGGAGATCGTCTTCTGGTTGGAACGGCAGATCAACTGCAGACGGTTTCAAAGGAATCCGTTGAGCTTCGCTGGCTTGGATCCTACCTGGTGGTATGGCCGCAAGCATCTGAATGGCCGACCGTGGTCCAGCGCGATGATAGTGGCCCTGCAGTGACAACCATCATTGAAATGGCGACGCGTGTCGATCTGCCGTACCATGGTGAACAGAGATTTGGTGCGGCTTTTGAGCGCTGGTTAAAGAGTTACCAGATACGAAACGGTCTGCAGGCAGATGGCATCGTCGGCCGCAAAACCTTGTTATATTTGATGACGGCGTCAATTGATGATCCGCAACTACTGCAATCATGGTGAGTCCAGACAGCGATCTTGTCGGACTTTTTGCAAGTCAGACATTCATAAGGCCGGATATACTTAAGGATGATATCTACATGTTCAGAGCCTATGCGAAATTTCATAACCGGTCTCGATTCAAACATCGCGTCTGCACAAAACCGGGGATGAATTGAGGTGTCCATCCTTTTGGAAGCATTGCGTAAGTCGGAAAAAAACCAACGTCTGCCTGCTGTGCCCGATATACACGCTGACGATGAATCCAGCCGGCTGTCCGATACGATTCAAACCGGACCGCTGGCGGTGCTACTTGTGTTGGCCTTGTTTATTTGTGGCTGGCTAGTCTGGAACCAGTACCAGGCTCCGGCAGCTGGTGATCAAGCGCCTAAAACCCTCGCGGCGGGTGAAACCACAGCCACAAGCCAGACAGCAAACGATAAAACGGCAGCAAACACAGCCGCACAGACTGATCGGGGCTCGCAACATACAGCGCCGAACTTGTTGGTTAAAAACGCCGCTGAACGATCAAGAACCCCAGTGGAGTCGTATACAAATGCGACCAGCAACAATGTCAGGGCAGGTTCCGGCAGCGCAGCTAAAGCGGCACCTGGAAGAGAAAATCGAGCGGCAAACCAGACTACTGTTCAAAGCTCAAGCAGCCTGTCGCCGACTAAGAACTCAAGTAACAAGCAGCCTGTTGATGCCGATAGAAATGTTCGCCATCATGAACCGGCACCGATCAGTTACTGGGAATTACCCGACGCCATTCGTGCCGATTTGCCGGAAATGAGATTCAGTGTACTGGTTTATTCCAAACAACCGGATCACCGCTTTGTGCTGATAAATGGCCAACGTCTGGCAGAGGGCGACAACGCCCAGGCGGGTCTTGTGGTTGAGGAAATTCGTCGTGATGGGGTTATATTCAGTTACCGTTTGTATCAATTCCTTGTAGAAAGGTAGATTTAAACTGAAGGAACACGAGTGGACGCTGGCATAGTCACAAACTGGTCGAAGGCGCCGCCGCGATTTCCGTGGGTGACACTGACCATCTTCCTGTGTTGTGTTGCTGTCAAACTGTTGCAATTCGGTATCCCTCCAATGGCCCAAAACGCCATGCTCGAATTGGGCGCGGTGCTTCCCTGGAAACTGACTGAAATTTTTAGGCTACCGACCGGTAGCTGGTTTGACTATCAGCTGCTGACCCTGTTCAGCGCACTGTTTATACATGCCAGTTGGCTGCACCTGCTGGGCAATATGGTTTACCTGTGGGTGTTTGGCATACCACTTGAACGTCGTGTCGGTGCGGCAGGTATGGTTCTTGTGTTCGTCCTCGGCGGTGCCTTGGCCAATTTGTTTGTAGCCATGCGCCTGCCCGAACTGACTTCACCTATCATCGGCGCCAGTGGTGCCGTTTCTGCGGTCGTAGGGGCGTATCTTGGGCTTTTCCCCAAGCGACGTATTGGTATGTTGTTGCCGCTGGGTCTTTATCTGCAGTTTGCGCGTGTACCAGCCGTGCTTGTGATTGGCTCATGGTTTACCTTGCAGTTGGTTTATACGGTCTTAGGCCCCATAACGGGGGTAGTGGCCTGGTGGACGCATATGGCGGGTTTTACACTGGGGTTAATATTTGCCTTGCTGGCACGCGCAATGGCACAGATCAAATTGGGATAGCAAATGGCCAAACCGGAAAAATTGTTTCGTATCGCATTTCTTAACCACGGTAAAGTTTATGAGCTGTTTTGCAGCGCTGTGTGTAGCAGTGATCTGCTCGGCTTTGTCGAAGTTTCCGGTTTGATTTTTGGCGAAAAAAACTCGCTGGTGGTTGATCCGACCGAAGAGAAAATGCGTGACGAATTCGATGGTGTTGAGGTTTTGCATCTTCCCATGCATAGCGTTTTACGTGTTGAACAAGTGAAGAAGAGAGGTCAGGCGGTCATTCGGGACAGGGAAAGCGGTGAGAAAGTCACACCGTTCCCATTGCAACCAGGCACCCGCAAAAAGCTTTAATTGCGATGCAGGGTTGACAGTACACTGGCACCTTTTAACAGAATCAACGCCTGGTACATCGCATAGTCGTCTGCAGCGCTGACCTCCGAGTTGAAATTAACTGAGTCCTTGTCCGGTTCACCGTCAAGGTGGTGTTTCAGGTCGGATTCCCGCTTGCGCTTATCATCATTTTTTACCACTTCTACTGCTGGTACGAGCACATCGGGATGGATGCCTTCGGCCTGGATCGAACGACCCGACGGCGTGTAGTACCGCGAGGTGGTGAGTCTTATCCCTGATCCATTCCGCAGGTTCAGCACAGACTGTACCGAGCCCTTGCCAAAGGTTCTCTCGCCGACGATCAAGGCTCTGCCGTGGTCTTGCAAGGCACCGGCCAGTACTTCTGAGGCAGATGCGGTACTGCGGTTAACCAGAACAACGACAGGCGTATCCTGCAGCCATTGACCTGGGTTGGCGGTGTATTCCAGCTGGTTTTCAGCACGTCCACGGGTGTATACAATCAGCCCCTGGTCTAAAAATCCATCGGCTATGCTTACGGCAGGCTTGAGTACGCCACCGGGGTTATTGCGTAAATCCAGAACCACGCCTTTCAAAGGGCTGTCACGGTTGGATTTCATATAATTGATTTGCTCGAGCAGCTCATCGGCTGATTTTCGGGTGAAGTGAGTGATCTGGAAATAACCGTAATCCCTGTCAACCGGGCGACTGAATACACTGGCGACCTTGACATAATCACGTACCAGTGTAACTTCCCCAACTTCTCCATTTCTGTGTTTAACGATAATGTCAACTTCGCTACCGGCTTCTCCGCGAAGACCCTCGATGGCTGATTGCAGGTTTTGGCCGCGTACATCCTTGCCATCAATCGATGTAATGATATCGCCGCTGACCAGACCGGCTTTTTCAGCCGCACCGCCGTCCATCACAAACTCGATTTTGATTTGTTTGTTTTGAATCACTATTTCAACACCAATACCGCTATAGCGACCACGGGAGCTGTTGTCGAGTTGGCGAAATTCATCGGCTTCCATGTAGGCTGAGTGCGGGTCCAGCTCTGATAACAGGCCGCGGATCGCCGCGTTCATCAGGCTGTGATCATCGGTTTCTTCAACATAGTTGCTGCGCACCTGATTGAAGACGTCGGTAAACGTACGTAAGTCATCCAATGAGAGTTGCGCTTTGGATGTTGTATCGCCCTCGTTCGCCACCACTGGGGTTGATACCAGTGACAGAATCAATATGAGTTTTCTCGATAAATCTGTCATCTAACGTTTAATCCATACTGCGGGATCCATGGTTTTGCCATCTTTGCGGATCTCAAAATAAAGTCCATCCCCGTTCACGGGGCTGGAGCCAACGGTGCTGATACTGGAGCCGGACTCTACCCAGTCACCCACCTCATAGAGCAGACTCTCATTATTACCATACAGGCTCATAAAGCCATCACCGTGATCTATAATTATAAGCAGCCCGTAACCCCTGAGCCAGTCTGAAAAGGCCACACGGCCATGTGCAATGGCTTTGACCGGTGTCCCGCTGGTCGCTCCGATCAACCACCCCTGCCAGTGCAATCCGGCTGTTCTGGTCTGTCCATAGGCATTTTTGACGCGGCCCTTCACCGGTATCGGCAGCTTCCCTTTGAGTTCCGCCGGGCCGCTGCGGGTACCGAGGTTCGCCGGGATGTCGGCCAGCGCACTGGACAGTCTTTCCACCAGTGATTGCAGGTCTTTGCGGTTCGCCTGCAGTTCTGCCAGTCGTTGCTCCTCTGTACCGATCCGCGCGGACAAATGATCAACCATGAGCTGGCGTTCATCACGTAGAGCTGTCATTTCATCCAGCACCGCCTGTTGATTTGTTTGAACCTCATCGAGCGCAGACAGTTCCACATTGATTCTTTGCTGCATCAGGTCGAGCGCCTGCAATACTTTTTTCAGTTCATTAATCTGCCCTGCCTGGGAACGGCTGAGGTAGTCATAATACGCCAATGTCCTGGACAAACGTGCCGGGCTATCCTGGTTGAGCACCAGCTTTAACCTCGACTCCCGGCCCAAGCGGTAGGCCGTCATGATCTGGTTTGCAAGGACTTGCCGGCGTTTATCGAGACTGCGCAAATAGGTCTCCCGCTCAGCCCGGAGATTTGATAGTTCGCGATCGTGCACCAGCCTGCTAGCTTCCAGTTGGCGCACTTTCATCGCATTTTTCTGGATATCAAGATCGGCTGCCTTGATGGCTTTTTCTTCATCAGAGAGTGCTGAGCGATTACGGGCTAGCTCTTTCTGCAGGCTGTTAATCTCTGTTTTTAGTTGTTTTAGTCTGGATTCGGCCTGGCTTTGTGTGAGACCGTCAGCGGCCCTGGCCGTTACCCAAAGTTGTGCCAGGGTCATGAAAAGTCCTAACAAAAATGCTCGTCGCCAATCCATCGTATTGTCAGTCTAGTTTCAATAAAGAGTGTCCGGTCATCTCGGATGGAGGATTGATGCCAAGCAGGTATAACATGGTGGGCGCAATATCCTTTAGTGCGCCGCCTGCAAGTACGCTGGCCTTGCGGCCAAAATAAACCAGCGGAACAGGGTTGGTGGTGTGGGCAGTATGACTCTGCCCGGATTGGTGGTTCCTCATTTGCTCAACATTGCCATGATCGGCCGTGACGAGTAACTGACCGCCGACGGACTCGATTGCTTTTATGACCACACCAAGACAGCGGTCGACTGCCTCCACCGCTGCTATCGCCGCTGTCATGCTTCCGGTATGTCCAACCATATCCGGGTTGGCCACATTACAGATAATCACTTCAAACAGACCTCCCCGGATGGCTTTGTCCAGTTCGACGGAGAGTTTTTCAACATTCATTTCCGGTTGCAGGTCATAGGTGGCGACATCGGGTGAGGGCACCAGCAAACGCTGCTCACCGGCAGAGGCCTTTTCTTCCCCGCCGTTGAAGAAAAATGTCACATGCGCGTACTTTTCCGTCTCTGCGATTCGCAGTTGGCGTAAGCCGTGATCGGCAAGGCATTCTCCTAGCATGCCGTTAAGTTTTTCTGCCGGGAAGGCGATTTCGACCGGCAGGCTTTCGAGGTACTGGGTCATGCACACATAGGCTGAGAGCCTGGGTGCCCGCCGATCGAAGCCGCTGAAGTCAGGCTGGGTAAAAGCCTGGCTGATCTCGCGCGCACGATCGGCTCTGAAATTTATAAAGATGACGACATCATCATCCTGAATCCCGGGATATGAACCGATAACCGTCGGGCTGACAAACTCATCACTTTCATCACGTTCATAGGCTGACTGGAGCGCACTGCCGGCATAATCGCTCTGGTAGCGGGTCTCAGCATTCACCAGCATAACCCAGGCTTGTTTAACCCGGTCCCAGCGTTGGTCGCGGTCCATTGCGTAATAACGACCGCAAATACTGGCGATGTCCGCGTTGTGGAATTCATCCACACAATCCTGCATGTCCTGTATTGATTTGCCGGCGCTACGCGGTGGCGTGTCGCGCCCGTCGAGGAACGCATGCACCCTGATTTTATGGGCGCCCTGGAATGCTGCCATGCGCACCATTGCCAGGAATTGTTGCTCGTGGCTGTGTACACCACCAGGGGACAGCAGACCCATGATATGTACTGTTGATGCATGTTCCCGGCTGGCTGCAATTGCATTGACCAGCGCCGGGTTCGTGGTAAAGCTACCGTCCTCAATGGCATTGCCGATGCGGGTAAAATCCTGGAATACGATACGTCCGGCGCCGATATTCATATGCCCGACTTCAGAATTCCCCATTTGCCCCGCCGGCAAGCCAACGAATTCACCTGATGTCTCAATCGTGGTGTGCGTGCTTGTTTGGAGTAATTTGTCCCAGCATGGCGTTGTGGCGCAGCTGATGGCATTATCCGCCGCATCTTCGCGGTGGCCCCATCCATCCAGTATCATTAACAGCAGCGGTTTGACGGAGGATTGATGGGTGGATGTCTGTGATTTGTTGTCTGTCATTAAGTTTCCAACACTGGACGAAAATGTTCGCTAGACTCTTGCAAATTCGCAGCTGTGCCACAACATGACACAGGCGCGCAGCGTACCTGGTGACCGCGGTTGTCAGAGTGGCTTAAAAGCGAATCTGTTGTGGGTGTATTATTTCATAACAACCAGGCAGCCGCAGATTAAAAAACTTTGAATAATTAATTTGAAATATGGCGTTTGTCTGACACCAGCGGATAAAAATCGGAGACGATAAAGTGGATCAATTGATAGAATTTGCTGGCAATCATGGCATGATGGTGGCCGGTTTTGTCGCGATAGTACTGCTGCTTATCTGGACGGAGGTGAGTAAGCACACACGCGGCTATGCAGAACTGACACCGGTTCAGGCGGTGCAAAAGATCAACCAGGGCCAAACCTCAATTGTGGATATTTCAGCGGCGGCTGATTTTTCAAAAGGTCACCTGGCGGGTTCAACACATATCGCATTATCCAGATTCAACCAAGCGGATCCGGAAATTGAGAAAATGAAAACCGGGCCGGTACTGGTGGTCTGCAAAAACGGTCAGACGGCGCATCAGGCGGCCGCAAAACTGGTCAAACTCGGTGCCACAGATGTGGCGGTTTTGAAAGGCGGTACCACGCAATGGATGGCGGATTCGTACCCGCTTGCGCGATAACAGCTAAACAGCTGTCTGGTCATACAGAAGTCGCAATGAGATAATTCCCCCTTGTCATGATCCCCACTACATAATTATTGGGACAATATGACATAAACCAATCAGCGAAAAGAGTAACAGGACAATGGCAGAAGAAAACAATCAGGAAGCAGCAACACAGGATCAATCGCAGCAACAAGCGCAGTTCCAACTGCAGAAGTTATACGTAAAGGATGTTTCCTATGAAGTGCCGAACGCACCACAGGTTTTCCAGGAAGAAGGACAGGTTGAAATAAAAATGAACCTGGCACAGAAAGTCGAAAATCTTGCTGAAGGGGTGCATGAGGTCGTTTTAACGGTCACCGTCACCGCCAGCCTCGGTGAAAAGACCGCCTACCTGGCTGAAGTGCAGCAGGCGGGTATCTTTGCAATTAGCGGTCTCAATGAGCAGGCAAAGCACGCTGCCTTGAATACGCTATGCCCACACACTTTGTTTCCGTACGCCCGCCGGTCGATAACCGACCTGGTGGCCGATGGAGGATTTCCGCCGCTGGTCTTGCAGCCGATCAATTTTGATCAGATTTATGCTCAGCGCATGCAGGAAGCCAAGGCGCAGGCCGAGGGTGCAGGAAGCAATGGTGCCGAGGGTAATGGCGCAGAAGATAATGGCGCAGAAGATAATGGCGCAGAAGATAATGGCGCAGAAGATAATGGCGCAGAAGATATGGAGGTTCAGGGTAACGCCTGAATAGTATCCGATGGCCGCGAATGCGCCCGTTATAGCAGTGCTGGGTGCCGGTTCCTGGGGAACCGCCCTGGCCCTGCAATTGGATCGAAGCGGCACCCGCAGTATCTTGTGGGGCCGTGATGCAGAACACCTGGAGCAGATACGTTCGACACGCCGCAATAACCGTTATTTACCGGATGTCCCGATCCCGCACTCCATAGACATTGAAACCGATATCCTTGCGGCGGTCAAAGCGGCAGATCATGTATTGCTGGTAACACCCAGTTACGCATTTGCCGACATCCTTAAAAGCATACGTGACGTTTTGACACCCGGCCAAGGTGTGGCATGGGCTTGTAAAGGCTTTGAACCCGGCGGTGGACGTTTACTACACCAGGTCGCTGCGGAATTATTACCTGCCGACACGCCATTGGCCATCGTCACTGGGCCATCCTTCGCAAAAGAGGTTGCCATGAACCTGCCGACAGCGGTCACAGTTGCGGGTTCCGATGCCGGTTTTACAAATACCATGGCTACAGCTTTGCACGGTGACCGATTCAGGGTTTATACCAGTGATGACATGATCGGTGCCGAGCTTGGCGGGGCGGTAAAAAACGTGATGGCGGTCGCGACTGGCATTTGTGACGGCATGAAACTGGGTGATAACGCCCGTGCGGCCCTGATCACCCGTGGCATGGCGGAAATGATGCGGCTCGGTGTTGCACTGAATGCAAAACCGGAAACGCTGATGGGATTGACCGGGGCCGGTGATTTGATATTGACCTGTACCGGTAATCTTTCACGTAACCGGCAGCTGGGCTTGTTGCTCGGACAAGGTAAATCACTTGAGCAGGCACTGGAACAAATCGGCCAGGTGGTCGAAGGTGTTAACAGCGCCGCAGAAGTGCAGCGTCTGGCAGACAAATACGACGTCAATATGCCCATTTCAGAACAGGTCAACGGTATTATCCACCAGGGCTGGGATCCGGTCGAAGGGGTGGTCAGCTTACTGGCGAGGGAACAAAAAGCTGAACACGGCGATTAATTTACCGGCCTTTTCAACAATCTTCTTGAACGAACCCCAGTTGTCTCCAGGCCTCATATAGACCCACCGCAACCGTATTGGAAAGATTCAAACTACGCGAGGCATTTGTCATGGGCAAATGCAAACAATGGTCACGGCCAGTCTCTGCCAACACCGATGCAGGCAAACCGCGGGTTTCAGGCCCGAATAATAATCCGTCGTTGTGCTGAAATTCCGCCTGGTCGTAGGGCTTGCTGGCACGGGTAGTGAAAGCCCAGAGCCGCATATCAGGATGCTGTTTGCGGAATTCTTGCCAATTCAAATACTGATGCACGCATGTCATGTCTGCATAATCCAGACCGGCGCGTTTGACCCGGGTATTATCCAACTGAAAACCCAAGGGCCCTACCAAGTGCAGGCTGGCGCCCGTGTTTGCGCACAAGCGGATAATGTTGCCCGTATTGGGTGGTATTTCCGGTTGGTACAAAACGACGTTCAACATACAAATTAGCCGGGTCAAGGTGGTGGTGAACATTGTGGCGCAATTATAAAAAACCCTGCCAGGCGTTGAGCCGGGCAGGGCTTTGAAGTATAGCGCCGATCAGGGAATCAGTCTTCGACGATCACTTTTTTCTTGATGATGATGATTTTATGCTCAGATCCACTTGCATGCATTTCGTGGAGCTCCGCGAGGTCAAAGTCTTCATCCTCAGAAATCCAGACATAATTTTCGCCACAACCGGACTCATCATCGTCAAGGCTGCAGGAGTGTGCAATGACATCGTGCAACATGACGTAGTCACCTTCATCTGACACCCATGCTGACATGTCGTTGTCGTCACCGGTGAAAACAAATACTTGCTTACCGCATTCTTCATCACTGTCACAACTGAGCTTGACGTGTTTAGTCATCATGTGCTTTTCGTGTATGCCTTCCCCATCGAAATCCATCTCCAGCAATTCGCCATCGATGTACAGTTCAACACCATCGGCGGTACGCAGGATGTCGATGATCTTGCCGCTGGCGGTCTCGATGGTTTGTGACTCGCCGATGCCCAGTGCACTGATGTCCGTCTCTGCC
>Ga0114950_10003430_pt1 | contig 12213 bp, 14 predicted proteins | sample N075metaG_FD_83503 | JGI IMG/M metagenome (GOLD analysis project Ga0114950, IMG submission 83503) | Deep subsurface microbial communities from Kermadec Trench to uncover new lineages of life (NeLLi) - N075 metaG | ecosystem: Environmental > Aquatic > Marine > Ocean trench > Sediment | place...
GACATCGCGAAAGCGAGCACGGAGGACGAACCCGCCGCAAACGTGTACAGCCCGTAGACGCGTCCCCGTTCAGTACTTGGGAACCAGTTGGAGAGGACTCGGCTCCCGGGAGCCCAGCCCATGCTCTGTGCGAAGCCGTTCAAGCCCCACGGGATCACGAGCCCGGGAAGTCTCGTCGCAAAGCTCACCACCCAATTCAGACCGAAGGAGAGCACGGCGCCGAGACTCATCATGCGCCGGCCACCGAAGGCGTCTCCGAGGTTGCCGTTCACGGCTTGGCCCAGCGCGTAGCACCAGAGAAGCGTCGCGCTCGCCCAGCCGAGCGACGTCTTCGAGAGCCCGAGCTCTTCTTCGATGCCCGGGATAGCGAAGCCAAACGTCTGCCGTCCCGTGTAGTAAAAGAGGTAGCAGAACATCGTGGCGAGAAGAACCCGCCTCTGCGCAGAGTGGAAGGACTCTTCACGCATCTGCCGCTCTCGGGCTAGAGATCAGCCGCCAAGTCCTTGGCCATCTCCAGGTGTAGTGGCATGCCGATGCTGCGGTAGCCGGTGATGGCATCGCTGAAAAGCTCTCGAGCCTTCTCGCGATCGCCCGACGCGTTTCGGTCGATCAGCATCTTGGCGTACCAATACCGGATCTGCGGCTCTTCCAGTTTGTGGGGGAATTCTCGAGCGTAGCGTAGCGCGATGCGGAAATGGGCTTCTGCCGCATCCCAATAGCGACCGCATGCCGCGGCGATGCCGGCTGCGGTCTCGGGCATGAGCGCACCATGAGATGAGCACTTCACATTCTCGAGGGGTTCTCTCATGAGGGGGTACAGCTCCGCCGCCCGATCGTCATCGCCTAGAGCACCGCGAGCGCCGGCACCGCGAACAACAACGCCGTCTGCTTTCCAAGATCGTTTTCCAGGCCAGGCGTGGGCAGCTCCATTGCGTCGAGCTGTCGAAGGGCATCCCTGTCTCCTCCATAGGCTTGTACGAGCATGAGAGTGGGTCGTGAACTTACCGGTAACTCGGTGCCTTCATCCGCTCCTACCGATTCATGGGCGAGCTCAAGGGCCACCTCATGACGACCACTCCAAAGTTCCCCCAACGCCAGAAGAGCGAGGGTCTCGCGAATCCCCCAGGGAATGCCCACCGTCCGTGCCCAGTCCAGGATCTCGCGCCCGCGAGACTCGAGGCCAGCTAGATCTCGGTCCATAATCTTGTATTGCAACTCGCAGGTGTAGCCAACCCACATCGGGAGGACATGGCCGAGTCGACCGGACAGGCTTTCCAGCTCGTCTTGATTTGCTTCGGCATCCCCATCCCCCCTCCGGCCACTGTACAACAGGTGGAGTTGTTTCCACGCCAGAGCGTCTGTCAGAGCCCACAAATCGCCGGCGGAGCGCATCAGCTCGACCGCACGCTCTGCGGCGACGATACCGGGGGCCAGGCGCAAATAAAGCCAATAGCGAACGGCGCTTTGGATAAGCGTTTGTGCTTCCAAATGGCTGTCCCCGAGCGCGCGAGCAATGTCCTCGGCTTCTGCGATGCTGGATTCGGCGGCCTGGTACTGACTCGAGCTACTCAACGTAGCGCCTTCAACGGCCAGAAGCCGGCAGCGCTCAGCGCTCGGGTCGGTGCCCACGGCTTGCAGGCCGCGTTGAGCCGCGCGCAAAGATTGATCAACCAGTCCCATTGTGTTCCACAGGTGTGCGGCCAGGTCATAACAGATGCCGGCCACCGCCTGGCGATCGCCCAGCGTCTCCAAGAGAGGGAGAGCTGCTTCCCAGTCGTGAACGATGTCTTCTAAACGCCCAAGCCGACGGTTGGCATCACCGCGCTCGACCAGTATCCGTGCGCGGAGCTCGATGTCATCTAACTCGAGCGACAGAGCTTCATCCAAGTAAGCAAATGCTTCCTGGGCGGCCGAAGCTTCAAGCGCCCGCTTGGCCGCCAGGTGGAGATAGTGGGCCGTCTTTCCCGGATCGGCTGCTGCGCCGGCTTGCAGCAAATGGTGAGCCAGATCTTCGACTTGCTTCGAGCCCGCAGCCTCCAGCGCGTTCGCGATCCGCACATGCAGCCGTTGCTTTCGCGGCAACGACAATCCAGTCAGCAACGTTTGTCGAATCAACGCGTGGGTGAACGCGTAGGTTGGCTCCCTCGCTTCTGAGCCCGGGGCTACCAACTTTGCCTTCTCCGCTTCCTCGATGGCGTCGAGCACGTTGGCGGAGCTCAAACCCTCGATCGATTCGAGAATGTGCAGATGGAACTTCTTCCCCATGACCGCCGCGACGGTGAGCACCTCGGGTGTCGCCTCACCCAAGCGCTCGAGCCTCCGCCCGATGACCAGACGCACTCCCTCCGGGACTTCGATCTCCGACTCGCTGAGCTCCGACTTCCAATTCCCCTCGGCAGTGAAAAGCTTTCCTTCCTCAGAGAGATGCTCGAACACTTCCTCGACGAAGAAAGGGTTTCCCTCGGTTTCGCGATAGAACGTGTCCACCAAAGACTCGGGAGGCGGCCCGCCTCCGAGTGCGCTAAGAAGCTCGGCCACCGCGGCTCGAGGAAGCCTCCTCAACGTAAGACGTCGGGCTAATCGCTGCCGAACGAGCTGAGCCAACACTTTCTCGAAGGGCTTGCCTACATCGAGGTCGACGTCTCGATAGGTGCCGAGAATAAGAACGGGTAGTCGATTGAGGTTTTGCACCAGGTGCTGCAGTAGATGCAAGCTCGATTCGTCGGCCCAGTGCAGGTCGTCGAGAAGCCACACGACGGGGCGCTCCGAGCTCGCGCGCTCGACGAATTTCTGGAAATTCTTGAAGAGGTATCGACGCTGCTGCTCCGGCGGGAGCTCGATGGGCGGTCCGATATCGTCGAAGATCTGGCGGAGTCCCGGCATCAATTTCGCGATTTCGGATGCGGAATCGCCCAGTGCCGCCCGAAACGCTTCGTGTGGGATATCGCGCGACGCTTGCTCCAATCCTTAGATCCAAGGCAAGTACGGCTGCGCCCCTTCAATCTCGTAGCAGTGGCCTTGGAGCGCGAGAAAGCCTTCTTTGCTCGCGAAGGCGAGGATTTCCTCACAAAGCCTAGTCTTCCCAACGCCAGGCTCTCCACCGACGAGCGCGAGGCTTCCTTTCCCCGCGCGAAGTCCTTCAACGAGCTGCCGCAGCTCCACGACCTCGCTCTCGCGTCCCACGAAAATACGTTCCGGCGTCGCTCCCGCTTCTAAAAGCTTTGGACGCGCCACCAACCGACGAAGCTCCGAACGCGTGTGCTCGTGCGACGGCCGTCCGTCCGCATTCTTCGATAGGAGTTGCTCCACCAAAGGCTGGATGACCGCAGGCAGTGCCTCGCTCCCGTGAGGTGAATCCTTCAGAATCGCCGCCATCGTCTCGGCGCCGCTGTTTCTTCTGAAGGGATGCGTTCCCGTCAGAATCTCCTGGAGCACAATCCCGAACGCGAACAAATCACTGCGGCCGTCGACTTTCTCGCCGCGAAGCTGCTCGGGCGACATGTAGCCGGGGGCTCCTACGATGTGTCCCCGGCGGCTCACGCCCTCTATCGTCTCCGCCTCGCTGTCCGCCGTTGCGAACTCCACCTGCTTGGCCAAGCCGAAGTCCATGACCTTCACGTGCCCGTCCCGGCCCAACATCACATTCCCTGGCTTCAGATCTCGGTGTACGATGCTCCGCGCGTGCGCCTTCTCGAGCGCCTCCGCCACCTCCAAGCCAATGCGCAAGGCGTCGATAAGCGACGGTCGCTCCCGCTCGAGCCGACTGGCGAGCGTCTCTCCTTCGACATACTCCATCGCGATGAAGGCCCGCCCGTCCTCTGTCTCCCCGGTCTCGTACACCTTGCATATATAAGGATGATCGAGAGCAGCCGCGGACTTGGCTTCGCGCCGAAGGCGAGCAAGGGCGGTCGCGTCACTCTGGAGCGCCTCGGGCAGAAACTTGAGCGCGACGCTGCGCTCGAGCTCGGTATCCTCAGCAAGAAAAACCTCACCCATACCCCCCTTGCCAATCGGCTCGAGAATTCGGTAACGCACGGAGCGAATCCTACCAGTTTGGACGTCGCAGATGAGCGGATAAGTTTCCTGTGGAGCTCCGGTGTTCGCGGAGTTGCCAATGACATGACCGCACGTCAGCGGAATCTTTGGGGGCGTCGTTTGCTAAATGGCTGGAGGATGGGTTTTGAGGGCGGGGCCCCGAACGGCGTAAACGCGGGTTTAACCCGATGTCAATCGCGACTATCTCGTGATTCGCGAAACTTCGCGATCAGTTCACGCACGAACGGGAGAAGCTCGACGGGAACGTCAACGAGCGTTTCTTTTTGTTCCTCTAGGGCATGCTCGTGCTCTGCGAGCGCCTCCTCATCGGTTTGGTTTTCGTAGTGCTCAATGACCTCCTGGACGCGCTTCTCGTCCCAGCCTGCTGGGAACCTCGCCTGTTTCATTTTTTCTTCCTCCGGCGTTTGTAGGTGGCCAAAGCCTTGCCCGTCAGTTCATACGCCGTAATGACGAAAACACTGTTCGGCTCCGGGTCCGGCACGTAGACAACTTGAAGGTAACGACCGGCGTCCGTCTGGCCCACGGCGATGCGTGAGTTCCGTCGCCCAGGGAAGTCATCTCCCGGCTCTCGGAGAACATCTTCGACCTCCCCCTCGTCAACATCATGGTTATAGATGTGTGGTTGTCCGGTAGCCGGGTCCACGAAGAACCTAATGTTCACTACCTTCCTATTTTACAACGCCTCCAGCCACAACGCAGGTTCGGAACGGGGAAATCGGTCGGTTTCTCGAGCTCCTGAATCGAGTCGTACCTCTTGTGAACGCCTTTCTCCTGGCAAATCGGTTGCACCACTCGGCTCTGACGGGCAGGGTGCTTTGCACACTCTGGTCTCTTTGAGTTGCGGGGGCTGAGTGTGGGTATCGCTGCCGAACAGCGGCATCGCGGCGGGGTCGGATTTTGAACCCAAGCAGGCCCTTTTTTCAAACGGCTCATAGCCTGCTCTAGGGCTAGAGCTTCGCCGCCAGTTCCTTGGCCATCTCCATGTGTAGTGGCATGCCGATGCTGCGGTAGCCTCCGATGGCATCGCTGAGAAGCTCTCGAGCCTTCTCGCAATCGCCCGACGTGTTTCCGCTCGATCAGCATCTTGGCGTACCAATAACGGATCTGTGGCTCTTCCAGTTTGTGCGGAATTTCTCGAGCGTAGCCGAGCGCGGTGCGAAAATGGGCTTCCGCCGCATCCCACGAGCGGCTACATGCTGCGACGATACCTGCCGCGGTCTCAGGCATGAGCGAGCCAAAGAGTCCGATTTTCACATTCTCGAGGGGTTCTTTCACGAGCGGGTATAGCTCCGCGGCGCGATCGTCTTCGCCTAGCACCGCGAGCGCCTCGGACGCTGGACAAACAACAACGCTGTTTGCTTGCGAAGGTGATTTTCCACTCCATAGGTGGGCAGCTCGAGCGCGTCGAGCTGTCGCAGCGCCTCGCGGTCTCCTCCGTAGGCTTGCACGAGCATGAGAGTGGGACGAGAGCTCAAGGGTACCTCGTTAGCTTCCTCTTCTACCGATTGATGCGCCAACTCGAGTGCCGCGTCACGGCGACCACCCAGAGTTCCCCCAACGACAGCAGACCGAGGGTTTGGCCAGCGCCAAGGGGAAAGCCCAAAGCCCGTGTCCAATCCAGGGTCTCGCGCCCGAACGATGCGAGGCCAGTCAAATCACCGTCCAGTATCTTGTGGTAAAGCTGGTTGGAGCCGCTACCCCACGCTGCGAAGACATGGCCGAGTTGGTTGGACAAGCTTTCGAGCTCGTCGTGCAGCGACTCAGCATCTTTCCTCCGGCCGCCGAAAAACGAGTGGATTTGTGCCCACATTAGCGCGTCTGCCAGTCCCCACAAATCGCCGGCGAGGCGCATCGGCTCGACCGCGCGCTCGGCATCAACGGCCCCAGGCGCCACGCGGACATAAATCCAATAGCGAAAGGCGCTTTGGACTAGCGTTCGGGCCTCCAAATGGGCGTCTCCGAGCGTTTGAGCGATGTCCTTCGCGTCTGCGATGCTGGATTCGGCGGCCTGGTACTGACTTGAGGTATCAGCATGGCACCTTCAACGGCCAGAAGCCGACAGCGCTCGGCGCTCGGGTCTCTGCCCCCGGATTGCAGACCGCGTTGAGCCGCGCGCAAAGACTCATCGAGCCTTGCCAATGTGTTCCCCGGAATTGCCGCCGATCTGCCGAACGGATACTATCCTCCGTTGAATCGAAGGTCGTGCTATCACGGGAAACCGCATGAGTTTTTTGACCAAACGCGCTCCTCTTCTTTGCCTCCTCCTCACGTCCTGCAACGGCGGCGCGGACCCACCCGGCGAGCTCGAGCGTAGCTTCGGAGGCCCCGGCCGATAGGTGGGAAACGCTGTAATGCAGCTCGCGGACGACGGCTTTATCGTCGTCGGTTACAAGGACAGCTTCGGTTCCGGAGGTACGGACGTCTATTTGATTCGGACCGACCGAATCGGCAACACCGTTTGGACGCGAACCTTCGGTGGCCCGGGCGACGACTTCGGATGGGACGTGCTCCCGGCGGATGACGGTGGCTTCATCGTGACTGGCTTCACGAACAGCGAAGGTGCGGGCGGCGACGATATTCTTCTACTGCGAACGAACGGAGAAGGCGAGCTCCTGTGGCAGCGCACGTTTGGCGGCGCCGCGGGCGAGCGCGCCTGGGCGATGGCGCCCTTCGGCGAAGGCTTTGTGATCGCCGGCCAGACAAAGAGCTACGGGAATGGAGACTGGGACATCTATCTCATTCACGTGAGCCAGGACGGTGACACGCTCTGGACGACGACAGCGGGAGGGAAGGACGTTGACCGCGTGTTCTTCGTCACGACCACGGAGGATGGGCAAGCTGTCTTCGCGGGCATGTCGTCCTCGTTCCGACCACTCCGTGTTGACGTTTGAGTTCGTCGTAGATTCTAGCGGCACTCTCATCAAAATCAAGAAGTCGGATCGCGCAGAAAAATTCCTGCATCTCCTGAAGTCGCTGGTATGCAACAACAAGCTGGCCTGCGGCCGCACGGCGAATTACGGATAGGCCCCGCGCAGCTGCTCTTCGTAGGTGATGATCGAAGTGGCCACTACTTCTTCCGGAATCTGAACGAAGTGTTCGACGACTTTTCGATTGCCGCGTTGGAGAGTGTAACGTGATCCGTGTCGAGAACGAACGGCCCCATTAGGACGCAGACTCGGTCGTTTCTATTTCCTTGCGGTATGTCCTCATGGCGTCGACGAACTCGTCGAACGTATCGTCGTCGGCCCACATTCCCGCGAAGTCGCGTAGCGAGCGGACCAAAGTAGTGGATTCGATCTCTATCCTTACTAGTTCACCTTCTGAGACGAAATCGGCCCGCCTCTCGGGCGCGCTGGATCGCTACGGCTCGCGAGGGGGCTTCCACGGTGCAGTTTGGGAAGCCCACTACGGTCGCGGTGAAATGGTCGCCTGTCTTCTTCACAAAGACGTTGTAAGTGAGTCGCTTAGCGGTAGCTTGCGTTGCCATCGTCGATCCTAGCTCCATCCATTCTAGCTGTCCCGTGAAAAGGACACAAAAGTCCCTCCGAATCGACCCGCGTCACGTGGGATGGGCTCCGTTCCGTCACGTCTCGCCGCAAGAAACCGATCTGGCTTCTTCCTGAGTGGAAAGTCCGTCCAAAACCCGTTGTTGAGAAGTCCGACACTAGACTGGAACAGAAGAGAGACGATCTCGAAGTTGCCCACCGACCATCATCGTCGTACCATCGGCGCACTGAAATGTCGCTCGAAGCCGGTCAGCAATTCGCCCACTGCAACATCCTCGAGCCTAACGGCAAATGGTGGAATGCGCGACGTCCTATCGAGCCCGAGACTCCAATGGGCATGGCGGGATGATCGAGGCAAGTGAATCGAGCCCAACGCCCACTCAGCTGGTTCTGGTACAGACTGGTTCAACGAGCTCGAGCGCCTCGCCCGGATTTGCGACGGTTCATAATCAATCGTCTTTTCAATACAGCGACGCAGAGGAGAAACACAAATCATGGCAACGTTGGAAGACCGTCTGAGTGCCATCCGTCAAAGTGCCAAAGATCGCATCCCAGAGGAGAGTCGGGAGCGCATGCACCGAGCGACCGCCGAGCTCGAGGCGTCGGGCGCCGCCGCCCTTGCGGTTGGTGAAGGCGATCCCGCGCCGAGGTTCGAGCTATCCGACAGCCAGTCGGTATCGGTCGAACTGCTCGCAGCACTCAAACCCGGTCCGCTCGTCGTTACGTTCTTCCGCGGACATTGGTGACCCTACTGCAAAGCGGAGCTGGATGCTCTGAACAAATCGAGAGACCGTATCGTCGACGCCGGAGCAACGCTGCTCGCCATCTCGCCTCAGCTGCCTAGCTTCAGTCAAGATCTCATCAAGAAGTATCGGCTCGGCTTCGAGATCCTCCACGACCAGGGGAATCGGGTTGCCGAGCAGTACAAGTTGCGCTTTGAGCTTCCAGACTATCTGCGTGAAACCTACAGAGGGTTTGGGATCGATCTCGAGGCCACCAACGGCGACGACAGCTGGACGCTGCCGTTGCCCGCCCGCTACATCATCGACCGAGAAGGCGTGATTCGCTACGCGCGCGTCAACGTAGACTACACGCGTCGACCTGAGCCAGACGAGACGATCGAGGCGCTTCAACAGCTGGACCGATGAAGAAGGGACGGCGACGCCTTCTTATGGCTGCAGGCCATTCCGAAACCTGGCGGCCCTCGCGCCCTACGTCCCTGATTACTAACGAGGACGGGTTTTGACGACGGACAGGACGGGTTTACCGCTACTTACTTTGCTGCCTGTCCGAATCAACCGGTTATAAACCGATTTCATCCTTCAGTACTTTCACGCAAAATGCGTTAAGACTCTCATTTGCCTTCATGGACTCGACAACTAGACGCTCATGTAGCACCTCGCCCACTCGGATATTGAAGCGACCAGAATACTTTTTTCCTACTGTAGCCGACGGCAATGGAACGTCATCTGCCTCGTGGATCGCAATCCACTCATCTACGATGGTGCCGAGCTTCTCATAGACGTTCACTTCATTTTTTCCATGTACGCCACCGAGAGCCAAACCCGGTACGCGACCAATAAAACACTGGTCCTCTTCAGACCACTCCACGACCTTCAGATATTGATTACTTTTCTTCATCACCAACCAGCTCCATAGCCCGCTTCACGTCGTTTATCGGGTACCGCTTTGCGTCCTGTCCGGGTGTTCCACTGAGCGTGATATTGACCCCCTTCGGATGGCGAAAGTTGCGGTGATTACCCTTGCCACCACGACTCACGAAACCAGCGGACTTTAAGTCTCGGATCAATTCTCGAATCTTTGGTGGCACACGGATATGGTACTATAGTGGTACCACCAAGGCAAGATTGCGCGACACATCATCGATGAAAGCGAACCCGGATAGGTCACCTTTCGGATCCGCTCTGATTTGTCGGCTCAGAGGGCCCAGACTCCACGGGCGGCCTACCGCGTCCTGGTCTGACTGGTAGGGGAGCGATTTCCGTTCTGACGACCCGAGAGATACAATGCGCGTGTTTTGCGACTGGAATTTGTTACGAATCTGTGGGAGCCTCTGGAGTTTTGTTGGGCCGGGAGTCGATGATCGCTGCACGGTGGCGCCACTCCCGCATCGTCGAGGGTCGGATCCATCAACCGGCCAAACTCGTCAGGGAAAGGGAAGAGTAAAATGAGCAACCACCACCAGCGCGGGCCGTCTTTGCGCCTGCCAACCTTGCTTCGGCTCACGCTAGCACTCGGCGGGCTGCTTTGCGCGTCCAGTGCGTCCATGGCTCAGGGCCCGGGCACCGAAGGGGGTCACTGGGCCTTCCTGGGTGGAGATGCGTGGCATACGCGGTATACGCCGGCCGATCAAATCAACGCGTCCAACTTCGGAGAACTCGAAGTCGTCTGGCGATTCGATGCCTCGAGCTTCGGCCCCAGCACCTCCCGGGCAACGGCCAGCTACATGGATGGCAAGCTGATCACGGTCACGGGCGAACGCCGGCACGTCATCGCTCTCGACCCAGCTACGGGAGAGCTACTCTGGAGCTTCACGGAGCCCAACACGTTCCGCTACGAGTACTCGATGCGGAAGGGATACGGGAAGGGCATCGCCTACGGCGAGATCGACGGTCGCGGGGTGGTGTACATCACCACGCCGGCCTTTTTCCTGCACGCCCTGGACGCCGAGACCGGGCGGCCCCTCGAGAATTGGGGCAAACCCGTGGATGTGCCCGGGTTTCCGAAGTCGGGCACCGTCGACCTGGTCGCGGATCTGATCCAGGACTGGGGTCCGTGGCAGGAATGGAAAAAGCCCTATGACGCCTATCAGGGAATTCCCCTCGAGCTCGGCTACATCACCAGCTCCTCGCCGCCGATCGTGGTCAACGACGTGGTGGTGGTGGGGAACTCCGCCGAGCAGGGCTACAACCAGACGCGCAAGGAAATGGTTCCCGGAGACATCCTCGCCTACGACGCCCGCACCGGGGCCTTCAAGTGGAAATTCCACGTCATCCCGCGTCCCGGAGAAGTGGGGCACGACACGTGGGAGAACGACGCGTGGAAATGGACGGGCGACATCTCTTCCTGGGCGCCGATGTCGGCAGATCCGGAGCTCGGTCTCGTCTACATTCCAACCAACGGGGCCACCATCGACTACTACGGGGGCTTCCATCCGGGCGATAACCTCTACGGCACGAGCTTGATCGCGCTGGACGTCAAAACGGGCGAGCGAAAGTGGCACTTCCAGATGGTCCATCACGACATCTGGAACTACGACACGCCCACGGCTCCGCTGCTGATGGACGTCACCGTCGACGGCAAGGTGATAAAGGGCATCTTCCAGGCCACCAAGCAATCTTTTGTGTACGCGCTGAACCGAGAGACAGGCGAGCCGATCTGGCCCATTGAGGAGCGCCCCGTTCCAGCGTCGACCGTCCCCGGCGAGAAGCTGTCGCTTACGCAACCCTTTCCCACCAAGCCGGCAGCGTTCGACTTACAGGGACGGACGGAGGAAGATCTCATCGACTACACGCCCGAGATTCGGCAGAAGGTGCTCGAGTACGCGCGTGAGAAGAACCTCTTCTTCCCGCTGTTCAATCCGCCAGTGGTCGCCGATAGCCCCGACGCGAACTGGCCGGGTGCGGGCCTCGCCTGCCCCGGGGGCGGAGGCGGCGTCAATATTTACAGCCCCGCCGTGGCGGACCCGCTAGCGGGCATTATGTACGTTGCATCGAGCAGCGGCTGCTCCGCGTACACCCTCATGCCCGGAAAAGAATCCCCGCTCGACACGTCTACCGTGCCGACGGGCGTGAGCCACTCCGAGTGGTCGCGCGCGGCGGGAGGCGGACGCGGCCGACGTGGTGGGGCACCGGGTCGCCCAGACCGGGCAAATATCGACGGGCTTTCCATTTGGAAGGGGCCCGCGGGGCGCATTACCGCCATTGACATGAACACGGGCGAGAATCTTTGGGTGATCCCCAATGGCGATGTGGAGGAGGACCAGCAGGAGGCCATCCGGAATCACCCCATGCTCCAGGGTGTTGCGAACGTCCCGACCAACCCCGGCCGGCGTGGATTCTCGGTAATGGTCGCAACGCCAAACATGCTCATGATTTCCGGCCAGACCAGCGACGGAACCTGGAACCTGTTCGCGATCGACAAGCTCACTGGCGAACGCGTGGGATCCGTCGAGATTCCTGGATCGACGCGGTATGGCATGTCGAGCTGGATGCATAACGGTCACCAGTATGTGATGATCCAGCTCGGGGACGGCCTCGCGGCGATGGCATTGCCCGGAGCCAAGGTAGAAAGCCAGGCGCACTGAGTTGTCGCGGAGGCGGCGAGGGGATTTGAGCTAACCGAGCTGCTGATTACGAAGGAACGAAGAAGGGCCACCAAGGGGCACGAAAGGGTTCAAACCCTTCCCTTGGTGGCCCTTCGTGGTCCTGCCCAAATGCCACTGAGGTGGCGAACCTCAATGAATGGTTCCACATTCCAGGAGGAATTCATGAGCGCTCTCTCTCTAGCTTAGCTTGCGCGGCTTGATGCCGACGAGCTCCATCGCGTAGGACGAGGACCTGTGGCAGATCGACGCCGTCGGGGGAGAGCCAAGGCGGATTACGTCCGGCGCTTACCTCGAGACGCTCTC
>Ga0114950_10003431_pt1 | contig 12207 bp, 14 predicted proteins | sample N075metaG_FD_83503 | JGI IMG/M metagenome (GOLD analysis project Ga0114950, IMG submission 83503) | Deep subsurface microbial communities from Kermadec Trench to uncover new lineages of life (NeLLi) - N075 metaG | ecosystem: Environmental > Aquatic > Marine > Ocean trench > Sediment | place...
CAGGCTCGCGGCATCGCCACCACCCAGGCGACGGTGTCGCGTGACATCAAGCGGCTTGGCCTCATCAAGCGGCCCGCCCGCGATGCCTATCGCTACGCCTCGCCGGAGACCGTCTCGGGTCGTCGTCGCGGTCGCCAGCAGCTTCGCCAAGCCTGCGAGCAGTTTCTCACCAAGATCTCGAGCGGCGACTCCCTTCTGGTCCTACGGACGCTCACTGGCCGCGCCAACGCCTTGGCGGTGGCGATCGACGAGTGCAACATCAGCGAGATCATCGGCACTCTGGCCGGCGACGACACAGTGCTGCTGGTGATGCGGGAGACTGAGGATCGGGCAAAGGTGAGGCAGATGCTCGAGGAGATGGTCTCCTGAGAGGTGAGGCCGGCGGCTTCACGCGTCTGTAGCCTCCCGGGGTCCTTGCCGGTACAGTCGCGGGCGGAGCAAGACAAGGAGAACTCCATGCGCTCGCATCTTGCAGCGGTCAGCCTGTCTCTGTCCTTCGCGAGTTCGCTCGCCGTCGCGCAGGTGCCGTCGACCGACATCTTTGTCTTGCCGGTCGACGGGTCGACGGTCGGCACTGCCCAGCGAATCACCGATCGCGAGGGGTACGACAATCAGCCCCAGTTCCTACCGGACGGCAGCGCTCTGGTGTACAGCTCTGTCGGCGACGACGGTACGAGCGTCATCCGCCTCTACGATCTGGTGTCGGGAGAGAGTGTCGTTGTAGCCGCCGTGGACGAGAGTCTCTATTCGCCGACGCTGATTCCAGGGCGCAAAGCGATCTCGGTGGTGCGTGACTACGGAGATCTGGTGCAACAGCTGTGGGCCTTCCCGCTCGACGGCGGCGAGCCCGAGCTCCTGCTGCCGGACGTGAACCCGGTCGGCTATCACTCCTGGGAAAACGCCGAGCGGCTGATCTTGTTCGTTCTCGGCGAGCCGGCGACAGTGTCCCCGGCGACAGCGCCCCCGGCGACAGTGCTCCCGGCGACACTGCAGTCCGCCCGAATCGGCCCTGGTGCCGGCACCATCCTCGCCCACTCTCCCGGGCGGTCTCTGGGGAGTGTTCCCGGGGGCTCGGAGATGAGCTTCGTCGACAAGTCGGACGCCGCCGAGTGGTGGCTGACGGCGATCGACCCGGCGACCGGCGCAGCCCGCCGCCTGACCGCAACACTCGGCGGGCGCGAGGACTATGCCTGGGCGCCCGATGGCGCTGTGTGGATGGGCGACGACAGCCGTCTCAGCCGCTGGATTCCGCCTCCGGGCGGGCGGAATCCGGCAGTCGGTGAGTGGCAGTTGGTGGCGGATCTCGACGAGCAGGGTATCTACGGCATCACTCGGCTCGCCTTCTCGCCCGATGGCACGCGACTGGCCGTTGTCGGTCAGCGTCCACCGGCCGACCTGACGGCGGCCTATCGCGAGGAGGCCGGATGGATCCTTGGCGCCGCCCTCACCGACGACGAGGGGTGGGAGAAGCTGACCTATCTGGCGACCGTGATCGGCCACCGTCTCAGCGGCTCCGAGGCACTCGAGACTGCGATCGATTGGGCCGTCGGGCGGATGGCGGCCGAAGGTCTCGAGGTTTCCAAACAGCCGGTGATGGTGCCGCACTGGGTGCGCGGCCGCGAGAGCGCAGCGGTGGTGACGCCGGTGCAGCGGCCGCTCGAGATCCTCGGCCTCGGCAACAGCGTCGGCACGCCACCGGATGGAATCACGGCGCCGGTGGTCGTCGTCGGGGGCTTCGACGAGCTCGAAGCGCTCGGGCGCGAACAGGTCGAGGGCAAGATCGTGCTCTACGCCGTTGACTGGGAAGGCTACGAGCGGACGGTGCAGTATCGCAGGCGCGGGCCGTCGCGGGCAGCGGCGCTCGGTGCCGTGGCGGTGCTGACCCGCTCGGCCACGGGCCGCAGCCTGTCGACTCCCCATACCGGCGCGCTGAGCTACGACGCAGGCCAACCGCAAATTCCCGCGGCGGCAGTGACGGTCGAGGACGCTGCGTGGATGCGGCGGATGGCGGAGTTCGGTCACGAGGTGACGGTCCATCTGCAGATGGAAGCGCGGATGATGCCAGACACCCGGTCGTACAACGTCATCGCCGAGATTCCAGGCAGCGAGCGCCCCGAAGAAGTGGTCGTCATGGGTGGCCACTTCGACTCCTGGGACGTCGGGCAGGGCGTTCACGATGACGGCGCAGCATGCATGGCCGCCTGGCAGGCGCTGCGACTGATCCAGCGACTCGGCCTCCAGCCGCGCCGCACGCTACGGGTCGTGCTGTGGACCAATGAGGAGAACGGGCTGCGTGGCGGCCGCGCCTACAGGGAGGCGCTGACCGATGACGAGGTGGCACGGCACGTTGCCGCGATCGAAATGGACGGCGGTGTTGAACGCCCGATCGGTTTCGGCTTCAGCTTCGGCGGTGCCAGCTCCGCGCGACAAGATTCCGAGCGCGCTTACGAATCGGCCCTCGCCAAGCTCGAGCAGATCGGGCGGCTTTTGGTGTCGATCGACGCCGACCAGATCTCGCGTGGCGGCGGCGGTGCGGACATCGGCCCGCTGATGCGCGCCGGAGTGCCGGGTCTCGGCCTGCGCACCGTCGGTGAGCACTACTTCGACTGGCACCACACGCACGCCGACACTCTCGACAAGGTGGATCCACAGAACTTCCGTCGCGCGATCGCACTGCTTGCCGTAACCGGCTACGTGCTCGCCGACATGCCCGAGCGTCTCCTGCCAGCGGGTCGGCGGTCCGGAGTCGTCGAGGCGGAGGAGTAGATCGCCGGTCGGAGCTGGTTTCTATCGATCGAGCAGCTCGGCCGCTCTTCTCACTTCGTAGGCGTGCTTGGTCTCCTGGGAGCTGAAGCGCTCTTCTCGCCAGGGGTCGCCGTAGGTGTGGTAGCCGTTCTCTTCCCAGAAGCCTCTCTCCTCTTCGGTGAGCAGCTCGATTCCGTTGACCCACTTGGCGCTCTTCCAGGCGTAGAGATGCGGAACGACGAGACGCAGCGGGCCGCCGTGGTCCGCTTCGAGGGCCTCTCCGGCATGGCGATCGGCGACGAGAGCGCGCTCGGAGAGAAAGTCTTCCAGCGGCAGATTGGTTGTGTAGCCGCCGACACAGTGCACCATCACGTGGATCGCTTCGGCCTTGATTCGTGCTTTTCTCAGAACGTCGCGCGTCGAGAAGCCGCTCCACAAGTTGTCGATCGTCGAGAAGCGGGTCACACAGTGGAAATCGGCGAGGACCTCGATTCTGGCGAGGCTCTGCAGCTCGCTCCAGCTCCATTCGACGCCGCTATGGACCTCTCCGAACACCTGCAGTCGATAGGTCGAAAGATCGACTCGGGGAGTCGAGCCGTGGGTCAAGACCGGCCACTTGTCGGTCCGGTACTGACCCGGCGGGACTCGATCGGTTCCGGTTCGGATGTTGTCGTCCATCTGTCCGCCTTTACCGATCGCATCGTATCGGATCGAGCTCTGCCTCCCTGAAGTCCTCGACTCCACGAGTACTCTATTCTCCCCCGAAGCCCGCTCACGCGCTAGAATCCCTCGGGTCGAACGAGCCGACCAGCGTATTGTTTACCCAAATAGTCATCTTTTTGTAGAATCGACTGCTGCGATGGCGCGGGAGACGATACGGAGCCCTTGAACATGTCGCTTTTGGGACCTCAGAGAGTCGTAGACCTGATTGGAGGGACTCCGCTTATCGACCTCTCGGCACTGGTGAAGAATCCTGAGGTACGGCTCTATGCGAGGGCTGAGTTTGCCAACCCCGCCGGTTCTGTGAAGGATCGGCCCGGGCTGGCCATGGTTCGCGATGCCGCCGAGAGGGGGCTGTTGAGGGCGGGGAAGAGGATTCTCGACGCCACCTCCGGAAACACAGGGATCGCCTACGCCATGATCGGTGCGGCCATGGGCGTTCCGGTAACCCTCTGCCTGCCGTCGAACGCCAGCCCGGAGAGGGTCAAGGTTCTGAGGGCCTAGGGCGCCGAGCTCATCCTCACCGATCCGATGGAGGGTACGGACGGTGCGATTCGAGAGGCTCGCAAGATGGCGGAGGCGGAGCCCAAGACCTATGCGTATCTCGACCAGTACAGCAATGACAGAAACTGGGGAGCGCACTTCGAAACCACTGGTCCTGAGATATGGGAGCAGACCGAGGGCAGTGTCACCCACTTCATCACCGGTCTCGGAACCAGTGGCACTTTCACCGGCGTGGGTCGCTATCTCCTGTCGAAGAACAGCCGGGTGCGGTTGATCTCGGTCGAGCCCTCGAGCCCGCTGCATGGCCTCGAAGGCATGAAGCACATGGCGACTGCGATGGTCCCGTCGATCTACGATCCGAACCTCGCCGACGAGGCTCGAACCTGTCCGACCGAGACCGCTCACGCCATGGTTCTGAAACTGGCCCGAGAGGCCGGTCTGCTGGTAGGCGTATCGTCGGGCTGTAATGTTGCCTCGGGGTTGAAGCTCTCCGAAGAGATCGATGAAGGCGTCATCGTCACGGTGCTGTGCGACAGTGCCGACAAGTACCTCAGCGAGCGTTTCTGGGAGGAAGAGTGACGATTCGTCTATCCGACGAGGACTTGGCGATGATCTACGATCATGGCCGGGATGCTTATCCCGAAGAGTGCTGCGGGGTGATGATCGGCCGGGTCGAGTCGGGCTCCGGGGAGGTGGTGATCTCGGAGGTTCAGAGCGCCGAGAACGAGCGCGAGGACAGCCGCCGCCACCACCGCTTCCTGATCAGCCCCCAGGCTCTGCTCGAAGCGCAGCGCAGTGCGCGTGAGCGTGGGCTGGACGTTCTCGGCTACTATCACTCTCATCCAGACCATCCGGCGCGACCCAGCGAGTTCGATCGTGAGCACGCGTGGCCCGGTACTAGTTATCTGATCATCTCGGTCGAGGAGGGCTCGGTCGTCGACGCCACCAGCTGGCGGCTTGCCGATGACCGCTCCCGATTCGACCAAGAAGAGCTGATTGGCACAGACGGTGAGAAGATCGCCGTTTGAGACAGCGTAAGGAGACACACGAATGGGAATCTCAGTTCAAATACCGACACCGCTCCGCGGCTTCACCGCTGATCAGGGTGAGGTGGAGGTGAGCGGCGCTACTGTCGGCGAAGCAATGCTGAGCCTGATCGCAATACATCAGGCTCTGCAACCGCATCTATACAACGAAGACGGCAACCTGCGTGCCTTTGTCAACCTCTTCTTGAACGACGAAGACGTGCGCTATCTACAGAAGGATCAAACCCCGGTGCAGGACGGAGATATTCTGACCATCATTCCGTCGATTGCCGGAGGAGGTCAACAGCGATGACTCTGGTTCTTGATGGCTCGAAAACCGCACTACCAACGCTCACCCCGGCCGAGATTCGGCGCTACAGCAGGCATCTGATCATGCCCGAGGTCGGAACTATCGGCCAACAGAAGCTCAAGGCCGCTAAGGTCCTGATGATCGGCACTGGAGGGCTCGGCTCGCCGCTGGGCATGTATCTGGCGGCTGCCGGCGTCGGCACCCTCGGGTTGGTGGACTTCGATGTCGTAGACGAATCGAACCTCCATCGCCAACTGCTCTACGGAGAGGCCGACATCGGGCGCAAGAAGATCGATGCGGCGACCGAGCGGCTCAACGTGGTCAACCCCCACATCAATCTGATTCAGCACCCGGTCCGTCTCGATTCTTCGAACGCGCTGGAGATCGTTGCCGATTACGACCTGGTGGTCGACGGCACCGACAACTTTCCGACTCGCTACCTCGTGAACGATGCCTGTGTCCTGTCGGGAAAACCCAACGTCTACGGCTCGATCTTCCGCTTCGAGGGTCAGGTGTCGGTGTTCTGGGCCGAGCATGGTCCGTGCTACCGCTGCCTGTTTCCCGAGCCTCCGCCACCGGGGCTGGTTCCCTCCTGTGCCGAAGGTGGGGTGCTCGGCGTCCTTCCCGGCATCATCGGCTCGCTGCAGGCCAACGAAGTGATCAAGCTGATTATCGGCCAGGGTGAGCCCCTTATCGGGCGGTTGGTTCTCTTCGACGCCTTGCAGATGAAGTTTCGCGAGCTCAAGCTGCGTCGCAATCCGGAGTGCCCGGTGTGCTCCGAGAATCCGAGCCAGACGGAGCTCATCGACTACGAGCAGTTTTGTGGTATTCCTCAGGAGCCGGAGGAAGCGAGCGACGAGATCGACATCTCTCCCTCAGAGGTCAAGGCGATGCTGGACAGGGGCGAGAAGATCACGATCCTGGATGTCCGCAATCCTCCAGAGTACGAGATCTGCCGCATCGAAGGCTCGACTCTGATTCCGATCAGCGAGCTCGAGCACCGTCTAGGGGAGCTCGACCCTGCGGACTTCATCGTGGCGCATTGTCACCACGGGCCACGCTCGACCAGAGCGGTCGGCATCCTCAGGGAGAACGGTTTCAGCAAGGTCAAGAATCTGGCCGGCGGTATCGACGCCTGGAGCGCCGAGGTCGATCCGGACATCGCGAGGTACTGATTCGGCCGTCTCGCGATGTTCTCGCCTACACCACGCTGCTGCTGTTCGTAGTCGGCCTCGCAGGGGCAGCGTGGGTTTCCCGCTATCCGGACGCGGAGATCGTTCGCGCCGCTCGGGGCTGGCCCGTCGTGGGCCCCTTGGCGCGGTTTGTCCAGGATCTGTACGTTGCTACTCCCTCGGCGGTCGATGTGGAGGAAGATGCCGTCGACATGGAGGTGATTCGAGTGTCGGTGCCGGAGCCCGTACTCACCCTCGCCCTATCGACCGATGGCAATCCTCCCCTGGGCAGCGCAACGGCTCCGACTCTTCCACTACACGGTAGACCAGCGGATCCCGAGAAGCTCACAGAAGCGCGACAGCTCTTCTTCGGTAAGGAGACGGTCGGGCGGCTGGGGCCCTACAGTCTCATCAGCGACGTCACGGATGCAGCCCTGCTCTCCCTGCTCGACGGAATCGCCGTGGGGGTGCAGGAGAGCTACGTCCAACGCTACGGCCGGGTGCCGATCGGTCGCGCGGTGGAGACCATCGTGGTCTACCGCAGGGAGGGACCGTATCGGCTTCTGCTCTCGAAGTGGAATCGTATCCACGGCCTTCCCGCAAGCGGTCACACCGGCTTCGGGCTGGTCGCCTCGTATCAGGGAGATCGACTTCCAGCCGAGTTGGCTCAGACCCTCGTTCACGAGTTGGTTCACCTCCTGAATCGGCGGGCCCTCGGACCTGCTCTGCCGCCGTGGCTGGACGAGGGCATCGCCGACGATCTCTCGTACTCCCGTACTACGTCGTCGGGACACCTGATCCTCGGGAGTCTGGGTGAGATTCGCATCGAGGCAGCGAATCGCTACGTTCTCAAGGGAGGCTTGGCGTCCCTGGCGCTGCTCGCCCAGCCTCGGCACGGAGAGTGGTCGGGGCTACCGGCTCTGCTCGACCTCGATTGGCAGGGCTTCGTAGGAGTGGACGATATCGGTCTTCACTACGCCGAGAGCACCTTCCTCGTCCGCTGCCTGCTGGCCGACCGCTGCGGCGACGGATCCCGGGAGTCCTTCTCCTCGTTCTTGAAAGGGATCTCCGAGGGCGGGTCGGCGGAGTCGTCGGCGTTGCTGCTGAGTCTCGACTCGGAGTGGTCGCAGGTCGAGGCTGCGCTGCGACTATACGTTCGTGGCGAGGCGCTCGAGCACGGCGTCCTCTCGGAGGAGACTGAAGCTCGCTAAGGGGGCGTCCGAATTACCCTCCGCTCGGCGCGGCCAGCGCTTCTTCTTCGCGCCAACTCTCTTCACCATCGGCATAGTGCTCCTTCTTCCAGATCGGCACTTCTGCCTTCAGACGCTCGAGCGCTCTGCGGCTGGCGGTGTATGCCATTTCGCGGTGAGGTGCGGAGACGCCGATGATGACGCTGCTCTCGCCGACTTCGAGATGGCCGAGACGGTGAACGATCGCCACACTCGAGCACTCGAACTCCTCCTCGAGCTCGGCCTCGATTCTTGCCAATCGATCGTGCGCCATGAGCCTGTAGGCACTGTACGTGATGCTCTGTACCGGGCGGCCGCCGAAGTTGTCGCGGACGTCTCCAAAGAACACGACGACGGCGCCGCTGCCGGGGCCCCTCACTCGATCGAGGACGTTCGACGCGGACAGCGGCTCCTCCACCAGACGCTCCGGCCCGGCTCCGCCGGACACCGGAGGTAGCAGCGCTACCTCGTCACCGTCTTTCAACGAGACTTCGTCCGAGGCTAGCTCGCCATTGACCGCCACGGCGAGACCCTCCCACATCGGCCTCAAGTCGGGATGATCTTGCTCGAGCCGGCTCTTCAGCTGCTGTATGGAGGTTCCTGTCGGCAGAGACATCGTCAGCTGGCGAGTCCCCAACACATCACTGACACTGGCGAAAGCCAGGAGCTGGATGTCCACGGCAGTGATTATAGGCTGGCTCGTGGCGCTCGCCTCGGGGCGGCTGGTGAGCGCATCGATGTCACGTCTTCGTTCCGAAGCCGGCGTCGTGCCACTCCCTCAGACCACCGGGCATCTCGACGACCCGCTTGGCTCCCAGGTCTCGGAGCTTGTTGCTCACTTGCCTCGTAGCAGCGTCGTTGAGGTCTTCGCCGACGACGATGAACTCAGTCTCGGGCGTGGTGCCCTCGGGGAGGGAGTTTTCGAGGCTGTCGAGGCTGACGGTGATGGATCCGGGAATCGGCTCGGTCGAAGAGTCAGGACTACTGACGTCGAGCACCGCGCAGGGTGGATACTCGAAAGCCATTCGCCTCTGAAGCTCTTCGGCGTGAGTCTGGAAGATGACGCCGTCGAAGTGGGGGTCCATGCGGGAAATCCTCTTCTAGTCGTTCGCTGGCGCGAATAGTAACCGGGGGTACGAGGTGGTGGCAACAGGTTCTCGGGAGTGACGATCGGCTTTCGCCTGGTAGGCTGCGGTAGAGTCGCTGGCGCGGGAGTCCGGCGTTCGGCGCGGATCGACCATGAAACTCGTACTCACTGCTCAGCACTCGGAATTCGGAGCGTCCTTCTTGGAGATGGACGGCTTCGAGGTGCCCGCAGCCTACGGAGGCGGCCAGGACGAAGGGTCCGTTCTGCGAAGTGGCTGCGGTCTCATCGATCGATCGTGGATCTCCCGTCTCGAGCTACGTGGCGCCGATCGGCACCGCTTCCTCAACGGTCTCGTGAGTGCCAATGTAGAGAACCTCGTCCCCGGAGAGAACGTCTACGGTTTCTTCACCGACATTCAAGGCAGGGTTCTCGCGGATGTCTACGTGATAGCGCTCGAGGACCGGCTGTGGTTGGAGCTGCCGGCCGGGCAGGGTGTGAAGATTCGCGAGCATATCGAGAAGTACCGGGTCGCCGATCGGGTGGAGGTCTGCTCTCTGGAGGACCTCCTGCCACTGACGCTCCTTGGTCCCGAGAGCAGCACCGTCGCCCGGCGGCTGGGGGTGCCGTCGATGACCCTCGATGGCAACTGTCGCGCGACGGTCTTCGGAACGGAGCTTCATCTGGACCGGCGCCTGCTGTACGGCATCGACGCCTCGACTCTGTGGGTGTCGGCGTCGATTGCAAGCGAGGTCTGGAACCAGCTGGCGGCGGCGGCCGGAGTCGTGCCGGTGGGCGTTGCGGCACTCGAGGAAGTGCGCATCGAGGGTGGAGTCGGTCGCTGGGGTCGTGACTTCGGCGACGAACATCTCCCTCAGGAGACCGGTCTGTTCGAGGAGGCGGTGGATCTCGAGAAGGGGTGCTATCTAGGCCAGGAGATCGTTGCGCGCCTGCACTACAAAGGCAAGCCGAAACAGCTGAGTGTCGCGGTCGTCATCAGGGGTGGCGAGCAACCCCCGGATCGGGCGCAGGTCTTTGTCGGTGAGACGGCGGTCGGGGCGCTGTCGAGCGTCGCTCCGTCCGGCGACGACTGGCTCGGCCTCGGTATTCTGCGTCGCAAGGCTGTGGAGGAAGGCCGCGGAATCCGCCTCGCGGACGGCCGCGAGCTCGAGATCCGACCGAAGACGTCTACGAAACGGTGAAAGAGGACCCGCAGCCGCAGGTGCCGGTGGCCTTGGGGTTGAGGAACTTGAAGCCGGTGCCGGTCATGCCGAGCGAGTAGTCGATCATCGTGCCGTCGAGATAGCGGCTGCTGATCGGATCGACAAGAAGGTTCAAGCCGTCGTACTCGAGGACCGTATCGTTCTCTCGAACTTCCTCGTCGAAGTCGATAGCGTACTCAAAGCCGCTGCATCCGCCGCCTCGGACCGCGATCCGAAGGCCGACGGTATCCTCGATGCCCTCTTGTTCGCGAGTCAGCTTGACCATCCGCAGCGCCTTGTCGGTGAGAACCACCGGACCTTTCGGCGCGCCCTCGGCCGCGACCGGATCACTTGTCTGATTCGAGGAGAGTTGTACCATCGGGAGCCCTTTCTGCAGTATTTAAGATTAGCGTGTCCTGGCGCTCCGAGTCAACCGGGAGCGCTTCGAGCCGCGATAAGATCCGCCCGTGCTCCGGGCCATCTTCTTCGATTTCAACGGTGTCCTCGTCGACGACGAGGCCATCCACCAGGAGCTCTTCCACGAGGTTCTCAGCGAGGAAGGCGTGTCTCTCTCGCAAGAGGACTACTACGAGAACTACGTAGGCTGCGACGACCGCGGATGCTTCAGCCTGGCTCTGGAGAGTGCCGGTCGGGAGGTGGATCCGGGCCTGTTGATGCGCCTGATCGCGCGCAAGGCGAGCTACTATCGAGATCGGATCCGGCGTGACGGCTTCGAGTTCTTCCCGGGGGCGGAAGACCTGGTGAAGGCCGCCGCGGCCGACTCGATCACCCTGGCGGTGGTCAGCGGCGCCCTGCGCCAGGAGATCGAGGACGCGTTGGCGCAGGCCGAGCTCCGCGACTTATTCAAGGTCGTCGTATCCTCGGAAGATGTCCGCGCGGGCAAGCCGAATCCGGAGGGCTATCTTCGGGCGCTGCGCGAGCTCAACTCGCGCTCTCCTCTGCCTGAGCGACTCTTCCATCCGCACGAGATCCTGGCTATCGAAGATACTCCCCCCGGCCTTCAGGCGGCGGCCGGTGCCGGTCTGGTGACTCTTGGCGTTGCCCAGACCTTCGCCAGAAACGAGCTCTCGGCCGCCGACGTTCTGGCCGACAATCTCGAGGGTCTGAGCATGGAGGAGCTGCAGCGCCAGTTTGCGGAGGCGAGTCTCAGGTAGGCCGCCGACCGCCCTCTCGCTGTCCCCTGTGCGGTTTCCCCGCGTACCTTTGGCGGACGGCCGGGGTGCTACCATCACGAGATGGAACGAGGCCCTCAGGACGGTTCTACGGGACTGATCGAGATCATCGCCGGTGGCATGTTCTCCGGCAAGAGTGAGGAGCTCGTACGCCGGCTTCGGCGCGCCGTAATCGGCCGCCAGAAAGTGCAGGTGTTCAAGCCGGTGGCCGATACCAGGCATGCCCCCGAGCGCCTGGTTACTCGGGACAATCGCGAGCTGTCGGCGACTTCGGTAGTCGACAGCAATCAGCTCGTTCGCGAGCTCTACCCGGACACCCAGGTCGTCGGAGTCGACGAGGCGCAGTTCTTCGACCAGGGTCTCATCCAGCAGGCGACCGCGATGGCCGATCGTGGTGTTCGGGTGATCATCGCGGGCCTCGACCAGGACTTCTCCCGGCAACCCTTCGGCCCCATGCCTGGGCTCCTATCGATTGCCGAGTACGTCGACAAGATGCACGCAGTTTGTGTGTCCTGTGGTCGTCCGGCACACTACAGCCACCGGATCTCCGGGGGCTCGGCTCAGGTTCTGGTCGGTGACGTGGAGTTGTATGAGGCCCGGTGTCGACGGTGCTACCTGGGACCCCTATCCGAGGGAAGAGCGATCGGCTCCCGTCTCCACGAGGCACCCGACCACGTCGGCCAGAGCCGCACGTAGGCCGCTCGGATCCCCGGACGTTCCCAGGTCGTGGCCGGCGCCATCGACTCGTCGGTGTCGGGTCGTGCTGTCTCTCCCCTCCACGCAGGATCTCACCTGGTCGGCCGGTGTGAGAGCGTCCATCTCGCCGTGGATGAGACCAAGCGGCAGCTCGGTGCCCACAAGAGGTGAGAAGTCGTAGTGAGTCAAGGGCGGCGCCAGCAGGAGCAGGCCGCCAATCGCCTCGGAGCGCAGCTCGCCATCGGAGAGGAGCGCCAGGCACATAGCCGCGCCGAAGGAGTAGCCGGCGAGCAGGACCGTTGTGCCAGGCTGTCGATCGGCGAGTAG
>Ga0114950_10003434_pt1 | contig 12202 bp, 8 predicted proteins | sample N075metaG_FD_83503 | JGI IMG/M metagenome (GOLD analysis project Ga0114950, IMG submission 83503) | Deep subsurface microbial communities from Kermadec Trench to uncover new lineages of life (NeLLi) - N075 metaG | ecosystem: Environmental > Aquatic > Marine > Ocean trench > Sediment | place...
GATGCGACATGACCAGTCAGACGCACGATACGTGTGATGCGCGATAAATCGCCTAATTCTTGCTGAAGAATAGCCAGCGCATTGATGGCCGCTATTCGTGCATTGGTGGCCCCTTGCTCAACTGACAATTCTCGTCCGACTTTTCCCGGCTGGGGAATTTTGCCTTCTTGAAACGGCAAGACGCCACTAACAAACACAAGGTCTCCGGCTTGGCATGCGGGCACATAGGACCCGACCGGGCGAAGTGCCGGAGGCAATGTCACCCCTAACCGCTGCAAGTTTTCTGAAATGGTCATGAAAGGAGACAGTGCAAAAAGTATTTATGACGATTGTTTGGACCGACGCCGTCGTTGATATTTGTTCACAGCTTTATTGTGTTCGGCCAAGGTGGCTGAAAATTTATGACTGCCATCGTTGCGTGAGACAAAATACACAAAATCGCTCGCTGTAGGATAGAGGGCCGCTTGGATGGCGGCAAGCCCGGGATTAGCAATCGGGCCAGGAGGAAGCCCCCGAACTTTGTACGTATTGTAAGGGCTATCGACAGAGAGATCCGCCTTGCGAATGTTTCCATCAAAATACTCCAGCGCATAAATGACGGTAGGATCGCTTTGGAGAGGAATATTCCTTCGAAGGCGATTATGGAAAACCCCCGACACTAACGACCGTTCTTTGGCTAACCCGGTTTCCTTTTCAATCACTGAGGCCAGAGTCACCACTTCTTGAAGCGTCATCCCCATGATCTTCGCCTGGGCTTTCAACTCCGGCGTGACCATTTCATGAAATCGGTGAACAAACGTTCTCACCAGAAATTCCGGTGGCATATCACGAGCAAACCGATAGGTATCGGGAAACATATATCCTTCAAGCGTGGAGGCATTGATCTTCAGACTGGCCAAAAAGTCTGCATCCCGATTCAAACGAAGAATCTCTCGTTTGTCGGCCAAGCCCTTTTGGTCCAAGACATCCGCGATTTGTACAACAGTATAGCCTTCTGGAATAGTCACGGAATGTTCGTACACCTTTCCAGCAACTAACTTCTCCAGCAACTCGGTCGGCCGCATGCCTGCATACAGTTCATATTCCCCGGGAATGATTTTTCGATCAACTCGTTGGACACGGCCCAACATCTGAAGAAACCATTCCTGCTTAATGAGCCCCTCTTGATAAAGAAGGTGAGAGACTTTGCTAAAAGCAGTGCCGGGCGGAATATACACTATTTGCACAGGGCGCGAAGGACTGACGGGTTGGTTCACTGTCACAAAACCGAAAACAATGAGGAGGCCAAAGACCCCGACCAGCAACCCTGTTAGGATAATTTTGCGAAGAAGTCCCACCTTACTGACCATCCTGTTTCATGTGATCCTTTTCAGTTCATCATGAGGAAAGTTTGATGAAAAAATAACTTCCCATTTTCGCCTCCCATCTTGAGCCGATCTTCACTCGCAAAATCCTCAACGTGGGCTTTGCTACGCCTGCGGTTTTGCTCCCTCAGATCGGCTCAATCTGGCCCAAATCTGGGCTCGAATGCTGGGAAGTTATTGTTTCACGAGCCCCAAGCTGAGCTGCTACATATTCACAGACTTTTTCCAAAGCCATGTCCAAATGTTCTGGCTGATTACCTCCGGCTTGAGCCATATCCGGTCGACCCCCTCCAGAACCACCCACAAACTGTGCAATATGTTGCGCAACTTTTCCTGCAGGCAATTGCTTAGTCCGATCTTTCCCGACAATGACGACCAAAACAACCTTGTCATCTTTGACAGAGCCCAGCACCAACAGTCCTGACGCCACCTTACTCCTCAGTGTATCAGAAAAAGTACGCAATTCCTGCATGTCGAGTCCATCAATTCGTTGAATGAGAATTGGAACTCCAGCAACCTCTCGAATCGTGGCTTCCTGACCGACCCCCTGCTGCTCCAAGGCTTTTTGCTTCGCATGCTCCAAAGCCCGTTCAGTCTCCCGTAATGTGAGTAACATTTTTTTAGTCTTTTCGACGACTTCCTGTGGACTGGTTTTCAGCAAGCCCGCTAACTCTCTCCACTCGCCATCACGTTTTTGTTGGTACTGTAACGCACCCTCACCAGTTAGGGCTTCAATCCGCCGAACTCCTGCCGCAATGCCACATTCAGAAATCAGACGAAAGACACCCACATCCCCCGTCCGGTGACAATGAGTTCCTCCGCAAAGTTCCTTACTGAATTCGCCAATCTCCACGACCCGCACCTGCTCGCCATATTTATCTCCAAAGAATGCTAATGCGCCTCGACTGATCGCATCGTGAATACCCATTTCTTCGGTATGTACCACCATATTCTGACGAATACGGTCATTCACCAGATTTTCAATATCTTCCAGATGACGAGGACTCAACCCTCTGAAATGGGAGAAATCGAACCGCAGGCGATTCGGCCCAACCAACGATCCATGTTGCTTCACATGCGGACCGAGAATTTCCCGCAAGGCGGCATGCAGTAAATGCGTCGCCGTATGATTGCGTGCGGCATCGGCTCGTAAGCCCCCGTTGACCGTCGCAGTCAGATGGTCTCCGGTTCGAACCGTTCCCTCTATCACGTGGCCCTTATGCAAAAACCACCCCTTGGCCAATTTTGTCGTATCGTGAATCCCGATTCTCGCGGAAGGCCCGACAAGCGTTCCATGATCACCAACCTGCCCACCACCTTCAGGATAAAATGATGTCACATCAAGCAGAAACTCCACGTCTTCACCTTGCTGAGCCTCAGACACCAAGTGTTCACCCTTGACCAGGGCTAAGAGCTTACCTTGAGCTTCCTCTTGGGTATAGCCCACAAAACGGGTCACGGGAAACTTCTCGATGGCTTTCACCAGATCGGTTCGTGACGCAGTTTGCGTAAATTTGGCTGTCTTTCTGGCTCGCTCCCGCTGCGCGTCCATCGCCTGCCGATACCCATGATGATCGAGTGCTAAACCTTCTTCCCTGGCGGCATCTTCCACCAAATCCACAGGAAACCCGTACGTATCGTACAGTTTAAAGACCGCTTCCCCCGAGACGTACGTTGTTCCCTGCTGCTTGGCTTCCTGCAAAATTTGAGTGAGGAGGGGCAACGCTTGTTCTAATGTGCCAATAAACCGCCCTTCCTCTCCTTGCACAACCTCCGATACCGTGTCAGCCATTTGGCGCAGCTCAGGATACGTCGAACCCATCTGCGTCACGACAGTTGGCGTCAACTCATAAAGAAACTCCCGCTCCATCCCAAGCAATCGCCCATGCCGTGCAGCCCGTCGCATGATTCGGCGTAGGACATAGCCACGCCCTTCATTAGAAGGCAACACGCCATCGGTGATAAGAAACGTCATAGCCCGCACATGATCGGCAATCACCCGCATGGATCGATCAGAATCAGTCGATTGACCATATTCATGGCCCGTTCCCTTCGCAATGCTTTCTAAAAGGGGTCGAAACATATCGCTGTCATAATTGGAGAACACACCCTGAGTCACCGCAGCTAATCGCTCCAAGCCCATTCCCGTGTCGATGCTCGGCTTGGGGAGTGGATTCAGCGTGCCAGACGCATCTCGATCAAACTGCATAAAGACCAAATTCCAAATTTCTAAATACCGGTCGCAATCACATCCCACCGCACAGGTCGCCCTGCCACACCCGAACTCTTCACCCTGATCTATGAGAATTTCTGAACAGGGACCGCATGGACCCGTCTCACCCATCTGCCAAAAATTATCTTTCTCACCAAGTCGAGCCAGCCGGCTCTCGGAGATACCCATACCTTTTTGCCACAAATCATACGCTTCCTGGTCATCTCGAAAAACCGTCACCCACAAACGATCAACAGGCAGCCCTGCGACTTGAGTCAGAAATTCCCAAGCAAATGCAATCGCATCTTTTTTGAAATAGTCTCCAAAAGAAAAGTTCCCCAGCATTTCAAAAAAGGTATGATGGCGTCGTGTAAATCCCACGTTTTCCAAATCATTATGTTTGCCACCCGCCCTCATACATTTTTGAATAGAAACGGCCCGGAGATAGGGACGTGTGTCCTCGCCCAAAAACACGTCCTTGAATTGATTCATTCCCGCGTTGGTAAAGAGGAGTGTGGGGTCAGCCTGCGGAATAAGGGGTGCGCTGGGGACAGCGGTATGTCCTCGATCAACAAAATAATCGAGAAAGGCCTGGCGAAGTTCAAGAGAGGTTGCGATCATGGAAGAAACTATACGTGAAGATGAATAATCGGGAAGGGAATTCCTATGATTCCCGTCAAGGTTTTGCGCCAGCAGGTTTTTTTGAATCAGCACGAGCCGTGGTTGATGGCTGCTCTTCTTCGGGCTTGTCCATCAAATCAAAGCTTTGTCGAATTTGGGTGGAAATCACTTCAGCCACATCAGGATTACTTTTCAGAAACGTTTTCACCGCTTCACGCCCTTGGCCTAATCGTTCCTCTTTATAGGAATACCAGGCCCCCGCCTTATCAATGATCCGACAATCCACACCAAGATCCACAAGTTCTCCAACCTTGGAGATCCCTTCGGCAAACATGACATCAAATTCGGCCTGTTTAAAAGGCGGCGCCATTTTATTTTTCACCACTTTGACACGTACCCGGCTCCCCTTCACTTCTTGCCCATCTTTAATCGACTCGATCCGGCGAATATCTAACCGAACCGACGAGTAGAATTTCAAGGCATTCCCACCAGTCGTGGTTTCCGGATTACCGAACATCACACCAATTTTCATCCGGATTTGATTAATGAAGATCAGGCAGGTTTGAGACTTGGCAATGGCACCGGTTAATTTCCGTAAAGCCTGAGACATGAGCCGCGCCTGCAAGCCCATATGTGAGTCGCCCATCTCCCCTTCAATTTCGGCTCGAGGTACCAGCGCCGCAACAGAATCCACCACAATAATATCCAACGCTCCACTCCGAAGCAGGGTTTCCACAATTTCCAAGGCCTGTTCTCCGGTATCCGGCTGGGCAACCAACAGATCATCAATCTGTACGCCAAGCTTCTTGGCATATGAAATATCCAAGGCATGTTCGGCATCAATAAAAGCCGCCGCCCCTCCGGCTTTTTGAGCTTCCGCAATAACATGCAGGCACAACGTGGTTTTTCCAGAAGACTCGGGCCCATACACTTCACTCACTCGACCTCTGGGCAAACCACCAATCCCTAATGCTATATCGAGAGTCAATGAACCGGTTGAGATTGAGGGAATATTGGTTGGTGTCGCTCCACCTAATTTCATAATGGCGCCTTTTCCGAATTGCTTTTCAATTTGGGTCAAGGCCAAATCCAAGGCTTGTTTTTTCCCGTCTTTGGCTGAGTCTTTTGAGGAAGCGGTACGATCGGCCATGTCATTCCTTTGGTTCGATTTCAATGAGAAAAGATGTCTAGCTATCTTACCCGACCTACCCAAAACAGGTAAATGCCTAATCCCTTCAAATACTCAACGAATCTGAACGAAGAACTGTACATCTCAACATAATATCGACTATGGAAATTCGAGCCAACTAATCGGAATACGGCCAAGGTGGGTGTGAAATTCCGTGAATGCGAGGCCTGTATACCTGAGGAGAGGGCACGCTCCACTATACAAGAGGGCCATGGTTTCATCCAACAGCAATTGACACCATTTCCCTTCGGTTATACATAGCGTATACTGATAAGAGATCGCTACCAACATCCATCTATGGAGGCTAGAATGATGCCAACTTTCATCCAAGACGAACCCAGTGTTATTCATCGTGATCCTGATATTCTAGGTGGGACTCCCGTCTTTTGTGGCACACATGTTCCCGTTCAGGCGTTTATTGATTACCGTACTTAGGGGTCAGACTCGAATTCGAATAGCCGGTTCCAGACAAAGACTGAGTAGAATGTAATTCATTTCTCCTCCCTAAAATATCTCCTTATCTATTTTTACGACAAATTTTGACTTGGTCCTCCTGACCCAGGCAATCACCAAGCCACGTACCACACCAAGATTCCTGTTTCATGTATTCAGGCGGTGGATATCTATACAACCGGGTCTTCTCCGCGTCGATCAGAGCAACAAAGGTTCCTGATACCTATTTTGATATCATCAAAGCGCTGAATGCCCAATTGACACCACACAACCCTTTTGCTACTTTTTTGCTCTCTTAAAAAAAAGGAGCGCATTTTTCTCTTTCCTAATGAAAGCCCTCAACCCGGCCATCTCCCGGCCAAAGTGGGAGACACTGAAGTCCATCGTCTTCATCGGCAACTACCTCCCCAGGCAATGTGGCATCGCCACGTTCACCTCACACCATCTTGAAGCAATTACGCTGAATGCACCGGACAAAGCTTGTTGGGCGGTCGCGATGAACGACCGGCCCGAAGGCTATCCCTATCCGTCTCAGGTGCGGTTCGAGATCAATCAGAACCTCCTGAGCGAATATAGCCTGGCTGCCGATCTACTCAACCTCAACCAGGTGGACGTGATCTGTCTTCAGCATGAATACGGCATATTCGGTGGCCAACGTGGCAGCTTTATCATTGAGCTGTTGCGTGACCTCAAAATCCCGGTCATCACGACTTTGCACACGATCCTGAAAGATCCGACCCTTCAGGACCGGCATATCATGATACAACTCACCGAATTCTCCGACCGGCTAGTGGTGATGAGCGAACGAGCAATCGAATTCCTGCGTGATATCTACAAAGTGCCGGAGGAGAAAATTATCCTGATTCACCATGGCACTCCTGACGTCCCATTCGTTGATTCCGACGCCTATAAAGAAAAATTCAGTGTATTGGGAAAAAGAGTCATCCTGACCTCCGGCCTGCTTTCACCGGGGAAGGGCATTGAGGCGGTGATCGATGCCTTGCCAGAGATTCTGAAGGCCCACCCACAGGTCATCTACTTGGTCGTAGGCGCCACCCATCCGCACCTCAAGGCAGAACAGGGGGAGGATTACAGAATCGGTCTTCACCTGCGCGCGAAAAAACTCGGTGTCGCGGACCACATTGTTTTCCACGACCGTTTCGTGGCCGATGAGGACCTACAGGAGTTTTTTGGGGCTGCAGATATTTATGTCACACCATACCTGAACGAGGCGCAGATTATATCCGGCACACTCACCCATGCATTTGGGATGGGCAAAGCCGTCATCTCCACACCTTACTGGCATGCTCAAGAGCTGCTCGCCGACGGTCGAGGCAGGTTGGTTCCGTTTCGGGATCACGTTCATCTCGCACATGAAGTCATTGACCTTCTGAATCATCCCGATAAGCTCCTCGCCATGCAGAAAAAAGCGTATGACTATGGACGAAGAATGGTCTGGAGCCACGTTGGCAGCCGCTATCTCGATACCTTCGTAGAAGCCAAACGCCAGCGATTGCGAAAGATCGTGCCCGAGCGACGACTGGAGACCCTTGGATTACGCCAGCAACGGCTACCTGAGATCAAGCTGGACCATGTTCGCCGGATGACCGATAGAACGGGCATGCTTCAACATTCCAAATATACGGTTCCAGACTGGACCCACGGCTATTGCGTGGATGACAATGCCCGTGCGTTGATTGTCGCCGTGACAGCACAGAATCTCCAGCCTCTTGATTCCTCGCCAAGCGACCTTGTCACCGTGTACCTGAGTTTTCTGGGCTATGCCTTCAATGCTCAGACCGGCCGGTTTCGTAACTTCATGTCCTATGATCACCACTGGCTCGAGGAAGAAGGCTCGGAGGATTCCCATGGTCGTGCGGTGTGGGGTCTTGGCGTCACAGTGGCATTGGGTCGTGAGAAGGGACAGGTGAATTTTGCGACAGAACTGTTCCATCGTTCGCTGGGGACCACCGAACATTTCACACATCCACGGGCGATTGCCTTTGTGATCATCGGTATTCATGCGTACCTATGCCGTTATAGTGGGGATAGTCTGGCGAGAAAGATGCGCAAGATACTCTCCACCCGACTCATGAAACAGTTCAAAAACTTCGCCACTGAAGCTTGGCCCTGGTGCGAGAATGTCCTGACCTACGACAACGCCAGACTGCCACAGGCGTTACTGCTTTCCGGACAATGGCTTCCAGACCACGAAATGCGAGAGATGGGTCTTCGTTCGCTCGATTGGCTGAAGAAGGCCCAGACCGATGAAATAGGCCGCTATTTCGCCGCTATCGGCAACCAAGGGTGGTTTGCCAAAGACGGCAAAAAAGCGCGTTTTGCTCAACAGCCCATTGAGGCGGCAGCAATGGTGGACGCCTGCATTGAGGCATTCAACTGCACGCAGGACGAGGAATGGATTGCTGAGGCTTACAGGTGTCTCAACTGGTTCCAGGGGGAAAACGACCTGAGGATTCCGCTCTATGATCACTCCACCGGTGGCTGCCGGGATGGACTGGAAGCACATGGCGCGAATGAAAATCAGGGAGCAGAGTCCTCGCTGTCCTGGCTTATGGCACTACTCGCCGTTTACAACCACCGTGGCTTGGATCATGTTACACAGGAAGGTGCGCTTCCCTCAATGGAAGCCCGCGAAACGTCGTAGAAACGCGAGGTAACCCCAACGGCTTATGTCGTCAGGACGGGATCAGTGGAATTCTGTGCCAGCCTGGCCATCACGTGCGGGACTGGAAGAGTCGCGATACCGCAGCGCTGGTCGGCCGAGGCGTACGGAATGATCAATTCGTCCTGGTAGATGATTGCCCCGCAACTGTACACCACGTTCGGGACATACCCCTCACGATCATGTTCGTTCGGCACCAGAATAGGCTCATCAATCCGGCTGATGATCCGGGTTGGATCGTCCAGATCCAGCATCTCGATTCCGATACTGTATGTCCGCATCGGGCCAACCCCATGGGTCAAAACCAGCCAACCTTCAGCTGTCTCAATGGGAGAGCCGCAGTTCCCCATTTGTATGAATTCGTATGGAAATATCGGCTTTTGCAGAATTTCGGCTTTCTCCCAGAAATAGAGATTGTCCGAAAACATGATCATGTTGTTCTCTCCACCCTGGCGTGCCAACATGACGTACTTTCCACGAATCTTTCTCGGGAACAAAGCCATGCCTTTGTCCTGCGCCTGTGCTCCATTCAAGGTCGTGATCTTAAATGAGAGGAAGTCTCCAGTCTCAATGAGATGCGGCAGAATCGTCTCTCCGTTATATGCGGTATAGGTCGCGTAGTAGGTCACAGTGCCGTCATCATCAACGAAACGCACAAAACGGGCATCTTCAATCCCCTTACGCTCAGATTCCGAGACGGGAAAGATGACCCGCTCGGAAATCAGGTGATCTTTTTGAAAGAAAATCTGATAATTGGATTGCGCCAGCCACATGGACATTTCGATGCCATCCGCTTTCTCCTGTAGTGTGAAATGGTCGACACTCTGGAGTTCGGCGATCTTTCCCTGGAGGTCGTGGAAGGTAAATGTGTCCGCCAATTCACTGAGGAGCCACTGTGTCACGGGATTACTCACCCCCATTTCCTGGAGTTTCAACTGAAACTGATGCCGATCATAGCTTGGATTGGGATGAATGTCTGGAGTTTCAACGTAGTCGCTCAGAGGATCGAAAAAGATATCGTTGTTCGTATCGATAATTCCACTACGAAACTCGATGGATGAGATGTGCCCTTCACCGGTGGCACGAAAGCTCATAATGAAACGGCAGGATCCTTCAGGATCCGTGTCTTGAGACGGCAATTTCACGATGGAGGGATTGAACAGCGCCGCCGCCTCCACAGAATATTCTGCGGTAAAGTACGCGCCGATCAAAAGCCGCCGTTCTTTCGACAGGTTGCCGATGTCCGGTATATGGTGGACGACTCTTTCGAAATTTCGTTCCAGCGTCTCTCTAAAACCCCGGTGACGATGAGAGAAATCATGCAAGACAGTTTCCAGTATCATACAGACCTGGTCCTCATCCAGGTTCAGCACCCGATGGATGACATTGCGGATACGTTCGTCCCCGGCAGGCAGATGAGGCCGGGTAATAACGCGGGCCATCTTCGCATTCATCACGATCGACTTGCGCCGCGCAAGGAAAGTGGTGGAGATAGAGTTGCGTTCCATCATCACTGTGTCAACTCGAAACACGGCATTTTCATCTGATGTAGCTTACCTTGCAATCCGTACTGTCTGCTAGTGGAATATTTTCTTTGCAAGGCACAATGTTCTTCAACGGTATCACCGGCAACAAGCTTGGCAAATTCAATAATGCAGCGAACCCGTGGTTGTTCCCATGCGATACCCGGCATGTGTATTCTACTCCCGTCATCCCTCTGGCTCATCATGTTACTATGTCGGACAGTTGTTCCTGATTATTAACAATATCGCCCTACCGAGTTGAGGAGTTGAGCGAACATGTCCTTCATGAAGATTGCGATGTTAAGTCCTCTGTCCTGGCGTACTCCACCACGTCATTACGGACCTTGGGAAAACGTGGTGAACCTCCTTACGGAGCAGTTAGTGGCGATGGGTGTCGACGTGACGCTGTTTGCGACCGGTGATTCCCTTACCCGTGGCACGCTTTCCTGGGTGTGCGAACGACCCTACTCAGAAGACCTCTCGATCGATCCAAAGGTATGGGAATGCCTGCATATAGCAGAGGTATTCAGCCGAGCAGATGAATTCGATCTCATTCATAACCAGTTCGATTTCTTACCACTCAGTTACAGTGGCTTTACCGATACACCGATTGTCACAACCATACATGGGTTCTCTTCGTCAGCAATTTTGCCAGTATATCGAAAGTACAACAAGCGGACATACTACGTGGCGATCAGCGAGGCTGACAAGTGCCGTGAACTCGATTATATCGCCACCATCCATCATGGCATCGATCTCACACAATTTTCCTATCAGGACAATCCAGGAGACTACCTGTTGTTCTTCGGGCGCATCCATCCCGATAAGGGTGTCCACGAAGCCATTGAGGTGGCACGCAGGACGGGCATCCCGCTCGTGATCGCCGGGATCATACAGGACGAGGTGTACTTCAAGAAACACGTCGAACCGCATATCGACGGATCTGATGTAAAATACCTCGGTTCCATCGGGCCGGAAAAAAAACAAAAGGTTCTGAGCGGTGCCATGGCATTGTTGCATCTGATCCACTTCGACGAGCCCTTTGGACTGAGCGTGGTTGAGTCCATGGCCTGCGGCACGCCGGTCATCGCATATGGGCGGGGGGCAATGTCGGAACTCATCCGCGACGGCAGCACGGGATTTCTTGTTGCAGATGTGACCGATGCAATTTCTGCTGTGGGCAAGATTGACTCACTCGACCGGCATGCCTGCCGGAAGGAGGTGGAGGAACGCTTCACCTGTCAGCACATGGCGCGTCGATACCTGGACGTCTACCAGAAGATTCTCGACGACCGGGAGAATCACCGACCGTGGGGACATTACGAAAACCTTCTCGAACGGGGCGATCACAAGGTCAAGGAAATTATTGTCAAACCTGGCAAGCGGCTGAGTCTCCAGAAACACCAGCACCGTGCAGAGCACTGGACCGTGGTCAGCGGCATGGCGCTGGTCACGGTCGGGGAACAGGAGACCCTCCTCAAGCCGGGCCAGTCCGTTGACATACCCAAGGGTGCGGTCCACAGAATGATGAACCCCGGCAAGATCCCACTGGTCTTTGTAGAAGTCCAGATGGGGGACTATTTTGGAGAAGACGACATTATTCGACTGGAGGACGACTATGGCCGCACCCCATAGCATGTGTCACACCCGGCCGGTGATCGAACGCTGCCCGGCCAACCCTATCCTCACCCGAGACGACATACCCTATCCGGTAGAGACCGTACACAACGCCGGCATTGCACGGTACGAGGGCCGCACCATCATGCTGTTTCGATCCCATCTACGCAACGGCCGATCAATCATTGGCATCGCCGAGAGTGAGGACGGCTTCACATTCACAGTCGGCCCGAAGCCGTTCTTGGTGCCATCGACAGAAGGTGCATTTGCGGAATACGAGGCTTTCGGGGTAGAGGACCCTAGAATTTCGTGTATAGACGGGGAATACCTGATTACTTACAGCGCCTATTCACATCATGGAGTGCGTATCGGGCTGGCGAAGACCCGTGACTTTCGATCCGTCGAGCGCGTGGCACTCATCACACAGGCGGACATGCGTAATGTCGTCATCTTCCCGGAGCGGTTCAATGGCCGTTACGCCCGCCTGGACCGTCCCCATTCGGAGATCAGTCCCTGGTCCGTGTGGCTGTCATGGTCGCC
>Ga0114950_10003435_pt1 | contig 12199 bp, 10 predicted proteins | sample N075metaG_FD_83503 | JGI IMG/M metagenome (GOLD analysis project Ga0114950, IMG submission 83503) | Deep subsurface microbial communities from Kermadec Trench to uncover new lineages of life (NeLLi) - N075 metaG | ecosystem: Environmental > Aquatic > Marine > Ocean trench > Sediment | place...
AATTGAATCGCTCTGCCAAAAGGCCGAAACCAACGCGGCGGCCCAACCGGATGCGATACGACAACGATTAAAAGATGCGGTTGAGGAGCTTTTGCAGGCGTCCCCTGCTCTTCCCGAAGAGCGTTTGGCGCAGGAAGTGGCGATTTTGATGGTCAAGGCCGACATTCGCGAAGAGATTGATCGATTGCAAGCCCATGCCAAAGCCGCGCGCGAACTGATGAAAAAAAGTGAACCCGTAGGCCGCTCGTTCGATTTCTTGATGCAAGAATTCAACCGTGAAGCCAACACATTGTGTTCTAAATCTACCGACGTGGAACTGACGCGCATCGGATTGGAGCTGAAGGCGGTCATCGACCGGGTGCGCGAGCAGGTTCAAAACATCGAGTAACCGGGACGAGAGGCTTGAGCACAGTTGATATCATACATCGTGGGCTGATGCTCGTGCTGTCATCACCCAGCGGCGCGGGAAAGACCACCCTGTCTCATCGCTTGTTGAACGCCGATGATGATATAGAGATTTCCGTATCCGTCACGACGCGACCGCCTCGTCAAAGCGAACAAGATGGCAAAGACTATCTGTTCGTGTCGGACGACGCGTTTGAACGTATGGCGCGTCAAGGCGATTTCCTGGAGCATGCAATTGTCTTTGGCTATCGCTATGGCACGCTCCGAAAGCCGGTCGAGGAAGCGCTTGAGAGCGGTAAGGATATTCTGTTTGACATCGACTGGCAGGGCGCACAACAGCTTACTAGGACGGCGTCTGGCGATTTGGTTAAAGTATTCATATTGCCGCCCAATTGGGCTGAACTTCAAAATCGATTAACCCACCGTGCTGAGGATCCACCCGACGTAGTGGTGCAACGTATGGCCAAGGCGGCCGATGAAATCAGTCATTGGCCTGAATATGATTACGTCATTATCAATGATGATATCGACCAATCCGAGTACACCCTCAAATCGATCTTGGCGGCGGAACGCGCCCGCAAGGATCGTCAAATTGGCCTGGCGGACTTTGTCAAGAATCTGGTCGGGTCGTAATGCTCTAAGGGTCGCTGTGTCGACCAGCCGATGGGGGCGTTACCGGGCCAAAAAGATCTCGGCCAATCTAACAAATTGCGGAATGCTCAATTGCTCCGCTCTTTTTGTCGGATCAATTTCGGCCTCTTTAAGAAACGTTTCAGCATCGTTGACCACTTGTCGAAGACTGGTCCGCAGCATTTTTCTTCTTTGCCCGAAGGCCGCTCGGGTAATCTGCTCCAGGGCGGGGCCGATTTCAGTACCGGGGAAAGGTTGCTTTTGCGGCGTAATTCGAACCACTGACGACACGACTTTAGGCGGCGGCGTGAAAGCTCGGGCCGGGACATCGAACAGCAATTTTACCTGGCATCGCCATTGGGCGAGGACCGACAGGCGACCAAAGGTCCTTGTTCCCGGTGGCGCTACAATCCGATCGGCGACCTCTTTTTGGAACATCAAAGTTAGGCTGTGGTACCAAGGCGGCCAGGGATTGACCCGAAGCCATTTAACCAGGATAGGGGAGGCGGCATTATAGGGAAGGTTGGCAACCACGTGGACGATGCCCTCTTTCGGCAGCAGCTTTTGTTCGTCGACCTTAAGGGCGTTCGCGTGCACCACGGTAAGACGATCGGGAAACACGTGAGATAGATCTTCCAACGCAGGCAAAAACCGGGCGTCACGCTCAATAGTAATGACGTGTTTGGCGCCAAGGGTAAGCAAGGATCGCGTTAGACCGCCAGGCCCCGGTCCGATCTCCAGCACGATACTTTTGCTAATTTGGCCAGGTGCGCGGGCGATCTTATCGGTGATGTTGCGATCCAACAGAAAATGTTGGCCAAGTGCTTTAGAGGCACCAAGCCCATATTTGGCAATCACCTCGCGTAGCGGCGGCAGAGATTGGGAGGGCACGTTAGGGGCCACTTTTCGCTCGCTCTTGGGCAATCGTGGCCGCCATCTTGAGGGCGGAAATCAAACTGCCGCTTTTCGCCGTTCCTTGCCCGGCGATATCGAAGGCTGTTCCATGATCCGGTGAGGTGCGCACGAATGGCAATCCAAGAGTGACATTGACGCCCTCGTAAAAATTTAGGGTTTTGAGCGGTATCAGCGCTTGATCGTGATACATGCACAAGATGGCGTCGACATTCTGCCGGCTGTCTTCATGAAATAGGGTGTCGGCCGCGGTCGGACCTGTTACGAGAATTCCTTCAGCGCGCAAGGCATCGACGGCCGGTTTAATCACACGGCTTTCCTCGTCGCCCAATTCGCCGTCTTCCCCGCCATGAGGGTTGAGCGCCGCAATGGCTAACCGCGGATTATCGATTGCGAAATCCTTAGCTAGTCCGCGGGCAACAATGAGTCCGGTTGCCACAATCGTCTCGGTGTCGAGCAATCTTGGCACGTCTTTCAATGGGATATGTCTTGTGACGGGCACGACGCGCAAGCCCGGCACCACAAGCATCATCGCCACTTTAGCCGGGCGACCCCATATCCGCTGGGCTGCGGCGGCTAAATATTCAGTGTGACCGGGGAACGAAAATCCCACTTGCCACATAGATTTTTTGTGAATGGGGTTGGTTACAAGCCCGGAGGCTTTGTCTTCGCGGATGAGACGCAGGGCCTGAGCGATGGCCTCGACAACACGAGCTGAATTATCCATGTCCGGCACACCTGGCCGCACGGGCTTTGGCAGGGCGCATTGGAAGACCGGCATGGCTTTGCCAAAGATCTCGCTGACGGCGGAAAATTCTGTCACCACATGAATCGCGGCGTCGATGTTTACTTGTGAAGCCGTAGCCCGCAATTGCGTGGCATCTCCTACGTAAACGAAAGGCGGCACGGCTTCGTGTTGCCGTGCGCACCACGCCTTAAGTGCCAGCTCCGGACCGACCCCGGCAGGCTCTCCCATGGTCAGCACCAAGGGAGGCAATTCACTGAAAGCCATGGCAGCCTATCGCAACTCGATGGTGGAATCGCGTCGCAGATCCCTCAAATACCGTCGGGCCAATGTGGAAAGCTGTTGGTCGAATAATCGGTCTTCAATCTGCACACGGGACGGCAATGCGGGCGCTTCCCCGGTATCCTCCCGATCGCAGACAATCAGAATATGAAAACCGGTTTCCGTTCGAATGGGCTCGCTCGCTTCCCCGACCCGTAATCCGGCGGCGACCGGCTGAAAGCGAGCGGAAATTTGAGAAATTTTGAGGCGGCCGAGTTCGGAAACGACGGCACTCTCGACGCTTTTGGTTGCTTTGTCCAGATTCGAACAGCCTTCAAGCGCTTTATAAATCGACTCGGCCTCGCCCTGCAATTTTTCAATCGTCTTGGCATCGGCAGATTTGGGCAGGGGCACGACAATTTGCGAAAGATCAACAGTACTGGCCATGGGATCCGGACCGCCAAGGAACCGCCGATCCCGTAATGCCAAAATAATGTAGCCACCTCGCGTTCGAATGGGCGAGGAAATCTGACCGGGTTGCATGCGGCGCAGGGTTTCGTTCAGTTCAGCCGATAATTCTCCGTCTTGCACCCAACCAATATCACCACCCTGTGCCGAAGAGGGCGAGCTGCTGAATTGTTGGGCGATGGCCTGGAACGGCACCCCTTGTCGCATTTGCTCAATTAACTGCAATCCACTTTGCAATACTTCTTGTTCCTGTTCTTGTGAATCGATGGTCAGAAACACTTCGGAAACCAAATATTGAGGCTTGTCGGAGTTTGAGGTCAATTGCTGGAGCACGTAATTCACCTCGTCGCTTGTAACGCTGACCCGGGAAGATAGCAGGCCGGTGACAAGTTTGCCCCAGGCGATTTCCGCCAGAATCTGCCCGCGCAAAGTATCAAAAGTAATACCGGCCTTTTTCAGCGAGCTCTCTATATCCGACGAAGAGATGTTGTTTTGCCGGCCAAGTCGCTCAATAGCAGAGGCCACTTCTTCTTTGGTGACCTCGACCTCATATTCCGCAGCTTCCTGAGTCTGCAGTTTTTCGTCAATCAGTGAACGGAGGACCTGAGCTTGAATCCTGTCCACGACCTGTGGTGTAGAGTCAACCCCTGAGGAAGACATCACCAGGCGTGTTCTTTGTTGGACATCGTAACTCGAGATGACATCGTCGTTCACGATGGCGGCTATGGATTGTGAGATCTGTGCCTGCGCCCGATCATTGACGCCCAACAACAGAACCAAACCAATGCAGCCCACAAGGACAACGGCCGCTTTATCGCGCCGACGGCGCCCCAGGAGCGACAGAGGGTTTTTTGACACGGGCGCGTTTAACACGATGATACCCTAGCTATTTAGAAGATCCAATTCGAAGCAGCATTAATGACCTTAAGGGGTCCAGCCGTCGCAATCCATCAATGCACGCTGCCGCCCCATTTTCTAGGGCGTTTCCGAACTTAACAGAATCGCGAAAACGCTCTAAGTCCTTGTTTGGTCGCATTTTTTAACGCGGACCGGTGTCCACTTCGCTCGAAAATGCTCCAGGGCGACTGACGGCAAATCGCGGTTGGAAGCGAGTCCGGGTCCATGTCAGAGAATACTCAAAATCGGTTTTCGATCAACAGTAAGAAATATGGTGGCAAGCCGGGCTCATCGGGGTCAGTTCAGGGTCTTGAGGATCAAGTTAAATATGATGGAATCATCGGGCTTGATATCGCGATCGTTAAAGAAACGCCGATTCAGAGCAATCGTAAAAATGGTACATTCATCCTCATAAATCAGCCCGATAGAGCTTTGGCGTGTGTCGTTTATTTCGAGGTCGCGCACTGTGCCGGCCCGCACGCGCCAATTCTTGTGTAATTTGATAGTGCCGTTCAATGTCAATTCTTCCCGCGCGGGGATGCCCGTTATTTCGCTCAACCGGTCGGACTTGATATATCGGGCTCTCGCGGACACCGGCCCATAATTCACGATGGCGTCCACCTCATTTCGTCTGACGGTCTGCGTTTCACCGTCCAATCGAAACCGGTGGGTCAACGTAAAATGCTTGCTGGGGGCTAGGGTAAGGCTTCCGACGTAATCGGATGTTTCATCGTTCAGGCTTGTTTCTGGGCCAAACGGAGAATGGTCGTTCGTTCTGAAGCTGCGTCCGAACATGAATTGCGCTTTTTTACCGCCGCCCCAATATGCGCCCAATTTCACACCGACATTTAAGCGCCGGCCGTTTTCCCACAAATCCAAACCGGGCGACTTGTTCGGCCTAAAAAGATTGGTCGTATCAAAATCGAAAGTTTGGCTGTCCTCATTCGGCAATTGTTCGGGATTACCGCCATTGCTGCTGACAACCACCTGTACGATGGGTTCGATAACGAATCGAACGGATTTAGTGGTGCGCACGAAGGGCCAGCGCCATTCAAGCCCGGCAGTCGGCAAAGCGCGATATATGACATCGCTGTTGTCAGGCAGATGAGGAAGGCCATCGGGATTCATGTCATTGACGCTATAGACGTCCATACGAACATTGGCAAAAGGTGTAATTACCTGACCGTTGCGCGTGGTAAACCCGCGTTTCCAATCTCCAGAAAAAGAAATCCGTCGCGAATCGACGCCATCTGTGCGTTGGATCACCAAGGCGTTCACATCCAAATTGAATCGGCCCAGTTGGGAATTCTCAATAACATAATGACCGCGCACGAGAGGCAGTACGAGCGGCGTTTCGCCTTGACTGTCGGTGATTCTTAAGCCTTGAAACCGATAAACGCGCGCATCAAGATAGTTTCGACCCTTTATGCCGAGTGCATAAAGGGTGCTTTCCAGATCAACTTCGTTAGAGATATTGTAGCGTCGCAGGTAGGTATCATTGGTCGCGGCTTCAACTTGAAAGCCCCACAACCAGACATTGTTAATCGCGAACGAGCCTTGCCCGAACACGTGGCCATTCAATTCCTTTGCGCCTATAAAATTGTTCGCATCTCTTTCATCGGCATATATGAGACTTCCCGAAAGGTCGTACGCGCCTTGGCGTATGCGTTGCCGCCAATCCGCTTTAACCAAAAGACCGTCTTCCCCTGTATACATTGGGCTAAGCGTTAAGTCGTAGCTCGGTGACAGGGCAAAGTAATAGGGCACCTCTGCGAAAAACCCCAATCGGTCCGAATCGCCCATTGTCGGTGCGAGGAAACCCGACTTGCGCTTGACCGAAGGATCCGGGTGGCTGAAATAAGGCAGGTAAAAGACCGGAACGCCCAGAAATTCGAAATAAACGTCGCGATACGTAATCGTAAGGGTTTCTTGATTTTGAATGACGCGAAATGCTTTGATTTGCCAAAGAGGCGTCTTGTCGTTGCCTTCGCTATCGCAAACATTGCAGGCGCTATAAGTTGCGCGAGTGAGCTCATTAACATTGCCGTCGCGTCTCAAGCCGCGGTCGGCTGCGAGTCTTGCATTTTGTTCGAGTAGCGCGCTGAAACTCTCAATCACGCCTTCGCGCATCTTGTCTCTGAGTTTCACGCTGTCGGCGAAAAAGACGTTGCCGTTCGGTTCGAGGACACTCACATTACCAGCCGCAAAAACTTCATCCGTCTGCTGATTGTAGGTCAGGTTATCGGCAAAGACGACTCGTCCATCGTAAGCGATCTCAACATTGCCCGATGCATAGACAATGTCTTCATTGGGGTCGTAAGTGACGCTATCGGCTTGGAGTAGAACGGCTCCTTCGGACAAGGGGTCGCCATTATCGGTGTTGAGTGGCACTTGCAGCGTTTCCTGCTGAGCCAAAACCGTCGGCACGTCCATCGCACTCGTTAACGCCATAACGAGAGAGAGAATGAACAAACGCACGGCGAGCACGTTGCCCGGTTTTGTTGCCCTCATCCCCTCAGCCATCCTCTAAGTAAAACAGAGTCGCAAGTCCCAGTAGCAAAGCTACAAAGGTCGGCGACCAGGCGGCTAAGGTGACCGGCAAATTGCCAGACATGCCGAGAGCGGATGCGAGGTCGGAAATGAAATAAAGAATAAATCCCGTAATGACCCCAGCCACTACCAATCGGCCAATGCCCCCTAATCTCGTCAAACGCAACGAAAATGTTGCGGCGATCAGCACCATGGCGCAAAGCAAGAACGGTGTCGATAACACTGTATGCCAGTGAAGCCTATGACGCAACGCGGAAAATCCAGCTGCTTCAGCTACTTCGATGAAATGTGGTAGGTCCCAAAACGACATCGTATCGGGTGAAGCAAAACTGTCTTGGATCTGATCAACGGTCAAACTGGTCTCGAGTCGGTAGTTCTGACGAAATACCGTAGGCAACCCGGCCTCGGTGATTTGTGCATTCTTGATGTCCCAATACCCCGGTTCAAGTATGGCGGATTGGGCATCGATGCGACCTACCCAATTATCGCCGCCTTCATAGAGAAAGATGATAACGTGCTCTAACGTGCGGCCGCGATCCTTAATCCCCAATGCGTGAATCACGGATTGTTCGTTTCGATCGCCTTGTCGCAGCCAAAGCCCTTGCCTGGAAACCTGGAGAAGACGCGACTTGCTTTGCAGAGAGTTTGCATGGAGGTTTTCGAATTCCTGGTAAAAGGTTGCAGACACAGTGTTGTACACGGTGATTGTGAAAATTCCCGTCACCAAGGCGACCACCAATCCGGGCAGCAGAAACTGCCAAACGGATACACCGGAGGCCCGAACCACAACCAATTCATGGTTTCTGGTTAGCTTGGTAAAAGCGAGCATGGCGCCAAAAAGAAAAGCGAAAGGAAGCATTTGCTCGGCCACATACGGCAATTTGAGCAAGCCTAATAGCGCAATCCTGGAGAAAGACACCTCGGCTCTGCCGGAGAACTGCCGTAACATTTCGACGATATCTAGAAGATACACAAACGCCAGAAGAATGCCGAGGATTGTCCCGACACTGATTAGAAATTGCAGTGATAAATAGCGGTAAAGTGTCCAAGAAACATTCATGGCGACGGCGCCGCTGGTGAAAACGGATTGGTTAAACGAATTTTCTTAATCCAGTCCGGCGAAAAGTCTCGGCGGAACAGAAGATACGAACATGCGGCGATCGCTAAAAGCGGCGCGAGGTATTGAAGGGCGATCAGCGATGTTGTGCTGGCCGAAATGCTCTGCAAAGCAAAACCTATCAAACGGGCAAGCAAGCCCAGACCCAATGCTGCAGCTATGCGCCAACCGCTGCCTCGGCGATTGAAACTGCCCAAAGAGACGCCGCATAAAGCGATCATGACAAAAACGATACTATAGAGCGGCGATGTCAACCTGTTGTGCCCTTCGGCAAGCAGGCGGCCAATATTGGCGCGCTCCCATGGCTGCGACAGATCCGGCCGCAGTAATTCATGCAAATAACGTTCGCTCAGTTCGCGCAGCAGGGTCGTTTGCGGTGTCATGTATTGGGCCAGATCGAGCGCGTATCTTTCAAAATACAGGATCGAGATTCCACCATCGGCGTTAACCTGTTGAATGTTCCCATTGAGCATTATTAGCTGTGGACCTTCCGGCGTTTGGACGAACTGTCCCAGCTTCGCCATGTAGGTAGTGGGTTGTTCGCGGTCACGATTGTCGTGCACGAGTAACGCATGCAACTCGCCGTTCCGCGTTGTCTCTCTGTTATAGACCGTCAATCCTTCTTGGGGATTGGTGAAGGCACCATCGCGAATCAGCGTCGTGGCAATGTCCGTTCGAATATCATAAACCTTATCTTTTAGAGCACGATAGCCTGCCGGCATGAGATAGAGGTTTAATAGAAGAGTTGCGACCGTCGTGACGGCACCAATGAACAAGAGGGGCTTGGCAACGGTCCATGTGCCGAGACCGGCGGACCACATGACGATCAATTCGCTATCGTTTGATAAGCGGTTCAAAGCATAAAGGGTGGCGCAGAATGCCCCAAACGGCACGATGATCGCGAGCAGACTCGGCAGGACATAAATGGTGAGAAGCAAAAAAGTGCCGGCGGACTGGCCCCGATTGACGATTAGGTCGAGCATTTGAAGAGATTGGGTGAGCCACACAATAATCGAGAGGACCAGCGTGAACATGAGCAACGGCCCAACAACCTGCCGCAGAATGTATCTAAAAAATACGCTCATGGTTTATTGCTTATCCTTTGGAATCGCGTTTGCTCTTCGTTTTCGCCAGTTGGCGCGAGATTCCAATTGCTGATAGGCGGTCCATCGGTCGGGACCGTTCAATGGGTCCGAAACGCTGAAAGCTTGCCTGGTCGCTTTTCCTTTGTAAACCGCGGAAAATAGGATAAATCTGACGACCCTTGATCGCGGCGGCCCGATATCTCGCGGAAATCGCTCTAAACCTCACAATGCCGACCATGGCCCGTCAAACGCAGGAAGTTAACATGCACGTCACTTTTACCCAATCCGCCCTGCCGAAATCCGGCGCTGTCGCCGTCTTGCTGCCACAAGGGGCCAAAATAGAGGGGATGTTGGCGCAGCTCGACAAACGAACCAAAGGCGCTGTGGCGCGCGCCATCAAGAGTGAAAAATTCAAGGCCAAGACCGGCCAGCTTATAGAATTGATTGCGCCCGCCGGGACGTCCCTGTCACGCATTTTGATTTGTGGGGTGGGCGATCCGTCGAAATTGGCGGCCAACGATATGGAACGGGCCGGCGGTCGGCTTGCGGCCAAGCTCCTGTCCGGTTTGGAAAAGGCGGCAACAATTCTGTTTGATTCGGTGGCAATTCCCGAGATGGACGAGTCCCGGATGGCCGCCCACTTGGGCATGGGTGTGCTGCTTCGAAGTTATCGTTTCGACCGCTATCGCACCAAGAAGAAAACGGAGAACAGGCCGTCTTTGACTCGGGTTATGGTCGCCACGTCAAATCCCACGAAAGCCCGAAACGATTTCGCGCCCCTAAGAGGAATCTGTGACGGCGTATTTTTTGCCCGCGATTTGGTAACGGAACCGGCCAATGTGCTCTATCCAGTTGAATTCGCCAACAGAACGAAACGACTGGCGGAGCTTGGCGTCAAAGTAGAGGTATTGGGCGAAAAGAGACTTGAGAAGTTGGGCATGAATGCGTTGCTCGGTGTCGGACAGGGCAGTGCCAGGGAAACACAGGTCGTGGTCATGGAATGGCGCGGTGGCGACCCCAAGGCCAAGCCGTTGGCTTTTGTCGGTAAGGGTGTGACGTTCGACACGGGTGGCATTTCGATCAAGCCGGCGGCGGGCATGCAGGATATGAAGTATGATATGGGCGGTGCCGCCGCGGTAACCGGTCTGATGCACGCCCTGGCCGCGCGCAAGGCTCGGGTAAACGTGGTGGGCCTGATTGGTCTGGTGGAGAATATGCCGAGCGGAACCGCTCAAAGGCCCGGTGATGTGGTGACCTCCCTGTCGGGTCAAACCATTGAAGTGATCAACACGGACGCGGAAGGCCGACTCGTGCTGGCCGACGTCCTTTGGTATGCCGAAGACCGATTCAAGCCGAAGTTTATCATTAATCTTGCAACCCTGACCGGCGCTATCTTGGTTTCTCTTGGGCGCGAATATGCCGGCGTGTTTGCCAACGATGATGAGCTAAGTGAACAATTACGCAAAGCCGGCGATGCCGTTGATGAAAAAGTCTGGCGTATGCCGATGGGACCAAACTTCGATAAAATGATAAATTCCGACATTGCCGATATGAAAAATGTTGGCGGACGGTTTGGTGGATCGATTACAGCTGCCCAATTTCTCAAGCGCTTTATCAGGAATGTCCCTTGGGCCCATCTCGATATAGCCGGCATGGCCTGGTCTGAAAAAACCACGGCGATCATACCGAAGGGGGCCACAGGTTTCGGCGTCCGATTGCTCAATCGTTTGGTCGCGGATAATTATGAAGCAAGAGACAAAGACTGAGATTTGGTTCTATCACCTGGAACGAGCGCCGTTGGAACGGGTTTTGCCGGACCTGCTGGAAAAGACCTGTTCGAAGGGGTGGCGTGCCTTGGTCCGTGTGGCGACGGAAGAGCGGCTCGATTTGCTCGACACTCACTTATGGACCTACCGCCCCGATTCGTTTTTGGCTCATGGCTCGGCGAAAGACGGACATGAGCAAGCGCAGCCTATTTACCTAACTGTCAATCAAGACAATCCAAACCAGGCCGATGTGCTTTTCTTGGTCGATGGCGCCGCGCCGGGTGATCCGTCCTCGTTCAAACGCTGCATCACGATCTTCGACGGCCGGGACGCCGAAGCCGTTAATGACGCCCGGACTTTTTGGCAGCAAGCAAAGGCCGATGGCTTTGCGGTGATGTATTGGCAGCAAACATCCCAAGGCAAGTGGCAGCAAAAGGCCTGATTTCGAGTCGTCGTTATTGTGCGTCCCGGAGCCTCCCTGGGCTTGGCGTGTCGCCATCATGTGCGGCTTGCGGCTTGACGCCCTGCTGGCTATAACGCCGCTGAAACGTCTTGGCGGGGCCCATTTTGGGTCGCCCGCCGTGTTTTTTGGGGACAACACAATGGCAATTGAACGTACTTTCTCGATTATCAAGCCCGATGCCACGGCCCGTAACATCACCGGCAAGATAATCTCCAAGCTGGAAGAGGGCGGATTGCGGGTGATCGCGCAAAGACGCGTGCACATGACCAAGGAACAAGCCGAAAGCTTTTATGCGGTTCATAACAAGCAGCCGTTTTATAACGACCTGGTAAAATTCATGACGTCCGGGCCGGTGATCGTACAGGTTCTTGAGGGAGAGAACGCAATCCTGCGCAATAGAGAAATTATGGGTGCGACCAAACCTGAAGACGCGGCAGAGGGCACCATTCGCCAATGCTTCGGTGAAAGTATCGAGCGTAATTCGGTTCATGGATCCGATGCCCCCGAAACCGCAGAACAGGAAATTGCTTTTTTCTTTTCGCAAGAAGAGATCGTCGGGTAGTCAAGCGGCAACACAGATAAAAGACCAATAAAAACAATCACTTACGTTGATTCAAATTCTGCATGTTCTTTTTGCGCAATAATATTTCAATTTAGGTAACAGTTTAGGTAACCCCGCCGAAATTTTGTTCTCGGTTTGCTCTCCATTAGTTCCGCCCCTTCAACACTCCAAGTCCGCCCTAGTGCTCGCCAGCATGAGCCAGTCCCGATTGTAGCTAGGCTCAAAGCACCTCACTCAGCCGCTCAGCATCTTGTGCTGCTGAGTCATGTCCGCTCTTCCTCGGCGGCAAATCGGCAAAGGTCGGCAATTCCGCTTAAGTGTGTTGGACCGGGTTACCA
>Ga0114950_10003437_pt1 | contig 12197 bp, 9 predicted proteins | sample N075metaG_FD_83503 | JGI IMG/M metagenome (GOLD analysis project Ga0114950, IMG submission 83503) | Deep subsurface microbial communities from Kermadec Trench to uncover new lineages of life (NeLLi) - N075 metaG | ecosystem: Environmental > Aquatic > Marine > Ocean trench > Sediment | place...
CAGTTCCTGCAGTGGACGAGCTTTTCCATGCGCCCGGCCATGATCGGGTTCTCGCTGGCCCTGGATCTGGCCTTGTTCCTCGCCCTCGCCGTGCCGCTGACGGTGGTTGCGCACGTCGTTTGGCGTTACCGGCGATCGGGACAACGGTTCGTTGTCTCGATCGCGTTCATCGGTGTGGCGGCCGTCTGGTTGTTGTCGAGGGCGCGGCTCGCCGAACTGCAAGCCGTCGGCCCCGGCGCGGCCCTCGTCGTGTTGCCGGCGATGGTCGTCCTGGTCGTCGCCTTCGGCCTGATCACGAGGCGAGACGCCGGCGGCCCGCTCGCCAACGACATCGCCCTCGTCGCCGTTCTTTGGACGGGCGCGGCCCTGGTCTGGTTGGTCTATCTCTGGCGGGCGAAGGCCGCGTCACCTGTTCTCGCCGCCGTGCTGGTGCTCGTCGCCGCCGGCGTGAACGCCTGGTGGGTCGTTCGCTCCGCCGGCTCGAGGCCGTGGTCTCGGGTGGCCGGCTTCGCCGCTCTCAACGCGCTGATCCTGATCGCCGGTTTTCCGCTCGCTCCGGGCTTTGACCGCCCGTACCGGTCCGAGGTCGGGGGCGGTGCGCAGATGGCCGAGCCGCTGCCGCCGGGGGTGGCTCCGAACATCATCGTCATCGTGCTCGATACCGTTCGCGCCGATCACATGTCGGTCTATGGCTACGAGTACGACACCACGCCGCAACTTCGCGCCTTCGCCGCCGGCGCTACCGTTCTCGAGCCCGGGATCGCCAACGCCACGTGGTCGCTGCCCTCCCATGCCAGTTTGCTGACCGGCCTGTTGCCGCACCAGCATGGGGCGCACGCGGTGTTGACCTCGATCAGCCAGTCGCCGGAGGCGCGCGCCGCGCGCCTCGCGGCCGGCGCCTCCGGGGCAGGACCCGACGAAGGACCGGCGGCGGAGACCTTCTCCTTCGCCCAGCGTCCGCTCGCCGCGGGCCACGAGACGATGGCGGAGTTCCTCGCCGCGCGCGGCTACTCGACCGCCGCGGTCGTTGCCAACTTCGCCTGGGTATCGGAGTTCTTCGGGCTGCTGCAGGGATTCCAGTACATCGACAACCGACCGATGAACCTGTTCTTCTGGGAGCCGGTGGCGGCGCCCTACCTGCGCCGGCTGGGCTGGGATTGGTTGAACGACCGTTACATCCTGGTGAACAAGTCCGCCTTCTTTGCCGACTCGATCGTCGCCCACGCGCGCGAATGGGAGGCGCAACGGCCGCCGGGACCGTTTTTCCTCCTGCTCAACTTCATGGACGCCCACGCTCCTTATCGGGCGTCCTTGCTGACCGGTGAGTTGCCCGGCCGCCTTCCCGATGTCGCCGCGGCGAGCGCCGATCAGGGGGGGCGGGCGTTGTCGATCGCCCGCTACGATCGCTCGATCGCCTATCTCGACGCGGAGGTGGGGAAGCTCTTCGATTTCCTGCGGCGTCGCGACCTGTTCGACGGCAGCCTGATCGTCGTGACTTCGGATCACGGCGAGAACTTCGATGAGGACCGCCCGGCCCCACACGGTGCGGACCTGCTGCAGGCGACCGTCGCCGTGCCGCTGATCATCAAGTTGCCGGGGCAGCGAGAAGGGGCGCGTCCAGGGCGCGTCGGGCAACTCATCGACGTGTTCCCGACCATCCGGGAGACGCTGGGTATCGAACCGTCGCCGGAGATGTTCGGCAGCCCCCTGGGGCGAAGCCCGAGGGCGGTGATCGTCGAGAACTATTTTTCCGCCCTGTTCGGTGCCTATGCGGCGGAGTTCGAGGGTACCGAGGACGAGATGCTGGCGGCGTTCCCTTCGCGGTGGGCGCTGTTCGAGGGGCCGTGGAAACTCGTGCATTCGGCGTCCGGCGATTCGCAGCTTTTCGATCTCGCGGTCGATCCGGACGCGTTGCTGGACGTGAGCCACGACCATCCGGGAATCGTCGCGTCGCTCGAGCAACGGCTCGAGGAGCTCCTGCCCGGCACCGCGTTCACGACCGCGCGCTTGCCGTCGCCGATCGAACTGCCCGATCGGCGAACCATGGAAATGCTGCGCAATCTCGGGTATCTGCGCTAGCTGTTCAACTCGGCTCCTGCGGGGCGCTGGAGATCCAGTAGACGAGGGCGGCGGCGGCGGTTGCCAGGGTGATCAACAGGGCGACGCCCGCCGGCGCCGACAGCCGCTCCTGGAGGATGAGCAGATAGAGATGCTCGACTGCCACCAGGCGCGTCGCGTAGGGGATCACGCTGGCGATCAAGGCCAAGACCAGTGGCGCCAGAACGCCCGGGCGCTCGGCCGTTCTTGTCCGCACGAGGATCAGGAAGATCACCATCGGGGCGAGCAACTCGAACCAGGCGCGGTGCAGATCGGTTGCCAGCGGAACCGGAAAAGCCAGGAGGAAGCCGGTAAGCGCCAGCATGAGGGGGGCGGGCTTGCCTGTCTGGCCGCCGACCGCTAGATACAGCGCCACGAAACACAGCCCGCCCCAAGCGACCAAGAAGCTCAGAGCGGTGGTCGCCGACAGGTTGGTCGCCGCCATGGCGAGCATCGCGGCGACGGAGGGGAAACCGTCGGTGTAGGGCGGCATCGACGCCGATGGTTCGGCGATCAGGCGCACCAGCATGTGCAGGGCGACGAAAGCGGCTGCCGCCCCCACCAGTTTGACCCACAGATCGCGGCGACGCGGAAAGGCCAACAGCGCGAGGGCAACGAGGCCCAGCAACATGCTCTCCTTGAGCAGCGCGCACAACGGCAGCAGGACGAAGAAGAGCCGGTCGCGGCGCTCGAGTGCCAGACCCACGAAGGCGAGCTGAACCGCCAGGACCACGATATCGAGCCGCGCCGGATAGGCGGCGCTGAATAGAACCTGGTAGTTGAGAAACAGAATCGCCGCCAGCGTGAAGCCGGCGGCGGAATCACGCGACAGCGCCCCGACGGTGAACAACGCCGCGAACATCGCCAGGGCACAAACGATGCTGAAGCCGAGCGTCAGCCGGCCGGGAAACAAGAGGCCGACGGCGAGCGGCACCAGGGGGCGGTAGACGAACGGGGCGCGGCCTTCCAACGTCATCGTCGACGCGATCGCCTCGTAGTCGGCGGCGTCGCCCACATGCACGATCCCGGTGGAGGAGGCGAGGTAGGCGCGCGCGAAAGCGGCGATCACCAGCAGCAGCACGAACGTCGCCAGCACCGCGCGCTTCCGGTTCATCGGCGCCCTCTGTCGCGGCAGGCGTGCTCGACGGGGGCCGGCATCAGCGCCCCTCCGCGTCGGCGAACGGCAGAAAGAGGCGCTCGTATACCTTGAGGGCGAAGGAGTCGCTCATGCCGGCGATGTGGTCGGCGATGAGTCGCACGAACTCCGGCCTGCCGTGATAGCGGGTTTCAACCTCTTCGGTGACCCGGTTGCCGGGGAGGTCGCGCAGGTACGTTCCGCCGTGCGCCCTCCGGTAACGCAGCAGGACGTAGTCGTCGAGCTGCAGCGGATCGCGGTAGTAGGCGGCGAACAGGCCGCGAATGAACGTGCGGGCGCGCGCCTCCAGCCGGCTGACGGTGAACGACCGGTACACTTGCGCCTCGACGAACGCTTCGAGCTGCGCCGCCATCTCGGCCACCGGCGGCGACAGCACGATGATCCGGCGGGCGGCGCCCGCGTCGACGTCGCGGCTCTCGTCCAGGCTTGCGGCAGCCTGCACGACGGCGTCTGAGACGAGCAGGTGGATCATGCCGCGGATCAGCGCGTTCTGACGTCCGAACCGGCCCTGTAGTGTTCGGTAGGAGTCGCCGAGCTTGTCGGCCACGGTGGTGCCGATCGCCAGGCGTTCAGCGGCACGCAACGACACGTGGCCGGCGCGGATGCCGTCCTCGAGATCGTGGGTGAGGCGGGCCAGGCGGTTGGCCAGAGCGACCACCTGGCCTTCGAGGAGGGCCGGCGCCCCGACATGGAGCCCTTCCTCGACCCAATTGGGATACTCGATCGAATCGTCCGTCGGAGCCCATTTCCAGATGCCCTCGCGCACCGCGTCGGTCAGGTTGAGGCCGGGGTGGTCGTAGCGTTGCTCGAGGCGATCCACCACCCGCAACGACTGATAGTTGGGTCGGAAGCCCCCGGACGAGGCAAGCACCGTGGCGTCGATGCCGTCGAGCGTCGCGGTGCCGTCGAGGATCGCCGCCATCGTCTCCTGTCCGGCGGCGCCGAACGGCGGCTGGCCGAGGTCGTGGCCGAGGGCGATCGCTTCGACCAGGTCTTCGTTGAGACCCAACGCGCGCGCTATCGTGCGGCTGATCTGGGCGACCTCGAGCGTGTGGGTCAGTCGGGTGCGGTGGTGATCGCCTTCATAGGGGACGTACACCTGGGTCTTGTGCTTCAGGCGGCGAAAGGCCAACGAGTGGAGGATGCGGTCGCGATCGCGTTGGAAGGCGGTTCGATAGGAGAGGGTGCGGCCGCTGTCGACGAGGACGTAGCGGCGCGTGGCATCGGCGCTGTGCCTCGCGTACGGCGCCAAGGTTCGTGCTTCGACAGCTTCCAGGGCAGCGGTGTCCCGACCGCTGAACTTCTTGGGCATCGCGATGCGCCGTGCGAACGTTGCTGTGTGCAGTAATCTTCCTTGTGGCCGGTACGGATAGTACCGCCTCGCATCCGACAGGGCACCGAGAAACTCCGCGGAGTTTCTCGGTGCTCGGCCCGTAGCCCACTGAATCGGCTCGACTCCACGGTCCATGGCGAACAAACCGCAGCGTCGAACGGTCGCGCCGGCGAATCGGCCGCCGTGGCGAACCGCGCCGGCGCGTCGGTCGGCGGGGTTGTTGGTGGCGGCGCTGTTGTTGTCGGGGTGCGCCCGGCCGGGCGACTGGCTGCAGACCTACCCCGACATCGCCGCCCGTGCCCGTCAGGATCCGGAGTCGTTCGTTCTCGACGTGCAGAGCCGCTGGGACGATCTGCGTGGCATGGTGGGCTCGTACCAGGTTCGCGCCAGCCAGGGGGTCGGCAGCCGGTCGATGGACGCGCAGATCCATTTGTTACGCGACCGCTTCGTCGATATCCAGGTGTTGGCCCCCACGGGCAGCACCGAGGCGTATCTGGTTGCCGGCGAGCGCGAGGTCGGGTTCTGGACCGCCGATGAAAACCGCCTGTACCGGGGACCGAACGATCCGGGGGCGTTTGGTCGGGCGCTGGGCATCGACCTGACGCCCGCGGCAATCGTCGCCGTTCTGATGGGCTACGGGGTTGCTGTCGGCGATACCCAGCCGGCGATCCGGTGGGACGAGGCGGCGCAGCGGATTCGGGTTGCCGGCGCCGGCACGGTTGCCTGGTTGCATCCGGTCTTCGGGCGCTACGAGCGCGTTGTCGTCAGCACGCCGTCGGGGCCGATCGAGATCGAATATGAGGCCTGGTCCGAAACAGGACCTCCGGTACCGCTGCGCATGCGGATCGAAGTCGTAGCCGAAGAGTTCACGCTGGAGTTGCGGCTGGCGGCGAAGTGGCAGTCGAATCCGGAAGGGCTCGACGAGGCCTATTTCGAGGTCTTCCCGGTTTCGGGTGCCGTCGAAGCGCCGCTCAGCCTGCTGCAGGCCGAGGGAGGTTTGTTGCGCCGCGGGCTGGGGCGCTGAAACGATGATTCGGCTGCGCGCCTCGGCAAAGATCAACCTGGCGTTGCGCGTCGGCCCTCGCGCCGCTGACGGCTATCATCCGGTTGCCACCGTTTTTCAGACGTTGAGCCTGTCTGACTTGCTGTATGCACGGCTTGCGCATTGCGGTGACGATGCGGCCGCGGGGTCGGTGCCGGCCGAGGGGCTCTTGCAGCTCCGCGTCGATGGCGCCGAGTTGTCGCCCGACAACACCGTCCACCGGGCGGTGGTCGCCATGGCCGCCGTGGCCCGCGACCATGGGGTCGAGCCTCTCCCGCTGGCCATGCGGCTGGTGAAGCGGATTCCGCTGGGTGCCGGTCTGGGCGGTGGCAGCAGCGATGCGGTGGCGGCCATGGTGGCGGCTGCGCGCCTGTGGCGGCTCGATATATCCCGGCTCGAAAAATCCGGCGCCTTGCGGCGGATCGCCGAGCACATCGGGTCGGATGTGCCGTTCTTCCTTGTCGGCGGCACCGCGCTCGGCACCGGTCGCGGCGCGCGGATTGCGTTGCTCGATGCCTTGCCGGCAACCTGGTTGGTGGTCGCGGCACCGCGGCTGCACGTGTCGACGCCGGAGGCGTACGAGGCGTTCGATCGCAGTCTCGGCTCCGCCGGTGCAGTCGCGGCGGCGGTCGTGCCCGCCTACGAGCCCGCGTTCGGGGGTGGCTGGATGGACAACGATCTTGCGGCGCCGGTCGCCGGCCTGCACCCCGAGGTCGAGGCGGCGCGGCGCCAGCTCGAGGAGGTCGGCGGCGACTGCGCCCGGATGACCGGCAGCGGAGCCGCTTCGTTCGCCGGCTTCGGCGACCGCCGCGCCGCGGCGCGCGCCGCCCGCAGGCTGCAGGGTAGGGGGCTGTGGGCCGGCGCATTTGTTTCCATAACAGGACGGGAACACCGACGTTCGATCTTCGGCGGCGTTCCGACTTTGACAGCGTAGAGTGGTTTGATGCCGCGCCGGTATCACGGCTATAATGTGCGTCTCGTCATCCACGCACGTCCCGCGGCCGACGCGTCTTCAAGCTGTTTGACGAGTTTTTCTTGGGGCGTCGCCAAATTGGCAAGGCACGGGACTTTGGCTCCCGCATATGCAGGTTCGAGTCCTGCCGCCCCAGCTTCGTTTTTTTACCCGAACCAGACCATCCTGATAGCTCCCTGCCTGGCCCATGCCCTCTGTCGATCGCCTTTTGACGCTGTTTGCCGGCAACGCCTGCCCCGACCTGGCCGCCCGCATCGGGGATTTCCTCGGCCACCCGCTCGCCGCGCTGGAACTGACCCAGTTCTCCGACGGCGAGGTGCGTTGCCAGCTACAGGAGAACGTTCGCGGCACCGATGTGTTCATCATCCAGTCGACGTGCGACCCGGTGAATCGCAGCGTCATGGAGCTGCTGATCATGATCGACGCGGCGCGACGCTCGTCGGCGGCGCGCATCACCGCGGTCATGCCGTACTTCGGGTACGCGCGCCAGGACAAGAAGGACGAGCCGCGGGTGCCGATCACCGCCAAGCTGGTCGCCGATCTGCTGGTCACCGCGGGGGCTGACCGGGTCCTGGCGATGGACCTGCACGCCGGTCAGATCCAGGGGTTCTTCAACATCCCGGTCGACCACCTGTTCGCGGCGCCCGTCGCGATTCGCCATTTCGAGTCGATGGAGCTGGACAATATCGTCGTGGTTGCGCCCGACGCCGGAGCGGTGGAACGCGCCCGCGCCATCGCCAAGCGACTCGACGCCGGCCTGGCGATCATCGACAAGCGCCGGCCGCGTCCCAGCAAGTCGGTGGCGATGAACGTCATCGGCGACGTTGAAGGCTGCACCGCGATTCTCTACGACGATATGATCGACACCGCCGGCACCCTGACGCAGGGAGCCCAGGCGCTCAAGGATAGCGGTGCCGCGGCGGTCTACGCGTTTTCAACCCACCCGGTCTTGTCGGGCCCGGCGGTGCCGCGTATCGCAGAGGGGTTGTTCGACAAGGTCATCGTTACGGACACCATTCCGCTGAACGAACAAGCCGCAGCGTGTTCCGACATCCTGGTCCTGTCGGTCGCTGAGCTGCTGGGCGAGGCGATTCGGAACATCCACGAGGAGACCAGCGTCTCCAGCTTGTTCATCTGATCCCGGAAGAGAAAGAGCCATGGCTGACATCGTTATCGAAGCAGAGGCGCGGGAGGTTGGCTCCAGCAACGCGGCGCGGCGCATGCGGCGCGAGGAGAAGTTGCCGGCGGTCGTGTACGGCGGCGGCAAGGGGTCGCACCCGATCATTCTGAATCCCGTCGAGATCATCTCGATCCTCAAGTCGGAGTCGGGCCAGAACACCATCTTCAAGCTCAAGGTCGGGGGCGGCGCCGAGGACAACGTGATGATCTTCGACGTGCAGATCGACCCGATCACGCACCATCTGATCCACGCCGACCTCGTGCGCATCGCGCTGGACGTCGAGATCGAGGTCTCGGTCCTGCTCCGTATCGTTGGCGAGGCGAAAGGTGTCGTCGCCGACGGTGGTGTCCTCGACCATTCCCTCCGCGAGTTGGTGGTTAGCTGCTTGCCGGGCGACATTCCGGAGAGCATCGAGGTCGACGTCAGCGAGCTCGAGATGAACCACTCGATCAAGGTCGAGGATCTTCAGGTGCCGGCCAATGTGACCGTCGTCACCGACCCGGACCGCTCCGTGGCTTCCGTCGTGGCACCGGTGTCCGAGGCGGACCTGGAGGCGGATCTCGGCATCGAGGGCGAGGAGATCGAGGGCGAGCCCATCGAGGGCGTGGAGCCCGAAGAGGACGCCGGGAAGGCTCCGGCGGAAGAGGCCGAGGCCGCCGGGCCCGAGGAGGCAGGAAAAGAGACGAAGTCGGAATAACCGGTGCGAGCCCTTGCCGGCCTGGGAAACCGGGGCGACGAGTACGCCGAACATCGGCACAATGCCGGCTGGATGCTGTTGGATGCTCTCGAGTGGCGCCACCCGATCGTCGACACCAAGGACTTGGGTCAGGTGAAACTGACCCGAATCCGGATGAAGGGACGGCGCGAAGATGGCGGGCCTGCGGAACTGTGGCTCATGCGCTCGATGACGTATATGAACGAGAGTGGTTTGGGTGTGGCCAGGGGATGCAAGGAGCTGGGCCTGAGCCAAGAGCAGATTCTCGTGGCGTTCGACGATGTCGATTTGCCGCTCGGCAAAGTGCGGTTGCGCGAAAGTGGCGGCTCGAGCGGGCAGAACGGGATGAAGTCGGTCATCGACGCCCTTGGAACGCAGAAGATCCCCCGGCTCCGGCTGGGGGTCTGCGGCGAGAATGCATCGGCGAATATCGCCGACTACGTATTGAGTCGCTTCGACAAGAACGAAAGAGACACAGCGGCGGAGATGATCGAAGAAGCCGCTGACGCCGTGGAGATGGTCCTTCGATTCGGGCTCATCGCGGCGATGAATCGCTTCAACTGAAACAGAGGAGTTCGACCCGAATGGACACCCAGACGTTAATCCAGCTAGCCCCGGTCCTGGGCGCCGTTGGACTGGCGATCGCGCTGGCGATCCTGTTCTTCGTCAAGCGCATGCCGGTGGCGAGCCAGGAAATGGCCGAGCTCGGTGAGAAGATCCACAGGGGGGCGATGGTCTTTCTGCGCGCCGAGTACAGCCTGCTGCTGATCTTCGTGGTGGTGGTCGCCGGGCTGCTGTTCGCATTCGTCAACCCGATGACCGCGGTCGCCTTCGTTTCCGGAGCCTTGGCTTCGATGGCCGCCGGTCTTGCGGGCATGACGGCGGCGACCAGCGCCAACATGCGCACCACCAGCGCGGCGGCGGAAAAAGGTGAGAATGCGGCGCTGATGGTGGCTTTTCTCGGTGGCTCGGTCATGGGCCTGTCGGTTGCCAGCCTCGGTCTGCTCGGTGTCGGCACGTGGTTCCTGCTGTACGGCAGCCCCGAGACCGCGTCGTATATCAACGGTTTCGCCATGGGCGCCTCGTCGATCGCCTTGTTTGCCAGGGTCGGCGGCGGCATTTTTACCAAGGCGGCCGATGTCGGCGCCGACCTAGTCGGCAAGGTCGAGGCCGGCATTCCGGAGGACGATCCGCGCAACCCGGGCGTCATCGCCGACAACGTCGGTGACAACGTCGGTGACGTGGCCGGCATGGGCGCCGACATCTTCGAGTCCTACGTCGGCTCGATGATCGCGACGATCGCCATCGGCGCCACGCTCGGCGCCGACCGGCTTGCCGACCTGATGGCTGAAGGCGGCGGTTTGTCGGCCGGCGACGCGACGATGACGTTGATGAGCCTTCCCCTGATCATGGCGATGATCGGTTTGCTGGCCTCGCTGCTGGGCATCGCCTCGATGGCGGTGTTCAAAAACACCAACCCCGCCGGTGCGCTCCGCTGGTCGGCGTTGTTCTCCGCCGTTGTCTTCCTGGCCGGCGCCTACGTGTATATCTCCGGCAGCGGTCTGAGCGATCGGATCTGGCTTGCGGTCCTCGCCGGGACCTTCGCCGGCCTGGCGATCGGCTGGATCACCGAGTACTACACCGCCGGCAAACCGATTCGAGACATCGCCAAGGTCAGCGAGACCGGCGCGGCGACCAACATCATCCAGGGGCTGGCCCTCGGTCTGAAGTCGTGTGCCGCCCCGGTCTTGATGATCTGCTTCGCCATCTGGGCCGCCACCGAGACCGCCGGTCCGTACGGCATCGGGATCGCCGCGGTCGGCATGCTGGCGACGGTCGGGATCACGATGAGCGTCGACGCCTACGGCCCGATCGCCGACAACGCCGGCGGTATCTCGGAGATGTGCGGGCTCGGCCCGGAGGTGCGCAAGATCACCGATGGACTCGACGCCGTCGGCAACACCACCGCCGCGATCGGCAAGGGTTTCGCCATCGGCTCGGCGGCGCTCACCGCCCTGGCCTTGTTCTCGGCCTACACCCAGGCGGTCAACCAGCGGTTGATCGCCGCGGGGGGCGAGGCGCTGACGATCATCCTCACCGACCCGCTCGTCATGATCGGCCTGCTGATCGGCGGTGTCATTCCGACCCTGGCCGGGGGCATGACGATGACGGCCGTCGGTCGCGCCGCCTCGGAGTTGGTCGAGGAGATTCGCCGGCAGTTCCGTGAGATTCCCGGCATCATGGAGGGTACCGGCGAGCCCGATTCCGATCGCTGCGTCGAGATCGCTACCAAGGCGGCGCTCCGGGAGATGGTTCCGCCCGGCCTGCTGGCCATCATCGCCCCGGTCGTCGTTGGTTTCGTCCTCGGCCCGGCGGCGCTTGGCGGCATGCTCGCCGGCGCGACGGTCGTCGGCGTATTGCTCGCCCTGTTGATGTCGAATAGCGGCGGCGCTTGGGACAACGCCAAGAAGCACATCGAAGCAGGCCACCACGGTGGCAAGGGCTCGGCGGCGCACAAGGCGGCCGTCGTCGGCGATACCGTCGGCGATCCGTTCAAGGACACGTCTGGCCCCGCCATGAACATCCTGATAAAGTTGATGTCTGTCGTTTCGCTGGTCATCGTGCCGCTCATTGTCTGACTGACCGGCCCCTTCAAAAAAACATCTCGCAACTCCTCGCCCTGGTTTACCAGGGCCTGAGACCGAGAGGAGCTTCATGCCGAATCTCTACGAAACACTTCTGATCGTGACCCCCGAAGCGGACGACGAGGGGGTCAGCGCCGTCATCGGCGACCTCCGCGCCACCATCGAGGCCGACGGCGGAACCGTGCTGCAGGCGGGCGTATGGGGGCGCCGCAAGCTCGCCTACGTGGTTCAGGGCAAGAGCGAGGGCATCTACGTCCTGATCTACGCCGACGGTGAGAGAACCTTGCCGGCCGCCCTCAAGGACCGCATGAAGCTCGACGAGTCGGTGATTCGCTCGATGGTCGTGCGTCTGCAGGACCTGCAGGAGACTGAGGCGCGGCAGCAGATCGCCGAGGGTGACCACGCGGAAGAAGACGCCGAGATCGAGGCGCAGCGCGTCGCCGCTGAGCGCCGGCACGAAGCAGAGGCCGCCGCCGCCACCATGTCGCTTGACGAGATCGTGGCCGCCGAGGCAGCAGACGCGGAGGCCGCTGCCGCAGATGCAGGCGAGCCCGACGATGATGCGGAAGCCGCCGCCGGCGACGTTGAAGCGCCGGCCGAAGACGCCGAGCCCGTCGAGGACAGCGCCGCCGATGCGCCGGCCGACGAAGCGCCTGCCGACGAAGCGCCTGCCGACGAAGCGCCTGCCGATGAAGCGCCCGCCGCCGACGCACCTGCCGACGAAGCATCTGCCCAAGAAGTGCCCGCCGACGAAGCAGCCGCCAACGAGGCGCCTGCCGATGAAGCGCCCGCCGCCGCCGCACCTGCCGACGAAGCGCCGGCCGACGACGCACCTGCCGACGAGGCGCCGGCCGAGGATGCCGCGCCCGCCGGTGACGGCGACGATGAAGCGCCGGTCGTTGATTCTGCCGACGGCGCCGCTGAAACAGACAATTCCGACGACGAAGAGAAGGAGAGCTAGCGATGGCAAGAGGATTCGGACGAGGCCGTCGGCGCCGCAACAAGTACCTCAAGGACGACGTTCCGTACATCGACTACAAGAACGTCGAGTTGCTC
>Ga0114950_10003438_pt1 | contig 12196 bp, 13 predicted proteins | sample N075metaG_FD_83503 | JGI IMG/M metagenome (GOLD analysis project Ga0114950, IMG submission 83503) | Deep subsurface microbial communities from Kermadec Trench to uncover new lineages of life (NeLLi) - N075 metaG | ecosystem: Environmental > Aquatic > Marine > Ocean trench > Sediment | place...
GTCAGGGAAGCCCCTCCGCCCGGTCCGGTTACGGCATGCAAATCGATAGAATGTTGATGGCTATTGTCTGCATGATTGCTCAAAGTCAGTACAACCGTATCGCCGACGCGGGCCCGCAACATGGGGCCTGGGACGGTATTACCGTAAGTCCAGAAATTGAATTCCGTCTGGTCGGCCAGAGTTGAGATAAGCTCCCGCGCCTGTAATTTAACGTGGACGATTTTTGCCGAGGTCCTGTTCACCGGTGGAGGAATCTCCTTAGGACTTTTGGCGACACTTTTTACCTTCAGCAATTTATTTAGATCGATGGCATGGGTATGCGGCGCTTCCCCCGGTCCCACAGATTTTATATGGTCGTGATGAGAGGCGGTATTGGGGGCAGGCTTAGCGGGAGATGGAATGGTTAAAACCGCGATCATCACCATGAAAATTGATGTCAGGAGATGGGATTTTTTTCGCGCTAGTGGTAACATTTTTAAGGGTATCTAAAAAATTAAGTATTTTAGATAGCATATCCCTCTACCGGGATAATGGCAATTGATTGTTTAGGGAACGAGCTGTGTGATGCGGGATTCTATAAAATCATTACACCTCATAAGCAAACTTCACTTATTACAAAACCCTTGGATGTAAATGTCCTCCGGCCCCCTTTGGAGAAGGGGGAGAAAACCATCTGCTCTTGGTCCATCAGGCTACTCCACTATTTTCCTTGGCGAATAACTTGCGGATTTTGATTGCCTTCCACCATCAAGTGGCCGATAGCCCCTTTGGCGACACGGAAAATGCTGTGGTCCACCAAAACGTAGGAGCCGGGATAGTCCACTTTGAATTCAACGATGGTCGCGCCAGCGGAAGGTACCAAAGTGGTTTGAATATTTTTACTAATCGGACCACCAATGCCTCCACCAACATAAACCGAATCAAATATTTCGCCGATTATATGAAAAGAAGAAACGCTGTTGGGACCGATGTTGCCAAAATAAATACGAACATTATCACCCACATTGGCTTTAAGCGCGTTTTTGTCCAATAGCGCCCCGACCTTGCCGTTGAATACAACATAACTGGGATTTTCATCTAAGCCGCGCTGGATATCAAAACTCGCCAGACCGTCCACCGGTTCGCTGGTAAAAAATTCGCTTTGCATGACATAGAACTCTTTGTCGACAGGAGGAAGCCCACCTTCCGGCTCGACTAAAATGACTCCGTACATGCCGTTGGAAATATGGTCGACGATAGATCCGGCGGCGCAATGGTAAATATAAAGTCCTGGAGCCATGGCTTTAAAAGTAAAAACTTTTTCCTCTCCGGGAGAGACAGTGCTCAATGCCGCACCACCGTGGGCACCGTTCACCGCGTGGATATCGATGTTATGCGGTTGTGTGTTGTCCTTAGCATTTTTCAAATGAATTTCGACTGTGTCGCCCACCCGCACCCGAGCCATGGGACCCGGAACTGTGCCGTTAAAACTCCAGAACCCATATTTCACGTCTTCATCCAAGTTACCGATATATTCCTTGGCTTCCAGATGAATGGTCACCGTGGTAGGTGCCTGTCGCTTGAGAGCATCCGGGACCTTGGGAGCGGTGGTCAGCTTTGCGACTTCGATCGCGTGGGCCTGAGGCAAAACGCTGATAGCAAAAATTAATATGAGTCCAGCGAAAAATAGACTTGAGAATTTTTTTAGTGGTTTCATTGTGAATTGATCCTTGTGTAAAAGTTAAAAATTTTTGCGTCAGTTTCCCGTTTAAATCATTAAGAAGATAAAACGATATTGTTATCTCTTTATTGCTTATAATATAGAATCTGCTATTATGGATGTCAAGGTCTTTTTAATGGAAAATGGCGGGATCGCCGAATATTAGGCCCCACAAGTGCCGTATTCCAAGATAGAATACCCCGTAAGCAATTTAAAAATATTCTTGAGGTTTTCAAACACCCCATGATTTCCCAAACTGCCGAATATGCCCTGCGAGCTGTGGTTTGCCTGGCGCAAAATCCGGATAAACCATTGACCGCCACGGAAATCGCCAAGCTTACCAAAGTCCCCGAGCACTACCTGGCGAAGGTATTACAAGAATTGGCCCGAGGCGAAATCGTCCATTCCAAACGCGGCCTGCACGGCGGATTCATTTTGGCTCATTCCCCAGACGAGTTGGTCCTGCTGGATGTGATCGATGCGGTCGACCCGATCAAGAAGATAGTCAGTTGTCCATTAAAGCTGGAGAGCCACGGAGTCAACCTGTGTCCCTTGCATAAAAGGATCAACGAGTCCATCGCCCACATGCAGAACACGTTCAGGGAAGCGACCATCAGTACCATTCTCGCTGAACCGACGCGAAGCACTCCCTTGGTTGAATCCTGGCAAAAATAGATGAAGCAAGTTTTTCCGAAGATTTTTTGTGTTTTTGCAATTGCGTTGAAGGGATGTGCGATCTGGTAAAAGACTCGCAGGAAGATTCCGAAAACAAAACTCCTCAATAATAATTCTCTAATTAAGACTCCCCCCTTTTTATTTCACCGCCAGTGAATAGTAGTGGAAAAGTTCATCCTGGATATAACCTAGTTTCTCGTATAGATGTTTTGCGGCGCCGTTATGGACTTGCGTGGCCAGAGCGATTCGTACCGCTCCGGTTTTTTGTGCGTGTTGCTTAGCTCTTTCCATTAGTTGCCGGGCGATGCCTTTCTTCCGGTGAGATGGTTCTACGAAGAGATCGTTCAATATCCAGATGGGTTTCATCGCTACGGAAGAATGGCTGGGATAGAGCTGGATGAATCCGTTTATGCGGCTTTTGGAACCGGCGGCAAAAATGACGGAGTCCGATTTTTCAAACCGGTCGCGCAAAAATGATTCTGCGGCGGGTATATCCGAGGGCCGCTGGTAGAACTGGCGGTATTGGTCAAACAAAGTGACCAGCGGATGAATGTGTTCCTGGTGGGCCTTAAATAGTTCCATTTTTGCACCTTTTAGGAATAGTAGTATTTCTTTGCTTTATTGCGGCAACTGAAATATTATATTTACTTCATAACCAACTGCAAATGGAAATTATCATGGAAAAAGCTACCTTTGGCGCTGGCTGTTTTTGGGGCGTGGAATTGACGTTCAGTAAAATCGATGGGGTCCAGTCGACCAGTGTAGGGTATATTGGGGGCCATGTTCCCGATGTGACCTATGAGATGATTTGTACCGGCGGGACCGGCCACGCGGAAGTGGTGGAGGTTGAGTTTGATCCCGCCCGTGTCTCCTACGAAAATCTGCTGGAGACTTTTTGGTCCAGTCACGATCCGACAACGCTCAATCGGCAGGGGCCGGATGTCGGCACCCAATACCGTTCGGCCATATTTTTTCATAGCCCGGAACAGGAAACAATCGCCCAGGCCTCGCGCGATTCTGCACAGAAATCGTTGCGTTTTCCAAACGATATCGTCACCGAAATTGTTTCTGCGCCGACGTATTACCGAGCGGAAGATTATCATCAAAAATATTTGGAAAAACGCGGATTAGGCAATTGCCATAGCTGAACCCTTATTGAATAACTGGAGAGAGTATGAAGCTCAGTGATTACGATATTTTAAAGGTCGACACTTCTGCCAGTTTTCGGGAGATCAAGAAGGCCTACAAAAAACAGGCGATGGAATGGCATCCCGACCGCTTCCCTGCGGATGATGAAAAACAGCAGGCAAAAGCCAGTCAGATGTTCCACGAGATCAACGAAGCTTATAGTCGGCTGGAAGTTTGGTTCTCCAACCGGGAGAACGGCAAATATGCCGAAGACCAACCGTCATACTCCCCATTTGAGGGTCCGCAAGGCGCTGAGGACAATGACTGGCATGATGATTTTTCACCCGATTTGCCGAAATTTGTCACTCGCACTTGGCAGAATGGCGACAAGTATGAAGGCATGGCGTTCGATGAAATGATGCATGGTCAGGGCATGTTCACCTTCGGCGATGGAAGTGTCTTCAATGGGCAATTTAGATTCGACAAGATGGACGGCCAGGGAAAGATGGTGTTTGCCAATGGCGATGTTTATACTGGCGGTTTTGCTGGAGGTCATTTTTATGGTCAGGGGAAAATGGCGTTCGCCAATGGGGATCGCTATATGGGGACATTCTTAAACGATATATATCATGGCCAGGGCGTTTTCATTTCTCATACGGGTGAGGTTTTTTCCGGCCATTGGGAGCACGGTTCCCTAGTGGCAGATGGTTCGCAAGACAGCTTTAATTAATTCAGATACTATATTTCCAGCGGGCGTTGTCCGCCTACCAATCCCCGCCGTGGGATTTCAGCAATTCGGCGATTTCAGTATTTCCTGAAGCGATGGCAATCTCGATCGGTTTTCTGCCGTCCGATCCTTTGGCGTTCACATCCGCTCCTTTATCGATGAGAAACTTGACGATGTCTTGGTGATTATACTTGCTGGCTTCGTGTAGAGCTGTTTCCCCATCGTTATCCTTTGCGTTCAAGTCTGCGCCGTTTTCGACGAGCAGTTCCGCTACAATGAGATATCCCTTTTCTGCCACCCAATGCAGAGATGTCCGACCCAAGCGGTCGCCCGTGTTTACCTGGGCTCCTTTTTTCAGCAGAGTTTTTACCAAAGTAAGATTACCTTTGGCAACTGAAGCGTGGAGCGGCGTATTGCCCCACTCCGATTGCGTGTTGATGCTTGCGCCAGAAGCGATTAGTTCCCCTGCGACGCGAGCGCTATTCTGGTCGGCGGCGAGATGCAAAGGCGTGTAGGCGTATTTATCACGCTGTTCAATGTCTGCGCCGTGATGGAGTAATAGCTTGGCCAATTCCTGCCTATCTTCCAAAGCCGCCACATGAAGCGGTGTCAGACCTTCGTTATCCGCGAGGTTGATATCCGCGCCTTTGGTTATTAAAATTTTCGCCAGATCAAGATGTCCCTGAAATACCGCTGTGTATAACGGAGTGATGCCCCAGAGATTTTGCGTGTTGATATCCAGCCCCTTGTTCAACAAACTCAGCATCAGTTGCCGGTCGTTACCCTTGACCGCCTGGTGCAGGGGCCAGGAATCGGATCCCAATTCATCATTGTGATTATCATTGGCGATACTCGTGTTGGACCAAAGGAAAATAAGGCATAGGAGAAAAATTCCAATCCAGGAATATTTCGGCGATGATTTGTGGAATGAGCAGTTGGGGATCATGAGTTCCATTCTACCCACTTCCCACCGAAACCAGGAAATTTTTTGGCATTATAAAATTTATTAGCCAATTCCCGCGAGTACACGATCAAAAATAAACTCAAAGAAATAACAATAGATGAAAATGGGGAGAGGCAGACCTATCAAGGTCCCGAGAAGATAATGTCGAAATCGTATATTGGACATGGCCAAAGCGTAATTCAATGGTGGGGCGGTTTGGAAAAGCAAGCGCAATAGAACGATAGAAACGATAGGGGAGTGGTCGAGATTAGAAAATATTTTATTTGCCCATTTATTATCGAAACTTCTCAATACATCTTTGCCTAGTTTGAAAATCAAAGCGTAACTGAAAATGGCCGATACCATTGCGGCGGTATAAGTTGCAAGGCCACCCCACTCCTTTCCAAGCGCTAAAACAGCGGCGACCAAAAAAATCCAGCCGGGAACATAAAGCAAATTACCAAGAGCAAAAACCAAACTAAAAATGATGACACCGGTCAACTTATTTTGTAAAAATATTTCTTTAATGGAGCCAAAGGAAAAGCTCGCACGCAAACCTGTGATTTCCCCAATGGCAATGAGCGCAATCAATGCACCGCAAATCAGCCATAATTTATTTTTCGAATTCTTGGAAGGTGGCGGTTGCAATATGGCCCCATTGGAAGAAGAATTTTAGACGAGTAAAGCAATGAATTAAGCTCTTAATTTCTTCGAGTAATTGAATGATTTTTTTTCAAATTCATTATATCTCTCTTCGTCAAAATGTGTGTAACGAACTTTACCTTGTTTTGCGAAAATTTTCCCATGATAGATAATGTTGGTTTCCTGGAATTTGTAAGGGATAATGAATATAGTCAACTAATTGACAATACGTTGGCAGGTGACAGCAACGACATATTTTGAGACAAGTAACCCTGGCCGCCTAAAAATAAAACCAAATTTTTGCTGGTGCCTAAATGGTGGAAGAAGCCACGAAAGAGGATGCAAATGAATAAATCCTATATGTTAGATTACGACAGTTTTATGAATGGACTGAAGCGAAGAAATCCTGGTGAAATAGAGTTTCACCAAGCGGTCTCGGAAGTGATGGTCACCCTGATTCCTTATGTGAAAGAACATCCGCAATATGATCGAGCCAAAATTCTCGAACGCTTGACAGAACCAAGTCGAACCATCATCTTCCGAGTTTGTTGGCAGGATGACCAGGGAAACGTGAGGATCAATCGGGGGTTCCGCGTGCAGTTCAATAATTCTATTGGCCCCTTTAAAGGCGGACTGCGTTTCCATCCATCGGTGAACTTGAGTATTCTGAAATTTTTAGGATTTGAACAGATTTTTAAGAACAGCCTCACGACTTTACCCATGGGAGCCGGAAAAGGCGGATCCGATTTTAATCCCAAAGGGAAATCGGATGTCGAGGTCATGCGATTCTGCCAAGCTTTCATGACGGAACTATCGAAATACATCGGTAAGGATATCGATGTGCCTGCTGGAGATATTGGTGTGGGTGCCAGAGAAATTAGTTTTCTAGTTGGCCAATACAAACGCTTAAAAAATGAATACCTGGGTGCTATGACAGGCAAAGGATTAGAGATTGGAGGTAGCGAGATACGAAAAGAGGCCACTGGATTTGGATGTGTGTATTTCATGCGCGAAATGTTGAAAGTCCGCAACGATTCACTGGAAGACAAAACCTGTGTAGTTTCTGGTTCTGGGAATGTGTCGCAGTATGTGGCACTGAAGTTGATCCAATTGGGAGCCAAGGTCCTGACCATGTCGGATTCTTCTGGATTCATTCATGATCCGCATGGGATCGATGAGGAAAAATTAAATTTTATAATGGATTTGAAAAACAATCGGCGAGGGCGCATCTCCGAATTCGCCGACCATTACAAAGTCAAATTTTATGAAGCCAAACGGCCGTGGCAAATTCCTTGCCAGCTAGCTTTTCCCTGTGCAACACAAAACGAGTTAGACGAAAACGACGCCAAGGATTTAATCAAGCACGAATGTATCGCGATTGCGGAAGGTGCTAACATGCCCACCACACTAGAGGCATTGAAGGTGATTCAAAGTTCTGGAATAATATTTGCTCCGGGTAAGGCGTCGAATGCCGGCGGTGTAGCGGTCTCTGGATTGGAAATGACGCAAAACAGTATTCGCATGGCCTGGTCGTTCGAGGAGTTGGAAGTTCGCCTACGCGATATCATGGTAAAGATTCACACTCAATGCTTGAAACATGGATCGGAGAAAGACGGAATAAACTATATCAAGGGCGCAAACATTGGCGGATTTGTTAAAGTCGCCGATGCGATGTTGGCCGAAGGCATTATCTAATTTTTTCCTGATGAAAAAATTATGCTTTATTATTGCAATCCTGCTGAATGCATTGGCTGTCCAGGCTGAACAGGAAGATATGGTATTGATTCCCGAAGGTGTGTTCATGGCGGGATATTCCGCGAAGCTGGCGCAAAAACAATGCCTGAAGAATAATAAGGTATGCAAGCAGAAATGGTTCCAGGATGAAGAACCTCAGCACCGTGTATTTTTACCGGCATTTCATATGGATAAGTACGAAGTGAGCCAAGGGGAATTTCAAAAGGTCATGCGGGGAAATCCTTCCGACTTCAAAGCGAAAAAAAATCCAGTCGAATCCGTCACCTGGTACGAGGCCAATGAATATTGCGAGCTAGTTGGCAAGCGTTTGCCAACAGAGGCAGAGTGGGAAAAGGCGGCCAAGGGGGGAAAGGGCACTATGTTTTCCTGGGGAGATGAATTCCTGTCCGGCAAAGCCAATATGTGCGATTCCCACTGCAATGAGAGCTGGAAAGAGTCACAATTTAATGATGGTTATGAAACAACCGCACCTGTAGGCAGTTTCCCGCCTAACGATTATGGGGTGTTTGATATGGCCGGAAACGTTTATGAATGGGTCATGGATTGGTACGATGAAGATTATTATGCATCCATAACTAAAAAAATACCCACAGGTCCGCAAAAAGGCAAAGAGAAGGTTTTTCGTGGCGGGTCCTGGATCAATTATTCCGTAGGTGTTCGATCTGCAGACCGCACAAGTGCAAAGACCGGCAAACGTTTTAATTTTGTCGGCTTCCGTTGCGCAAAATAAATTAAGCTCCTCTAAATTTCACCGCAAAAATTTTACCCACCGATTCCTCTTATATTTCTGGCATTTTGCTCTGCTTTATTGGATGATGGTTGCAAATTTAAAAAGTTTGCGCCTTTGTTGGTAAATAATCCCTGGCTTCCTTTATCCATAATCCTGTCACAAAATATTATTTATGAGGAATGAAATGACAGACGAAGAAGTTTTTGATCGCTATGAAGACGTCCCCTTATATTTTTCGCATTATTATAATTTCATTTTTGTTTATAAAAGTAAGAAGCTGGACGATGGTGAGCAGATTTTTTTGCAGTTAGGCGGGACCATGGAATTGGTCTCGGCGATGGTGGTGGACGTGGAGGATGCCTTGACCCTGGATGAAAAGGCGGATGACGAATATGCTTATATTAAAAACGCAGAAAACAAGATCGTCTGGAAGCATGGACAAGAAGAATAATGGAAACTTTGCCTGAATTACAAAATATTTTAAATGAAAGCCAAAGTCGCAATGACTTCGAGCTGGAAGTGGCGACCCGAATGAAGATGGGGTATTTCCATAAGCAGCAGCGTAAATGGCCACAAGCTGTAAGGGCTTACCGGGAGGCACTGCAAATCGTCACCGACCGGAAAGATGCCGCAAAAATGGCTTGCATTCAAGCTTGCATGGGAACGGTTCTATGGGAACAAGCGCAATTGCATAAAGCCATCGATTGTTTTGAGCAGTCCTTGAGCCTATTGGCCGGGAGCCAAGAAGCTGATGCGGAGCGAGTGGTGAAATCCATCTTGGGCATTTCGCTTTGGCGGCGCGGCGATTGGGATCGTGCAATGGAGTTGTTGGTGGAAACACGGCCATTGACAAAAAACTTAGTTCCGGAATCCTATCAGCCTTTATATGAAGCCATCGAGAAGGCGGTCCAGCAAATTGAAAACCGCGTTCCTGCGGCGCAGGGAAACAATAATATCAGGCGAGTGATGCAGGCACATTTCACTTTGGTTCCGTTATATTTACTTTTAGGGCCGCAAGACCAGGCGAAACTTCATCTTAATAAATCGGAATCCTTGGCCATGCAAATTAAAGATGAAAAAATATTGCAAACCATTCCCCATCTTCAGTCTCTTTTAGATTGACGCTTCTTAAACCATTTGTCTCCAGTTATAAGGATAAAAAATTTGAGCGAAGATTCTAATCAGGAAATAATATTTCGTTACCATAGTTTCTCTAAACATAGTTCTTTGCGTTCTGCTCCTGGTCCAGGTTACCTTGACTGGAGTTCGCAACCGGACCCATTCCGGCGGTATGAAGGTTCTCGCATTGTTACATTGAAAAAAATCCCGCCGGAGGACAAGCCGACTTTTTCCGATGCGTTGCAAGGTCAAAACATATCGATATCCCCTGTGAGTTTTGAGTCCGTTTCGCAATTATTTTTTGACAGTATGGCGATCTCCGCCTGGAAAAGTTTTCAAGGAAACCAATGGGCGCTGAGAGTCAACCCATCCAGCGGCAACCTGCATCCGACCGAAGCTTATTTGCTTTGCGGTCCGATTAAAGATCTATCGCTGGGTCCTGCCTTGTTTCATTATTGCCCGAAAATTCATGCGCTGGAAAAGCGTGGGCAGTTTTCCGAATCCACCTGGAAACAATTGATGGACGGTTTGCCTGAGGGTGCCATATTGATTGGTGTGAGTTCGATTTACTGGAGAGAGTCCTGGAAGTATGGCCTGCGGGCATTTCGTTATTGCCATCATGATGTGGGGCATGCCTTGGCGGCGATCAACTTGGCTTGTGCCGGCTTGGGATGGCAAGCGCGAATGCTGGATCATTTGAGTCGCGATTCCGTGCAAAATATTTTGGGTTTAACTGAGCCTCATGAGGGGGAAGAAGAAATTGCGGATTGTTTGATCGCCGTTTGGCCAACAATGGATTTTCCCAAGTTCTCAAAATTAGACTGGCAGAAGGACCTTGCTGGCGAGCCCGATCCTGGGGAACCTAATGCGTTGAGCGGATCTCATGTCGATTGGTCCGGAATAACGGAGGTTTCTCACGCTAGTGAAAAACCTTTTACGGGCGACTATCCTGTATATAAAAAGTGTTCCGATACAAGCTCTCACTTGATTGACGACAATGTATTTCCATTCAGAAAAGCCATTCATCAACGACGAAGTGCCGTGTCGATGGATGGCAGGACTAGCATCAGCCAAGAAACTTTTTACCAGTTTATGATTCAAACCGTCCCCACCATGGCTCCTGCGACTTTTCAATCGATTCCCTGGGAGCCTCAGGTTCACTTAGGGTTATTCGTCCATCGAGTAGACGGTTTGCCTTCGGGGCTTTATTGTCTTGTTCGCAACCCGGATCATTTGAAAGATTTGCAGGACAAAATGAATCCGGATTTCCATTGGCAAAAGCCTGACTCTTGTCCACCAGAACTCGAACTATTTTTTTTGGAAGAAGGCGATTTTGAAAACCATGCCAGGGCAGTATCTTGTGGCCAGGACATCGCCGCGGACGGTTGTTTCAGTCTCGGAATGTTGAGCGCATTTAATGATCCGTTGCAGAAATATGGACCCTGGTTTTACCCAAGGCTCTACTGGGAATGCGGTGCCATTGGGCAAATATTGTATTTGCAGGCGGAAGTCAGCGGCATCCGCAGTACCGGGATCGGCTGTTTTTTTGATGACTCGATGCACGATATATTTGGGATTCAGGATCAAAGCTACCAGAGCTTATATCACTTTACAGTTGGCGGCCCAGTGGAAGATACGCGCCTGACGACCTTGCCCGCCTATTAGCCATAAATGAAGTTATGACCAAAAAAATTTCTGGAGGAAAAAATGTCTGAAGAAATTTTGCAACAGCTTGGACCGTTAGCTCAATTGGCAGGAGTATGGGAAGGGCAGAAGGGCGATGACACGGCACCCTCTGACGACCGGGGAACGGAAAAAAACTTATTTCGCGAACGCATTGTTCTGGAAGCGATGGGGCCGGTAGACAATCACGAGCAACAGCTCTATGGCTTGAGGTATTCCACCACAGCCTGGCGGTTGGGAGCAGACGATCCCTTTCATGAGGAACTCGGGTATTGGCTTTGGGACGCCAAAGAAAAACAGGTGCTTCGTTGTTTCATTGTGCCGCGCGGTATAACAGTGATTGCCGGTGGAACGGTGGAACCGGATGCAAAAAGTTTTGCGCTTTCTGCCGAGCTTGGGTCCGAGACCTATGGCATCTGTTCAAACATATTTTTGGATCGGGAATTCAAGACTGTTCGCTATGAGTTGCAGATCACCGTGCATGGCGCAGACAGTTTTAGTTATGAAGAAGACACGCAAATGAAAATAAAAGGTCAGGATAATGTGTTTCACCACATAGACAAAAACACATTGAGCCGAGTGGAATGAAAACTTAAGGCAATCAATGAGAATTGCTCACTCTCATAACTTGCTTGAGCAATGTAGACTATCAAGGCCTTTGAGTAATGGGAGGCCGGAGACAGGAAACCGGCAGAACCAAAACCATTTAAAACAAATACGTTTAACTTGCTGCGGAGGCTACTCCGCTGGGGTTGAAACGATTGATCGCCCAGGATTTAGAATTGCAGGAGGAAATCATCATCCATTTCCTCATCCAGATACTCCGGCAGACGGGTTTTGTCATCCGTTATGGCTAATTTTATTTGACTGAAACTGAGGCCCGTCGCCCAGGTCAAGTCAGCGCCATTGAGTTTGCTTTGGATGAAATTGACATCTTCGTTGAACTGGGCTCCTTCCAGATTGGCATTGGTAAAGTCGGCGTTCTGCAGATTTGACTCCAACATGCTAGCTCCCTTGAGCTTGGCATTTTGCAAATTGGCGCGTTGCAAATTTGCTTCTTGGAGTTTGCACTTTTCCATATTTGCTGAATCCAGA
>Ga0114950_10003439_pt1 | contig 12192 bp, 7 predicted proteins | sample N075metaG_FD_83503 | JGI IMG/M metagenome (GOLD analysis project Ga0114950, IMG submission 83503) | Deep subsurface microbial communities from Kermadec Trench to uncover new lineages of life (NeLLi) - N075 metaG | ecosystem: Environmental > Aquatic > Marine > Ocean trench > Sediment | place...
ACGCTACGCACTCGAGAAAGCGTTATATTGAACGTCGAGACCCCGGGGTTTCTCATTCTGGGCCGCGATGGTTCCGGCGCTCGTCTGGTAGAAGGCTCGAGCGTCACCCGTGGACAACTCATTGCGGAGATTACCGGTGAGGACGCGCGGCTTGCGGCCAGACTCGATGCGACCAAACGTCATCTGGAATCCGCAAAACGGGAGATGGAACGCCGTCAGCAACTATTCGACCGTCAACTCATCGCGGAAGAAAACCTGTGGCAAGCGAGAGCAAGGTACGAAGATGCGCTGCACGACTTCGAAACAAGCGAGCGAACTTTCGAAAAGGCGCATATCACCACACCGATCGCCGGTATCGTGCTCGCATTGGCGCGCGACGAAAACGGCAGACCGGTTGCGGATGGCCAGAAGGTGAATCTCGGTTTCGAGGTGGCTCGGATCGCACCAATTGATACTCTCATCGCCGAGATCGACCTGGTAGGCCCGGAACTCGCACGAGTCCGACCCGGTCAAGCTGTCCGCATTCGCCACTATGCATTCGAAAACATAACCATGAACGGAAAAATTCTGCGTCTGTCGCCTTCCATGGATCCGCAGACGCACACTTTCCGGGCGGAGGTCGAGGTCGACAATTCTCTGGGTTTACTTCGCCCCGGCATGTTCGTGGAGGCAGCGATCATTGCCGAACAGCGCACCGATGTCGCTGTCGTACCGAGGGACGCCGTCACCCAGAGGGCCGGTCAGAACGTCGTGTTTGTGATCGACGGTCAACGGGCGGTGCGTCGCATTGTTTCCCTCGGTTTACGCGATGACGACCAGATCGAAGTCACCGATGGGGTGGTTCCCGGTGAGCGCGTCGTGGTACGGGGACTTGAGACGCTCACCGACGGGACCCGGGTACGGGTGATCAGCCCTTGAACCTGGCTACTTCGGTCGCGACGCTTGCGACCCGTCGCCCCGTAGCCATCACGGTTCTCGCCATAGCAATCGCCCTGGTTGGCTTCCTCGCCTGGCAGCAAATCCCGGTCGATCTACTCCCTGACCTGCAAAGTCCGACGGTCGCCGTTTCGATACGTTCCGGCGATCGTCCCCCCACCGAGATGGAGCGCATTTACGGCGAACAACTCGAACGACGATTATTCACCGTACGTGGTATTCGCGAGATTTCCCAGGTAGCGCGAACCGGGCAGCTCATTGCAACCGTCGTATTCGATTGGGATGCCAATCTGGAGCTGGGGCTCGTCGACGTTCAAAAGGCGGTTGGACCCATGGCCGCTGACCCCGCGGTCGATGAGGTACTGGTGAGACGGTTCGATCCTCGCCAGGCACCGGTTCTCACCTTCGGACTCACCGCACCCTCGGGTCAACCTGATCTCGCAGAGCTCAGACGTCTGGCACGGCGACAGGTGGCGCCCGGGCTCGAACAGCTCACCGGCGTTGCGGAAGTCTGGGTTACCGGCGGGCGTGAGAAGGAAGTCCGCGTAACCCTGGACCGTTACCGACTCGAAGCGTTCAATATCACGTTAGCCGCGGTGGAGCAGCGACTCACCGATGAGAACGTCGATATTTCCGCCGGCACGCTTGAAGAAGGTTCGGAGGTTTACCTCGTGCGAGGCATGGCCCGCTTCCGCCGTGTCGAAGATATTGCAAGAGTTGTCGTGCGATATATCACGGGCAGCGACGGTAATCGACAGGCGATTCGAATCTCGGATGTCGGCACGGTGGAACTCGTTGACCAGGAGATCGATCACCTCGTACGAGTGAACGGCGTGGAGGGTGTAGGGCTTGCGATATACAAGGAAGCTGGAGCCAACACCGTCGAAGTATCACGAACGGTTCGCGCAGCGATGGTCGGATTGGCTGAAGACCTTCCAGGTGTCGAATTGACCGAGGTGAGTGACGACGCTGCGCTCATTGTGGATGCGTTGGCCGATCTGCAGTCCGCGGCGGGGCTCGGATTGTTACTCGCGGTTGTCGTACTTGCCATTTTTCTGCGCTCGGCCGGCGCGACTCTTGTCATCGCCGCCGCGGTCCCGGTTTCAATTCTGGCAACGCTTTTTCTGATGCGATTCGGCTCCCAGAGCCTGAACATCGTCACACTCGCGGGTCTCGCACTGGGCGCAGGCATGTTGGTGGACAATGCCATTGTCGTCGTCGAGAGCATCTACCGGCGGCTCACGGAGGGCGAATCACCCGAGACGGCCGCGGCGACCGGAACCGCCCAGGTGGCCGGCGCCATAACCGCATCCACGTTGACGACATGCGTCGTCTTTTTACCCGTACTGTTTGTGGAAGGGCTCGCTGCCCGACTCATAGAAGGTATTGCTTTTACGGTCGTGGTCAGCCTGCTCGCCTCGTTGGGCGTCGCCATGTTGCTCATTCCGGCGCTGGCCAGATGGTTCATGCCAACTCGGCACAACACCGAAACTACCCCGCCCCGCTATCGCATCAAACTCGAGGCTCTCGTGCGGACGTTGCTTCGCCGTCCAGGCTTGACGGTGTTGGCCGCAATAATCCTGGCGACCTTGAGTTCATGGGGTCTGGTTGGTCTCGGTACAGAGCTGCTCCCGTCGGCCGACCCGCGCCAGTTCTCACTCAGAATTATCGGCCACCCAGGACAAAGGGTGGAATCCACCGCGCGGGTTGTCGAAGGCATTGAATCGCTACTCGAACAGGCAAGCGAGGGCAGCCTGCGCGCCGTCCTGTCCGAGGTTGGCCGGTTGCCGGAAGACAGCCGCATGGTTCGCACCGAACTTACCGAAGAACACACCGCACGTATCACCGTGCGGGTGGCTCCATCCGGCCCAACCGGGCGCCAATTTGCCAACCTGTTGGCGCCAATACTCGATGACATGGAATCCATGGAAGTCAACTGGGAAGTTGGATCATCGGCTCTGTCCAGTGCGCTGGGCACCAGCGGCCCGGCGATAGTCGTTGAAGTTTCGGGCCAGTCTTTACTCGACATCAGGCGTGGTGCGGAGCTGATCAAGACGGGCCTTGCGAAAAGAAAAGAGCTGTGGAACGTCCGCACTTCATTCGAGGGGGGTCCACCCGAATTACGCATCGTGTTGAATCGACCCATGGCCGACGGTCTCGGCGTCGATCTCGAAACCCTCTCCCGGGTTCTGGAAGCGAGCCTGGACGGACGCATCGTCACGATGTTGTCCACGGGTGACGAGGACCGCCCCATCACCATCCGGCTGACAACGCCGACCCGGGAGGATCTCAAGAATGTGGTGTTTCTGACTGCCCAGGGTCAAAAAGTGGCGATCGGTGAAGTAGCGTCTTTTGTCGAAGCGGAGGGTGCGCGCGAGATTTTCCGACGTAATCAGCGACGTACTGCAATGGTTACCGCGCATATCGCCGAAGGCGCGGATTATCCAAGTGCAATTGCCGCTGTGGTTGATACGTTGGGTGTGGTGCAGTTGCCCCCAGGATTACAAGCCCAATTTCGAGGCGAAGAAGCCGAGCGCGCGCGAACTTTCGGTGAACTGCAACTGGCGGGTATTTTTGCTCTGGTACTGGTTTTCATGGTGTTGTCAGGGACTTTCGAATCGCTGATACATCCGCTGACGGTGTTGGCTGCAATTCCGCTCGCCCTCATCGGAGTGGCCTTGATGCTGGTCCCGCTGGGACAACCGATTGGGGTCATGGCCATGTTGGGTTTGATCGTATTGGCGGGTATTGCCGTAAACGACGCCGTTTTGCTGTTGTCCACCGCTCGCCAGCTCATCGCCTCGGGGACCGAACGGGTCGATGCACTGGTGTTAGCCGCAGGCATTCGGCTGCGACCAATCCTCATGACGACACTCACCACGGTACTGGTATTGTTACCCCTGGTTTTCGGCAGCGGTGAGGGATCGGAGCTTCGCGTACCCATGGCGATTACGATTATCGGCGGTATCACCATGTCCACCTTAGGATCGCTGGTGGTACTGCCCTGTCTCTATCTCGTTCTCGACAGGTTTCGACCTGGCGGAGGGAATGTTCCAACAGTCCAGGCTGGCAGGGTCGGTGAACAGCCATGAGCGGCTTGATAAACGGCCATGAGCGGCTGGCGATAAAATGAATTTCCTGATGCTTTCCATCCGCCGACCGGTCGCCGTCGGGATGTTTTTTCTAGGCATCGTGTTGATGGGTGGGGTGGCCTGGCAGCGCATGCCCGTCGAACTGTTCCCTGCCCTGTCTGGAGACCGCCTGACCGTCAATTTTAATCGACCCGGCAGCGAACCCGAGGTGATAGAACGCGAGATACTGCTGCCGCTGCAGGCGAAAACCTCCACACTGCCCCATGTCTCTGAAACCTGGGGGGAGATTCGCGGAACCTCCGGGCGTTTTCAGGTGCGTTTCGAATCAGGCGCCGACATCAAAATACGCGAACTCGAACTGCAGCGTTTAGCCTCCGCCCTGCAGCGGGCACAACCACGCGGAACTTCGATCACGGTGACCTCTTCAGACACCTCGGTGATGTCGAGTTTCGTCATGATGATTCAGGTGGTCGGTGGAGACGACGGTGACTTGAACACCCTCCACGATCTCGCGCAGGAGCGGATTGCACCGCGGTTCGCAGCGGTCGCCGGCATCAGCCAGGTACTCGTGAATGGGGGGGCACCGCGTCAGGTTACCGTCACGATCGACCCGGATCGCGCTGCCGCGCTCGGCGTGACTACCGAGGCCGTCAGCCAGGCGGTACAACGTAACGTCGGTCACCTCCGGTTTGTCGGTGCGTTGGAAGACGAAAGCGGGCGCACATCGGTCATCCTCGACGGCAGGCCCGACGGTTTGGCTTCGCTGGGTGAAGCTCGGGTGCAGTTCGGTCAACCGGTGCGGCTGAGACACGTAAGCGAAGTGACTTACGGTAACGCCCGCGAAACCTCACGTTTCCGGGTGAACGGGAAACCTGCCATAGGTCTGGTGCTTTTCCAGCAGCAGGGAGCCAATTTAGTACGACTCGGTTCCGATCTCAGAAACCGACTCGAAGACGTGCGGGAGGAACTCAAGCCACTCGGCCTGGACCTCGTGATCGGTTTCGACGCAGCGAAGATGGTGGAAGACCAGATTTCACGCCTTGCAAAACTCGGAGCCTCCGGATTCGTCATCGCTTTGCTGGTGCTCTTTCTATTCCTGCGCCAATGGCGAGCAGTCGCCGTGGTGGGTATTGCAGTCCCGATAAGTTTGTTGGCGTCTTTGTCATTACTTTTTATGGTGGGTCAATCGTTCAATCTGATCACGCTTTTCGGAATGTTCGTTGCCATCGGACTCGTGGTGGACAATAGCGTTGTCGTCTATGAGGCCGTACAACGTCAGCTCGAGCAGGGTGCTGACATAGAAAAAGCGGTACGCGAGGGCTTGCGTCGAACCGTGCGCGCCATCATCGCGGCGAGTGCCACAACCGCCGTTGTATTCCTGCCGATGACAATGGTCGAGTTCGACAACGAGCAGATAACCGCGCTCGTCAGAGTGGTTACGTTGTCGGTATTGTTACCACTCGGGGCGTCGCTAGTAGTCGCCGTTGGCCTGGTGCCGCTCCTTGCGCACCGTCTCGCCGCACCCGCGGCCCTTCGCAAACTTGCCGAAGTTCGCCAACGCCGCCTGCTACGGGGCGACCTGGTGCCACCCGATCGAGCACGACTTCTTTTCGGTGGCATCGTCGCCAGGGCGCTCAGACATCCACCGGCCTGGATTTCCGGTACGGTTTTCGCCGTGCTGATTACCGCCATGATCGCCTTGCCCTGGGTGATGGTAAATACCTCGTCTCAGGAACCCCCCGACGGCGATATCGTGCAGCTTTCCGTGCGTTTCCCTTCCGGTCAGAGAGGCGTCGACGCCACCAGTACTGCGCTCGGGCGGTTGGAACGAGCGGTACTGGACCTCGAAGGCGTGCGTATGGTTGAAGCACTGGCTCGCGAAGACGGGGGCTCACTCACGGTACATCTCAAAGATGATCGTCCTGCCGGATTTCGATCTCAAGATGTTCGCAACGCCGTGCGACAAGCAGGAAAAGAGGTCGACGGCCTGGAAATCCTGCGCCCGGGTGAAGATGAGATGGATGGTGGAAAAGGCGACAACCGCGGGGGTGGAGGGCCGTTTGAGGCAGGGCCCGCGGAAATTGTTCTCTCCGGACCCGAAAGCGCTCAACTGCAGACGTTGGCCAAGAGCGTAAGAGCCCAGTTGCAGTCGATGCCCGAAGTAGCCAAAGCCTGGATGTCGTCCCGACCCGGGTTGAACGAGATCTGGGTTGAGCCCAACCAACGTGCATTTGAGGCTTTCGGGTTGACCTTCGATCAGGTACTGCCCTTCCTGAGCATCGCCGGGCGCGAAGGTCAACGAATGCAAACCGGATTTGTCTTGCCCAGCGGCCGGGAACTGCCTCTGGTGATCGAGCGACGCGGTGCGCGCGAGGCGCGCAGTGGCAGCCGAGATCTGCGCCGCTTACGGATAAAAACCGACGCAGGCGTTGTGCCGGTATCCGCACTGGTGTCGATGCGTCGAATGCCGGCACCGCCAACGATCGTTCACCACAATGGTCGTCGGGAGAGCAAAGTATTCTATCGATTATCCGACGGTGTACCGAGCACCGGACCCGGTCGTCTCGCGGTCGAGGAACAAATTCTCGGTGCGGTACGATCGGTGCCACGACCCCGGGGTTATACGGTCGAGACCGTCAACGCAGACGAGACCACCAGCCAACTTCAACAGGTTCTGTTGCCGGCCATATTGTTGCTGTTCCTCGTTCTTGCGATGACCTTCGAATCGCTCACACTTCCGGTACTGGTGCTCATCTCACTTCCGCTTACGTTGCTCGGCGCCACCTGGGCACTGGCTTTTGCCGGTATGCCACTGGGTCCGATGGCGATGTTGGGAGCGATGGCCTTGATCGGTTTGACCGTAAACCCAGGAATTTTATTGGTCGATCGAATGCAGCAACTGGTGCTCGGTGCGGGTTGGAGTTCGGGTTCGGCGGCGTTGGCTGCCGTGCGTGAACGAACACGGCCGGTGATGATGACAACGGCTACAACCATTGCGGGTTTATGGCCGCTGGCAATTGTCACCGGTCGCGAGAACGAGATCTGGCCGCCGTTCGCGACGATTGTGATTGGCGGGCTCATCACTTCGAGCCTGCTCACGTTACTCATGATTCCGGTGGGTTTCATCTTGTTGCGGAATCTCGACCGTATTTTCGGCCGCGTGGGACCCTGGTTGGTACTCGTCTGGCTGGGTAGCACGGCTGCCTTGATGACCGCTCTGATTCTCACCGACACGGTTACTTCTACGCTCTGGCAGGTGGCGCTCACCTTTCTGATCGGCGGCGGTCTGCTGAGCGTTGTGGTACTTGTCTTTCGGCCTCGCGACCTTCCCGAGCCCGACTGCAGCCAGGGTCCTCCGAAACTCGAAGTTCGCTATCTGCACAAGATCTACGGGCTGCCGGGACCTATTCGTGCCACCTTGATCGCGCCAAAAGCCTATGCAAAGCGTGTCCTTGCGCGTGGCGGACAGGCTTTTCATACGGGGGATGCGCGTGATCGGCTGGGACCGTTGCTGATCGCGGGTATCGCGATGGGATATCTGGCTTATCAGTTGCAAACGTCTTTCTGGACATTGGTGTTCTGGATGATAGCCGCGGGAATCATCGCTCGACTCGTCATCGAGATTCGCCGCGCTCGCGGGCGTGCGGATGCGACAGGCACGGTGCTCGCCGGTGGCATTGAAAACCGGATCGCTGCCCTCATTCCCTGGATCGCTATCGGTATATTTACCTGGATATCGCTGGGCAGCGGCGGGGGGTATTTCCTGCCGATTGCCAGCGGTGTGATATTGGCGATCGTACAAGGTGCACGTCGAAGTGCCCACCGGCAGGCGGCGGGTTCGCTGGAGCCCCGCGCAAACCGAGGCTCGCTGCGGCCCCTGCGCAGCCTCTGGCGTCGCGCGTGCGCAAGATTTGCCGGGCTCGATCTTCCGACAAATCCGGTCACAGCTCTCGCCGCCGTCAGCTTCACCGTCGAACGCGGGATGGTTGGAATTCTGGGTCCCAATGGTGCCGGTAAAACCACACTGCTCAGACAGCTTGCCGGGGTACTCTCCCCCACTCGCGGCACCATTCATTTAGGTGGCATCCCGTTTCCGAAGATCCAACGTTATCTCGCCCACTGGGTGGGGTACCTGCCCCAGGATGCTGGCCTACCGGCGGGGCTGACACCAAAAGAATATCTGACTTACTGGGCTGCACTGTACGATTTGCCAAAGAAAGTTCGCGGAGAAAGGGTTGCCAGCCTGCTTTCCGAGGTTGGCCTGACATCCAAGGTCGATGAACCGATCAAGACGCTGTCCGGCGGGATGCGTCAACGGGTAGCCGTCGCACGAACGCTGCTGCGTTTACCCCCGCTCATCATCGTCGACGAACCGACCGTTGGACTTGATCCCAGAGAACGCATCCGTTTTCGCAATCTGTTGGGCCGATTAGCCCAGGACCGTATCGTCATGTTCTCCACCCATGTCGTTGAGGATGTGGCGGTCGCGTGTGAACGGGTACTCGTATTGGCGGAGGGGCGTTTGCTGTTCGACGGCGCACCCGACGAACTATCGCGTGTGGCCAAAGGGTGCGTCTGGGAGATGCGTACGTCAGCCGATGCCGAGCTTCATCTGCCACCCGGGGCAATTCATGCAGAGGAGTCGCCGACCGCAGATGGCTCGATCGTGCATCGTATCGTGACGGCCGAAAAGCCTGATGACTCCGCGCGCGAATTGAACGCAACGCTGGAAGACGGGTATATGTGGCTTGTCGCAAGCTCGAGAGCAAAAACCGAGGCCACGCGTGAAACGGTTGTTAACACCTGGCAGGAGGTAACCGTGTGAGTTTCCTCCCCGATCTAACGCTAATGCGTTTGGCGATGTTGACGCTGGCGGGTCGCTTCTTCTGGGTATTGCCTCTGCTACCACTTGTGTGGCTCGTTGTTTTTGGCACCGTGCTCTCACTTGACGGCGAAGTCATCGCACCGGAAGAGGCACAGGGTGTGCTGTTGGCCGTGCCGATGACGGCACTGGCCATTTTCATGGGTATACGGATCATTGGTGGCGAGATAGACGACCGCAGTCTGGAGATCGCCTACACCGTTCCCGGAGGCTGCGAGCGGCTCTGGTACGTCAAACTTTTCGCAGCAGTTTCGGTGTTACTCATCAGCGAAGTACTGCTGGCGGTGAGCGTCTATGTCTTCTTCACTCCGTACCCGCTGGCTGCACTGTACGGCGCGCTGCAAGCGTCCTGTTTCTACCTGATTCTGGCGCTCGCCTTCACCACGTTGTTTCGAAGCGAAGCTGCCGGGGCCATGGCGACGGTGCTGGTGCTGGGGCTGAACGGTCTTATCACCGGCTTTGGTGACAACCAGATCAGGATCTCGCCATTCTGGAACCCTTACGCCCTGACAGATGCCGACCCAACGGAACTCTTCGCCTGGACCCTGCAGAACCACATAGGCATGTTGTTGGCGATGGTCGCCATCTTGAGCCTGGCTTTTATGCGGGCCAATCGGCGCGAACAGATGTTGAGTGGATAGTCGGCAGACAATGGGGGAGCGCGGTCGCGCCCCAGGTTAGAATGAAGAATCTCGGATGTTGTTTACAGCAACGTGACAAGTGGGCGAATATCAACCAACACGGATAGTCAAAAATGGAGAGTTGTGATATGACAAAAAAAATCCTGGTCTCGACGATGGTTCTGTTGAGCATCGCCCTGGTGGCGACGACGGCTGCGCAGGAAGCACCGTCACCCCAGGAGAGCGCCGAGACGGCGACGGTAAATCGACAGGCAGTTTTCAAACTGCTGGGTGTCAACATAGGTGCCATCGTCGGCATGGCAAGAGGTCAGGTCCCATTTGATGCTGCAATCGCCGAGCGAAACGCCAGACGCATCGCGATGCTTGCCCCCATGATTCCCGAGTTGCTTGGCGCTATGGATACGCGGGAATTTGATGTCGAAACCGCAGCACTGCCGCTTATCTGGGACAACCTGGATGAAATTACCGACAAAGCGCAGAACCTGGTAGAAGCCGCCAATACGTTTGCCGATGTGGCCGCCGCTGGGGATCAAATGGCGACACTGGGTGGACTTCGATCCTTAGGTGGCGCGTGCGGTAGTTGCCACGATACCTTCAGAGTCGATGACGACTAGCAGTCTGTCGGACTCAGGATGAATCGGCTGCGAGGGAATCAAGCCAGGACGTGAGCTGACTCGTTTGAATCGGTTAACGCCGTTTAAGAAAGGCAGCGATCGCCTGGCGATCTTCCAACGTGAGCTTACTGGTGTTGTGTTCGATCACTTTTTCCATTTCACCGCCCACAAATTCGCCGTCGGGCTTCACTCCGAGAAACAGGAGATAGCCCAGATCCTCCTCCGTCCACCCGGCAAGTGCCTCCGCATCAATCGCTTCCACTTCGCCATCACCAAGCGGCGCACCGGCAAATTCCCGTCGGAGGTCGGGAACGCCCAATAAACTCCGTGGCGTATGACATTCACCACAATGCCCCAGGGTGCGTACGAGGTAGGCACCGCGAGCGATTTTACTATCAGCTTCTTTCGGCAGCCGGGGCAGTGTAACTGCCGCGAGCTTGTTCCATCCGGCAAGCGTCCACCGACCCAACCACCAAGGAACCCGGTGACTGGAGGGCGTGAATTCCACAGCGGGTAACGACCGTAAATAGGAGGCGATATCCAATGCGTCACGTTGTGTCAGGCCAGCATACGAAAGATACGGAAAGGCCGGATAATAAAATCCACCACCGGGGCTGCGACCGTGCTTGAGTGCCAGCAGAAAATCTCTTCCGTCCCAGCCACCAATCCCCGTCGCAATGTCCGGGGTAATGTTGGAAACGTAAAAAGTCCCGAATTCAGATTCAAGAGCCAGGCCGCCGCTCAGCGAACGAGGATGTTCCGTTCCCTCATGGCAACTGACGCAGCCCCCCGCAACAACCAGGTAACGACCTCTTTCTATTGATTCAGCCGTGGTGGGTATCACCACCTCTGCAACGCGAGGTGTCGCGAAAAGCCAGTACACCAGCCCGATAACTGCAATCGACAGAGAAGTGGCTATGACTGCTCGTTTACTCACCGCTGGTTAGTCTGATCCGGAAGGGGACGACGCCCGTTCCAGGTTTCACAGGTGACCAACCCCGGCAGCACTCCGTGCAGGCGCCCGGGATGAATGAAGCCGCCGAAGCCCGTTCCCTGACAACCACCACCGGTTGAGGTGACGCGTTCCCTGAGCAACGGAATCTCGTCGGTTTCCGCGCTTGCCATATAGATACCGCTGCCGTTTCTCCTGACAAATCGGGCCACCGCCATGCTGTCGTTGTTTACTTCCCGGTATTCTAAGTCCATATACCTCACCCCCCGGCGCATCGCTTTTTCTTTGAGATCCCCAAGAAACCGATCGCCGCCGAGCAGGTCGTAAACCCACCGAATCGATCATGATTCTTAAGAATCGTTTTTCTCACCCTCTCTGCGAAAAGCCTCGAAAGACTCTCTACCTTCTTCCTGCCAGAATTTCCTGAACGTTTCATCGTCGGTGAACTCCGAAACATCTTCCACATCCACTTCTTGAACATCAGCCTTTTTCTTTCGTTTCCTGCCTGAATTGTTACCACCGGTGCCAAATCCAAAAAAAAGTTTCGCCAGGATAAACAACCCGATAGCCTGCCAGAATGAGAGCGTGGGGAAATCAAACATCGCCGCGAGCGTCGCATTCCACAAAAATTGAATCAAAAATCCAAAAATCAGCCCAAATACGATCGCTCCAGCCAACCCAGCAACGGTCCAAAAAACAAACTTCTGGGCTGTGCGAATTTTCGAGTCTTGGGAATATTGAATTGAAATCATAGTTTATCTCCTTGCGATTTAAGAAAATGTTTCTTGAGCTTTTTCATCGCACGCGATTTGTGGGAGAGCAGGGTATTGAGCGGAACGTTCCATATCCGTGATAGTTCCTGGAACGGAACCCCCTCGAGTTCATGGGCGATGATGACCCCTCTTTCCATGTCGCTTAATTCCTCCAACGCCCTGAATAGTTCCTCTTTCCCTTCCCTGGTCTGCAAAACTTCCAACGCATCTGGTTGGAGACCTTGAAGAAGATCAATAAGTTTTCCGCGACTCTCATCTGACTCCGCTTCGAGCGACACGGTTGATTTTCTGGTTCTGACACG
>Ga0114950_10003440_pt1 | contig 12190 bp, 8 predicted proteins | sample N075metaG_FD_83503 | JGI IMG/M metagenome (GOLD analysis project Ga0114950, IMG submission 83503) | Deep subsurface microbial communities from Kermadec Trench to uncover new lineages of life (NeLLi) - N075 metaG | ecosystem: Environmental > Aquatic > Marine > Ocean trench > Sediment | place...
CTCCGGGCTTGATGACACGATGCGTCTTGCCTATCAGCAGATCAGCGAAGAACGCCATCGTAACGACCAAATTTCGGACTTTCGCACCGCCGCGTACGCCGCTGCTATCAGAAAAATTTCCCGCTCCTACCTCGACATCGGCGTGTATTGACGCACTCCAAGGGGCGCTTGATTCGCAACCTCCGCACCCCCATCTAGTGATCTAACGACGTAATATTTATTGGGTGCAGCGTTCCCGTGGTGGTTCGTAAGCCCGGCGCAGTGCGAAAGGAATGGCTGAGCACGAACGCTGACCAGACAACTCAGTCGATTAATACGCAGTCGTTTAGACCACTAGTCGCATTGAGACAGCAATTTGCGAGAAGGATCCAAAAATGCGTACGGACAAAATGACGAACAAGTTTCAACTTGCACTCGCTGACGCACAGAGCAAAGCGCTCGGGATGGACCATCAATTTATCGAGCCGCTGCATTTGATGACGGCAATGCTGGACCTCGAAGGCAGTACTGTGCGACATCTGCTGGCCAACGCCGGCGTCGACGTCAACCGTCTACGCTCGCGGCTCGGCCAGAGCTTAGACCGTCTGGCTAAAATCGAAGGCACCGGCGGCGATGTGCATCCGTCAAACGACCTGGCGCGCGTACTCAATCTTACCGACAAGCTAGCCCAGCAGCGTGGCGACGTCTACATATCGAGCGAACTGTTCGTGATCGCAGCACTCGCCAACGGTGGCGAAATGAGTCGCCTCCTACGCGGCGCTGGTGCCACCGAGGAAAAAGTATCCGCCGCGATCGACGCCGTCCGCGGCGGCGAAAAGATCGATGACCCGAATGCTGAAGAGAACCGCCAAGCGTTAGAAAAATTCACCATCGACCTCACCGCAAGGGCCGAACAGGGAAAGCTAGATCCCGTCATCGGGAGGGATGAGGAAATCCGCCGGACCATCCAGGTATTGCAGCGCCGAACCAAGAATAACCCGGTCCTGATCGGCGAACCAGGCGTCGGTAAGACTGCCATCGTGGAAGGACTCGCGCAACGCATTGTCAATAGCGAAGTACCGGACGGGTTAAAAAACAAACGCGTCTTGTCACTCGACCTTGGCGCGCTGATTGCGGGGGCGAAATATCGCGGCGAGTTCGAAGAGCGGTTGAAGGCAGTGCTCAACGATTTGGCCAAACACGAAGGCCAGATCATCTTGTTCATCGACGAAATGCATACCATGGTTGGGGCGGGTAAGGCCGAAGGCGCTATGGACGCAGGCAATATGTTAAAGCCGGCCCTGGCACGTGGGGAATTACACTGCGTCGGCGCAACGACACTGGATGAATATCGACAGAACGTCGAAAAGGATGCCGCGCTCGAGCGCCGCTTCCAGAAGATATTGGTCGAAGAACCGTCGATTGAAGACACCATTGCGATTCTACGCGGTCTGAAGGAACGCTACGCGGTACATCACGGCGTTGAAATCACCGACCCCGCGATTGTTGCTGCCGCCAATCTGTCCCATCGCTATATCACCGATCGGCGGCTACCGGATAAAGCAATTGACTTGATCGATGAGGCAGCGGCCCGTATCAGCATTGAAATCGATTCCAAACCGGAGGTGATGGACCGTCTCGGACGGCGCATGATCCAGCTCAAGATTGAACGTGAAGCGCTGCGCAAGGAATCGGACGAGGCATCGAAAAAACGTCTTGCCGACCTCGATGCTCAGCTCAAGACCGTTGAACGCGAGTATTCGGATCTGGAAGAAGTATGGACGGCCGAAAAAGCCGCACTGCAGGGTACGCACCACCTCCAGTCCGAACTAGAACGAGCGCGCCTTGATTTCAACAATGCGAAGCGCGCAAGTGACCTCGCCCGAATGTCGGAGTTGCAGTACGGCGTGATACCGGATCTGGAGAAGCGGCTCAAGGCGGCCAGCGTGGCCGAGACCCGGGAAATGAAACTACTGCGCACCCGCGTTACCGAAGAAGAAATCGCCGAGGTCGTGTCGAAATGGACCGGCATTCCGATCGCCAGAATGCTCGAGGGTGAGCGCGAAAAGATCTTACGCATGGAAGATGCGCTGCATGCGCGGGTCATCGGTCAGGAGGAGGCCGTCACGGCCGTTGCCAATGCCATCCGACGTTCGCGCGCCGGTCTCGCCGATCCGCAGCGGCCCAATGGATCGTTTCTGTTCCTCGGCCCAACCGGGGTCGGGAAAACCGAGTTATGCAAGGCTTTGGCGGAATTTCTGTTTGACACCGAAGACGCACTGGTACGGATCGACATGTCTGAGTATATGGAAAAACATTCGGTCGCGCGACTGATCGGCGCTCCGCCGGGCTATGTGGGCTACGAAGAAGGGGGTTACTTAACCGAAACCGTGCGACGCAAACCCTACTCCGTATTGCTTCTCGATGAAATCGAAAAGGCCCATCCGGACGTGTTTAATGTTTTACTGCAGGTGCTCGACGACGGGCGGCTCACCGACGGCCACGGACGCACGGTCGATTTTCGCAATACCGTCATCGTGATGACGTCTAACCTTGGCTCCGACTCGATTCAGGAGATGGCCGATGACACCGAATATGAACGCATGCGCACGGCGGTGATGGAAATCGTACGTCAGCACTTCCGACCCGAATTCGTCAATCGAATTGACGAAGTGGTCGTGTTTCATTCGCTCAGAAAGGCACAGATCCGGGCGATTGCCGAGCTGCAAATCGAATTTCTACGGCAGCGCCTTGCCGAACAGGACCTCGTTCTGCTCATGTCCACCAGCGCGCTCGATCAGCTTGGGGAAACCGGATTTGACCCGGTCTACGGCGCCCGACCGCTCAAACGCGCCATTCAGTTACTCCTCGAGACACCACTGGCCCAAGCCCTGTTGGAAGGCAAATTCCCTCCCGGCACCACCATTCATGTCGATATAAACAGCGACGGTGAATACACCTTTACGAACCGATCTGCACACGCAGCGTAAAATCGGCATGGCGTGCGGGGGCCGGGTTAGTTCGCGTCGTCCGAGCAACGAACAGCGACGTCTTCCGAAGATCCACCGCATTGTCCATTGCCCACGAAACGCATGCATGTGGCCGCATTGGTGATGCGCCATCTTGAGACAGTTTGTCGGGGATATGGACCGGGCCCGCTAGCCGCTATCCATCGCGGCTTAAGAAGTGTCGGAATATCCCGCCACGGTAGCTATTTACCGGCTTTTCATCTACCATTTTAGTTGAAGTAATTCGTCAATATAAAGGCACCTAGACAATGGCGGTATCAGCCAATCGGATACCATTAAGCGGGCTAGCTCGAAAATTAGTGGCGGACGGTATGCTTGATGAAGCCACTGCACAAAATGGATATCAAGAGGCGCTCAGCAGCAAAGTTCCTTTCGTCAAGTATCTGGTCGACAACGACATCGCGACGGCCAAGGTCATTGCCCACGCCGCGTCACATGAATTTGGTGTTCCGCTGCTCGACATCGAAGCGATGGAGATCGACCCCGATGTACTTAAACTCGTCAGCGAGAGGCTGATCCAGAAGCACCATGCTTTGCCCCTGTTCAAACGCGGCAATCGCGTCTACATCGGCGTTTCCGACCCTACCAACCTGCAGGCGCTTGATGAAATCAAGTTTCACATCGGGGCCAACACCGAAGCGGTGGTTATTGAGGAAGACAAACTTGCCAAGGCCATTGATAAAGTGCTTGAGGCCGCCGATGGTGGTTTGGGTGACATCGAAGATTCCGACTTCGAAAATCTCGATGACTTGGAGGTCGGCGGGGACGAACACGAGCAGCAAGACGATTCCGAAATAGACGAAAAGCCGGTTGTGCGTTTCGTTAATAAGGTACTCCTCGACGCAATTAAGAAAGGCGCATCCGATCTGCATTTCGAACCGTATGAGAAATTCTTTCGCGTGCGATTTCGCATCGATGGGGTACTCGAAGAAATTGCCAAGCCGCCATTGGCGCTGGCGCAAAGGCTTACCGCCAGAATTAAGGTCATGTCGCGCTTGGATGTGTCCGAGCGTAGGGTGCCACAGGACGGCCGGATCAAACTTAAACTGTCGAAAACCAAATCGATCGATTTCCGCGTCAGCACCTGCCCGACCCTCTACGGCGAAAAAACGGTAATGCGTATTCTCGACTCGGATGTGGCAAAGCTGCAAATTGATCAGCTCGGTTACGAAGACTTCCAAAAAGAATTATTTTTAAAGAATCTGCACAAACCCTACGGCATGTTTCTTGTTACCGGCCCCACCGGAAGCGGCAAGACTGTGTCGCTTTACACCGGGATTAACATTCTCAACCGCGACGAGATCAATATTTCGACGGCCGAAGATCCGGTCGAAATCAATCTTGCCGGCGTTAATCAAGTGCAGGTCGATGAGCGTACCGGGATGACATTTGCGAAGGCTCTGCGGGCGTTTCTGCGGCAGGATCCCGATATCATCCTGGTTGGCGAAATCCGCGATATTGAAACCGCGGCGATCGGGGTCAAGGCTGCTCAGACCGGACACATGGTGATGTCCACCTTACACACCAATGACGCCCCGCAGACATTGACCCGTTTGCAAGACATGGGTATCCAACCATTCGCCGTGGCCACGACCATCAACCTGATAACGGCGCAGCGCCTCGCGCGGCGCCTGCACCCGGATTACAAAATACCCTATGACATTCCGCCGGAATCGCTCCTCGATGAAGGCTATAGCCAGGAGGAAATTGACGCCGGGCTGAATCTGTTCGAACCTGGCGATGGCGGCAACGACTGTCCCAGTGGATACAAGGGACGCTGTGGCATCTATCAAGTGATGCCGATTTCCGATGCCATGAAACGAATGATCATAGAAGGATCCAATTCCGTTCAGTTGGCCGATCAGGCGAAAGTCGAAGGGATTTGGGATGTCCGTAAGTCGGGGCTGGCGAAGGTGAAAGCCGCCATCACCAGCCTCACGGAAATCAATCGCATAACACTGGAGTAAAACATGGCCGCAGTAGTAGCAAAATCGGACATGTTCGTCTGGGAAGGCGTCGACCGCCATGGCAAACGAGTCAAGGGCGAAATGTCGGGGAAGAGCGACGCGCTAATTAGGGCAACATTGCGCCGCCAGGGAGTCAATCCCCTGAAAGTCAAGAAAAAACCCAAATCATTGTTTTCTTCCGCGGGCAAGATTACCACCAAGGACATCACGGTATTCTCGCGCCAACTCGCCACCATGATGTCCGCCGGCGTACCGCTGGTTCAATCGTTCGAAATCGTCGGCCGCGGCCACGAAAATAAGGCCATGCAAGACCTCATCCTTGCGATCAAAGCCGATGTCGAATCTGGCACCGCGCTGAATGAAGCCCTCGCCAAGCACCCCCGCCAATTCGACGAACTTTACGTAAATCTCGTGTCCGCGGGTGAACAGGCGGGCATTCTCGAAGCGATCCTGCACAAACTTGCAACCTATATGGAAAAAACAGAGGCGCTCAAAAATAAGATAAAAGGTGCGTTGTTCTACCCGATCGCCGTCGTTGTCATTGCGTTTGGGATCACCTGCATTTTGATGATTTTTGTTATCCCCCAATTCCAAGAGTTGTTCTCCGGCTTCGGCGCAGATCTCCCCGCACTGACGATGATGGTGATCAACATGTCGGAGTGGTTTCAAGAATTCTGGTGGTTGTTGATCGGTGGGATCATTGGAACCGTCATTGGCTTAATCCAATTAAAACAGAGATCGAAGAAATTCGCGCATTTTCTTGATCGCGTGTCGTTAAAGCTTCCCGTCATTGGTGAAATCTTAGAGAAAGCTGCTATCGCGCGCTTTGCCAGAACGTTGGAAACGATGTTCGCAGCCGGGACACCGCTGGTCGAAGCGATGACCTCGGTTGCCGGCGCGTGCGGAAATATTGTGTTCTACGATGCGACAATGAAAATGCGCGACGAAATCTCGACCGGGACGCAGCTCCAAGTAAGTATGCGCGACGCAAACCTCTTTCCAAACATGGTCGTCCAGATGGTCGCCATCGGCGAAGAATCGGGCGCACTCGATGCCATGCTCGGCAAAGTCGCGGACTGGTATGAGCAGGAAGTGGATGACGCCGTAGATGCGTTGACGAGCTTGCTCGAACCGCTAATCATGTCGGTGTTGGGCGTGATCATCGGGGGTCTCGTAATCGCAATGTATCTGCCAATTTTCAAGATGGGACAGGTCGTCTGATCAAAGCCGTCAACGGCGACTACCGGAACGGCCGCCAAAGTCCCGCAGGACCTTCGTCCTGACTGGTGCGGGATCACCGCGTGGAATCAACCGCAGCGCCCCATAAACAACGACTTCCTACACACATTCAACGGGTTAGGTAATTGATCGAGCTCTTAGAGACGTCCCCGGCGATATTTACGACCGTCACGGTCGCGCTCGGACTCATGGTAGGAAGCTTTCTGAACGTCGTCATATACCGTCTTCCCTTAATGCTGGAGCGTGAATGGAAGAGCGAATGCGCATTGCTGCTGGGTACAGAAACCGACGACGCGTCGCGCAAAACATTCAATCTTATGACACCGCGTTCGCGCTGCCCGCATTGTGACCACGCGATTAGCGCGTTAGAAAATATTCCGATCCTCAGTTATCTTTTCCTTAGAGGCAGATGCAGGCATTGCAATGCGTCGATATCCATTCGCTACCCACTGATCGAGCTCTTAAGCGGAACCGCAGCGCTCATCATCGCTGTTCGATTCGGATTCGGCACGGCTGCAGCATGCGGATTAGCCCTTTCATGGTGTCTGATATCCCTTGCGGCTATCGACATCGATACACAGCTGCTACCTGATGCAATCACGCTACCATTATTATGGTTGGGAATTTTTGCGAATTATTTCAACGTCTTTGTTAGCCTCGAAGATGCCGTTCTTGGCGCGATATTCGGATATCTCACGCTGTGGGCAGTATTTTGGATTTTCAAAATTGCCACCGGTAAAGACGGCATGGGCTATGGTGACTTTAAATTACTCGCGCTGCTTGGTGCCTGGCTCGGCTGGCAGGTTTTACCCATCATCATTGTTTTGTCGTCAGTCGCCGGCGCGTGTTTCGGGATCGGCTTGATCGTATTTTCGTCCCACGATAAATCAAAACCGATCCCTTTTGGTCCCTATTTAGCCGTCGCCGGCTGGATCGCGCTGTTATGGGGCGACGAGCTTACACGGCAATATCTCTATAGCTCCAGCCCCCTGTGAGCAGTGAACTAAGTCCGGACCTCTTAGTTGAGCTCGAAGCACGGGAGCGGCAATACTCGTCGCTACACAGCGGCAAAACACGATGACACGTGAGCATAGCTGATGCTACGTCGGTCACCTTTGGCGCAAGTAACGCACTGAAATGCACGCAGATCCGCAACCCCAGCCTGGCGTCAGTGAAAACCCCCGACTGGTTGTCGGTTTAACCGGCGGGATTGGATCTGGAAAATCGGCGGTGTGCCGTGAATTCGAGCGACTAGGGGTACCGATTGTCGACGCTGACGTTGTCTCTAGGGAGGTTGTGGCACTGGGGTCGATTGGGCTAAAGGAGGTCGTCTCAACGTTTGGAAACGGCATCGTGAACACGGATGGATCTATCGACCGCGACAAACTACGCAGTTTGGTCTTCCAAGATGACGCTAAGCGGACTGCGCTCGAAGCGATACTCCATCCCAAGATTCGGGAGAGAATTCACGTCCAGCTGGCGGCGATAACCTCTTCCTACTGCATTATTTGCGTCCCGCTACTGGTCGAGAAGGACGGCTATCAGGATCTGGATCGGATCCTGGTGGTCGACTGCCCGCGGGAATTGCAGATAGCACGAGTAATGGAGCGCGATAATTTGACACGGAACGACGTCGAGGCAATTATGCGCAGTCAAGCGACACGGCAAGAACGTTTACGCTTGGCCAATGATATTATCGACAATGCCGATCGGATGGAGGATTTGAAGATCTCCGTTGAGGCCCATCACAAGCAATATATGGCAATCGCGGAGCAACTAAGGCAAGAGCAGCAATCTAATGCAGAGCAGCGAGAGCAGCGCGCAAAGTAACCTGTTTCCAACCGTTGATTCGATTACGGTCTATGAGCAGCCGCTAAATGAGCGGATCCGGAACTGCCTACGCCTCGAACATCTGTTTGCGACAGCCCACGGGGGGCATGATGGCGACACCGAATGGCATACGCGAGCAGCTATCATCGGACTACTCGAGATCAGTGATTTGCTCGCGCGCATGGACATTAAGGGCGAGCTGATCAAGGAGCTCGAACGGCATGTGTCCAAAATCTCCGGATTAAGGAACAACCCGAGCGTCGATCCGACGGCGCTGGAAGATATTCTAGCGGACGTAGGGCCACTCATCGTGCAATTAAAGTCCGGTGATTGTCATCCCGGAGCCGTGATCCGCAATGATGAACTGATCACGCAGGTGAGGCAGCGAATCGCGATCCCCGGAGGGACGTGTAGTTTTGATTTACCCGCCTATCATTACTGGCTGTCTACGCCCTCGAGGGAACGTTCCTTGAAAATCGAGGAGTGGATATCGGACCTTCTCATCGTCGATAAAGCGATTGCGCAGATTCTGAAAATGCTACGGGAGAGTACCGCCCAGCAACAAGTATCAGTTGAGGACGGTCTTTTCCAACGCCAGATCGATCCGGCGCTGCCGTGTCAACTGATTCGACTACACGTGGCCGACAAGCTAGCGGTATTCCCCGAAATAAGTGGCGGGAAACATCGCTTCGTCATCCGTTTTTCCCGCCAGCCTAACACGACCAACCGACCTACTCTGACACGCGAATCGATATCGTTTGGACTCCAATGCTGCGGTATATAAACGGCTGGCGGTAAAAATTTTTCAGCTTATGTTTGTGCGCCGCAGCAGTTTTGGTCGTGCACTCGATGCACGGACGGAGTCTCAGCCGGGCTGGTACTCCTCTTGTCGACTAGGAGAACCGCGGGTCAAGAGGTCGATGACGGGTTCGTTAGCAGCCGGGAATTTGTAGCGATCAAGGTCCCGTCGCGGAACCCACCGGATAAGCTGGCCCTCTCGACCATTTTCGTGACCGTCCCACACGGAGATCTCCCAAACGTCCAGATCGACCGTCTTATTGGGATAACAATGCCGCAGTCGCACCAGCGGGGTGCCGCGTTTAATTTCGATGCCCAACTCTTCTCTCAGTTCGCGCGTGAGCGCGTCGAACCGACTTTCGCCGTCCTCGCGTTTCCCTCCAGGAAACTCCCAAAGCCCACCTTGGTCGAGATGCTTTGGACGCAAACAGATCAAGATCCGACCGTCGTGTCGATAAATCACACCGGCGACGACTTCGACGACGCTATTCGATATTTGGTTCATAGAACTCGGTACCCCGGTACTCGGTCTTTGATCCCGTGCGTCAAAAAAGGCAGGTTATGGATAAATCGCCCTCGCCGAAAAATGAACAACACCGGTTCCGATACTTAAGCCCGATACTCGGCGTTTATCCGCACGTATTCATAGGACAGATCACAAGTCCAGATGCGTGCAACAGCGCCACCTTCGCCGAGTAATACGCGCACAACAATGTCTGTCTGTGCCATAACGGCCGCCGCGATTGGCTCCTTGTAATCATCGACGGGTTCCCCTTTAACGATGATTTGATAATCATTCAACCAAATCGAAACATCGGTGATTTCCATCCCCGCAACCGGGGCGCGACCAATCGCCGCGAGGATCCGGCCCCAATTGGGATCGCTGGCGAATAACGCTGTCTTCACCAGTGGCGATTGCGCAATGGCTGTCGCTATAGCGAGGCTGTCAGATTCCGACCCGCTATCGACAACGACTTCAACGAATTTAGTCGCACCCTCGCCGTCGCGTACGATTGATTTGGCGAGTGTCTCGAAGATCGTACCAATGGCCTCGACAACGGCCGGCCAATGGGAATGATGGGGTGTCAGTGGCGTCCCGTTCGAGGTGGCTTTCGTTGCACTAAGGACACAGGCGTCGTTGGTCGAAGTGTCCCCGTCTACAGTAATTCGATTGAATGACCGAGCGACGCACTCGACTAGAATTTGCTGAAGATGCGTTCGAGAGATGTCCGCGTTACACGCAATAAATGCCAGCATCGTCGCCATATTGGGATGGATCATGCCGGAACCTTTGACCATCCCGGTTACCCGATAAGTTAGATCCTCAATTTTTACCTCAATCGAACAATATTTGGGTACTGTGTCGGTGGTCATAATTGCCATCGCCGCGGCCTGCCATCCGTCGCACGATAACCCTGCAACCAACTCCGGTAGTACGGGGATTATCTCGGAGCATTCGAGCCGCTGTCCGATAACGCCGGTTGAAAACGGCAAGACTTCTGATTGCGTACAATGAGTTAGTCGCGCGATCTCGGCGGTTATGGTGCGGGCATCGACGACGCCCTTTGCACCGGTACCGGCATTCGCGTTCCCGGCATTGAAAATCAACAATCGCGGCTGAGCGTTGGCGACATTTTCGCGGGCTACAATGACAGGGGCCGCGCAGAACCTGTTCTGGGTGAACACGGCCGCCGACTCGGTGGTGCGTGAAAGCTCAACTAGCGCAAGATCATCGCGCCCGGGGTGTCGGATCCCGGCGGCGGCAGATGCAAGGCGTACCCCTTGAATAGGCAGCGGTAATTCAGATCCCACAAACTTAAGCGTCAACCGAGTGTCCTTTTTTCTGTCAAACTAACTTGCCGTGGCATTGTTTGTATTTCTTACCTGAGCCACACGGGCATGGTTCGTTGCGCCCCACTTTCTTACCCTTTCTCACAAAAGGAATATTTTGTACGGCCTTATCGGACCCTTCGTCGGCGAGCGCATTTTGCGGCGATTGGTGTTGATACTTAATCTCGGCAGCATCGTGACGCCGTTGCTCCTCAACCGCCACAACATCGTCGCGCGCCTTAACTTCGACTTTCGACAAAATCCCCACGACGTCTCGCATGATCTCCTGGAGCATCCGCACAAACATTTCAAATGCCTCGCGTTTGTATTCCTGCTTTGGATTTTTTTGCGCAAATCCTCTTAGATGAATGCCCTGGCGCAGATAGTCCATAGCCGCAAGATGCTCTTTCCAGTGAGTATCAAGCACCTGCAACATGATCGCCTTCTCAAATTGTCGCAGCACTTCGGCGCCAGCCAGTTCTTCTTTCTCAATGTACGCATTTTCGATCCCGTTCAACACGCGCTCGCGTATGCCTTCCTCATCCAGATTCTGTTCGTTTTCCAGCCATTCGGCGATTTCGAATTTTCGACCGAAATCCTGCTGCAGTACCAAAGTGAGTCCGTCGATATTCCAGGTTTCGTCGATACTTTGCGGAGGTATATACAAATCAATTAATTCATTGACTACGTCATGACGAATGCCCTTGATGTTTTCCGAAACATCCTTGGCCTCCATGAGTTCACGACGCTGCTCGTAGACGTGCTTACGCTGATCATTGGCGACATCATCAAATTCTAGTAGTTGCTTGCGAATATCGAAATTACGGCCCTCAACCTTTCTTTGCGCATTTTCGATTGCCTTGGTTACCCACGGATGTTCAATCGCCTCACCTTCTTCCATACCTAATTTTTGCATTAACGAAGCGACACGCTCGGAGGCGAAAATTCGCATTAGGTTGTCTTCGAGGGATAGGTAGAACCGGCTCGATCCGGGATCGCCCTGGCGGCCAGAACGGCCGCGGAGCTGGTTGTCGATGCGCCTCGATTCATTCCGTTCGGTACCGATAATATGTAGCCCACCCGCCGCGACGACTGAATTGTGGCGTTCCTGCCAATCGGCTTTGACTGCAGCGATGGTATCTTTGCTCGGATCGTCTAACTCCAGTAATTCCGCCTCCAATCCACCCCCGAGTACGATATCGGTACCGCGACCGGCCATATTCGTCGCCACGGTAACCGTCGCCGGGCGGCCGGCGTGGGCAATGATCTGTGCTTCGCGTTCGTGATATTTCGCATTCAATACCTGGTGTTTTATTTTCTCTTTTTTGAGCAATTCCGATAAATGCTCTGAACTCTCAATCGAAGCGGTACCTACTAGCATTGGCTGGCCGGAATTGACGCATTCTTTAATGTCTTCGATGATCGCCGCAAATTTTTCCTTTGCGGTAAGAAAGATAACGTCCCCGAAGTCTTCGCGAATCATCTCCATATGCGTCGGCACGACAACCACTTCAAGGC
>Ga0114950_10003442_pt1 | contig 12189 bp, 14 predicted proteins | sample N075metaG_FD_83503 | JGI IMG/M metagenome (GOLD analysis project Ga0114950, IMG submission 83503) | Deep subsurface microbial communities from Kermadec Trench to uncover new lineages of life (NeLLi) - N075 metaG | ecosystem: Environmental > Aquatic > Marine > Ocean trench > Sediment | place...
AGCACCTGGATCGCCCAGGTACGTCTGCAATGGGCGCTGTAAACCAACGCGGGACAACGTCACGTACCAAACCGTCAGCGACGGCCATGGAGGTCGTGGTCGAGATCCTCGAAGGGTTCCCGCCGACTTCGTCCTGACACTCCGGACCGGGCCGCCGTTTGAACCTCAACGGGGGCCTTCGTATGATCACGGGCAAGCCAAACGGGCGCTGACTTCAGAGACGAGAGAGCGAGATTGGAAGTAACGTTTCCAACCCTGATGACGCTGTACATCATCATGCCGTTGATGCTGAAGTTCACTGGCCTTGTTTTCTGGCTGTTGCTGGGGCGCTTTCTGGGGGTTGTTTACGTGGCCTTGGCGGTGCACATCTTCGTCACCGGAATCGGTCAGCTCGGTCTGCTCACCTAGCGTGACCCGTTGAGATATCCGGGCTAGAAAAACAGACCATCGCGCCGCCGGGCTACAGCGTGTGGGCGGTGTCCGTTGCCAGCGAGTCGTTGAGCCGGCGGTCGCCCGAGAGCGCCGCGGCGACCTCGAGGCTGTAGAGCAGCACGGTGGCGGCGTAGTAGACCCAGAGCATGAAGATCACCACGGCGCCGGCCGAGCCGGTGAAGCTGCGGACGCTTGCGGCGTACACGAGGTAGGACGAAAAGAGTTGCGACGAGAGCTCCCAGAGCAGCGAGCCGACGATCGCCGAGGGCAGCAACACGCGCAGCGACAGGAGCTGGGGGGTCAGCGCCTGGAGGATGAGGCCGAAGACGATCGTTCCGGTGATCAACGAGGTAGCGAGGGCGAGCACAGTGCTGCTGTCGGTGAACTCGGTGATCTGCAGCGTCCACGGGGTCTCGAAGCTACGCACCACCGACATGACGCCCTCGAAGACGAACGACAGCACCAGCAGCGACGCGGCGGCAAAGAACAGCAGAAACGGCTTGGCCCAGTCCCAGGCCGCTTGCAGCGCGAAGTGGCGCCAGTCCATCGCCATCCCCGGGCGCCGGAAGATCTGCGCCACGGCGGTCTGGATCGCCGCGAACACCAGATGCGCGATCCACAAGCTCACCAGCAGCGCGGCGGCGCCGATCGTGCCGCGGAACTGGAAGAAGTTGGCCGCCACTTCGACGATCTCCGTCGGCACATCGGGAATGAGCTGGCCGATGCGGTCGACGGCGGCGTCCATGCCCTCCTCGGGGTTGCCGAGGACGTAGCCCAGAATCGACGCCAGCAAGCTGACGAACGCCGGTACCGAGAGCAGGGCGTAGTACGAGATCGCGGCGCACTGGTTGAATAAGCCGTCGGCGAAGAAGTTGCTAGCCCCGACAACGAGGGCGCGGGGAAGCTGCCGGAACGCCGTGCCGTAGGATTCCAGCTTGTGGAACGTCTCGGTGACGGGATTCGGCCTGGCGCTGCTCATGTCACCGCAATCTCGGCCTGGCGCATGCCTTCCTGCTCATCGACGGTCATCAAGATGAGCAGACCGACGACAAAGAACACCGCCAGAAAGAGAATCGCCGGCCGCGGGCCGGCCAGCGCATAGACGCTGCCGTACACGATCGGCCCCATCACGGAGGAGAAGCGCCCCGCGATCCCGTAGAAGGCGAAAAACTCGGCGCTATTGGCCTCCGGCGTGAACGTTCCCTGCATCGCGCGGCTCGCCGACTGGCTGCCACCGAGCACCAACCCGACGACGACGCCCATCACCCAGACCTCCGCTTCCGGGTTGCCGGTGGCGCCGAGGAAGTATCCCCACACCGCAACCCCGGTCCAGACGACGAGCGTCCCCGCGACCACTCGCTTATTGCCGAACCGGTCGCTCGCCGCGCCCAGCGCCAGTGCGCCGACGAACGCTGTCGCCTGGATGACGAGAAAGAGGCCGATGATCCTGCCGTCCGACATGCCGAGGACCTCGTCGATGAAGATCGCCGAGATTACCACCGTCGTCTGGATGCCATCGTTGTAGATCAGGAATGCGACGAGGAACTTGGTGAGCTCCCGGTAGTGGCGGATGTTGGAAAATGTCTTGGCGACCCGCTCGATGCCGACCGCCAGGTGAGACTTTCCGGGTGCCAACGGGAGCGCCGGCCGGCGCTCCCGCAGCCACAGGAAGGTCGGCACGGCGAACACCGCCCACCATATGGCCACCATCAGAAAGGTGTCTTGGGGGCTAAACGGCTCGGCGAATCCGAGCCACTGCGGGTAGCTCAGCATCGCCAGGTTCAGTGCCAACACGATGGCGCCGCTCAGATAGCCGAGGGTGAAACCGAAACCGGAGATCCAGCCGATGTTTTTCGGCGTCGAGATCTCCGGCAGAAACGCGTTGTAGAAGATGTTGCCGGCCGCGAAGCCGACCTGGGCGATGAGAAAGAAGATCGCCCCGCGCCAGTACTGTCCCTCATGGGCGAAGTACAACATGGCGGTGGCGCCGGCCCCCATGTAGCAGAAGAACGCGAGAAACTTCTTCTTCGAGCCCGACGAGTCGGCGATGGCGCCCAGAAACGGCGCCAGAACCGCAACGATGAGCATGCCCGTCGCCAACGTATAGGTGAAAAACGTGACGCCGGGAACTCTCACCGTGGCGCCGAAGACGTCGAGCACCACGCCTTCTTCGCCGCCCGCCAGTTGTTCGACGAAGTAGCGGTTGAAGATCACCGCCAGGATGCTGGTGGCGAACGGCGAGTTGGCGAAGTCGTAGAGCCCCCAACCCCAGATTTCGCGCTGGGTTGTCGGAGCAACCTCGCTCATCGGTGTGGGACTGAGACGTCAGCCGCGATCGCGGAGACCAGGATGTCAGTCTCCCTGGGTGGCGGCGATGCGACCTTGCTCGAGCTGCAACAGCCAGTCGAGGTGGGGAAGGTTCAGCGGTTTGGTGAACACCTCTGTGGCGCCGAGCTCGAGGCTCTTCTTGACCGAGTGGTCATCCGCCTTTCCGGTGATCGTCCAGATTGTGCCGATCTCGATGTCCTCGTCGCGGATGCTCTCGAGGACGCTGAGGCCATCGATCTTCGGCAAACAGATATCGAGCAGGAGCAGATCGGGGCGGTTGCTGCGCAGGTCCTCGAGCGCTTCCTTCCCGTTGCCGACGGTAACGACCGCGTAGCCGCGACGCGACAGAAAACCCGACAGCACGTCACAGATGAGAGGCTCGTCGTCCACCACTAGTGCTCGCATACCTCATCCTTCTTGGAGAGCGCCCACCTTTTCCTGCAGCTCGCCGTTGCGCAACATCTCGAGGACGATGTCGCAGCCGCCGATGAACTCGCCGCCGATAAACACCTGCGGGATCGTCGGCCACGCCGACACGTCGGTCAGCGTTGAGCGGTAGTTGTCGAGATCCTCGAGAACATTGGTGGCCGTGAAGGCAACGTCGATCGAGTTGAGGGCGTCGCAGGTTGCCTTGGAGAAACCGCACTGCGGCCACTCCGGTGTGCCCTTCATGAACACGTGTACCGGGTTGCTGGCGATGGTGTCTTCGATCTGCTGTTTCAACTCGCTGGACATGGTTCTACTCCTCTGGGACCACCGTATGCACTTGCAGCGCGTGCACAGCGTTGGTCAATTGCTGCCCGACCGCCCGGTAGACCATCTGGTGCTGCTCGACGAGGCTCTTGCCGCCGAAGGCGCTGGAGATGACCTGGACGCCGAAGTGATCACGCGTACCGGTGAGGTCCCGCACGCTGACCTCGGCGCCGGGAATACCCGTTTCGATGAGCGCTTTGAGCTGCTCGGGATCCATGATCGCGTCGGCTGTCGTCGGAGGCTCGACAATCAAAAAGAGCGGCGCCCGAATGGCAACCGCTCCCTTAGTTTAGCAGGCCGAGGTGGAAGTGTGATGGGTCCGGCGGGGGTGGCTACAACGTTGCCCTGCCAAAGGGTTCCGTTTATGTTCTCCTGTCAACGAAACCGTTGCATCACCCCCGCCAATCGGCCGGCGCCTACATCGCCGCCGCGATGCGCCAAGTTGTTACCGGCGGATCCTTTCGATGAACACGCGCTCCGGTGACATCTCCTCGAGCTCGCCAAGCTGAGTCGCCGTCAAGATCGCCTTGGCACTGCGGTCGAGGCGAAGCCTGGCCATGCGCTCGTCGACCTGGTAGTTGGCGATCTCGCGCATCATCTGCTCGATGGTGTCGAGGTCCGAGGTGTCGGCGCTCATCATTTCCTCGAGGTCCATCTCGGCGATCTGCGTGTCGGCGTTGCGACGGATCTGGGCCCGCCGATTCTCCCGCTGTAGCCCGCGAATCTGCTCTTCTTGCTCCGCCGTCAGGCCGATCTCTTCGGCGTTGGCGAGGGCGCGGCTTGCCATCCCACCGGAACGGCGGGAGAGCGTGCCCGCCAGCGCGATCACCGGCCGGACGCGCATCTCCTGCATGAGCCGCGCAGCGAGCATGCCGTCAACGTGGTCTTGCTGGCGGACGAACGTGGCGCTGGCTTGCTGGGCGGCGGCGGCAGACACGGCTGCCTCGTACTGACTCTGGTGACTGCTTGCTTGGGCGCCGGCCCATGCGGTGCCGCTGAAAATCAACGCAACGACCGCACTACTGCTGATTAGGACCGTATTTCGGCGAGTCGAGCTCACATGCTTCCTCCAGGGTTCGATGCCTCAGGGCAGCGTGCCTACCCGTTTGGACGCCGCCGGGGCTCAAATAGTCGAGGCCCGCGCCACGATCGGCGCGGGCCCCGGCCCAGGGTCGAGCGGGTTGCCTACCTTTGATAGACGACCCTGCCGCCGACGATCGTGTAGAGCACGTTGGTATCTTTGATCTGCTCCTCGGGGATCGTCATGATGTCCCGGTCGAGGATCGTGATGTCGGCGAGCTTGCCCGGCGTGATGGATCCTTTGATGTCCTCCTCGTGGGCCGCGAAAGCGTTGTTGATCGTGTACGAGCGCAGCGCTTCGTCGCGGCTCATCGCCTGCTCCGGGTAGAACGCCTCGCCGTCGGCGCTCTTGCGGGTGACCGTCGAGTAGAACGACGCGATCGGATCGACGCGCTCCACCGGGGCGTCGGTGCCGTTGGTGACCACGGCGCCGCTGCGCATCAGGTCCTGCCAGACGTAGGCGCCACCTTCGGCGCGCTCGGCGCCGAGGCGCGGCTCCACCCAAGGGGCGTCCGAGGTGCAATGCACGCCCTGCATCGCCGCGATGACGCCGAGCTCGCCGAAGCGCGGCACGTCGTCGGGGTGGAGGTGCTGGGAGTGCTCGATGCGGAAGCGGGCGTCGGCGGCCTGCTCGGGATGGGCCTCCAGGACGCGCTCGTAGATGTCGAGGACGTCGCGGTTGGCGCGGTCGCCGATGGCGTGGACGCACATCTGGTAGCCGTTCTCGATCGCCAGGTTGGCGGTCGCCTCGATCTCGGCCGGATCGCCGGTGTTATGGCCCGAGCTCGTCGGCTCGTCGCTGTAGGGTTCCAACAGCCACGCTCCCCGGGAGCCGAGGGCCCCGTCGATGGCCATCTTGAGGGCGCGCACGGTCAGCATGTTGTCGCCGTAGCCGATGAGCAGATGCTCGCGCAGCGACTCGGCATCAAAGCGCTCGCTCCGTGCCATCACCCACAGCCGAACCTGCAGGACGTCCTCGTCGACGCCGCGCTTGAACATCTCGATCGTGCTCCAACCGGAGCCGGCGTCCTGGAGGCTGGTGATGCCGTTGCGCAGTACCACCTGCGAGGCGACCTCCATCTCGCGCCAGGAGCGGGCGACGCGATCCTCGTCGGTCATGCGGGTATCGATGTTCGCACGGGCGCGGCCCAGAACGCCGGCAGCGCGCTCCACGAAGATGCCGATCGGCTCGCCGTTCGGGTCCATGATGATCTCGCCGCCCTGGGGCTGATCGGTGTTGCCGGTGACGCCGGCGAGCTCCATCGCGTAGGCGTTGCCGAACGTTGCATGGCCGGAGGCGTGGCGCAGAATGACCGGGTTCTCGCGGCTCACGGCGCTGATCACGTCGTGGATCGGGAAGCCGCGCACCGTATTGGAGTCATTGAGATCGGTCATCCGCTCCTGATGCCAGCCGCGGCCCTCGATGAGCTCACCGGGCTCCGCTTCGGCGACCGCCGTGGCGACCATGTCGGCGACCCCCTGCCACGAGGTGACGTCGAGGAGGTCGAGGTTCAGCTCGTTGGCTCCGATCCCCATGAAGTGGGCGTGGCCCTCGATCAGGCCGGGGATGGCGAGGGCGCCGTCGAGGTCGATCACCTCGGTGTCAGGGCCGATGTAGGCCTCGACCTCCGCGTTCGAACCGACGAGCTCGATATGGTCGCCGTTGATAACGATGCCTTGCGCCTCCGGCACGCTGTCGTCGACGGTGACGACCTTGCCGTTGTGGATCACCATGTCGGCCGGCGGTACGTCGGAAGCCGGGGCGCAGCCGATGGTCATGGCGAGCGCCAGGGCGGCCGCGAACAGCGGCAGCAGCGACCGGCGGATGCGGACGGAGAACGGATGATCGGTCATGGAGAACCTCCGGGTTCGGGTTTCGTGCGGCAGCGTGGCAAGATGCTGCGAGGTTAGCAGGCCGTGGTGAAAGCGTGATGGGTCTGGCGGGTGGGTCTTGCGGGCGAGGGCAAGGCGGGCCGACGACGGTGTTAGGCAAAGCATCGACGGCGGTCAATGGAAACGTGCCGGCGGGATCGCGCCGGCAACCGACTCGATGGGATCGACTTGGCGGGCGATACGGCGATGCTCGTGCCGACGGTCCATACCGACATCGCGCGCAGCGAGCTCAGCGTGCCATCAGCGCCTCGGCCGCGGCGAGCTGGTCGGCGAGCGGCTGGGGGCCGGGGCTGCCGCTGGTCGTTTTGCGATCGATGGCCGCCGCGGCGTCGGGCACGGCGGCGAGCGCGGCGGGCAGCGCCGGGTGCATCGCGGCGAGGTCGGTCTCACTCATGTGCCGCGGGTCGTTGCCGTCTTCGCCGGCGCGGCGCATGAGCCGGCCGATGACGCCGTAGGCGTCGCGGAACGGGACCCCGGCGGCCACCAGCTCCTCAGCCCAGTCGGCGGCCAGTAGCCCGGGGTCGTCGCAGGCCGCCGCCATGTTGTCGACCTTGAACTCGGTGGTGGCGACGACCGCGGCGAGCAACTCGAGCGTCGAGATGATCACGTCAGGTCCGTTGATCAGCGGCCCCTTGTCGTCTTGCAGGTCGCGTTGATAGCCGAGCGGCAACCCATGCATGATGGTGACCAGGGTGGAGAACTCACCGGCCAGCGTCGCCACTTTGGCGCGCGCCAGCTCCATCGTGTCGGGGTTGACCTTCTGCGGCATCATGCTGGATCCGGTGCAGTAGGCCATATCGAGCGTGGCGAAATCGTACTCGGGGCCGGACCACAGGCAGAGGTCGGCGGCGAGGCGGCTGCAGTGGCCGGCGCACAGCGTCGCGGCGGCGAGAAATTCGAGGATGAAGTCGCGATCGGACACCGTATCGAGGCTGTTCTGCGTGACGCCGTCGAAGCCGAGCGATGCGGCGATGAAGGCGCGGTCGAGCGGGATTCCCGTGCCCGTGCAGGCGCCGGCGCCGGCGCCCGACAGCGCCGTCCGCGTGCGGGCGCTCTCGAGGCGCTCCCGATCGCGCTGCAGCATCCAGAAGTAGGCCAGCAGGTGGTGTGCCAGCCGGCTGGGCTGGGCGCGGCGCATATGGCTGTAGGCCGGGAGGATCGTCTCCCGGTGTTTCTTCGCCTGCTCCAGTAGCGCTGCCTGCAGCTTGCCGATCACGATGATGGTGTAATCGGTCGCCTCGAGCATGAACGACCGCATGACCGTGACGCACTGGTCGTTGCGGCTGCGGCCGGTATGCAGTTTGGCGCCGGTAGCGCCGGCGATCTCGGTGACCCGGTTCTCGATGATCGTGTGGATGTCTTCGAGCGCCGGGTCGAGCTCGATCGAGCCGGCGGCGAGCTCGTCGCGAACCTGATCGAGTGCGGCGTGCAGCGTCGTTACCTCGTCGGCGGTCAGGACCCCGGCTTTTTCCAGCGCCCGGATGTGGGCCTGGCTGTACCGGATGTCGTACTCGGCGAGGTGCCGGTCCAGGTCGATCGACGCGGTGTAGCGCTGCGCCACTTCATCGGCGCCGGCGCCGAATCGCGCTTGCCAGAGTGTGCTCACGGGCTACTCTGCGCCCACCGGCACCGGCTTGTCGACGTTCTCGGTCGTGTCGGCCTGGATGACGGCGTCGATTTCGGGCTCGGCGGCAGCGGCGATCTTCGCCTGCCGCTGCGCCGCGAGCTTGAGGCGCAGCCCCTGCAGCCGGATGAACCCTTCGGCGTCCTTCTGGTGGTAGACGTTGTCGTCCTCGAAGGTGACGTGCTCCTCCGAGTACAGCGGGAAGGGCGAGGTGCGGCCGCTGACCCGCCAGCTGCCCTTGTAGAGCTCGAGCCGCGCCGTGCCGGTGACCCCCTCCATGGCGGCGTCGACGAACGCGTGCATGGCCTTCATCTCCGGCGAGAACCAGAAGCCGTAGTAGGTGGTCTCGGCGAACTTCAGCGCCATCTGGTCGCGCATGCGCAAGACTTCGCGGTCCATGGTGATCGACTCGACGGCCCGCAGCGCGGCGTGCAACAGGGTGCCGCCGGGGGTCTCGTAGACGCCGCGTGACTTCATGCCGATGAAGCGGTTCTCGACGATGTCGATGCGGCCGACACCGTGGCGGCCGCCGATCTCGTTGAGGCGGGTGAGCAGGGCCGCGCCCTTGAGTTTTTCCCCGTTTACCGCCGTCGGCCAACCGTCGACGAACTCGATGGTGACCTGCTCGGGCGTATCGGGAGCTTGCCGCGGGTCGCACGTGAGCGTGAAGATGTCGGCCGGGGCGTCGACCCACGGATCTTCGAGCACGCCACCCTCGTACGAGCAGTGCAGCAGGTTGCGGTCGCAGCTATAGGGTTTGTCGGGGCTGGCGTCGATCTCGATGTTGTTCTGCTGCGCGTAGGCGATGAGGTCGGCGCGCGACTTCATGTCCCAGGATCGCCACGGGGCGAGCACCTGCACGTTCGGCTGCAGGGCGGCATAACCCAATTCGAAGCGTACCTGGTCATTCCCCTTGCCAGTGGCGCCATGCGCCACCGTGTCGGCGCCGACCTCATTGAGCACCGCGAGCTGGTATTGCGAAATCAGTGGCCGGGCCAGCGACGTTCCGAGCAGGTACTGGCCCTCGTAGACGGCGTTGGCGCGCACCGCCGGGAAAACGTAGTCCTTGACGAACTCTTCCCGCAGGTCCAGCGTCCACATCTCCGCGGCGCCGGTTTTTTTCGCCTTGCGCTCGATCTCGGGGATGTTCTCCGCCTGCCCGACGTTGGCCATGTAGGCGACGACTTCGCAGTCAAAGGTCTTGCGGATCCAGTGCAGCATCACCGATGTATCGAGGCCGCCGGAGTACGCCAGCACTACCTTCTTGGGGGGCTTCTCCAGCCCGTACCGTTGCGCCGCTTCGGCGGGGGTCGCGGTGGTCATATCGGTCTCTTTTCTTGTTTGCCGTCGCCGGCGGGTCCTTTTTATAGCCAGCTCTCGAGCTCTTCGCGGAACTGTTGCCAGTGGGTGCCTTCTCGGAGGATCACGAATAGGGTGTTTTCGCCGGCGATCGTGCCGACGACGTCGTCCAGATCGAGCCGGTCGATGGCTTCGGCGACCGGATGGGCGTTACCGCTGTCGGTATGGACCACGGCCGTCGAGCCGGAGCCGTCTACCGAGTTGACGAACTCGCGCAAGATACGAATGCTGCGCTCGGTCAACGCCACGACGTTGGTCGGTACCGAGTAGCAGTAGCCGCCGCCGGGCCGGGGGGTCTTCACCAGGCCGAGATCCTTGATGTCGCGAGACACGGTGGACTGGTTGACGGCAATCCCGTCGATCCCGAGCTCGTTGACAAGCCCGGTCTGCGTGCTGACGTCGTGGTCGCGCACGAGACGGAGAATCGCCTGCTGCCGAGCGTGTTTGGTGATCATGGTTGCAAGAATATGCCATATTCAGCATAATCATGCAACCGTGTGCCGGGTGCGACAACCGGTTATCCTCAGGATCCGGTCGCGCGTCGTGTCGCTGGCCGTATCCCCACCTGTTGACGATCCAGTTTCCCGGAGTGAACCGTGCGCAAACTCATCATCCTTGGTTCTGTCGCCGCCTTGTTGGTGTCGTCGTTAGCGGCCGCGATGCCGCCAACGGGCGTTTCGACGGCCCTGCCCGCCGACCCGATCACCTTCGACATCGACCCGACGCATAGCTCTGTGAGTTTTCGAGTCCGGCATCTGGGTCTCAGCCGTGTGATCGGTACCTTCGGGTCGTTTCATGGCAGCTTCACGTACGATCCCGACGATCCGAGCAATTCGAGCGTTTCCGTGACGGTCGACCTCGCCAGCATCGACACCGGCGTCGAGCGGCGTGACAACCACCTGCGGTCGGCGGATTTCTTCGACGTGGAGACGTATCCGACGATGACGTTCGCAAGCACCGAGGTGCGGGCCGTCGACGCCGAGCACCTCGAGATCGTCGGCGACCTGACGATCCACGGGATCACCAAGTCCGTCGTGTTCGAGGCCGAGTTCCTCGGCATGGCGCCGCGGCGCGGTGGCCAGACTTCGGCGTTCGAAGCGACGGCGCGGGTCAACCGGCACGACTTCGATCTGACCTGGAACATGCTCCAGGAGGGCCTGCAGATCGTCGGTGACGACATCGACATCACGATCCAGATCGAGGCCCACACGCCGCGCCAACGATGATCGCCCGGGTTGCCGGCGCCGCTCTTCCGGTGGCGCTGGTAGCCCTTGTCGTCGCGGCGCTCGCCGTGCTGGCGGCCTGGCTGGGATGGGTGCCTCCGGTCGCGGGGTTTACCGTATTCGCTTTGGCTTTGCTCGGCGGTGGGGGTGTCTCGCTGGTGCTCGGCATGGTGAGCGTCTTCGTTTCCGCCGGCACGGAACACGGGTCGCGGCCGGCCGGCATGCTGGCCGCCGCACTCGGTCTCGGATGCCTCGTGGCGCTCGGGGTGCTTGCGTACGGCGCCCGTGGATCGCCGGCGATCCACGACCTCACGACGAATGTCGACGACCCCCCGAGCTTCTCCGCCGCTGCGGCGAACCCTGCCAATCGGGGTCGCGACCTGTCGTATCCGCACGGCGTTGCCGACACGCCTCGCCTGCAGCAGCAGGCATACGCCGACCTGCGGCCGATCGAGCTCGCGGCGGGCGTCGCCGACGCTTATCGGGCGGCCCTCGCCGCCGCCGCTGATCTCGGCTGGACGATTGTCGGGCGCGACCCGACGGCGCGCACGTTCGAGGCTGAAGACGAGACGTCGGTGTTTCGCTTCGTCGACGACATCGTCGTCCGGGTGCGTCCCCGCGGCGCGGGGGCGGTAGTCGACGTGCGCTCGATGTCGCGCGTCGGCGTCAGCGACATGGGCGTGAACGCCGCTCGTATCCGGCGTTTTCGGGCCCTCGTGACAGGCCGCTGAAGGCCTGCCGGGACTCCTCCAGTAAGCTGTTACCGCCGAGCTGCGCCGACGTTCGCCCACCGATCAGCAAGCAGAGGCGACCGATCGGCAGCCACGCGGGCCGTTCCGCCGGGAGCCGTTGGCGTCTCCTGCGTCGTGCCGTAGGCTGTCGGCATCGAGGGGCAGCGCGTCAACTGGGGAGTTGCTGATGGCACGGAACCGGCGGTACGGCGGCAGGCTCTGTCCCGGCGTGGCCTTGATCGTGGTCGGCACGATCTTCTTGCTCGGGCGCGCCGATCTGATATCGATGCCGCGGGTCTGGCAGTTCTGGCCCCTGTTCGTCATCTGGATCGGACTCGTTCAGCTTTTCAAGCCCGACGGCGGCCGGCGTAGCGTCTTCGTGCTGTTGATCGGCATTTGGCTGCAGATCAGCACGCTCGAGCTTTTCGGCCTCGGCTTCTCCGATTCATGGCCCCTGGCGATCATCGCGGTCGGTGGGTCGTTCGTCTTCGACTCCTTGCTGCGAGGATCGACGGGCGAGGCGGCTCGCGAGGCGATCGTCGAGGTCGACGCGGGAATTGGGGTTGCGGCGGGAGCCGAAGCCAACCCCGAATTCGAGCACGACGCCGCAAGGGAGACCACTGATGAACCATAACCGCGACGGATTCGTGCACCCGCGCCTGGTGGTCGGACTCTTCATCATGGCCCTGGGCGCGCTGTTTCTGCTCGACAACATGAGAATTGTCGACTTCGGTGACGTTATTCGATTCTGGCCGCTCGCTCCCAT
>Ga0114950_10003445_pt1 | contig 12183 bp, 10 predicted proteins | sample N075metaG_FD_83503 | JGI IMG/M metagenome (GOLD analysis project Ga0114950, IMG submission 83503) | Deep subsurface microbial communities from Kermadec Trench to uncover new lineages of life (NeLLi) - N075 metaG | ecosystem: Environmental > Aquatic > Marine > Ocean trench > Sediment | place...
AAGAGTCTTGTATGTCTTTTCGGATTCGTGCCGTCGTCTTGGCATGAGCATGGTATACATGGCCCATAAGTCTACCTCCTGGAGTTCAGAATAGCCTATTCCAGAAGACTGCGGAACCAAACATCTTGAGAGTACCGAATTCTTATAGCGTATTACGCCACCAATTGCATCCCTTCGGCTCTTTGGAGATCAATTCTTTCGAGGAGGAATTTCTTCAAAGTCGCGGCGTCCTGGGTATCCGCAAGAAATTCAGGGAGACCATTTCTGAGCGCCAACACGCAGACCTGTTCGGATGGCGGAATGCCCGGCCGAATGGTTCTCATCCATGAGCCAAAAAAGCCCCAGACCGATTTGGGGTCGACCGCAGCCAGGAGCTGCATCAGTTCCTTGGGCAATCACCCCCAACTGGATGTGCGTGTGATAGGCGCTCAATTTTCGCAGCACCTTTCTTCGGTACGACGATGATTGCCGGTGGAGGTATTGATTCCCGCTGACTCGGCGCAACGGAGTCATGGCCGCCATCCAGAACCGATACGTGTAGGTCCCCACGACATGCAAGGCCTGCTTGAAGGACACTTCGATTGTGAAGCGTAGGCCATACAGCTTGATGACGTCGAGTGGGGGAAGGGGCAGATCAGTGGTCATGAGCAGAATCGTGCCTCGACGGGGATGCGACACCGCGACGAAACGCACCAGGATCCCGGCCGCACGTCAGAGGAGATCGGCGGTGGCGTCACGAAGGGTCACGTTGGTCTCCCCGTAGACGGGGCTGGTGGCCTCAATGAGATGAGCGGGCTTGGTCAGCAGCGAGGCGATCATGACCTTGCGTCCGTACTTCCTCGGTCGACCCCGAGACCGGGGACCAGGAGACACTGGCTGAGCCGGCAGGTACGCCACACTGTTGCGTTTGATGTGCGTCACCAAATGATTGCCTTGTTCCAAGAGCCCACGGACCACCCCACCGGAAGCATAATACGCGTTGGCCAGGAAGTAAAACGGCTCGTGCAGCCCCAGCACATCCAACAGATGAATCATTGTATCCAGGAGTGTGCGCTGATCCCGATTGGACAAGACCAGGCCCTCGTGGATGCGGCAGGCCAGCGGGAGGGCGCCACACGTCGCCCCCACCCGTGTAAGGACGGCGACCGCTTGACAGGAGTGCCCGAAGATATACTCCGGCTTGGTGTTCGAGTCGGACGTCTGATGCAGCTTTTTGACGGCCGGCATGTTTCGCCCTGATTTGGCGACCTTGAGCCCATCGCCGATAAGGACCGGCTTTCCTCTGACCCGATAGAGGCTCGGGTGAACGCGGAACACGAGGGCGCACCACGCCCGCGTCAGGACATGCACATTCAGCGACGGACTGTGAAAGAAGTCGAGCAAGCGGTCGTAGCAACTGGGCCGGAGTCTCCCAATGCACGGATGAGGCTTGTCACGCCCATGAGGTCTTTTCGGGTCGACATCCCCATCAAACACATCGTCATCCATAAAAAGGTGCGAGTGCGGCCACACGCCGGCCGCAGTTCTTCGACCCATCCCCACCACAGCCTCCAAAGTGTCATCTGTCCCCCCTTTTTTCAGTCAGCATGCTCTTCTCTGGACATGTCTCGGTAAAACTATAGTATATATATGCTATAGTAAAAACCCAAACAAGGAAGGCGCGTGATGGATCAAAAGCGGACGGGGCAAATCGAGAAGAAGATTGCTAGGATCAAGAAAGCCCTATGGGAGATCGGCCCCATGCGTCCGGGGTCACTCACCGAACAATTCAAAGACCGGGAAAATAAGGCGGGCGCATTCTGGCAGATCAGCTATACGCGGCATATGCAAAGTCGAACAGACTACATCCGGCGGGAGTGGGTCAAGACAACCCAAAAGCAGATCAAGGAGTACAAGCAGTTTAAGCTATTGATCGAGACGTGGGTGGCTCTCGCTATCGAACACGCAAAATTGACGATGAAGAATGAAAAATCAAAAGCAAAAAAGTAGGATAAAACTCGGTACTCTCAAGTGAGGATAACTCAGCAAGTAAATCCTCCATGTGGAGAAATTGAACAGATTCAAATACTGAGCAGACAAACAAAGCAGATACGATCCCTGATCCGGGGTCAGTTCTCACATTCCTACATTTCCTACTAGGTTCCTTCAAATTTCCGTACCGCTCGGCTCACCGTCATATAGTGTATGCCAAAATGATCGCCGATCTCGGCCATGGCATACGCACCGGAGAGATACGCCTGGGTCATCGCCTCCTTTAAAAACGGTCACGGCATTACCAAGGACTTCCAGCCAGGCTTCGCGATCCTCATCAGTTCGATAAATGACTTCGCGCCTGTCTCCTCGTGAGGTGAGATGATACAGCGCCCCCGCAAATTCCAGTCGTAACAGTCTGGCCATGGTGGGACTATCGCAAATAATGTAGGAATGTGAGAACTGACCCCGACACTGGTATAGATAATCATGAGGGAAGCTTTTGTGAATACGTCATCTATTCGTTTGTGATAGATGAAGGAATTGACTGTGTGAGCAGATAATGTATAATTGTACTATACATATTAAACGGGAGGATGAAATGAAAGCATCGGTCGTAGATCTTCGTTATAAAATGAATGATGTCCTGAAAGCGCTGGATCGTAAGGAAGAAGTCACGATTCTCCATCGAGGGAAAGTGAAAGGGAAAATTATTCCGGTTACCACAAAAACTGAGAAACATGTTCAGGCCCATCCTTTTTTTGGGATGGCGAAGGCATCTTCGAAAACGGTCTTGGATGAATTGACCGACTTAAGGAATGCCCGAGTCCGTGATCTTTGATACTGATATCTTTATCTGGGCGCAGCGAGGGAATGTCAAGGCTGCCAAGTGTTTAGAAGGCGCATCCACGCGGCTACTGTCTATTCAGACGTATATGGAACTTCTTCAGGGCGCTCAGAATAAAGAGCAACACGCCTATATCAAGGATTTTCTCGCGGAATTCAATTTTGAAATTCTTTCTCTCACGGAAAACATTGGTCATCGTGCCGCAATTTATATTGAGGAGTACAGTTTATCTTCTGGCCTTAGGGCAGGGGATGCCATTATTGCGGCGACGGCAACAGAACATCATTTTGAATTGATGACCAGTAATGTTAAACACTTTCGAACGATTCGCGACTTGAAACTCAAGCCCTTTAAACCGTAAGCCAACTTCTGAGGTTCTTTCCTGTTTCCGTCTCAACACCCTGGTCAGTCTGGGGTCAGTTCTCACATGCACAGGAGCCCTGCATGAATGAGAGATAGAGTAGAATTCTGGTTGCATCATCTGGGGTTATTATCAAACGCATGAGGGCATTTGGCGTGGATTCGTGGACATTACTTGTTGCGCCAGGCGAATTCTGGGAAAGGAGGACCGGAGAGCGGGAACCCTCGGAGAAACCTTTCATGGTGAACCCAGCAGGCGGTCAATCCTCACGGGCCAAGGCTAGAGTACCAGCGAAAGCGAGTTGTGCGTGGTGGTGGGGCAACCCACCATGCGAAGCGTAGACAGCGAACCTTGAAGCCATGTGGTGGAGCTTTGGGAATTCTCATGCGGAGGCTTTGTTGTTCTCTAACGAGGCCATCCCCTTTTTTTCAGCGCACATCCTCAACATTCGTCTCCGCAGGACTCCAAGTTATTTTCACTCAAAGCCTTAGTAATGATACCTGCATGAAATCATCGTGACGTGTGAATCTGATACGGCATAAACCAGACGGTGGGATTCATCAATTCTTCGTGACCAAAAACCAGATAAATGTTGTTTGAGGGCTTCAGGTTTGCCGATACCCTCGAAGGGTGATCTCATGACATCCGTTATCAATTTATTGATGCGGATCAATGTTTTTTTGTCTTGCCCTTGCCAATAGATGTAATCGGCCCACGCCTCTTGTGTCCACCCAAGGTTTCTATTCATCGACCAATGTTCGATGGATTATGTGGCCTTGGCGAAACTGCGAGATGGATTTTTCTAAGTGAGCAGCATTAGCAGGAGATTTCAATAAGTGAACGGTCTCCATCAAGCCATTATAGTAGTCTAATGACATCACAACGGCATCTTCGCTATCACGGCGCTTGATCAGGGTGCAATCCGCGTCGTGAACCACCTGATCTAAAACAGTTTTAAGACGGTTTCTCGCCTCAGTAAATGATACGGTGCGCATAGGGCCTCCACTTGTACAGAATATAGGACAAGTATAGCAGAGGAAAGAGAATTGGACAATATGCCATGACATCGTGGAGAACGCTCTTGAACAATTGAGTCATGACCAAAACAGGCAGCTAACTTTATGACAGCGTTTATCAGTCACGACGGGGTGCCATCATTCAGTGCTCTCAGGATTCTTATGACGCTAGGTATATCGTGAAATGTCGCAGGGTTATATGCGGATCACATTGCGTGAGATTTTTGATTTTCCGAGCATTATCGCATTCTCCCATTTCAACCTAAAAACGGGTTGGATCACGAAAGTCTGCACAACCCCTTGACGCACCTAGGGAATGTACACATTGACTCATCACTGAAAAGGTGACCACACAATTTCCACATTCCATTATGCACATCAATTATTTGCACAGCTTTTTCACGCTCAACTGCCGTCTTTAGGTTCAAACCAATCGGAGCCATTGGAGTATTGAGAAGAGCTGCCACTATATCCTCGACTGGAACCGGGATGAAGACCGGAGCCGTATTCGCACCAAACACGGGCTGGGAAACGTCTCCCGGCTTCGACGGTTTGCCATTAGTCTGATTAAAGCTACAGGCGTGCCCAGCGTGGCACAGAAAATCAGGCAACTCCAACGTAGCGTATGGTTGGTCTTCGATTACCTCCGGATGTCCAAGAATGCGTGCGGGTCTCCCGCAATGTGAGATCTGAGAGAGTAAATTTGCCCTGACTGGGTTCTGCGGTCTTGTCGAGAGTCCCCAAAGCCTGGCGCACTGAATCTTCACTGCAAACTTTGCTCATGTCCAACAGCGCCGGGTTGACGCCATCGGTTCGAATTGCCGTAATGTGGGCATGCCGATGATGCCCTGACAAAATCGATAAGAAGAGGGTTCCGAGCACAGCAATGCTCTGCGAGGCATTAGGGACTATGGTACGTTAATGGATAATCCCGCACACAGGGCGCAAATAGGTTCGCCGTTTTGAGGAATTCGATAAAGAAGGGAAACTGGCTTAGGGGCATCACAGCCGCTTGCTGATCACACTTCACATGGATACGGCCGCCATATATCTCGACGGGAAGCGGAGCAAAAGGGAGCTGAGAGGCCTCACCCATAGGGCGAACGGCTTGGGAAGGCGGAGAAGTCTTCATAGCCGCCATCATACAGGGGCTCCCTCATTTCGGGTAAACCTCAACTACCGGATTGAGGTTTATTCGACAGTCACTTTCTTCCTCTTCGGTTGATTGGCCTCGGCAATCAGCCTGGCGATGGCGCCGTTGTTCTTCCCCAAGTGTTTAATCCCACAATCCCCTGGCGATTTTTTGTGCGGGGACTTTTGGTGGGGGTTTATTGGTCGCGATTGACCATGTAGCAGGAGGTAATAGCCAGGGATCGCTTGGCGAGGCTATCGGGGAATGGGGCGAGGTCTAAGGCTGAAGCTTCAATATACTCTTGAGCTCGAGTGGTCGCGTAGGCCAAAGAGCCTTGTGATCTCATCAATTGAAGGATACGTTCTAATTCTTGGTCATCAACTGAATGTGATCGAATTTTTTCTTTCAACCATGATCGTTCTGACGAAGAGCAGGCTTGGAGGAGATGAAGGAGTGGAAGCGTAATCATGCCCTGACGAATATCCTGGCCCAAAGATTTTCCGAGGCGTGCTTGATTCGCTGAATAATCTAATCGATCATCGGCTAATTGAAAGGCCATGCCTAGATTGAAGCCGAATCGTGATAAGGCTTCCTGCTCTTCCAGGGATGCTCCCCCGATGATGGCTCCGACTTTACACGAGGCGGCCACGAGTGTTGCGGTTTTATATTCGATAATCTTGAGATAGGCTTCCTCCGTTAAGTCGGGTTGGCTATTGGCGCAGAGTTGAAGGATTTCGCCTTCGGCCATTTTCCGGCAGGCATCGGCCATGATTTCATTGATGTGGTGGTTGTGAAATGAGGCAATCAATGCCATGGCTTGAGAATACAGGTAATCTCCGACAAGGATGCTGGCTTGATTTCCCCATACCCGCTTCGCCGTTGGCTTTCCCCGGCGCATATCAGCTTCATCAATGACATCGTCATGAAGTAGGGTGGCGGTATGGATATATTCGATAAGGCTCCCGAGAAGGAGGTAGTCTTTTTCTATGTACCCGAAGAGACGGGCAGATAAAATCAGGAGAAGGGGGCGGATACGTTTCCCTCCACTGGAAAGGATATGATCGGCAATGGTGTGAATAAGAGGGGCATGTGAATCGAGATGTGTCTGAATCTTGGCCTCGACCTCATTCAACTCTGGTCGGAAGGCGTCCCACACTTCCTCCATCGAGTCCATGGTTTTCACTGCTGGATCATTCGCCATGGCCGCGATATTATGGAGTATCCTGTGGATTGTCAAGGTGAGGTGAGTGGTTGAAATGCCAGAAAACCTCTGGAAAATAGCATGCAACTAATTGGAGAGAGAATGGTTGAAATGCCATCGGTTGCCTTGACAGATTTTTTTGCTTTGGATTACTGTGGGCTGAGACAATTCCGGCTCGGCTCTTCACTTTTTTTCATTCAAATCTCCCGGGACCAGTCCTGATGTTCTTGGATTCCAAAAATGGCAAAAAAGAGTGATGTGGTCGTTGTCTCGACGACTTGGTATAATTTTTTGAATTCTTAGGGCTCGCGAAATAATAACTTCCAAGAATTCGAACACAGATTTGGGCCAGATTGAGTGGATCTGAGGGAGCAAAACCGCAGGCGTAGCAAAGCCCACGTTGAGGATTTTGCGAGTGAAGATCGGCTCAAGATGGCCTAAAGATGGGATGCGAAAATGGGAAGGTATTGTTTCGCGAGCCCTTAAATGAAATAGCTGAATTTGCAAAAGAGAAGAGTAACATGACATCTCCCATGAACATTCCTGGTTTGCCTGCTCCCCAAGGGCTCTATCATCCACGCCATGAACATGATGCCTGTGGAATTGGGTTCGTGGCTCATATCAAGGGGCACAAATCTCATGACCTCGTAGAAAAAGGTCTTTTGGTCTTGAAAAATCTTCGCCACCGTGGCGCTCAAGGGTGTGATCCTTGTACCGGCGATGGCGCAGGCATTTTGTCTCAGATCCCGCATGACTTTTTTCAGCGTGTGGTAGGGGAAATCGGCATACAATTGCCTCTAGCAGGTAGGTATGGCGTGGGCATGGTGTTCTTGCCTCAGGATCGAAAGGCTCGTGAGCAATGTGAAGCTTTATTGGAATCCATTATTCGGGAGGAAGGACAGGAGCTGTTGGGCTGGCGGGATGTCCCTGCAAAAGAAGATCAGGTTGGCGTCCAAGCCCGGAAGACGATGCCGGCCATTCGACAGTTTTTTATCGCACGGGCTTCGCTCAATTCTACGCAGTTTGAACGCAAACTCTATGTTATTCGGAAGCTGATGACCCGAGCGGTCCGTGAATCTGCGTTGATCGGGAAGGAGTGGGTGTATATTTCAAGTTTATCCGGCAATACGATTGTGTATAAAGGTATGTTGCTGCCTGAGCAGGTGTCACAATTTTATCCGGATCTTGACGATCCCACCTTTGTCTCGGCGATAGCGCTGGTGCATTCGCGGTTTAGTACGAATACCTTTCCAACCTGGTCTCTGGCTCATCCCTACCGTTATATCGTGCATAATGGGGAAATTAATACGCTGAAAGGTAATGTCAACTGGATGCGGGCGAGGCAAGGGCGGCTGGCCTCTGAGCTTTTTGGAGATGATCTTAGAAAACTCTTTCCGATCATTGATGATGTGACACAAAGTGATTCAGCTTGCCTGGATAATGCTATTGAATTTCTTGTCATGGCAGGCCGGTCGTTGCCGCATGCCATGATGATGCTCATTCCTGAGCCGTGGGTCGGGAATCCACAAATGGATTTTGATCGCCGTGGGTTTTATGAATACCATGCGGCGGTGATGGAGCCTTGGGATGGTCCGGCGGCGGTATGTTTTACTGATGGCAAGCTGGTGGGTGCGACCTTGGATCGTAACGGACTTCGGCCTTGTCGCTATCAGGTGACCAAAGATGATGTGGTGGTGTTGGCCTCAGAAGCCGGAGTCTTGCCGACAGACCCGCAAAATATTCGCATGAAAGGCCGCTTACAGCCTGGCCGGATGTTTGTGGTCGACACGGAACAGGGCCGGATCCTTGATGATGAAGAAATTAAAACTGAAATTACTCAACGCAAGCCCTATCGGCAGTGGCTGACGGAGCACAGAGTGTCTCTTGATGAGCTGCCGGAGCCGATGAATGTTCCCCAACCCGATCATCCCACGCTCCGGCAACGGCAGCAAGCTTTTGGGTATACCGTGGAAGAGCTGAAAATGGTGTTGATTCCGATGGGTGTGAATGGCGAGGAGCCGACGTCGTCCATGGGCACAGATACGCCGTTGGCGGTGTTGTCTGAACGGCCGCAACTCCTCTTTAAATATTTCAAGCAATTGTTTGCTCAAGTGACGAATCCTCCTATCGATCCGATTCGTGAACATTTGGTTATGTCGTTGGTAACCAATATCGGGCCGAAACCCAACCTGATTGCCGAAATTCCTGAATCCTGTCGACGGATCAAGCTGCTGCAGCCGATTTTGAGCAACGTGGATCTTCAGAAAATCCGCATGATTGGCGATCCCCATTTCAAAAGTAAGACGTTGTCCTTACTCTTTAAAGTCTCCGAAGGGCCGGAGGGGTTGGCGTCGGCGATCGACCAACTTTGTCAGCAAGCCTCTCATGCCATACAAGACGGAGAAAAGTTTTTAATCTTGAGTGATCGTGGCATGAATGCCGAATGGGCTCCCATTCCAAGTTTGATAGGGGTTTCGGCTGTCCATCATCATTTGGTACGTGAAGAAACGCGGACGGAAGTTGGCTTAATTTTAGAAACCGGTGAGCCACGAGATGTTCATCATTTTGCCAGCTTGATCGGATACGGCGCTGGCGCGATTAACCCGTATCTGGTGGTGGAATCACTTGTGGACATGGAGCGGGAAGGATATTTCCCGGAAACAGTCGATGCTTTCACGGCGGAGTCTCGTTTTATCAAAGCGGTCAATAAAGGGTTGCTGAAAATATTTTCCAAAATGGGGATTTCGACATTGCAATCCTATTGCGGGGCACAAATTTTTGAGGCGCTTGGCCTCAATTCCGAAATGATCGACCGGTATTTTACCGGTACGGCCTCCCGAATCGAGGGAATCGGCATTCGGGAATTGGGAGAAGAAACTTTGCGTCGTCATGCTGTGGCCTATCAACCCGTTCCTATTCGTCAGCTCGATTTTGGTGGAGAAATTCATTATCGCATTCAAGGCGAGCATCATAATTGGAATCCTGACACGATTTTCAAGTTGCAGCATGCCACCCATACGAACAATGTCAAGCTCTATGGAGAATATGCCGCTTTAGTGAATGACGAATCTCAACGGCGTTCGACGATTCGCGGCTTATTCGATTTTCAATTTCTTCCCGAAGCAATTCCTTTAGAGGAAGTTGAGCCACTTAGCGTAATCGTCAAGCGATTTACGACCGGAGCCATGTCTTTCGGAGCGATCAGTCAAGAAGCTCACGAAACCTTGGCCATTGCGATGAATCGTCTTGGGGCAAAAAGTAACACGGGGGAAGGTGGGGAGGATCCGGAACGATTTATTCCATTACCCAACGGCGATTCGAAGGATTCCTATATTAAGCAGGTGGCGTCAGGTCGCTTTGGGGTTACCGCACATTACCTGGTGAATGCCAAGGAACTGCAAATAAAAATGGCGCAGGGTGCGAAGCCCGGGGAGGGTGGACAGTTGCCGGGGCACAAAGTCGACGAGGTTATTGCCAAACTTCGGTTCTCTACACCGGGTGTAGGGCTCATTTCCCCTCCACCGCATCATGATATTTACTCGATTGAAGATTTAGCACAGTTGATTTTCGATTTGAAAAATTCCAATCCGGAAGCCGATGTCTCGGTCAAATTAGTTTCCGAAGTGGGAGTGGGCACGGTGGCAGCCGGGGTTGCCAAAGCCCATGCCGATAAAGTGTTGATTAGCGGGGATTCCGGAGGCACAGGAGCGTCTCCGCTTTCTTCTATTAAAAATGCGGGAATTCCTTGGGAATTAGGATTGGCAGAAACCCATCAAACGCTGGTGTTGAATGATTTACGTGGCCGGATTCGTGTGGAAACGGATGGTCAGTTGAGGACGGGTCGTGATGTGGTGATTGCGACGCTTCTGGGAGCCGAAGAGTTTGGCTTTTCGACGGCACCCTTGATTGTTGAAGGGTGCATTATGATGCGTAAGTGTCATTTGAACACCTGTCCGGTTGGCGTGGCCACACAAGATCCTGCATTGCGAAAACAGTTTACTGGCAAGCCCGAGCATGTCGTGAATTATTTCCTCTTTGTGGCGGAAGAGATTCGTGTGTTGATGGCCAAGTTAGGATTTCGCACGATGCGAGAGATGATTGGCCGTGTGGATAAGCTCAAAGTTCAAAAAGCGGTTGACCATTGGAAGGCCAAAGGGCTGGATTTATCGCTGTTGTTGACGAAGCCTCAGGTTGGTTCAGAAGTCGCGACATCCTGTGTGCAAGCGCAAGATCATGGTCTTTCGGAAATTTTGGATAATCGATTGGTGGAGCTGTGTCAGGCAGCCATTGAGCGTGGGGAACCTGTTTCGTTAGAATTTCCCATTCGCAATCTCAATCGTACCACGGGCACAGTTTTATCCAGTCACATTGCCAGGCGATACGGGATCGAGGGGTTGCCACCCGATACCATACGCATCAAATTTACCGGTTCGGCCGGGCAATCCTTCGGGGCATTTCTCTCGAAAGGTATTACCCTAACTCTTGTAGGCGAATCCAATGACTACTTGGGCAAAGGGTTGTCCGGGGGGAAAATCATTGTTGTGCCTCCGCCAAATGTCACTTATTCGCCTGAGGAAACTATTCTCATTGGGAATACCTCACTCTATGGAGCCACGGCAGGTGAGGGCTATTTCTACGGCATGGCTGGTGAGCGATTTGCGGTTCGCAATAGCGGGGCTCGGGTTGTGATTGATGGTACGGGTGATCATGGATGTGAATATATGACAGGGGGGGTTGTGGTGGTCCTGGGCAAAACCGGTCGGAATTTTGCTGCGGGTATGTCCGGGGGCGAAGCTTATGTCTTGGATGAAGAAGGAACATTTGCTGAACGATGCAATATGGGCATGGTAGAACTCGAAGGGGTTGTGGCGCCGGATGATACACGCACACTTCGCACGATGATCGAGGCTCATTTCCGTTATACCAAGAGTATGAATGCCAAACGGGTCTTGGATGCCTGGGATATCATGTTGCCGAAATTTGTCAAAGTCATGCCCAGCGATTATAAGCGAGTGCTTCAAGAGCGGAAGACGGTTTTGGCGAAGAAGCATGCACAATACGAACGTGAGGTGGCGAGTCGTGGCTGATCCCCGTGGGTTTGTGAAATATGCCCGTGAAGGGCCGCAGCGTCGGCCTGTAGAGCTTCGCGTCAAGGACTATAAAGAACTCTATCATCCCTTTGAGGATGACAAGCTTAAAATACAGGGAGCTCGGTGCATGGACTGCGGGGTTCCTTTTTGCCAAAGTTCGACCGGTTGTCCGGTTGTGAACTTCATTCCTGAATGGAATGATTTAGTTCATCGTGGCCGTTGGAAAGACGCGCTGAAAGCTCTGCATACCACGAATAATTTTCCGGAATTTACGGGGCGCTTATGCCCTGCGCCCTGTGAGTCAGCCTGTGTCTTAGGTATTAATAGCGATCCTGTGTCGATTCGAGTCATTGAATGGAATATCATTGACAAGGGATTCGAAGAAGGCTGGGTTGAGCCGTTGTTGCCGGTGGTTTCAACCGGGAAAAAAGTGGCTGTGGTGGGCTCCGGGCCAGCCGGATTAGCTGCCGCTCAACAATTGGCTCGTGCCGGGCATCAGGTGACGGTCTTGGAAAAAGCCGACAGAATAGGTGGGCTGCTCCGTTATGGCATCCCGGATTTCAAA
>Ga0114950_10003446_pt1 | contig 12183 bp, 12 predicted proteins | sample N075metaG_FD_83503 | JGI IMG/M metagenome (GOLD analysis project Ga0114950, IMG submission 83503) | Deep subsurface microbial communities from Kermadec Trench to uncover new lineages of life (NeLLi) - N075 metaG | ecosystem: Environmental > Aquatic > Marine > Ocean trench > Sediment | place...
CTACGATTTCGAGTCGCACTACGTTGGTATTGACGGTCTGCGCATGCACTACGTCGACGAAGGTCCGGCCGATGCCGCACCGGTCTTGCTTCTGCATGGCGAGCCCAGCTGGTCTTATTTGTACCGAAAAATGATTCCGCTGATCGCGAGCGCTGGCTCGCGCGTGATCGCGCCGGACCTGATCGGCTTCGGAAAATCCGACAAGCCTACCGCGCAAGCCGACTACAGTTATTCAGGTCACGTTGCCTGGATGCGCGAATTTATCGAAGCGCTCGATCTCTCGGACATTACGCTGTTTTGTCAGGACTGGGGTTCGCTAATCGGCCTGCGCGTGGCGGCTGAAAATCCGGACCGGTTCGCACGGATCGCGGTGGGCAACGGTGGAATGCCGACGGGCGATGAGGAATTTCCGAAGGCGTTCAAGCTGTGGCGGGCGTTCGCCCGCTGGAGTCCGTGGTTTCCGATCGGCCGTATCATCCAGGCCGGGACAGTCAATGAACTGACGAAAGAGGAAATGGCCGCCTACGACGCCCCGTTTCCGTCTGCGAAGTACAAAGCCGGTGCACGTGCATTTCCGGCGCTGGTGCCGACCGAGCCTGACAATGTCGCGAGCGAGGACAACCGCCGCGCCTGGGAAATGCTGTCGCGATTCGAGAAGCCGTTTCTCACAACATTTAGTAACCGCGACCCAGTCACCCGTGGCGGCGAACGGCCGTTTCAGGACAGGGTGCCGGGCGCAAAGACAGTCGACGCCGTCAAGATTCGTAACGCGGGGCACTTCCTGCAGGAGGACAAGGGCGAAGAACTGGCAGAAGTCTTAATCGGGTTCGTCGGGTCGACCTAACGTTCCAGGTGTTGCAGTTTGTCCTTGACGTCACGCCACTCGTCGGCGTCTTCAGGCGGGTCCTTCATTTCGGTGATGACAGGCCACTCCAGCGATAACTCTGCGTTGATCTGTATGAACTTCTCCTGGCCCTCAGGAAGTTCATCTTCGGAATAAATCGCCTCGACCGGGCACTCGGGTTCGCAAAGCGTGCAATCGATGCACTCGTCCGGGTCGATCACGAGAAAGTTAGCTCCTTCGTGAAAACAGTCAACCGGGCAAACCTCGACACAGTCGGTGAGTTTGCACTTGATGCAGGTCTCGGTGACGACGAACGTCATTGTGTGTTCCTCAAAATCTGGCCCGCGTACGCTATGCGATGTTGTCGGCCATATCAAGCTGATTGTGGCTTACGGCGGCGGCTGTCTACAATCTCCAGCGACCGCCCTGATTGCTGGCTACGCCCTCTTCTTCGAGCTTCAGGATATGGGCCAACAGCGAGCGTTCAGCCCATCCGTAGAGGCCCGGATCCACGTCCTGATAAACGTGCGGTACAAGCTCATGGGTCGTCAGGTCCGGGTTCTCCTTTATCGCGGCGACGACCCTGGCTTCGCGGTCCAGCCGATGTTCAACGATCCAGTCGATTACGCGGTTCGGGTCCTCAATCAGCTCGCCGTGGCCCGGCACCAGTGCTGCGCAATCCAGCCCTTTGATGCGCTGCAAGGACTCAATATAGTGTTTCATATTACCATCTGGTGGGTCGATGACGACGGTTGATCCGTCGATGACGTGATCGCCGGTGAATAACCAGTTCAGCGGCAGGTGTCGGTAACAGAGATGGTTCGAGGCATGCCCTGGCGTGTGTACGGCCTGCAGCTGAATCTCGCTGGTCTCGAATACGTCACCGTCTGCCAACGTCCTGTGCGGAGAAAAAGACGCGTCCTGATGCTGGCCCTCCGGAGGTAGCATTCCGAGCAGCTCCGCACCGGTTGCCGCAGCCAGCGGTGCCGCGCCGGGGGAGTGATCAGGGTGAGTATGCGTCACCAGAATCCAACGGATCGGGGCCCCGGCCTTTTGAACGATATCCTCGAGATGGCTGTCTATGGCCGGACCGGGATCCAGCACCGCGATCTCGTCTTTGCCGAAGAGATAGGTGTTGGTGCCAGGCCCCGTCATCATCGACGGATTGGGCGCGACAATTCGCCGCACGCCGGCGGCGAGTTCCGTGAAGGCCGCCATTTCAGGACCGAACGCGGTCACGGGGCAGCAGAGATAGACTGAAATTTGCGTCTCATCCGGGATCCTGTCTCGTTCTGCATGCGGCTGTTAAGCTTACCGCAATACTTATGATAGACGACATGCGAGTTGTGTTTGAAAGCCGTAACCGACGCGCGTGTTCGGATCGGGCGCTTGTGCTCGCCGCCATTCGAATTCCGCACGAAATAGTCTCAGATCCCCTGTTTTGCGCGCTAATCGTCCCGGCCGAGTATTCTGCCAAGGCGGCCGACGAACTCCGCTTGTATGACGAGGAGAATCCGCCCCGCCAACCAGCCCCGGCAGTCGCGCTCGACCATCAAAATGGGGTGCCCGGGGTGGTCGCCTACGTCGTCATCGTATGTGCGGTAGCCTGGCTGGCTGGCACTTCGTTCCTGGAGCAGGACTGGCTGCGCGCAGGACGCATTGACGGCGTTCTTGTGCGTGCCGGAGAGTGGTGGCGAACGGTTACCGCACTGACACTGCACTCTGGGTTGCGCCATCTTCTCGGCAACATCGTCTTTGGAGCGGCTTTCGGCTTGCTCGCAGGACGCTTACTTGGCTCGGGCGTCGCTTGGCTCGCCATCGTGCTCACCGCCTCGCTGGGCAACGCGCTGAATACCTTATTGCTCGAGTCCACGCACAGGTCCATCGGCGCGTCTACCGCTGTCTTCGCCGCACTGGGACTCGTCGCCGGATTCGTCTGGCGGGGCAAGTTGATGTCGCAGGATCGATGGCCGTACCGCGTTGGCCCCATCGTCGGCGGATTCGCACTGCTCATGTATACGGGCACCGGAGATGCCAATACCGATATCGGTGCACATTTGATGGGCTTTGTCTGCGGCTTCGGTGGCGGCGTATTGCTGACGCTAATCCGCAAGCGCCTGGTTGACCAGCGGTTGCAGCTGGCCAGCGCGGCGCTGGCGCTTTTCGTCATCGTTGTCGCCTGGGTCTGCGCTTTTTCCGCCTGACACAACTCTGCATTCATGTAGAATCCCGGTCGGGCGAGCGTCAACATCAAACCATGAAAAAAATCCTTCTGTTCCTTTTGCTTCTGGCATTGGCCATCACTGTCGTCGCACGGCTGCGCTACGGCGGTGGCGAAGCGTACCCCGATCTGTCGACATCGCCAGAGCTCAGCGAAAGCGTTCTCGAAGAAGTACTTTCCTATCCGGAGCCAATAGGCAATGTCGCCGTCAACGCAGCCGGCCGAGTGTTCTTTACCGTACACCCGGAGGCCCGGGCGCCAGGCAGCAAGTTGCTTGAGTTTGTCGATGGCGCATCCAAACCCTTTCCTGACGCCGCATCGCAATCGAAATTGTTCGACACTGTAATCGGCCTCGCTGTGGACCGGATGAATCGATTGTGGACGATCGACCACGGAAATCACGGTGTCGGCGAAGCACGCCTGCTCGCGTTCGACCTCGATAACGGCACGTTGATCCACGATGTGCGATTCGACCGATCTATCGCGCCTGTCGGTTCTTTTTTGCAAGACCTGCAAGTCAGCGCAGACGGACGAACCATCGTGATCGCCGACGCAAGCTTCTGGCGCAAACGCCCGGCAATTATCGTCTACGACATCGAAACAGCGACCGCGCGCCGCGTATTGGATAGCTACCCTTCGGTTTCAGCCGAAAATTACGTGATTCGAAACCAGCACAAAACAATGTCTTTTTTCGGCGGCATCGTGTCACTGCGTGGCGGCGTTGACGGCATTGCACTCAGCGACGAGTGGTTGTACTACGCCGCCCTCAGCGGGTCCGGCCTGTATCGCGTGAAACTGCGCGATCTCAGAAACACCTCTATCCCGAACGCCCAGCTCGCAGCCCGCGTTGAACGGTATGCGACCAAACCGCTCAGCGACGGCTTGAGCGTCGATTTAGACGGCAACATTTTCATCACGGACATCGAGCACAACGCAATCTCCAGAATGGGGCCAAATCGCGAATTGACAACAGTAGTGCGCTCGCAACGAATTCGGTGGCCCGACGCGCTGTCATTCGGACCGGACGGGTGGTTGTATATTGCCGACAGCGCATTGAGCCACGTGGTACTGCAGCCGCGTGATCACATCAAGTCCCAAGGTCCGTACAAGGTTTTTCGTTTTCAACCTGGCACCGCCGGAACTCCGGGGCAATAAACTGATGCAGACAATATTCTTGTACATCACAGTCGTACTTATATGGGGCTCGACCTGGGCGGCCATCCCGTACCAGCTCGGCGTTGTTGATGCGGAAGTCTCGGTCGGCTATCGCTTTGGCATCGCGGCCATTGGTCTCTACCTGTATGCGCTGATCTCACGACGCCAGATTCGCCTTCCGCGCAGCGCCTACCCGTTCGTGCTTTTACAAGGCACGCTACTTTTTTGTCTGAATTATTTTCTCATGTACTACGGGACTGCACGAATTACGTCCGGGTTGGTTGCGGTACTTTTTAGCAGCATCATTTTGTTCAATACGGTATTCGAGAGACTCTTTTTCAAGACAAAGATAGACGAACGAGTCATGCTCGCCAGCGCGCTGGGCCTTACCGGTATCGTGATGATCTTCTGGCATGAAGTCTCCATCGTGACCCTTGGCGATGAAACCGTGGTAGGCATCATTCTTGTCTTGCTCGGCACTCTAATCGCCTCATTGGGCACTATGGCGGCAGTCGTCAATACAAGTCGCGCCCTTCCTGTCGTCGCGGTCAACGCCCACGGCATGGCGTGGGCGGCGGCCTTATCTCTAACCCTATCGGTATTACTGGGAAGAGAGTTAACCTTCTCTTTCGAACAGGGATATATCCTCTCGCTTGCGTACCTGGCAGTGTTCGGATCGGCAATCGCATTCGGTTGCTACCTCGCACTGATTCGCCGCATCGGATCGGCCCGCGCCGCCTACAGTTCGGTTCTGTTCCCGATCATCGCGCTGGCAATTTCCACGGTAGTCGAAAATTACGAATGGACCTTGGTGGCTGCAGCCGGCATTTCGCTGACGCTTGTGGGTAACTGGTTGATTCTGAGCAGCCGCACAACATCGAGACAAATTGAAGGAACATCGAAATGAACTAAATTAGTATCTCCGATCTGGGATTCACCTGGGACGAAGTTTTGGAAATGATAAAAACGACGGGTGTGGATTTGGGCATCAACGTCGTAACAGCGATCGCTATTTTCTACATTGCCCGCCTGGTGGTCCGCTTGTTCGTCAGCGGCCTGAGTAAAGTAATGCTCGCTCAGGATGTTCACCTCTACAAGGCGTCTGGCGACTAAGCCAGCACTGCCCGAGGTCAGTCGCTGACATCAGGCTCAATGAAACTCCATTTGAGATTCGGGACGCGCTCCTTGAGATTGCGCTCCAGCGCATTGATATATTTGACAGCCGTCTCGATATCGATGCCGGGGCGCATCTTGACCTTGGCCGCGAGCATTGTATCCGGTCCAAATTGAATCGTTATCGTATTGAACACATGAACAATGCCATCTTGCTCGTCGATGATTTTATCGATTGCCTCTTGGATCTCTGGGTCTGCCGAGCGGCCAACGAGCAACGAGCGAATACGCCAGCCGATAAACGCGGATATAAATATCAGGACGACACCAATACTGATCGAGCCCATCGCATCGTAGACAGGGTTGCCAGTGATGTCAGCCGTGACCAGAAAGCCAAGGGCCAGAACCAGACCGATTTGTGCTCCGATGTCTTCACCGAGGACGACGACGAGCTCCGAGTTGCGCGTATGCTTTAGCCATTCGCGAAACGACCGATCGCCGCGAACGTGGCGAATCTCGCGTAGCGCGCCGTAGAGTGACGACCCTTCGAGCACGATAGCCAACACCAGCACTACGATCGCTATCCATACCTGAGAAAGTTCGCTTGGATGATTCAACTTGTGGATGCCCTCGTAAATCGAGAACAACCCACCGAGACTGAACAACAGCAACGCAACGATGAAGCTCCAGAAATAACTCAGCTTTCCGTACCCCAGAGGATGCTCGGCATCGGGCGGGCGCTGGGACTGCTTGAGTCCCAGGTACAGCAGCACCTGATTGCCTGTGTCTGCAAAGGAGTGAATGGCTTCGGCCAGCATGCTTCCCGACCCGGTCAACCAGGCCGCCCAGGATTTCGCGATCGCGATACAAAAATTGGCGACAAACGCGTACAGGATCACCCGGGCGGTTGAGTCGTGAGTGCTTGAAGTCATCTGCGTCCTCGTATCGGGTCAACGCAGGCAACTCGGCTGCGTTACTATCAGTGACAAGTATGCAGGATTTTTTAGGGGTGACGTCATGCGCATAACAATATTGACTCTATTCACCTTCATCGCCGCGCATCTCGTGGCTTGCTCCGCACATCCGGATCCGATTATTGACATGAAAGGTGTGGATCAGGCGCAGTTCGTCGAGGACTGGAATCAGTGTGAATCCTATAGCAATGAGGTCCAGGTGGCGAAGAGCACCGGCAAGGGCACCGCAGTGGGCGCGGTTATCGGTGCTATAGCTGGTGCTATCGGCGGCAACTCCAGCACCGCGGGTCATGGTGCTACTCATGGAGGCCTTCAGGGTGCCACCGCGTCAGGTTTCGAGGCCAGCCAGGAAAAACAGCGGGTGTTCAAGAACTGCATGAGCGGCAGAGGTTACGTTGTCCTGAACTAGTTGAAGCGCAGTGAGCGGAACGGATGCGCCCAGCCCCGCCGGCGGCGACTTAGTCCGCGCTAGCGAGCCAGCGTGCGAATTTGCGGCTATTCGGAGTCGTTTGCAACCGGTATAGTGCAGGGACTCCAGCTAGGGGGCTAACTTCAGAACTTATTGGCATAAATGAAGTCTGAAACCTAATCTGAACAACGGTAATGAGCAGTGTGAGCAGGCTCAGTGGCTCCCTGTATAAAAGGTGCAATTGATAACAATTCCAAGAATACTGGCTTGCTCAATTCTGCTGATCGCCGCAGCAAATCTGTACGCGCAAGAAGAGGCGGCCGTCCAATCTGGCAGCCAGGAGGCTCAGGCTGCAGATGATTCGGCACTGCTAGCGGCTTTCGAGCTTTATAAGCAGCACAGAAAGAGCGGCGCACTGGATGAGACCGAATCACTGGCCAAACGCGTTATCGAGATCGCGATTCGCACTAAAGGGCCACGGTCTTCCGAAGCAGCAAGCGCGCTGACCAACCTCGCTATCGTCCAGCACCAAACCGGGCAGTTCGGCCCGGCGCAGCAAAACTTTCAGGCAGCCGTTGAGATTATCGAAGAAATCGAGGACAGGCTAAATTCGAAACTGGTGAATCCGCTGAAAGGATTGGCCGCAGCACAACTGGAAGCCGGTCGACCCGATCTTGCATCCAGCACTTATGATCGCGCGGTCCACGTAACACACGTGAATGACGGCCCACATAATCTGGGCCAACTGCCATTGCTCGAGTCACTTTCCGAGGCCAAACTCAGAATGGGTGAACTCGACCTGGCGACAACGGTACAGGATAGAATCAGTGCGCTGAACGCGCGGCACTACGATTTCCAATCATTGGAGTTCGTACCGTCGCTGATGCGTCGCGCAGCCTGGCAACACCGAGCGGGACTGATCTATGATTCACGGACAACCTACCGGCGAGCCATTCGTCTCATCGAGAGCCAGGTCGGCAAAAGTGATGTTCGACTGATCAACCCATTGCTGTTGATTGGGCGATCTTTTTTCTTTATCGACTTTTCGGGTACATCGACTTACGGCGCGCCGACCATGGTTTCGGGCGAGCTCTATATCAAGCGCGCCGTGCGGATTGCTAATAAACATTCCGACAGCGACTGGAAAACTCTGGTAGTTGCGAAGCTCGCGCTCGGCGACTTCTACATGTACGACAGGAATTCGCAACGCGCTCGGGCGGTGTACAGGGAAATATGGAACCTGCTGTCCGAAGACGATGCACGACTGGATTTTCGCCAGGAACAACTCGAGGAAGTTGTAATATTGCGGCAGCGAAATTTACCGCAATACTTACCCGATTCGAATGCCGACGGAAAAGCGGCAACCGACTCGACCGTCCTGCAGGGCACAGTTTCGATGACCTATGACGTGTCAACCCATGGCCGCGCATTCAATATCAAACTCGTCGAAGCAAACCCGCCTGAATTTCAGGAAATGCAGAAGTTGGTACAACGCGAGATTCGCCGCCGTATTTTCCGCCCACGCTTCGAGAACGCTGAGGCCGTCGTGTCAACGAGTCAATTATTGATACACAGCTACTTTTATCGTCAGTCCGATCTTGACGCCTTGCGCGGTCCAGCCAAAAAGACTGCAAAAAACTGAGGCCAACTATTATTGATACCCACTTTCTGAACGGAACTCCTTTGCGAGGTCCGTTCGACAAGCACTTGCAGCAAGCCGTATTCGCACTTGGGTGCTTTTGGGGTGCGGAGCGTCGCTTCTGGGAAGCCCCGGGCGTTTATACGACTGCTGTGGGATATGCCGGCGGCACAACCCCAGATCCTGATTACCCGCAGGTCCGTACCGGAACGACCGGTCACGCCGAGACAGTCCTTGCTGTGTTCGACCCGAGTGAGGCCAGTTACGACGATATGCTACGTGTATTTTGGGAAACCCACGACCCAACGCAGGGGATGCGTCAGGGCAATGACATTGGCACACAGTATCGATCAGTCATTTTCGTGGGCAATAAATCGCAGCAATTATTGGCGCAACAATCGTTGCAGGCCTACCAGAAGAGTCTTTCGAATGCAGGCCACGCCAAAATCACGACCGAAATAGTGGCACTCGACACCTTCCACTACGCCGAGGATTACCACCAGCAATACCTTGCAAAGAACCCGGATGGCTATTGCGGTCTTGGTGGAACCGGCGTTAGCTGCGTGATGAGTCAGGCCTAGTCTCGGTATACCGGTAGCAGCAATATCGGTACTATCAGGATCGAGACCCTAGCTTAAGAATTGCACGTGGCAAACAAACAAATCAAATCGCCAAAACCGCGCAAACCCAGTCGCAAAAAGGCCGAAGAGGCAGTTCATACATTGCTGCTTTGGGCCGGTGAGGATCCTCGTCGCGAAGGACTCGCTGATACGCCTCAGCGGGTTGCGAAAGCTTACGAGGATTGGTTCAGCGGCTATAAACAAGATCCGATTCGTTACCTGAGACGCACTTTCGAAGAAGTCGAGGGCTACGACGAAATGATCGTCTTGCGGGACATTTCATTCGAGTCACATTGTGAACACCACATGGCGCCGATCATCGGCAAGGCCCATGTCGGGTATCTGCCAAGAAGCAAGGTCGTTGGCATCAGCAAGCTGGCGCGCGTCGTCGATGCATTTGCGCGCCGCTTCCAGGTACAGGAAAAGATGACAGCACAGATCGCCAATTGCATTGAAGAAGTATTAAAACCCAAGGGCGTCGGCGTGGTTATCGAGGCAGTGCATCAATGCATGACGACGCGCGGAATTCATAAGTCGGACGTTACGATGGTGACCAGCCAGATGCTTGGAACGTTTCGCAGGGACGCGCGTACGCGCGCAGAATTCCTGCGCATGATCGACACCAAACGCTAGTCCGTCCCAAGCCGTGAAAACACTGCTCGCATTCATCGGATCACTGCTGATTCTTGTGGCGCTGTATCTGTTGCTTTGGCCTGTTCCGGTCGACCCCGTTGCATGGGACGCGCCACTTAGTCGCGGCCTCGTCGGCGCGTTTGAAACCAATAGCCGCTTGCAGAAAGCCCGCGGTATCGACCTCGGTGTGCACAGAGGGCCCGAGGACATCGCACAAGGCCATGACGGTCGGCTGTATGCGACGACCGCCGGCGGAATTATTTTGCAGATTGACGGCGACGGCAAAGTTTCCGAGTTTGCCAATGTCGGTGGCCGCCCCCTGGGCATTGAAACCGATGCCGATGGTTCGTTGGTCGTTGCTAATGCGTACATCGGCTTGCAACGAATTTCGTCAACCGGCTCGGTACAGACCTTGCTCAGTGAAGTCGACGGCCGAGCCCTCGCCTACGCCGATGATCTGGCAGTAGCTGCCGACGGCACCATCTATTTTTCGGAGGCGAGCACCAAGTTTGGTGCGAAGCAATTTAGCGGAACCTATGAAGGCAGTTTGCTCGACATCATGGAACATGGCGGGCACGGTCAGATCATTGAGTTTACGCCGAGCACAGGCCGCGCCAGGGTCATTATCGATGGCCTCAATTTCGCCAATGGCGTCGCTATCAGCGCAGACCAAACGTATTTACTGATCGCCGAAACGGGCTCATACCAGATCCTCAAGCATTGGTTGCAAGGACCGGATGCTGGCACTACCGAAGTCCTGATCGACAACCTGCCCGGATTTCCCGACAACATCAATACCGGTCAGGACGGGCGATTCTGGGTCGGACTGGTCGCGCCGCGCAGCGACGTACTTGACGAACTGTCGGGCAAACCGTTTCTGCGAAAAATCGTGCAGCGCTTGCCGGCAAGCTTTCGCCCCAAAGCCGAGCCATCGTCACATGTGATAGCGATCAATGGAGACGGCGACGTGCTGATGAATCTGCAAGACCCGCAAGCGCGGTTTCCCGCGCTTACCGGAGTCCTGGAGACTGCTGATGCGCTGTACCTGACCACACTGTTCGGCGACCAGTTAGCCAGACTCGATAAAGAAGATCTGCTAGTTCGGCAGTAACGCCGTATCGCCGTTGTAGTCGCCATTCAGCAATTGCTGACGAATCAACGGAATCGGCGGCTGGCCGTAACTCAGGAACTCATCATGGAACGCGCCCCAGGCTTCCCGACCGCCCTTGTCGGCAGTCCAGTCCTCACGAAGTTTGTTGATCATCAGCTTGCCCAGCGTGTAATTGAGGTATCCCGGGTCGTAGGTGCCACGATAGGCTTGCTGAGTCGCGTTGCCAAAGTCCATAAATGATTTTTCCTCGAACATCGCCTGACTTTCCTCGACCGTCATGCCCTCAGCATGTAATCCAATTGCAGACATATAACGGACGTTGCGTTTCAGTGCGTTCAGCAACTGGCCGATGCGCACTTCAGGGTCGCCATCACCCAATCCGGCATCGACCATCATCTGCTCAGTGTAATGCGCCCAACCTTCACTGAAGGTATACGTGCCGAAATGACGACCGACGCTATTCTCCGTGCGGTTCGAGTGGAGGTACTGCAGGAAGTGACCCGGCCAGACCTCGTGCACGGATATGCCGAGCAGGTCCATCTCGCCCGGCAGATAATCAAGCTGGTCTTGCTCGGACCACTCCGGGTCGGGCGGTGCTATGTAATACGTGGACGGCATCCCGACTTCAAACGGCCCTGGGATATTGATATACGCGGCATTGAAGCGACGATGCGGCGGCGCCTCATCTACCAGTGCATCCTCGGTTCCGGGAATCGACACGAGATCGTTATCCACGACAAATTTCTTCAGCATTGGCAGCTGCCGTCGAGCTCCGCCCACCGCGCCTTCGGGCGGTTTCCTGGCCTGTGACTTCGCCGTACAAGCCACCGTGCTTTCGCCCGGCGCATATTCCTCGCATGCTGCGCGCATCAATTCCAGATTTCTGTCCAGGTCACGCTGCCCTGCCGCTTTCAGATCGGCGAGCGTCACGTCAACGCCCTGACCGGTTCTCAGCATCTTCAGGAAACGTTCCTCACCCAGTGCATAGTCGTTTGTTGCCGTGTCCTTAAGCCCCTCAAGCCAGTCCACAGACTGCTGTACCGCGTCGATTGCCGCATCGTTGGCGACTTTAAACTCACGCTGTAACTGCTCGACATCGACCGGCGAGAAAATTTCCGGGACGGTCGTGGACAAGTACTCCGCCAGCCCCGAAAGGACGCGATAACCCATCTCGACATACGGTGCCGGCAGCGGTGGCTGCAGGTTTTGCTGCATGTGCTTGAGCATCCCTGGGACTTGCTGCATGTACTGCGTGTAGGCCTGTATACGCTGGTCCAGCGGCGCGTACTCCCGATCGACGAAGACACTGATACCGATTGCATTGGTGTAGAACAGTGGATTCTTGGTCGGAAAATCCGAATCGCGCAGCCAGAATAACTGGCCGCTGAGGCTGGTCGAAAGATAATCGCGCTCGAACGCCTCAATATCTTCCAGCTCGCTGTAAGTCGCTGCCTCGGCCAGCAC
>Ga0114950_10003449_pt1 | contig 12176 bp, 9 predicted proteins | sample N075metaG_FD_83503 | JGI IMG/M metagenome (GOLD analysis project Ga0114950, IMG submission 83503) | Deep subsurface microbial communities from Kermadec Trench to uncover new lineages of life (NeLLi) - N075 metaG | ecosystem: Environmental > Aquatic > Marine > Ocean trench > Sediment | place...
AATGCGCGTACAATTCAAAATTCGAAGTCAAATTGTTGCCACAATGTAGCGTATATGCACGCCTGCAATTCCAATCATCGGCCGGTGGGCTTTATTTCTCGCGACACCTCGTTGAGAATTATCGTTATCGTTATCTTTATCGCAACCCTGTGCTTCACACAGGTCGCATCAGCACAACATTTCCATGCTCCAAGCGACATTGACCAAGCATGTGTTATCTGCCGATTTACCGACACTGAAGACATCCTGGTGCCACTCTGCATCCAGACCGACACCTCACTTGAATTTCATAGCATACAGACCGAGCATTACACAGCTTTCCCATACGAAGCTCTTTTTGGGTACCAGACGCGAGCGCCGCCTTTCTCCGCATACGACTAATCATTGAATCGTTCAGCATGCCTGCGCATTAGCCGGCGTGTCAGTCGTTTGAGGAGGATATAATGAAACATCTGCGTAAACGCGCCATCACATCGATGGGCTGTTTCGGCATGCTGTATTGCAGCACGGTTATTGGCGCGCCGACAGATCAAACTACCGAGCTGCGCGAACAGCTCCAGCAACTTCGGCTGACCTACGAAGCCAGGATCGATGCACTCGAAGCACGAATCATTGCTGTAGAACGCACCGCTGGCCGGGCGCACTCCAGCGCCGTCGAGGCATTCGAAATTGCTGAGGAAACAGCGATCAGAACCACCACGGGAAACACCTCCGCGAGCGTGTTCAATCCAGCCATCGGTGTGGTGCTGGTGGCCCGCGCCACAGACATCGATCGTACCTGGCAGCACATTCCCGGGTTCATGCCTGGTGGCGAACTCGGGCCAGGGGAGCCAGGCTTTTCTCTGGGCGAGTCGGAACTGAACCTGAACGCGAGTATCGATGACCTCTTCTTCGCCAACGTGACCATTGCTCTTGAGGAAGAAGACGGCGCAACAGGGGTCGCTACAGAGGAAGCTTGGTTCGAAACCACCGCACTACCAGGTGGCTTAACGCTACGTGCGGGTCGTCAGTTCTCAGGTATTGGCTATCTGAATTCATTCCACCGTCACGCCGACGATTTCATCGATCGACCTTTAGCCTATCAGGCATTTCTAGGTGGGCAGTACATCACCGATGGCGTGCAAGCGCGTTGGCTGGCGCCAACTAGTCTGTTCCTGGAAGTTGGCGCGGAGTTCGACTGGGGCAGCAATTTCCCCGCATCAGGCCCCGCGTCAGGCAAACGCAACACATCACCGGGTGCCTGGTCTTTGTTTGCTCACAGCGGAGGTGATATCGGTCTGAGCCACGCTTGGCAGGCTGGTGTGAGTTACCTGTCCAGCGACATCCAGGACCGTGGTATCAGCGAAGCGGACCCGGCAGCAACGTTCACCGGCGATAGTGATCTCCTTGCCTTCGACTTCGTTTACAAATGGGCACCATCCGGTAATCCGACATCCACCAATTTTTCACTCCAGGGGGAGTACTTCAGGCGCGAAGAAAAGGGCATCTTTGCTGGAATCCCCATCGACTCCGACCAAACTGGCTGGTATATGCAAGGCGTCTGGCAATTCATGCCTGGCTGGCGTGTCGGCTATCGCCACGACCGCGTAGCCACCAACAACGGATCGATCTTTACCGGTACTCTATTGGCAGACGCAAAAAACTCTCCCCGGCGCGACAGCCTGATGTTGGACTGGTCCCATAGTGAATTCAGTCAATTTCGACTGCAAATCACCCACGACCAGGTGCTGCCTGACAGCGATACCCAGTTGCTGTTGCAATACACCATGAGCATGGGCGCCCATGGCGGCCACAGGTTTTAATTATGAGAACAACAGTCATTTTTTTCCTGCTGTCACTTCTATCTACGCAAGTCGATGCATTGGAAGTTTTTACCTGCGAGCCTGAGTGGGGTTCGCTCGTTGCCGAGCTTGTTGATGAAGACACAAAAATCACCATCGCCCTCACGGCTTTCCAAGACCCACACCGATTGCAGGCGCGACCGAGTCTCATCGCCAGAGCACGACGGGCAGATCTTATTGTCTGTAGCGGCGCTGACCTTGAAATCGGCTGGTTGCCGTTACTGCTACGCCGTGCCGGAAATCCGGGCATCCGCCCTGGCGCGCCTGGCTACTTCCTGGCAGCAGACTACGTGCGCAAGCTAGAGGTGCCAACGCGTGTTGATCGCTCGCAAGGAGATATTCATCCCCAGGGTAACCCCCACGTCCATTTGAACCCGCATAACATCACGCGCATCGCGCGCAAACTCGCCAAACGCCTGTCCGAACTGGACCCCGCCAGGGCGGACATTTACACGTCTCGACTCAATCATTTTCTCCGACGATGGCAGGCTGCAATCGAGATATGGGAAGACCGCGCCAGGCAATTTAAGGGCTTGGTAATCGTGCCGCATCATAGGAGTTTCAGCTATCTAGCCGACTGGTTGGACCTCCAGGTCATCGCAACCGTCGAGGCCAAGCCCGGCGTTCCAGCAAGTGGCGCCCACCTCTCGAGTTTATTGGAGAAGCTCAGCAACAACCCACCTGCGGCCGTAATTCGAACACCTTATGCTAACGAGAAGCCGACCGCCTGGCTCGCCAAGCGGCTCTTCACACCGCTACTCGTATTGCCGTATACCGTAGACGGCCATGAGGACGCAACAGATCTGTTCTCTCTGTTTGACGTGACCCTGCGTTTATTGGAAGACCTCCAACGATGAGTAGTTTCGAACTCAGCATTCTCGCGCCCGCGCTGCTCGCCGGCATTCTGGTTCTGGCAACTCACGTACCCCTTGGCCAAGAAGTACTGCGCCGCGGCATCATCTTCATCGATCTTGCAATCGCTCAGGTGGCGGGGCTCGGTGTCATCGCCGCTGACACAATGGGTTCGGAACCCCATGGCTGGACCGTACAAGTCTTCGCCGTGGGTTCGGCGCTAATGGTCGCTGCCATTCTGAATTGGTGCGGCAAACGTTGGCCTGACATTCAGGAAGCGATAATCGGAGTTTCATTCGTGCTGGCCGCGGCGGCAGGCATGCTGTTACTTGCCGGCAATCCACACGGCGGCGAACATCTGAAAGAACTCCTGGTCGGACAAATCTTATGGGTGAGCGCCGACCAGCTATGGCCCACTGCCTGTGTATATGCTGCATGTCTTGGCTTCTGGTTCGGGTTCCGTGATCGAATGCAAGGCGTCGGTTTCTATGTCATTTTTGCAATCGTCATCACTGCATCGGTCCAACTCGTCGGCGTATATCTCGTATTCGCCAGTCTGATCGTACCAGCGCTCGCAACGCGCCGACTCCACTCACGATGGGCAAGCGTCCTTCTGGGCTATGCCGTGGGCATCGCCGCTTACCTGGCAGGGCTGTCTGCATCGATAATGTGGGACTTGCCGCCTGGTCCGGTGATTATCTGGGCACTGGTGATACTCGCCATTGCGACCAGTTGGAGCACCACAATAGTCACCATTTGGCAACAGCACAGATAAAGCCGTCGATTTTTTATGCCACATCGCGAAGTCTATTGACCTTACGAGAAATGCTCGAACAAACCGTTTGTTTTAACTATTCTCTGAACTGACTTTTTTGCGCAACGTCTATCCAACTGAAACAAGGTCTTTCTGCATGCTTAACAAATTAGACGATTACCCCATCCACCAGACACCCGAACCCATTGCCCATCCCGCCACCAGCGATCGGAATGTCTATGATCGAACCTGGTTTAACGGCTACGCCAAAGATGGTTCGTACTACTTTGGCATCGGCATGGCCATTTATCCACACCGCAACGTGCTCGATTGTGCATTCAGCGTGGTCCAACCGGACTCACAGCAACACTGTTTTTTTGGCTCGCGCCGCGCTCCGCAAGAGCGTACCGATATGCAGGTGGGTCCTTTTCGCATTGAGATTATTGAGCCGCTACGCCGCACCCGGGTGATTCTCGAAGACAACAAGAGCGGCATCAGCTGCGACCTGACTTTTTCGACCAGGTCCTCGCCCATTCAAGAGGCGCGACAGACACTATATACAGGCGCTCGTCGCACCATGGATGCGACTCGCTTTGATCAATTCGGTTGCTGGTCGGGCGTGATCAGCCATCCTGAGGGCGAAATAAAAGTGGATCCGACGATCTGCAACGGTACCAAAGATCGTTCCTGGGGCGTGCGCGGCGTAGGCGAACCGGAAACCGGTGGTGCACCCGTTACCCGAGATGGGATCTTTTTCTTGTGGGCGCCACTATTCTGGGATGACCACATTACCCATGCGATTTTCTTTGATGGCGCTCAGGGTCAGCCAATTGTGAGGGAGGGCATCGTCGCGCCGTTATACGCCAGTGAGGAAGAGGTACCCCTGGAACAGGACAGTCATGATGAACGAATGGCAACGGCTGTGCATCGCGTCGAGTATCTTCCGGGTACCCGGTTGGCTGCCTCAGCTGAAATTGATTTGATCAATCTTGAAGGCAAAACCCGGACTATCTCCTTAGAGCCGATATTAAAGTTTCAGATGAAGGGACTCGGTTACTTTCATCCGGAGTGGTCACAAGGCACCTGGAAAGGAGAATTAGAGCTAGGCGGCGAATCGTTTGACCCTCGTCAACTCGACATGCAGGCGCCTGAAAATATCCATGTCCAGCAGGTAGTGCGGGCCAGTGATGGTGAGCGAACAGGAATCGGCGTGTTAGAGCAAGTGGTGGTCGGACCTTATGCACCTGCAGGTTTCACCGGCCTGGTCGACGGCTACAAAGGGCAAAATTAGCCTTCGGGCAGATCGTATTTATGCCTTTGTGTGTGGGCACCCAGGTAAGCCCAGATCGTATCGTTCAATTGGCTGGCATCTGGCTGCGGGCAAAGTTGTTCAACTTCGCTGTGCAGCTCAATCAACAGCTCGCTGGCGTGTGCATGGACCTCGCTTAAGGCACCTACGTCTAACGGCAGCGCTGCTTTCCGGTCAAGATAGCGTTCTAGTTTTGACCGCAGAGACGCTTGTTTTATCACCGCCAGTGCAGCCTCAAACAGGTCCTGCATGGCATGCAGATCAGCCATGCGCGTTTGTACTGCGCGTTCGGCGTCCTGAGATAGACATTTCATCAGGGTAGCAATGATAAAACTGTCAGCAACGGCATAATCGTCACTGATGGCCGGGCTCAAACTGGTCATGATTTTATCAGCCAACAAGTCTAAGCCACTTTTCGCTTGCGGAATCATATCTGCACCTGAGTCGTTAAATCTTCGCTGTACAAGCGCGGCGAGTTCGGTCGCAGTTGATCTACCAGAATCCGATTCTGCCGATCTGACATGACCCACCCGGCGAGAGCGGTGATGGGTTCGTGGCCATCGCTATGCATAAACTCATCTATGGATGAAATCCATATCGCCAAACCTTTAACAGAAGCGAACACCTGCCACCATTTGAACACTGCCAGATCCACAGTCATGCCACTGGCGGCCTGCCAGTATGAAATGGCCTGTTGGCGACTGACCAACTTACCTGCAAGCTCTCGGTCCGGCCAGCTCCAAAGCGGATCTAATGACCAGGCCAGGTCCTCTAACGGATCTCCAATGTGGCACATCTCCCAATCCAGAACGCCCTTGATTTCGCCCGCGGTGTTGAACAAAAAATTACCGGTTCGATAGTCGCCGTGCACTATGGCGAGTTTCGGAGGTGGCGGTGGCAGGTTGTTTTGCAAATAGCGGATCGATGCCTCAGCCACAGGCTGAGGCTGCATCGCGTCGTCGCGTATGACCTTCGCCCAGTATTCCACCTGCTCCCCAGCACAGCGCTCTGGCGCAGGTTTTGGTGTGCGGGCCAGCAGCACAGGATTATCTGCATCCATGGCGGCCAAACGACCCAGTATGGACCACACTTGTTCGGCGATTTTTTCGCGGTGCTGCACATAAGGTTCCATCAACAGTGCATCTGGGCTGGCTTCACAGCCTTCAATCATTTCCATGACCGAGAAAGGTCGCCCTACCACATCCAGGTCTTCTTCCAGAAACAAGGCCTCGGGCACGGGGATCGAAGTGCCGTAGACAGCTTTGTAAGCGGCATATTCAAGCGCCCGCTCTGTGTCGATAATGCTGCTGGCCGGGTCAAGTCTTAAGATAACCGGCAGGTTCTTGCCATCTCTAAGCAGTTGCACACGGTAAGTCTCGCGTGAAGCGCCGCCGGGGATGCGGGTAATGTCTTCGACGCTTATGGCTTGCTGCCATTGGTCCGCCAGATAATTACCCAGTTGTCCGGCAAGGGCTTCATATTGCGTATTCATGGCGCCCCGTTAATCACGTATGGTGACCGGCAATTCCTTGATGCCATGGATAAAATTGGATGCCAGCAAGGTCGGATCGCTGGTGACCTCGATGCGCGGGAAACGTTCCATGATGCCTTCCCAGATAACCCGAAGCTGCATTTCGGCCAGACGATTACCCACACAGCGATGCACGCCGTAGCCGAAGGCGGTGTGCTTACGCGGGTTGGTACGATCTATAACGAAATCATTGGCGTTTTCGATGTACTCATCATCCCGGTTGCCGGAGATGTACCACATGCAGACACGATCATTTTTCTTGATCAGCTTACCGCCGAGTTCGGTATCGCGCATCGCGGTTCTGGCCATATGCGCCACTGGTGATTGCCAGCGGATAATCTCCGGCACCATCTTCGGAATAAGCGCTGGATTCCGCAGCAGTTTCTCATATTGGTCGGGATGTTCATTCAGCGCCAGAACGCCACCGGAGATGGAATTCCGCGTGGTGTCATTGCCACCGACGATCAGCAACATTACCGTCCCCAGCAATTCCTGGGGATCCATATTATTGGTGGATTCGTCGTGGGCTAACATGGAGATGAGATCAAACTTGGGCGGTTCTTTCTTACGCCGCTCGTACAGTTCCTGAAAATACGCGAGACACTCAAACAGCACTTGAAAACCTTCGTCCGGCGTTGCAAATATTTCAGGATCCGCGAGGTTCTGGATCGTATCTGACCAGTAGATCAGTTTCATACGATCTTCCTGGGGAATATCGAAGAGCGTGGCCAGCATCTGCGCCGTCAGTTCAACGGAAACTTCGCGCACCCAATTGAATTCCTCATTACGAGGCAATTCATCCAGAATTCGTCCGGCGCGCTCTTTAATCAAAGGCTCAAGGTCCGCCAGCTGCTGGGGCACGAACATGGGTGTGACCACCTTGCGTTGTTCGTCGTGTTTGGGTGGATCTTCCTGGATGAATGATGGGATCTCATACTGATCGTCTCGATCCGGGATGCCGCCCAAAGCGATGCCACCCTTTTTCCCTTGAGAAGAGAACAGATCGTGGTGAGTGTCCACGTACATGATGTCGTTGTATTTGGTCACGGACCAATACGGACCGACCATGGAACTTTCATGAAAGTGAACCGGGTCTTCTTTTCGCAGCCGTTCAAAGTAAGGCCACATGGTATCGTTCTCGAATAGAGCCGGATGCGACGGGTCCAACTCATCAAGCGACAAAGAGTTCACGTCGTAGTGTGGATCGATGGCGAACACTTCCGCTACCTTTTTGTTGGAGACGGTCATATCTCCAGATCGCATTTTTGTTACCAGCGCTTTGCGTTCTTCATCGCTACTTCTCAGGTACTGCCCACTCATATCCACCTCAAGCGTGTATTAATCGAATGCGTCCAATCTAAATCAGCCATGTCAGCTTGGCAAGATCATCCCTATGGGTCGGGTTCACGCCAGAACCGGGTCATCTCTACATAAATGAACGAAGCGGTCCAGCCGATCATGACCAGGCCGACAAGGGATTCCAGCCCGGCCAGAAACCTGAGATGACCGCCAGGTTCGATGTCGCCATTACCCAATGAAGTGTAGGTCGTGAATGAAAAATAAGCGCAGTCGAGCAGCGACCCATCAAAGTTCCTTGCCAGGCTGCCATGCCAGCCTGCTTGCAGCAGCCAATAGTAGGATGCTGCAAAAATCCAGATCTCAATGGTATGGGCTATCAACACACCAAAAATGGCCACAACTACGCGAAACCGATTCGGGATGGGCAATTTCGGCGCCCACACAAACAATGTATGCAGGGCCTCGTAATGAACGCTTACCACCAGCGCTATGATCATCGTGTTTATTAAGATGGCAGAAATCAATTTAGCATCCCCGGATCGTCTTCACCTGGTAACCGTCGTAGATTCTCGAGCTCGACGACACACCGATTCACAGAGATTTCGCGAACACATCCAATACACCCTGCTAAAGTGCTTGTCGAAAGCAGGAGTACTTCATTCTCAGCCCTTACAGAGTATTAGACCTGACCGACCATCGCGGTGACCTCGGTGCCATGATGCTTGGCGATCTCGGCGCCGATGTCATTAAAATCGAACCGCCCGGCGGCTCTGCCTCACGCCGCGAGAGACCTTTTCTCGATGCGGTTGAAGGCGCTGAGAAAAGCCTTCGCTTTCATGCCTACAACCGTAACAAACGCTCTGTAGTGCTCGACCTCGAAGCATCTGCAGACCGCAATATTCTTGAAGTTCTCATACGCGGCGCTGACTTCGTATTCGAATCTTTACCCGACGGAATGCTCGTCGGACAGGGCATCGATTTCGCCAGGCTGCGGCAACTCAACCCGACCATTGTGCATGTGGTGGTCTCCGCATATGGTGCCGATGGTCCGGCAGCGGATAGAATTGCTAATGATCTGACGCTTTCGGCGATGGGTGGCCAGGCCGGTCTGCAAGGGTCACCCGAGCGATCTCCGGTACGGGTATCCATACCCCAGGCCTGGCGCCACGCCAGCGCTCAAGCCGCTACCGCGGCACTCATTGCACATGCAAGGATGCTGGTCACCGGCGAAGCACAGTTCGTTGACGTCTCGGCCCAGTGTGCTGTGACCTGGACCATGATGAACGCAATGAATGCATACGCAATTCAGGGTTTTGAGTTTGTGCGGATGGGTTCTACCGTGCAGATGGGCACACGCGATATGGACCCGGTCTTTGAATGTGCGAACGGCTACCTGGTAGCGATGCCGATCGGAGCGGTTATGCATGCTCTGCTAGGGCATATTGCAGGCGATGATCTGCTCGATGCGGCGTGGCTGGAGGAAGATTGGGAAACCTTTGATGCTCGCATGGCGATGGCAGAGGAAACTCGTTTCAGCAGCGAGCAGGTCCGCGATCTATTTGTCCAATATTTCCTTTTACATACTAAGGAAGAGCTATTTGAGCTGGGGTTCGCCGCCGGTGTCACGCTGGCACCCATCAACACGGTTGCCGACCTGACCAAATTTGAACAACTCGATGTCCGCGACGCCTGGCATCAATCTACCTTGCCCAACGGCCAGCAGGTTCGTGCGCCAGGTCTGTTCGCAAAGATGGACCAGGCACCGATGGCGATTAGATACGCGCCGCCAGGTCTGGACGAGCACGGCAAAGAGATCCGCGCTGAAGCTGCCCGGGGTGTGCGTGAACGAGCGCAACTACCCACGCCGGTACCCGGATCAGACTACCCGTTCGAAGGCCTGAAAGTGCTCGATCTGACCTGGGTGATCGCCGGACCAGCTTCGGTGCGATACATGTCGGACCATGGCGCGACGGTGATCAAGGTAGAGTCTGAATTGCGCCCCGATGGGTTGCGCTTTCTCGGTCCGGTCAAAGGCGAACCAGGCTGGAACCAATCTCAATTCTACGGTGAATTCAATGCCGGCAAGCTGTGTATTCAATTGCAGCTCAAAGAGCCGAAGGCGTTGGAAATACTGAAGCAGTTGATTCAGTGGGCAGATGTGCTGGTGGAGAACTGGGCTCCGGGCGCCACTGCCCGCCTCGGCATCGACTACAAATCGTGCGCTCGCTTGAATCCAGACCTGATCATGCTCAGCACCAGCCTGTTGGGTCAGTATGGGCCCATGGCTGAGATTGCCGGGTATGGTTACCACGCTGCCGGCATGGCAGGCTTTTATGAAGTGACCGGGTGGTCCGACATGTCTCCGCACGGACCCTGGTTAGCCTACACCGATGTAATTGCACCGCACTTCGTGGTCGCCAGCATAGTTGCCGCTCTGGACCATCGACGGCGCACCGGCAAAGGGCAACACATCGACGCCGCGCAATTTGAGATGGCGCTGCAATTTCTAACGCCAGAGATTCTCGACGCCCAAGCCAATGGATATGTCACCACGCGCATGGGCAATCGTGCACGTCATGCAGCACCTCAGGGCATATACCCCTGTGCGGGTGAGGACCAATGGTGCGCCATCGGCGTAGATACAGACGAACAATGGCAGGCATTGAAAGCTGCGCTGGACAATCCAGAATGGGCTGCAAGCACCGCGTTCGACGCAGTTGATGGTCGCCTTGCCGACCACGATGCCATCGATGCCCGGTTGAGCGAATGGACCTGCTCGAGGACGCCCAACGAAGTCATGGATCTGCTGACTGGCCGAGGCGTACCTGCAGGTGCAGTTCAGCGCAGCAAGGAACTTGCCGAGGACCCACAGTACATCCACCGAAAATTCCAACACTTCTGGGACCATGCCAATATGGGCAGAGTCCCCTATGCCGGCAATCAGTTTCGTATACCCGGTTATGCCGGTGGTCCCAGCGGTCCCGCACCGCTACTGGGTGAACACAACCACCAGGTGTTCGGCGACATCCTCGGCATGAGCGAGGCGGATATCAATGCACTGATCGACGCCGGGGTGGTGCTCTAGAACGTGTACTTCGGTTATCCTGGCTGATTAGCAAACGAGTTGGTGGTGGCGTGTCCGAACATCCGTTAGATCCTATATTTCATCCCCGAGCTGTTGCCGTTGTCGGCGTACGCTCGAATCCGAACACCGGCATGATGGGGAGTTTCTACGATTCTCTGTTAGAAGCTGACTTTCCAGCCATTGGTGGTCTCTATCCGGTTAACCCCAAAATGGACGAACTCAACGGCGCCCGCTGCTACGCCTCGCTGCTCGACACACCAGATCCGGTTGATCATGTGATATCCCAGGTGCCGGCTAAGGTGGTGCCTGAGTTGGTCGATCAATGCATAGCCAAAAAGATCCGCTCAATACACTTCTTCACCGCCGGCTTCTCTGAAACTGGCGATGAAGAAATGGCCGGCGTCGAAGAAGCGATGATCGCAAAGCTCCGCGATGCGGGCATTCGAGCCATCGGACCAAACTGCATGGGGCTTTATGTACCTGCCAGCCGACTCGCCTTCATGAGCGGCTTCCCGAGCGAATCTGGCAATGTATTTCTCCTATCCCAGTCCGGCGCCAACGCCGGCGAGATTGTTTCCGGGCTGGTGGCTCGAGGGGTGCGATTTTCCAAAGCCATCTCATATGGCAACGGTGCCGATCTGCGCGCCCATGACTTCCTCGACTACGCTGCAAACGACCCGGAAAGCGAGGTTGTCGCGGCCTACATCGAAGGCGTGCAAGACGGCCGGGCTTTTTTCGACGCGCTGAAGCGCTGCGCCGCCGTGAAACCGGTCATTATTCTCAAGGGCGGACGCACGCAATCCGGCTCCCAGGCCGCTCACTCGCACACCGGGTCCCTGGCCGGCTCCATCGAGGTTTTCGACGCTGCCTGCCGTCAGGCCGGTGCCATGCGGGCCGAAACCATGGACGAACTGCACGACCTGGTGGTGGCTGCATCCACCAGTACTCGCCTTGTCACCGGCCGGGGTGTTGCGCTATTCGGCGGCGGCGGTGGTGGCTTCGCTGTTTTATCGGCAGACGCAATCGACCGCGAAGGTTTGAAAGTGCCGCAAATGCCGGCCAGTGCCGTCGCCAAGATGCGCGAATACATACCCGTTGCAGGTAGCAGCGTTAACAACCCGATTGATGCCTTTCCGCCTGAGGAACATCTGGAGGATATGTTGCGTCTGGTCGCTACCGCTGAAGGGATCGACATGGTGTTCATGTCACCGATGACAGGTTGGCGCAGACCGCCGCCCGGCGCCAAGATATCGGATGCAAACAAGCCAGCAGACGAACCCACAGATGCAGAGAACGCAATCAAAGCAGCGCAACAGATGTTTGACCTGCAGAAGGACACAGATACGCCCGTGGTCGGCGTTGTGCGCAGTGGCCGCATGGCGCGCATGATGGGGCAAGACCAGGATGCCATGAGTGAAGCGGCATACCGCAAGGGTATAGGCATTTATCCCAGCGTGGCGCGGGCGGCCCGTACGGTTGCGCAAATGCTTGAATGGAAGGCCTAT
>Ga0114950_10003450_pt1 | contig 12175 bp, 12 predicted proteins | sample N075metaG_FD_83503 | JGI IMG/M metagenome (GOLD analysis project Ga0114950, IMG submission 83503) | Deep subsurface microbial communities from Kermadec Trench to uncover new lineages of life (NeLLi) - N075 metaG | ecosystem: Environmental > Aquatic > Marine > Ocean trench > Sediment | place...
TACTGTTGCGATGGCATTCGGTGCGTTTCGGAGTGAAAAAGTGGACATTGCGATTATTGAGACCGGACTGGGTGGAAGACTGGATTCTACGAATGTGATTACACCGGTTTTATCAGTAATTACGAATATTTCATATGACCACATGGATATGCTCGGCGATACGATCGTTAAGATCACCCGTGAAAAAGCAGGGATTATCAAGAGGAATGTGCCCGTTGTGATAGGGAAGTGGCAAAAGGAAAGTGCCTCAGTGTTTAAAAAGGTGGCCAAAAACAAGGCCGCATCTATGAGTTATGCCAGTAGAAATGTGAAGTGCAGCGTTGTGTCTTCAGCTTGGGACAGATCTACATTTTATGTGTCAATGAAAGGGGGGCAAATATTCTATAATGTCGTCTTGCCAAATTCAGGCCCTTTTCAGGCTGAAAACCTTGCTACAGCAATCTGGGCTGTTTATGTTTTGAAAAAAACACACCCTCGATTTGACATTTCTGAAAAGCAACTTAGATCGGGTCTAAAAAACCTCATCCAACTGACCTCATACCAGGGGCGTTGGCAGTTATTGGAGAAGCAGCCCTTGATTTTGACAGACAGTGCACATAATGAAGCCGGGCTGTCAACGGTATCGCGTATGTTAAAAGCATACGATAAAGGCGATGTGCATGTCGTTCTTGGAATGGTGCGAGAGAAGGAAATCAATAAGATCCTGCGTCATTTCCCAAAGCAGGCTCATTACTATTTCTGCTGCCCGAATGTACCCCGGGGTCTGGATGCAGTACAACTTAGGACCAAGGCAAATACCCATGGTTTTGAAGGCAAAGATTATAAATCTGTGAAACGAGCCCTGGCGGCTGCCCGGCGTTTGGCAAAAAAGCAGGATATGATCTTTATTGGTGGGAGTAGTTTTGTTGTAGCTGAGGTGTTGTGATTCACGTCATATTCATATGCTAACTAACTGGACGATTTAATCCCGATTATACTCACTCCAACTCTGCTGCTTATATCTTTCTTCTGCAGCAAAGCGCAATTCCTTGATCAAATCTTCAGGCTTCTTGTAGCCCGGGCTAATCGCGATCCGGTCAAAATCTTCAGTGAGTGTTACAAATGAAGGATATGAAGCTTTTCCTTCCAGAAGGCTATACGCAAGTGTGTGTATGCCGCGTTTCCCTAGTTTGACATATTTGAATTCCTGATCCTTGAATGTGATATTTTCCTTCATTTCTGCATCGAGCTTGATTGCATAAAAATGCTCGTTTATATATTGCACGATTTCAGGGTCAGTGAATGTAGTGGCATCCATGCGTTTGCACCATCCACACCAATCAGTATACACATCAATGAATATTTTTTTGGGATTCTCTTTATTCATCTCGATTGCCTCCTCCCAGGTCAGCCATTTGATCTTATCACCATCTTTGGTGGTACTGCTCAAGAGCACGGCTGAAGATATCAGGGCAATGAAGATGAGTAATTTGTTCATTTCTAATAGTTTAGAGTATGCATACGAATCTTAACATAAATCTATGAAAAAAATTGTATTGGGTATTGGCGGTTCAAGTGGCTCAATTTATGCGCGTCTGCTGCTTGAACGGCTATCCAAAATACCAGATCAAATTGCCGATTGTGCCATCATTATGAGCGAAAATGCGCATGTCAACTGGAAGATAGAACAAGCGGGTACGGATGTGAGTTCGTATGGTTTTACCGTTTATGAGAAGTATAACTTTTCGGCTCCATTTGCTTCGGGGTCTGCACGTTATGATACGATGATTATATGCCCGTGTTCGATGGGTTTGATGGGGAGAATTGCTCATGGTTTTTCAGATGATCTGATGACAAGGGCGGCTGATGTCATGCTCAAAGAACGACGCAAATTGATTCTGGTGCCTCGTGAATCCCCGTACAATCTTATTCATATCGAGAACATGCGACTGATTACACTGTCTGGTGGGATTGTCTGCCCGGCGACACCATCTTTTTATAGCAAGCCAGCCTCAATCGATGACTTGGCGATGACCGTTGTAGATCGCGTTCTGGATCTGGCTGGTTTTGGAATAGATACATATCGGTGGGGTGAAAGATGAGTAATGTATCATTCTTGGGACGAAGTGCCTGGTTGGAATTAGTAGGCAATATATACCGGTACTTGACACAAAATATACTTCTACGCGTCGCAGATTATTGAATTTCAGTTGGGGATATCTTCAATTCCACCATGTCTTTATTCACCTTGATACTTGCATTTAACTCGTAGCCAATGAGTATGATGAGTGAATTGATTTGCATCCAGAGCATAAGTACAATCAACGCCCCCAGAGAACCATAAAGTTCATTGTATTTGCTGAACTTATTGACATAGTATGCAAAAATGACCGAGGACAAAATGGATAATATTGTAGCCAGGGTAGCTCCGGGAGAGAAAAAGCGAATGCGTTTTTTCATCGAAGGACCGTATCGATAAGTTGCGCTGACACCTGCATAAAACAAGATGATCATAGCAAACCAGCGCAAAACCAAAATGGTATTGTAGCTTGATTGATCAATGTGGACCCACGTCAAAAGCGAGTCCAATACCACGCGTCCAACTACAATAAATAACATGGATGCAATGAAAATACTGCCTATGATAAACGTCAGTTTTATTGCGATCAGCCTTCGCACTATTCCGGATCTTGGCTGATAGGTGATCGTATATTTTTTTTCAAATCCCCTGAGCATCGCGAGCATTCCATTTGAAGCGAAAAACAATGTCAGAAACAAACCGAATGACAACAATCCACCATTGGTAATTGTGGTCAGGGATTCAATTACCTCAATGACATAAGACGATGCCTGTGCCGGAAGGAGCTGAAGTATTGATTCATTTACTGTTTCGACAAGATTCTGAATTGGCAGATATGGTAACAGGGTAAAAATGACAATGATAGAGGGGAACAGCGAAATAAAAAAGCTGAAAGCCATCGCGTTGGCACGAATGATAATATTGTCCTTGCGAAGTTCAGCAAAAATAAAGTCAAGTACGCTAAACAGTGGAATGCCATCAAGCCCGGGTAATGAATGTGTTTTGGACCACTGAATTGAGATCCTGTAAAGCCTGCTGGCTTGAATTATTTCCGTAAGACTTCGCTTAATCAAAACTTGGTTTCAATGCGTCAATTAAAAACTGAGGAACAGGAATTCTCTTGCGCGTACTGGATTCGAGAAAGCAAAGGGTGACTCTACCTACCACCGCAAGTTTGCCATTCTCGATAAAAATTTCGGTAAGGAAAATAATATCCTTTTCGGGCAATCGTATGACCGATGTCTTCAGAGTGAGCAAATCGTCGTAAAGTGCAGGTCTGAGATATCTCACATGCATGTTCATAACCGGCATTAATATCCCATGGTCATTTTCAATAGAAGCATACCGAATGCCGAGAGAGCGCATCGCTTCCACTCTGCCCACTTCAAAATATGCCGCGTATTGACCGTAATAGACAAAGCTCATTTGGTCGGTTTCGCTATAGCGTACGCGGAGATTTGTAGTATGGGTATACATCAGGTGGCGCGCAATATTGGACAACTCATACAATGTGATCCTCCGCGCGCACGTGACAGTTCACCTGAGGGCAGGGCAATAATGGTGTCCTTGAGATTTTCCGCCGTCTTAGGGTCCTTCTTACATTGATCGAGAAACTCAGGAGCGGGAAGTATTGTATATCCTACTTCTTTTAATGTCTTTTCTGTGTATACATTTCGGTCGTATGAAATTGCGACTCCGGGCCGGACAGCAAGTAAATTGCACGCGTCTGTCCATTGTTCGCGCTCCTGATATGGTGATTCACCACCCCCACTGAAAATAAATTGCATTTTCGAATTGATCTCAGATAACATGAATTCGCGCAGAGAAGGATATTGTCGGCGCAATCCGTTTTTCGAATGGACAGTAACATAGCTGCTGAGCCCATCGTAAGCGATTGGCTTATATGCGATGAGATGTGTTTGATTTATTTGTGTGAAGACTGTATCGATATGCATGAATGAGCGGTCGGCCGGAATATTGACCATCACCACATTATCAATCACCTCCTTGGCGAATAAGGCGTTTTTCAGGGAGTGAAACGCGTATTCTGTCGAGCGCTCACTACAACCTACCAAAAGATATTTCTCGTTGAGAATCATCATGTCACCTCCTTCGACGGAAACCCGCTCGCCCTTTCGGCTTGGGGGAAATTCCTCCAGCATGTTCAAGTTGATGATCTTCTTTTCACTCTTGAGTTTTTCAAACATTGGATGCCGCCTGAACATGAAGCGCGTCAGCAGATTTTCCCGGAATCGAGCCTCTTTGGCTGCCTTGGTGATTACAACATGATCATTGACCATGACGGCTATGTCACGGGTGAATATGAAGTTCGGGATAGGGTCAAATAGGATTGTGTCGGTAGAAGGACAATAACCACTAATAATGGTTTTAGCCAATTCTTCGTTTGGCAATGCAGTGAGTTCCGTGCTGAACACTTTCGGTAGCTCCTCAAAATCAGAAATCAGCCTGATGAGTTTTTCCCTGCCCTCGGGAGAATAATCCAATGCTTCGCAAATCAGGTTTTCGACCTCCAGTACATTATCGTTGCCAACGAACTGCCTGAGTACATTGACGAAAATGTCGTGCTCTTTTTGCATTTGAGACAAATGCACGATGTCGTCAAACAACAACTCATGGGCGCGCTTCGGTGAAATCCGTGCAATCCCTTCGTCTGGTGCATGAATGAGTACTTTTTGCAATTGACTGATTTCAGAGGAAACATTGAGATTCATCACGAAGTTTTACTTGAGATAAGCAACAAAGAAAAGAAATATGGGATCAACTGAAGCACTTATCAAGTTAATGATGAATAGACGGAAGACGATATTTCACTGCCCTGCTGTACGTCAATTCTGACTATATTACTTTACTTTGCGCCATAAATCTGCTTGCTATGCCTGCCAGATTCAAGATAAACAATGGAAGAGTACAAAAAGAAGTCATTTTGGAAACGGCCGGAAGGTAAAACCGGACTTGCTGTGATGATTGCGCTCGTTGTTGGCGGGGGTATTTTGTTATTCAACGTGCTCCCTGCTATCGTTGCGCTCACGCAGAGCATTCTGGGGCTTAGTGCCATGTTATTCGCTCTGGGTATTATCGTGTACATGATTGCCGATCCCCGGACCCGTAGATTATTTTGGTATATGTACAAGAGTGTGATGCGATGGATCACAGGACTTTTTGTGCAAATTGATCCGATTGGCATCTTAAAAAGCTATGTCGAAGACCTGAAGGGCAATCTGAGTAAAATGAACAAACAGATTGGTCGGTTAAGGGGTCAGATGCACAAATTGAAGGAATTGATCATCAATAATAATAAGGAGATCAGATCGAATCTTGATATGGCCAGTAAGGCCAGGGATGCGGAAAAGAAATCCATGATGATCCTCAAATCCCGGAAGGCGGGACGCCTCAAGGACTCAAATATGCGCCTCGAAGACCTATACCGTAAAATGGAGATCATGTTTCGAGTTCTTACAAAGATGTACGAGAATTCGGAGATTCTGATGGAAGATATCACAGACCAGGTCGAGGTCAAGGAGCAGGAACGCAAGGCGATTCATGCGAGTCATTCTGCGATGAATTCTGCCATGTCTTTGATTCAGGGAGATAGTGACAAGCGCGCTATGTTTGATCAGGCCCTGGAGGCAATTGCTGACGATGTTGGTCAGAAAATGGGCGAGATGGAGCGTTTTATGGACGTATCCGAGAATTTCATGCAGTCTGTTGATCTGAAGAATGGCATTTTCGAAGAGGAGGGCCTCAAAATGCTCGAGATGTGGGAAAAGGAAGGGGTCTCACTGATTTTGGGTGAAGATAAAAAGACTCTGCTTATTGATGCCATGGATGACAAGAATGTGCTGGATCTGGATGCCCCTAGAAGAACCCCTGTGAGGGCAGGGGATCATAGGAATCAGTATGAGTCCTTTTTTGATTAACTCCTTTGGAGTGAATCAAAATTTATGATTCCTGATTTATGATTCCTGAATTTTAATGTCTGTCTGACTGTGCCCTCATAATATAGGTTGACACCAAAAGTGTTAGTAACTTTTGCAAAAAGCCAACAAATGACAGTTTAAGAATGACGTCGCAGACGGTTTGGCGAAGAATTTCGCAAAGATCAAGTTGCATGAATCGAAAGAGGAGAAGTGACAATTGTGGAGCTTGGTCGCTTGTATGAAGTAAGGTCGGCCAGTGTACGGGGCTGGATTGCCAAGTATGGAAAGATAGGATTGCCAGATCCAATTGTGATACGGAGCAGCAAAGATGTAGATCGGGTAAAGGATTTGGAGAAAGAGAATACACGATTAAAGGCGGCACTAGGAGATCAACACATGAGGGTGGTCTACCTGGAAGAACTTGTAAAGTTGGCCCAGAAAGAGTTAGGACCGGATTTTGAAAAAAAGCCGGATCCCATTGCTAATAAATATTCGAGCTTGTCAAGGTCATCATGAGATTGCGATGGAGAAATTCTATCACTTCGAATAAGATTTGCGCTGGCTCGCCGCAGCCGGTTGTCTCGGCCCTAATAGTTTATCGGGGCTATCGGAGGATATCAGAATTGAATTTGATCATTGAATTTGAAAATTGAATTTACCCCAATCACGATCCACCAATTACCACATACTAGACCAGCTCCCCACCACAACTAGAGCCTGCCCCTGCTGTGCATCCGTAACAATGCTGGTTTGTTACAATGTCACGATTTGCCAGCGCATCCATATCAAAATTGGAGATATGTGTTGATTTACTGGCCACTTTGAGATCCAGCATTTGGTTGAAGTCGCAATCGTAAATGTGCCCATCCCAAGAGATCGAAATCGTGTTGCGGCACATAAGCCCATTGATTGTAGCTGGATTAAAAGCTTCAACAAGGCTTTCCATATAGCTGCTATACTGTCCTGAATCTATGAGATATTCCAGAAACCGGCTTATCGGTAAGTTGGTGATCGCGTATAAATTATTAAACTCAATCCCGAATTTACGGTCAAGTTGCCTTTTAAATTCTGCCTCTAATTGTGCCTGGCCAGAAGGCAGAAACGCGCCTGTTGGATTATACACTAAATCGAGAATGAGGCCTGTTCTATCCTTTCCATAACCGACTTTGTTGAGCATTTGTAATGCACGTATCGAATCGTCGAATACTCCATCTCCACGCTGGCTATCAGTTCTGCGCTTACTAAAGTATGGGAGAGACGAGATTACTTGCACAGAGTTTTCAGCAAAGAATTCAGGCAGGTCGTGATATTTCGGATTTGATACAATGATGGTCAGGTTGCATCTGTTCATGACTTTACGACCTTGCCTTGCACATTCGGTCACAAACCATCGAAAATTTGGATTGAGCTCCGGTGCTCCTCCCGTGATATCTACTGTCCGAATGTCATGCCGCTCGATGATATCGAGGCATTTTTCGAGGGTGGCCCGGCTCATGTTTGCCTCTTTCTGATCGGGGCCTGCGTCTACATGACAATGACCACAAGTCTGATTGCATAGTTTGCCAATGTTGATTTGAAATATCTCAATTGCCATGGGTTTCAATGCATGATAACCGTGATTTGATATCAGGTCCGCAAATTTGATATAATGATCATCGATCAAATCCGCATCATTCAACACTGTCAATTGATACTTTGAATCACTTAGGTCACTATTTCTCGAACGAAGGGTCTTACTTCTTTGCTTAATCGCCATATCTGTTACATCGTTAATCGCTTCACATGGTTCATCATTTGAACGCCTGTCACCAGGGTCGCACCACTTGTAATTGCAGCTGCAACATGCACAGCCTCCATCATTTGCTCTTCATCTGCACCTTTTTGGAGGCATGTTGTAGAGTAAGCATCCACACAATACGGACATTGTACGGCATGGGCCACAGCCAATGCAATCAATGCTTTTTCACGTTCGGTGAGTGCGCCTTCTTTGAATACTTCGCCATACCATTCAAAAAATTTATCTCCCAAAGGCTTCTGAAAATCGGTGATATTCTTGAAGTTTTTGAGATCTGCAGGGTCGAAGTACTTTTTCTGATCCATAATTTTTGCAATCTTAAGCTTAAAGTAATTTACAAGTTGTCATATGCCGTACATTATGATCAATTTTAATTACCATCATAATTTCATAATTAAGTAATGATCAAGTCAAATTTGACAGCGGCTGTGTGTATGGCTGTGGTTTGTATTTTTTATGCGGGTGCATGTGTTCAGGACAAAGGACCATACACCCAAAGCCTTCCGAAGCACAAGGTAGAAATTTTGGGAGGAGGCATATACGCTCGCGTGCTGGTACCTGCAGGTTCATCTGTAAATCAACTCGTTCGAGGAGGACCAGGTGAACAGCAACCAATTGACTTTTTGCCCTATCCCGGAAACTGGGGCGAGGTGATTCATCCGGCAGGTAATACACTCCATGTGATGATTTTGACAGATGCCCTTGCGAAAGGTTCCATACTTGAGATAAAACCGATAGCAGTGCTGCAGCTCGACAGCTCAGGTGTTGCAAGGGATGTTATCGTTGCGGTACCAACTGACTCCCTTCTGATGTCCGTCCGTATAGGTGGATTCACTGATTTGATCACTGATTACGAACCTGTCCGTTATATATTACAGACCTGGTTTGTAAACCACAGAGGCTTTGGTGCGTTTCAAGTACTTGGATGGCGTGACGAGAGTTACGCGTTAAAGCTATTGTCAAAAACTAACTAGCCTCATTCTGTATATGTGGAGGCGAAAAACAAAGGAATATTTCAGTGGAAACTACACCCCTGCATGACGCTCTGGTATTAGATAAACTCAACTGGCAATCCTACTCATTTGGCTTGTATGAATCTATCGGAGTGATGGCTGACAAGTGGGATGCATTTGTGCAGGGCAGGGATATATTCTTATCAACACCCTACCTGAGTGCATTAGAAGCTGCAACTCCTGATCGGATGTCATACTATTATGTTCTGGTTGAAGATGAGAACAGTGTACAGGGTGTTCTGTATTTCCAACTTATCCATTTCAATGCAGGGGCCAGCTTAAATTACAACCGTAACGGCAGCTCATCGGATTCCGGCAAGTTGCGAAAGGCCCTGCGGGATTTTCTTGCGGATAGAATAGACTTTTATACCCTGGTATGTGGAAACTCTGCGGTTACGGGGCCTCATGTATTTATATTTTATGAAAATATTGACCAGGAGACTCAGTTGAATATTGTGGATTGCTGCCTCAGTTGGATAAAGAATTTCGCAATTTCACAGGGGTTTGATGTCCAACTGCTCTTCATCAAAGATTTTTATAGCCCTATTTTTACACATAGCGACCGTTGCACCACATTCCCACAGTATAATGAATTTCAGGCGCAACCGGGAATGATCATGCCCCTTCGCGCATCATGGGATAGTTTCGAGGACTATATGTCAGACTTGCATTCGAAGTATCGGGTCAGGGTTAGAAGGGCAAGGAAGAAGTGCGCACATATTGAAAGAAGATTGTTAAGTGAGGGTGATATTAGAGCCCGGCAAAATCAATTGTACACTTTTTATCGTACCATCGCCGACAAGGCCGCATTCAACTTGTCTGTTTTACACAGCAACTATTTTTCTGTATTAAAAGAAAAATTGAAAGATAAATTTCATGTCTATGGTTATTTTGAAGAGGATAAATTAATTGCTTTTTATTCAATTATTATTAACAATGGCAGCATCGAAGCTCACTTTTTGGGTTATGAGGAATCTGTAAATAAGGATAAGCAGATTTATTTAAATATGCTGTTGGATATTATTGAATTTTGCATCGTGAATAAATGCAGTAAAATATTATTTGCGCGTACTGCACTCGAAATTAAAAGCTCGGTAGGGGCGGAGGCGCATAACATGTATTTTTATCTTCAACATAGTAAGGGCCTGCACAACAAACTTCTTCCACTCATTTTCAATTTGCTTGAACCGAAAGAGGATTGGGTTGCGAGGACACCGTTTAGAGAATCTTTGCGCTGACTCTTCGTCAGCGTTGTCACTGTGGTGTTTTTTCGTTGACTAACGTCAACGTTGTCGCTGTAGTGTTTTTTGCTGATGCGAGCATCAGCTTTGTCGCTGTGGTGTCAATAAGTTGACGCGAGCCTGAGCTGCTATGTTGTGTGAGCACGAGCGTTGTCGCTTAGGTGTCTTTATGTTGATTGTGGCGTCAGTATTATTGCTTGGCTAGTAATGTTGAACGCCCTGTCCTCCTGAGCGATGCTGCCGAATGGCAGCAGAGTCGAAGTAACTGGTGTCCATTCGTGCTTCTGTTTGCATCAGCCTATTGCCTGTCTATTTTAGTTGATTGCCCTGTCCTCCTGAGCGATGCTGCCAAATGGCAGCAGAGTCGAAGGATCAGGGGGCAAACAATAAGACAGCTGGACAACATTATGCAGGCGGAAGAACAAAAATGCCACAACTATTTTACAGCAAAATATGCAGTTAAATCCTTGACTCTGTCTATGTCATATATAGAAGCCTCTGCAACCGGATACGATGAGAGTGATTCGAGGCTATTAGAAAAACGAATCGAATTATTCCAGGTGGAGGTGGTATAATAGTACAACCCAATTGTAGAAAAAACAGCTATTAGAATTATAGCCGCTGCATAATTCATTATCCGGGCCGTCTTGATTTTACGACGCGATCCATCAGCATCTAATTGTGATTCTATCCGTTTCCAGGCACTATTTGGCGGAAGTACTCGAATCTTTTCGGCCTCTAGTTTGAACCTTGATTGTTGGGTTTTCATATCAAACGGCTTTAACTCTGTTTTTTTTTATTAACTCCCGCATTCTCTTTTTGGCCAGGATCAACTGTGACTTTGAGGTGTTGATACTAATCCCCAGAATTTCACCAATCTCCCTGTGCTTGTAGCCTTCGACCACGTACATATTAAACACTGTGCGGTAGCCAGTGGGGAGTTGATCCATAAGTCCCAGAATCTCATCCGCATAAATGTTCTCCTCGATATGCGGAGTATCTTTGATCTGGAGATCGCCCAGCTCCCGTGTCATGTGCAGGCTCTTATTTTTTCTGAGAAGCATGAGCGCTTCGTTAGTCAATATTCGTTTCATCCAACCTTCAAAACTCCCTTCGTCCCGATAAGTATGAATCTTCATCAGGACCTTGCACATTCCATTTACGAACACATCCTCGGCATCTTCACTTGACTTGATATAGCGTCTCACAATACCAAAAAGAACAGGAGAGTACTGCTCATACAGTAATCGCTGAGCCTCTGAATCGCCTTTCCTGCACCTCTGGATGAGTTCATGTTCGTTCATTCGGGATTGTCTTGCTATAAAGATGCAACGAATAAATAGTTTGGTGTGTTCCACACAAGTTTCCATTTTTGTCGTTTCTATATCTTTGCGGCTTCGTTTATTTGCGTGATTGAACATTGAAAAACATCAGATGGAAATTCCCAAGCATTATAACCCAGGAGAAGTAGAGGATAAGTGGTACTCACATTGGGAGAACCAAGGGTACTTTAATTCAGTTCCTGATGACCGGGAGCCTTTTTCTGTTGTAATCCCGCCACCAAATGTCACCGGTGTCCTGCATATGGGGCATATGCTGAACAATACCGTACAGGACATCCTTATACGCAAGGCAAAGCTGGATGGCAAGAATACTTGTTGGGTGCCGGGTACAGACCATGCTTCGATCGCGACTGAGGCCAAGGTGGTACGTATGTTGCGTGAGCAAGGGATCAAAAAATCGGATCTCACACGGGAAGAATTTCTTGATTATGCCTGGAATTGGCGGGAAAAGTATGGGGGGATCATTCTCCAGCAATTACGGAAACTAGGGGCAGCATGTGATTGGAAGCGCACTGCTTTTACACTGGACGACGTCAGGTCAAAATCTGTGATCAAGGTATTCGTCGATCTGTACAACAAAGGCAAAATATATCGAGGATTGCGCATGATCAATTGGGACCCGCATGCCCAGACGGTGCTTTCGAACGAAGAAGTAATTTATAATGATGAGGATTCAAACCTGTACCACGTCAGATATTCGATTGAAGGCACAAATGACTTTATTACAGTAGCGACGACAAGACCTGAGACGATATTGGGAGATTCCGCCATTGCTGTAAATCCGAA
>Ga0114950_10003451_pt1 | contig 12175 bp, 12 predicted proteins | sample N075metaG_FD_83503 | JGI IMG/M metagenome (GOLD analysis project Ga0114950, IMG submission 83503) | Deep subsurface microbial communities from Kermadec Trench to uncover new lineages of life (NeLLi) - N075 metaG | ecosystem: Environmental > Aquatic > Marine > Ocean trench > Sediment | place...
AACCATTCACGTTGAACCCCGAGGCGGAGCTCGCAGCTAAGCCTTGCTAAGTCGGCGCCTGAGTTGCAGTCACAAGGCGGACCGCAGTCAGACGGGCCTTAAGCGGCCAACGCGTACGAATTATCGTCTGCGTTTAATTGGTTTACCCGGTGGATTTACGAGGAAACCGAGAATCCCTCGACAGGCGGACGCAATATCCTCAACCCCGTCGAATCCTTTCGCCCCCAAAGAGCATCTGTGCATTCGGCAGACAGGAAATCCTGCGTACTGGTTATAGTATACGTAATCGGCCGCGCGGTTGATAACACGAGTTAACGCATTTTTGAGGAAATGTGGTCTTGCAGGCGATTTATTTGGAGAGGATGTCGATCTTGCGCTCTTCCACCCGGTTCCGTGCCGCTGAGCGGCCATTTTCGGGCTTATTCGACTTGTCCAATGCCGGTTTTTGCTTTTCCCGCTTTGCAGATACAGCCCAGTTCGCTTCGGGATCATCCATCACAACAAGCTTTACGCCCTTCACAACCCGGTTCTGGATTTTTTCATAGGCGTTTTGAACTTCATCATCGGGATAGCGCCAGTCGTGCAGGTAGTACACCTGGGCAATGCCCGCCTGAAGCAATTCCTTGGTACAGCCAAAACAGGGACGGAGCGTGGTGTACATGGTGCCACCCTCAAGCGGTATTCCGAATCGCGCTGCAGAAAGCAGCGTATTTTGCTCGGCGTGAACACAGATGCAGAGGTCGTAACTGGTACCCGATGCATAGCGATCTCGATTGGCACACCGTTCACATCCGCCGTCCAGACAATTCGTCATACCGGAAGGCGTACCATTGTAGCCCGTAGACACGACCCGATCACCCACCACGACCACGGCACCCACCTTATTGCCCGCGCAGTTGGCACGCGCGCGCACGGCCGTAGCGATGCCCATGTAGTATGCGTCTCTTCCGGGTCTGGTATCAGGTTTCAAAATGTTTCCTCCGCTCTAATGATATTATAATCGATGCAGTCGTCCGGGGCCAGTGTTCTATATCGACCCTGTCATGGGCACAAATTTGACACCCATTTCAATTTCAGTAGTGTAGCTGTCTTCAGTCTTCGTAATTACGAACAGCTCCTGTTTGGTCTTACCCACGGGCGCTACAAGGCGGCCGCCTACGGCAAGTTGCGGGAGAAGATGGATGGGCAAAGACACAGGTGCCGCAGTAATGATGATTCCATCGAGCGGTGCCAGTTCTGGCCAGCCGTGCGAGCCGTCGCCCGGGCGTACCGTCACATTCTCATAGTGCAGCTGGCCGAGGATGGACTTGGCCTCAAGCGCCAGCGGCTCAACAATCTCTATTGTAAAGACGTGCTCCACCACTTCGGCCAGAATAGCTGCCTGATAACCGGATCCGGTGCCAATCTCAAGTACTCGATGACCGGGCCTCGGCCTTAGCCGTTCAGTCATATAGGCCACGATATAGGGTTGCGATATAGTTTGTTTGTGACCAATTGGAAGAGGCTTGTCGGCGTAAGCATTGCTGCACAATTCGGCTGCTACAAATCGGTGTCGTGGTACCGATCGCATGGCGTCTAGAATTACATCGTCTTCGATGCCGCGGCCACGAATTTGTGTCTCGACCATCTGGCTTCGCAACTCAGAATAGTCGGGTTCTTCTTCTTTGTTCGGTTCGGTCATCGGTTTGTCATCTGCGTCTTGCGCAGCCAGTCATTTCGAAAATGATGCGGCGAGTGGGTGCGTGGGTCAACGAAGCAATAGAGTGCAGGTTCTCAAATAATAAACGCCCCCGGACATGGGGGCGTTCTGCAAAGGAGACGGCCTGCCATACCAATCCTTCTGGCACAAGCCAAACCTGTTTCATCTTAAATAGTACGTCCGAACAGCGGCAAAGTTTCAGGACGAACTGGAATAAAGCGGGGTCTGACACCCCGCAGAATTTAAATCGGATCTGACTTTCGTCTGCTATTTCCGTACGAATGCGTACAGCACCAGCCCGATGATCAAGAATAGTATATTCACAGACCAGGCGGCCACCAGGCCCGGTAAGTCCCCCGCCTCGCCCAGCTTGTAAATGGACCGAGACAGCGTGAAGTAGAAGAACATAATGCCGAATGCGATACCAAACGATCGAGCGAATCCGGCCCGTTTGGGTGATGCCGCAATGGGAATCGCGATGATGACCATGATAAAGCAGGCAAAGGGAAAGGCAAGTTTTACCTGTAAGTCGACCATCTCCTTGGTTGTGTCTGTTCCGGCGCGTTTCTTAAACTCGACCCATTCAGAAAGCTCACTGTACCCCATGTTCTCGGGCAGCTTTCGTTTTTGAGCAAAAGACTGCGGCGATTCAGTCCATTCGGGGCGCATCAGGCTGTCAAAAGTTTGGAGGCGCATCGAATCGGCACCTATAAACGTTCTGATATCGCCTCTTCTAAAATGCCAGACCGAGTCGACCATCTGCATTTCTTCTGCTTTCATGGTCCATATCAGCTTCGATTTATCGAATTTTTGAACCATGACACTAAAGCCGCGATTTGCTAAAATGTCATAACGTTCCAATCTGAATATTCGACCGTTTTCACCCTGGCGGTATACATGGTACATGATCTGCCGCCGATCCTGCTTTTTCTTTTGGATCTCATATTCATTAATTTCCCATCGCCTCTGATTCGTGTTTGGCACGATGGTTTCGTTTAACCCCATCGACACCAGCGATAGCAGGAAGCCCATTACGAGCAGCGGCATGGCGGTACGATGCAGAGGAATGCCCGAGGCACGCATGGCCATTAGCTCACTGTTTTTCGATAGCGCACCCATGGAGAAGAGCGTAGCCAGTAGAATGGCGATAGGTTGCATGATCACAATAATCTGAGGCACAAAATTCAGGTAATACCTGAATACCTGGTCCATCGTGGCATGCGCGTCCAGAAATTTGTCCAGGTTTTCTACCAGATTCGCGAGTACATAAATGCTGAGCAGCACCAAATTTGCGAAGGCAAGGGCCGCAAGAAACCTGACGGCTACATATCGATCGAGGATTCTCATTTGGAGGCCGGTTTAACCCTGCGGCCGCGAATTCTGCGCCACCAGTCCTGAGGCATGCGCTCCCGCGCCACACTGATCAGTAACACAATGCCCACGGACCCAATGAGAAAGTTGGCACTCCACATCGCCCAGAACGCATTGACGAATAGCCGGTCGGCCAGTTCTTCACCTCCAATCAGAGATGCCCAGTACAGGATAAACAATCCGAGAGACAGGCCTAAAGAAATGGCCATGCCGCCCCGTCTGGCCAATATGCCCAGAGGTGCCCCGATGAGCACAAACACCACACAGGCCGCGGGGATGGAGTACTTTTTGTGCACCTCGATCATCATCGAATTAATGAGGCGTCGCTGGCTCAAAATCTGTCCACGCAGCCTCAGCGCAGTCGTTTCGTCAGCCTTGAGAATCGGTTTTCGAACGCCCGCATGAGGAGCGAGTGATGCAAGAAGTGAGGATCGGGACATAGAATCGAGCTCTGCGTGATAATTTGCGAGATTCGACTTCCAGCCTGCGATATCCCGCATCATGTGGGTCGTTGATTTTTCTCTGTCGGTACGAAAATCGCTTCGGGCCGTAGGTGCCTTACCGCCTGCGCCGGGCAGGAAAAACGTCTGAGCCTCGAACCTGGTGCGACGGTAAGACCGTTCGGTGCCCACATACTCGTGAACTTCCCCATTCTGGAGCTCCATGATCAACGTGTTGCCGTCGGGTGTAAACCGCATTGTGCCTGTCTCGCCCGTCACGGTACGGGGCCAGCGTGAACTTGCTGTCTGGTCATATATGGTGATCCCGCGGAGAGAATCGCCGCGCGGGTCTCGCCACTTCACCAGGAGGTAGTACCCGGGAATGCTTCCCACAAACACGTTGTCCTTGATTTGAAGGGTGGGGCGAGTTCGATTGATCTGACTCATCAGCAACCTGGCACTGTGATTGGACTCGGGAAGAACCTCATTGTTAAACCAGACCAGCGCCGATCCAACGACTACAGCCGCAATGAGCACGGGTATCACGAGACGCACCGGGTTTACGCCCGATGCCTTGAGGGCCACGATTTCGTTGTCCGCGGACAGCCGACCAAACGCCATGAGGGGGGCTACGAGGGCCGCCATGGGTACGGCCAGCGCAAGCATCCAGGCGAGATTATAGATGAAAAGGCGAGCCACCATTGCGGCTGGAATGTCACGCCCCACCACCATTTCCAGAACTCTTGGAATGAAATCAATAATCAACACAAAAGTGCTAACGAACAGGCCGAAGAAGAATGGCCCGATGTGTTCCGAGACTACGTAACGCCAGAGCCGCATAAGGTTGAAACATTATACGTTCGAGCGGTCCCCGGGGCAAATTGTCTTGCCCAATCATTGGACCGCAGACACTTTGCGGCACTGATACAGGAGCTAAATGTTGAACATCGCAGACTTATCCTCGGGACAAACTACCGAAGCGCTGTACCTGATCTCTGAGAGATCTGTGAGGTCTCACCGAAACAAACCGGGGCAGTATCTTCAGCTCACGCTTCAGGATCGGACCGGCACCGTCAAGGCCATGTACTGGGATGTTCCTAAAAATGTGATCGATGAGGTCCAGACCGGTGCCGTATACAAGGTCTCTGGACGAGTAGAGAGCTACATGGACTCTGTTCAGGTCAGAGTCACGGGGATTGCACGTCCGACTGAAGAGATCGATTGGGGACAGTTTCTGCCCGAGTCCAAACGCAGTGCCGAAGAGCTCACGGCTGATTTCGACGCATTTATTCCCACTCTCAAAGACCCTCATTATCGTGAACTGGTCCAGGGGTTGCGAAATCATCCGCAGATGTGGCCTCGCTACCTGGTATCTCCGGCGGCCACCGTGATCCATCACTCATATCTGCGCGGACTCATCGAGCACTCGCTGAATATGTGCTGGCTGTGCGACAAACTGGCTGAGCAATATTCAGAAGTCAACCGCTCGCTCTTAATCACCGGCGCGATTTTTCATGACATTGGAAAGATGTACGAATATGACAGTGGTCCCACATTTCAACGGACCACCTATGGCGAACTCATCGGTCATATTGCGATCGGAGACAACCTGGTCGTCAAAATGGCCCAGGAAATCGATGGCATGCCCAAGGAGAAAGTGTGGCAAATCCGCCATCTCATTCTCTCTCACCATGGCCAGATGGAGTGGGGTGCCCCGGTATTGCCCAAGAGCCTCGAAGGTTTCTTGCTGCACTACGCAGACAATATTGATGCCAAGGTAAGTACATTCAGGTTAGCTGCCGACAAAACGTCTGAGGGGGAGGATTGGACCGAGAGGGTGTTTAGTCTCGACCACCGGCGCCTCTACATACCGCAGGACAACACGGGATCGTAGAACATGAGTTTTTTTAATATGCTTTCAAACGACATCGGCATCGACCTCGGTACGGCCAACACGCTGGTCTGTGTACGCGGTTCGGGCATCGTACTTAACGAGCCCTCTGTGGTGGCCGTAGAGCGGGCGTCACGAAAGGTGCTTGCGATTGGTGCCGCGGCCAAGGAAATGCTGGGCCGCACCCCGGGAGAAATTGAGGCCATCCGTCCTATGAAGGGTGGCGTGATCGCCGATTTTGAAATCACCGAGAAATTGTTGTCCGATTTTATCAGACGCGTGGTGCGACACAAGTACCTGATGAAGCCCAAGATTGTGATTTCTGTACCGTCCGGAATTACTGAGGTTGAAAAGCGCGCGGTGCGAGATTCCGCGGAAAACGCCGGGGCCCGCGAAGTGTTTCTGCTTCCCGAACCCATGGCTGCGGCTATTGGAATTGGCCTGCCCGTGGAAAGCCCCACCGGCATAATGATTGTCGACATTGGTGGCGGAACGTCTGAGATTGCGGTGATCGCGCTGAACGGGATTGTGAATAACACGAGCGTTCGCATCGCGGGTGACGAGCTTAACGAAGCCATCGTGCTGTATCTCAAGAAGAATTACAACCTGCTCATTGGAGAGCTTACGGCCGAAGACGTGAAGATCAGAGTCGGATCGGCATATCCGCTGGAGAAAGAAGAGTCTATCGAGATCAAAGGGCGGGACCTGGTGGCCGGCGTACCCAAAACGATGAAACTTTCATCTGCACAAGTGCGCGAAGCCATCACCGAACCTGTGGATGCGATTGTACAAGCGATTCGGCAGTCGCTTGAGCGTACGCCTCCGGAGTTGGCTTCAGACATCCTTGATCGCGGAATTATTCTAACGGGCGGAGGCGCACTGTTGCGTGGGCTCGACAAACGGATTCAGCAAGAGACCAACCTGCCGGTGATCATCGCCGAAGATCCTCTTACCTGCGTGGTTAGGGGATGTGGCACGGTCTTAGACAACATGGTGAAGTACGAGACGGTCGTGATCCGCTCGAGGCGCGACTGAGGCGGGTTCTCAGAAGAAACCTCCCTGCCGGGAGTCATCCTTATACCGAAATGACGTTCTACCGCTTCCTGCTCCTTGCAAGCATAGTCCTGATCAGTTGCAGCCCGTCAGAACCGGATGACACCGTGGTGCAGCTTCCGGCGCGCGTCGTGATACTCGACGCATCAATGTTTTCAGACGAGCTTTCATTCTGTTCAAGGACGTCGTTGGGTGAGGTAGATTCATTTTTCACCCCTTCAAGAACGCTGGTAAGTGAAATTGACGCGCGACTCCCGGAAGTGAGCCCAAGAGCTTCGAATGCAGAGAAAATCCGCACCGAATATGCTCGACAATACATTGGGGTGTACCGGGGTGGTACGCAGTTCGTCTATATAAATGGAATTCATAATCTGTACTTAGATTTGCTTCTTGAGGCCAATATTTCGCCCGATGCCCGGTTGGCTCTGCAGGACCGCATGCAGATATTTTCGCTTCAAAATAGTCCACTGATAGCGCCTGGAAAAGACTATTGGCGAGTTCGACCATTCAACGTGTGCGACGGTAAACAGGCATTCTGGGGTGTGGAGTTTGGAGTCGACTCCAAAACATTCAGCGATCTGGAGTTTAATCAGTAAGTCGTATCAGATTTTCTTCGATAGCAAGTGCAGGAACAGACCGACGTCGGTCACTACGCCCAACGCCTGAGAAGAGCCACGATCCATAAGTTTGGTCACCACCGATGGGTTAATGTCCACACAAATCGTCTTTACCCACGACGGCAGCATGTTGCCGGTCGCGATGGAGTGCAGCATGGATGAGAGCATAAGCACCATGTCCACACCCTTGAGATATTTGTGGTATGCCTCCTGGGCCTCGTTCATGTCTGTGATGGTTTCTGGCAGGGGACCGTCGTCCCGTAACGAACCTGCCAGAACAAACGGCACATTATGTTTCACGCAGGTGTACATGACGCCCGACTTGAGCACACCCTTTTTGACCGCCTTAGCGATGCCTCCTGCTGTGTTGATGGCGTTGATGGCACGCATGTGGTTCTTGTGTCCCTCAATGACCGGGACCCCTGTATCGGTGTCGATACCCAATGACGTGCCATATAACGATTGCTCTATGTCATGAACGGCCAGTGCATTACCCGTCAGGAGTGCAGACACATGTCCCTTTTCGAGCAGTTTGCAAAGTCCCTCGCTGCCGCCCGTATGTATGACTACGGGACCCGCTACGATGACAAGCTTGCAGTCAGGATTTTTAATGTCTTTTGCGATTCCACGAACCGCAATTTCAACTTTTCGCTCCGAAGATACTTCATTCGACATGAACGCGAAATCTTCTCGATCGCGATGCTTGAATTCGGGCGTAACACGTATGCCTGAGTGTCCGCATACAATGCGATCACCTTTTTTTACATCACGCAGTTTGGTACAGACCGGTTTCGATCCCTTGACGACGATTACGGCATCCATACGCTGATCGCCCACCACTTTCCATTTTCCACCGATGCGTACTTCGGTTCGATGATTGGTCGTAGAATAGAAGTCTGCGGCCACCGATTGTGCCTTTTTTGCAATCGTGGTTCGCAAGTCCGGCTCTGAAGGAATAGATCCCCCGAGGTCTAATAGTCGGTCTGTGATGAGCTCAAGGTCTGAGTCGCTTTTCGCGGAATAGCTGATGCGCGCGATGGATAGATCCGAATTCGTTTGTCCGATCTTGAAATCGACAATCTTAAATTGGCCATTGTGCACAATGATTACATCAAGGGCCTTGGACATGATGCCCGAGTCCACGATGTGACCTTCTAAGATTACCTCGCGTGTGACCGCCATCAATAGCTCCTGAATCCCGCGATGCGCCACCGGCGGCCGGACCGCTCTAAGTAGAGCTCGCCGGTCTCCGTGATAACGCCTGAATCGGTTCCCCAGTGTAATGTTAATACGCAGGCCGCGGCGCTGTCTGAGTAGCGCACTTCGTTGATCATGTATGATTCGAGCTGATCGGTCAATGCTCCGTGAAGCACGGGACTGAAGTCGGGCGTCTTCTCTTCAAGGCGATATATTTTGACCCAGTCACCTTCTTGCCATGCCTCAAGGTACTGCTCAGCAGTAGACTGGACGATCTCGGGAATGCCGCGGGGTGGGCCCGCACAACCCGTACCTGCAAGCAGGGCTATGCCCAGTATTAATATATACTTCACACTATTGGTTTCGGAATGCCTGCCGGACTTCTTGCCAAAAAATGCTTGCCAAGTGCAATTGGAGCTTTATCTTCACTCGATTTGGAGAGCTCCAATTGAAGGACGGGAACTCTCTTGAGGGCCTGTATGTACCATATGGTTCATTATAGTTCTGCCACAAAGGGTTAGCAGATGATTCAGGTGCAAAATTTGACCAAACGATACGGTCCTACGATAGCGGTGAAGGACTTGAGTTTCACCGTGGCTACGGGCGAGATTCTGGGCTTCCTCGGCCCCAACGGCGCGGGTAAAACCACCACCATGAAGATTCTGACTTGCTACATGTCACCCACTGAAGGCCAGGTATCGCTGGAAGGTCTCGACGTCATAGAGCATAGCCTCGAAGTCAGGCGCCGAATCGGGTATCTGCCCGAAACGGCACCGCTCTACCATGACATGAACGTGTTGGAATATCTTTCCTTTGTGGCGGGCATTCGCGGCATTCCCAGACGCGAATTTGGGAGTCGCATCGATCGCATGGCCTCGGTGTGCGGTCTGGGCAGCGTAATGCGAAAAGACATCGGAGAACTTTCAAAGGGTTTCAAGCAGCGCGTAGGCATTGCACAGGCCATGATTCACGATCCCGATGTACTCATTCTGGATGAACCCACGTCGGGGCTCGATCCCAATCAAATTGTCGACATACGAAACCTGATTAAAGATCTCGGAGATGAAAAGACGGTAATTCTTTCTACGCACATATTATCCGAAGTTCAAGCCACATGCGACCGTGTACTGATCATCAACAACGGGAGCCTGGTCGCCGACGGCACCCCGGCGGAACTCACCGCCAAATTTGCAGGCGATGATCAAATGCGACTGGTGGTTTCGGGCTCTTCACCAGAACCGCTTAAATCGGCACTAATGGCTGTATCGGGAGTGATCTCGCTGGAATTGACCGATGGATCTGAAATCAGGGTGAACATTACCGTGGAGTCCGGCCAGGATGTGCGAGCACCTTTGTTTAGAGCGATTGCAGATGCGGGCTGGACACTGCTTGAGATGCACAGGGAGAGTACGAGCCTCGAATCGGTCTTCAGGCAGTTGACCAAGGACACGGGGGACGCCGGTGCGTAACACCTGGCTTTTGTGTCAAAAGGAGCTTCGTTCCTATTTCAACTCGCCCGTGGCGTACATTGTGCTCACGCTGTTTCTGCTGATCACAGGATTCTTTTTTACGACGACTTTATTTCTTATTGGCCAGGCCACCATGCGCCAGACGTTTCAGCTGACGCCGATCGTGTTTCTCTTCTTTGTGCCGGCCATCACGATGCGACTCATCGCTGAAGAGAAGAGGTCGGGATCCATTGAACTTTTGTTCACGTGGCCTACGCGCGATTGGGAAATAGTGGTGGGCAAGTTTGCAGCGGCCTGGATTTTCATCACTATGGCGATCGGCCTTACTCTGGCGTTTACCTATTCCGTCTCCGGAATTGGGTCGCTGGATGCAGGAGAGACTTTCGGTGGATATCTTGGCTTGATTCTGATGGGGGGTGCCTTCGCGGCTATTGGCACATGGACGTCGAGTCTCACACAAAATCAAATCGTCTCCTTTGTCGTATCTCTTACGGTGATTGCTGCGCTATATCTGGTCGAAAACCTCCTCGGGCTCTTGCCTATGTCGTGGGCGCCCATTTTGCAGTTCCTGTCAGTGACTCATCATTTCAACAACCTCGCACGCGGAGTCATCGATTCGCGTGATCTGATTTATTTTGCATCTCTGATTATTCTCATGCTCAAGCTCGCGCATAGCTCGCTTGAGAGCCGCAGGTGGAAGTAAGCACGTATGTCAGTGAATAGAAAAGCTCTGGGGCTGTCCGCGGTTGCGGGCACGTTACTGGTCGTGGCTCTGCTTGTGGTGGTCAATTTAGTCTCCACACGATTTTTCGGGCGCCTGGATCTGACTGAAGACGGGATTTACAGCCTTTCAGATGCCAGTCGCGGTGTGGCCGTTGATCTTGAAGATCCTCTCATTGCCCGAGTGTACGTGACCTCCGACTTGCCTCCACAGATCATGCTCGTTCGGCAGTATCTGCTGGATCTTCTCGCCGAATATCGCGCGTATGGCGGCGGAAATTTCCAGTTCGAGGTTGTGAGTCCGTCTACGCCTGAAGAGGAATCCGAGGCCCAGAGCTACGGAATCAGACCATTTCAGGTGAACATTCGCGAGGCCGACAAGATCGAGATGAAGCTCGTCTACCTGGGCCTCACATTCATTCACCAGGATCGCCAGGAAGTTATGCCGGTGATCACGAGTACGACAAAGCTCGAGTTTAATCTGACCAGTGCCATCCGCAGGGTGACGCAACGCACACTTGGCAATGTGGGTGTGCTTGCAGGCACGAGCGGGGCCAGCCTGGCTGCGGGATTGCAACAGATGCAGACTGAGGTGTCGCGTGAATATCAGATTCGAGAAGTGGATCTGTCTGAGTCTCCGGTTCCCTCAGATATCACTACACTCATCGTGGCCGGCCCCAAAGCAGGGCTCAGCGATTCGGCACTGTATCACCTGGATCAATATGTGATGCGAGGTGGTCCCGTGCTATTTCTTCTGGATGGCGCGCAACCCAACATGGCGGCCAGTCCTCAGCAGGGAGGCGGAATAGCCTTTCCGATCGGGTCCAACATAGACACCCTGGCTCAATTTTACGGGGCCGCGCCGAAGCCTGAATTGGTTATTGACGCGCGGCACAATCCGGTGAGAGCCATGCAGAATATGGGTTTCATTCAGATTCCAGTGGCGGTTCCGTTCCCCCTGTATGTGGTGGGATCGTCGTCGGGCGAGCCGCACATGCTGAGCGAAAATCTGGATCGGGTCGACCTGTTGTTTGTGAGTCCGCTTAAGATCACGCCGCAAGAGGAGGCCACGGTAACAGTCATTGTCAGATCTTCAGAAAAATCAGGCGTCCGCACGCTACCCACCATGGCCAGACCCCCGCTTGACATTCCCGACGCCGAATATAATGCTCCCGGACAGCCACTCGCAGTGGCGATCGAGGGTATTCTGACGAGCCCCTATGCGGATACGGTAAAGGGAGCCCTGCAGCTTCTGGGACCCGCCTACGATCCAAACTTTCTGGGCCGAAGCCCACAAACGCGACTGATTGTGGTGGGCGATGGCGACCTGGTGTCAGATCAGGGTTTTTCACCGTCCAACCGGGTATTTCTACTCAATGCGCTAGACTGGCTGGCAGGAAATGATTTGCTGATCGAATTGCGATCCAGGGAGATTCAGGATCGACCATTAGACGAGATCGACGCAGACACACGCGCGCGAATTAAATGGGCCAACTTGTTGGGACCGACGTTGTTCGTACTTGCGATCGGACTGTTCCGGTGGCGCCGACGTGTGGCCGCGAAAAAATCAGGGTGAGGATGTTTACATGAATACAAAAAGTGTACTGATACTTGTGGTGCTTCTTGCCGGACTGCTGGGGCTCTGGTATTGGCTCGGACAACGGGAGTCCGAATTGCAGCATGGCCGTGTGCTCGATCAGGTGATGCAGGTAGATTCT
>Ga0114950_10003455_pt1 | contig 12165 bp, 12 predicted proteins | sample N075metaG_FD_83503 | JGI IMG/M metagenome (GOLD analysis project Ga0114950, IMG submission 83503) | Deep subsurface microbial communities from Kermadec Trench to uncover new lineages of life (NeLLi) - N075 metaG | ecosystem: Environmental > Aquatic > Marine > Ocean trench > Sediment | place...
CGCGCTCTACCCCCGTACCGCCAGTGACGTGAACGCCTTCTTCGACGTCCGAGCCCACCTGGGGCTGGCATGCCACTGACCCAGCAGTGACACATGCCATTAGGGCTACACAACGAAAACGACTGCGAGGAACGATCATCGTTGTCAATCTCCAGCTAAAGTAACCTATTAAACGCTCCTCCCGGCTCGCCCTACCCGACAACCCCGCGCCTCCGCTCTGCGACTAGTTCCTCGAGCCGGCCGCCTGCATCTCCAGAAAATCAACCACCAGATTCGCCATCGCCCTCATCCCGATGGGGATCGAGCTGTCGTCGGCCTGGAACGTGGGTGTGTGGTGCCCGCCGGAGGTCGTGCCGGGAGTGACCATCCCCAGGCGGAAGAAGAAACCGGGAATCTCATTCGCAAAGTATGCGAAGTCTTCGCCACCCATAGTGGGATCGAGAATCTCCACGTTGTCGATTCCTACGACGCGTTCCAAGGTCGGGGCCATCTGGCGGGTGAGCGTAACGTCGTTGATGGTAGCCGGCGTTCCCCGTGCGTAGTCCAACTCGTACGTGCCGCCGGCCGCCGCCGTTATGCCCGCGAGAATCTCACCCATGCGGCGCTCTACAATATCCCGCACGTCGGGGTTGTAGGTACGCACGGTTCCCTCCAGATACACCTCATCGGGGATGATGTTGAACCGCGTGCCGCCCCGAACGATGCCAACCGTCACCACACTCGGCTCCAGTGGGCTCAGGTTGCGCGACCGAATGGTCTGGAAAGCCATGACGACCTGTGAGGCCATCACGATCGGATCCACGCCTAGATCTGGATGGGCGCCATGGGACTGTTTCCCTTTGACAGTGATGTAGAAGTGATCCACCGCGGCAAGAGCGGGGCCTTCGGTGTAGCCGACGGTGCCCACCTCCATCTCCGCAAGCGTGTGCAGTCCGAAGATAGCAATGGGCCGGGGGTTATCCAGCACGCCTTCTCGTACCATCAAGTCCGCACCGCCCTCCTCGCCGGGCGGGGGGCCTTCCTCGGCCGGTTGAAAGATGAACTTGATCGTTCCGGGGATCTGCTCCCGCATCGAAGCGAGGACAGCCGCGACGCCGAGTTGCACCGCCGTGTGAATATCGTGTCCGCAGGCGTGGCTGACACCGACTTCTTGACTCAGGTACGTCGTGCGTACCAGCGACTTGAACGCGTAGGGGGTGTCTTCTGTGACCGGAAGTGCGTCCATGTCGGCCCGGACCGCGATGACGGGTCCGGGCAGGCCCCCGCGGAGCAATCCGACCACCCCGGTATGTGCTACCCCGGTTTGCACCTCCATGCCGAGTTCCGTGAGATAGTTGGCGACCAGGCGAGCAGTTTCGAACTCACGGTTGCCCAGCTCTGGATTTTGATGAATTTGGTGCCGTAGCTCGATGATTTCCGCCGCATGGCGCTCCACCGCGCGGTCGATGGCTGCGTTCTGCGCGCCGGCGGTGGCGGGTAGGATCATTCCCGCAATACCAAGAACGATTGCTCGATGCACGAGTAGCTCCTTTGGCAAAATTCGACCCGTTAAGCTAACCCAACATAGGCTCGAGCATCCAGGGCCGTGTTGTCCGCGTTCCTCTGTGGCTCTGCGGCCCTCGCGTGAAACAGCGCCCGGCGTTTCATTACTTCGCATGTTTTACCGATCCTGCCTTCAACGGCTGATTTTGATCTTAGTTTAAGGAAAGGCGCCATGAGCACAATCAGCTCTTTCATGGGAACGCACTTCAAACACTTCAACGCCCGGGAGACAATAGAGGCTGCGAAGGGGTGGCGGAAGCTGCTCGATGACGGTGGCGAAATGTTCCTGACTGTTGCCGGGGCCATGAGTTCGGCCGAACTTGGTGTCTCGATGGCAAAAATGATCCGAGCGGGCAACGTGCACGCAATCTGCGCCACGGGAGCGAACCTAGAGGAAGACCTGTTCAATCTGTTTGCCCATAGGGAGTACGCTCTCGTCCCGCATTATAAGGATCTCCGACCCGAGGACGAGCAGGAGCTGCGAGACAAGGGGTTCAACCGGGTGACAGATACGTGCATCCCGGAATCGGTGATGCGCCACACCGAGGATATCCTGGTCGAGTTGTGGCAAGCGGCCGAGAGCAGCGGTGAGGCCAAGTTTCCCTGGGAGCACGTGTACGATCTGCTCGATCACAAGGAACTCGAGCAATACTTTCAGGTGCCCCCGGAACATTCGTGGGTGCTTGCCGCTAAGGAGAAGAACCTTCCAATTTTCACACCCGGTTGGGAAGACTCGACGCTGGGGAACATCTTCACGGCGCGTGTTATCCGGGGCCACCTCAAGGGTCACACTGCCGTACGCACGGGCACAGAACAGATGCAGGCGCTGGTGGAGTGGTATCTGCGGCGTGCTGAGGAGTCGACGCCGGTGGGATTCTTTCAGATCGGTGGTGGTATCGCCGGGGATTTTCCGATCTGTGTCGTGCCGTTGATCCTCCAAGACCTCAAACGCAAGGTTCCGTTCTGGGCGTATTTTGCCCAGATCGGCGACAGCATCACCTCCTACGGTTCCTATTCAGGGGCCGTGCCGAATGAGAAGATTACGTGGTACAAGCTCGGCGTGGACACGCCAAAATTCATGATCAACTCGGACGCGACAATCGTTGCGCCGTTGATTTTTTCGTATGTGCTTGGGGAGTGAGGGACTGACGGACTGAGGGACTGAGGGACTGAGGGCCCCGCCCATCCCCGCCCCGGGTGGGGTGGATGGGGGGCCCTCTCCCCTCTCCCCTCTCCCCTCTCCCCTCTTACTCTTCTGCCTGCGTGGCGAATTCATCATATTGACGTCGGCCGTAGGTCAAGTCTAAAACCGGGACCAGCAATGTTCGCACGCATCATTCGAGAGGGTTTCGTTGCCGGGCTGGTTGGGGCGGCGGCCGTGGCACTATGGTTCTTCCTGGTCGACTTGATCGGCGGCAACCCGTTCTACACGCCTTCTATGTTGGGGTCGGCGGTCTTTTGGGGATTGCGGGATCCGGCTCTGGTCGAGATCAATTTCCCCACAGTGATCGCCTACACGATGCTGCATGTGCTGCTCTTTGCATTTGTGGGAATGATCGCGTCGGCGCTTGCCTGCGTAATCCATAAGTTTCCATCGACGCTGTTCCTGGCTGTCGTCTTTTTTGCGATCTTCGAGGTGGGGTTCTATATCGTCATCGCCACCATGGCGGCGCCACTGCTGGGACATTTGGCATGGTCGAGCGTTGCGGTCGGCAACTTGATTGCCGCGGTGTGTATGGGGTACTACCTGTGGACCGTACATCCGGAGATCAAACAGGATCTGATCGAGCATCCCCTCGGTGAGACGGCGGACGGAGAGTAGCGCGAAGAATGCTCAATATTGAATATTGAATCTCTAGAATTCCTTACTCAAACCGCCTCCCGCCATCCGGCTGATACACATAGCGAAACGTCAGGCAACCCCCGACGACCCCGGGACAGTAGTAGCTGAGGAACTCCAGCTTCGCAAATCGGGACTCGCGTGTCCGCACCACGTATACATGACCGTTCGGCTCCAATAGGTGGGATATCATGCTGTAGCTGTACCACCGGTCGATAGCTGCGTTGATGGTATCCCGGCCAAATGACGTTTCGACGAAGCCGGCCGCAGGGGCTTCGGTCACGTCGTCAAACGCCACCGGGCCCATGTCGGCCACCGCATCCGCCGCTATCACCGCAAACCGCCGGATCGCCAGGTCCCATCCGGCCGTGTCTGGTGGTAGCACGATGGAAGCGCGATCGAAGTCAAAGAAACGCCAGGTAGTCTGCTCTTGCGAGTTGATCGTCACCGTGTCGTGCAGCAGCGTTTGCACCGGGGCGGGAGTCGGCCCAATCGGGGTGGGCTCGAACACCAAGGCCTCTCTGGGCTTCATCGATGACACCAGCACCAAACCGATGACGACCACAAAGAGTCCGAAACCGGTGAACAGCAGGATCGGTGCGGCGGCAATCCCGCGCTCGTTTCTCATGGGATGCAACAGTGCCGGCATGGGTTTAGCAAGCTAACGCAATAGGCCCTTGCCATGTGTTGCGTTGGTGTAGATTGTTGTGGTGCGATGGCAGGGTTCATACTAAAACAAGATTGGCCGGACGCTCGCGTGGCGAAGTTCCGGCAGGCTGCGTTCGTATATCTCCACGTCGCCATTCTGTATGAGGCCGCGGCGTACGGGATGATGGGCACCGGGTTGCTCCCCTCGCGGTTTGGTTCTCCGTGGATCTGGCTCGTGGCGGGGGCCGGTGTCGCGGGGATCGTATTCGTTGGGCTCTTCCGGCTCCACAACGTTTGGGTTGCGCGAATTGTGTGGGGGGTGCACGGCCTTCGCCTGCCGGTCTTGATTCAGGGGGCGTTTTTTGCCGCCCCGGACGTCATCACGCCACCGAGTTTTTATATCACCGCGATCGTCGTAGTCATGATCAACCTCTGGATGCTCGCACGGGCTGGATGGGATCTATGAGTTTCCGCACCTATCACGACGTTGTGGGCGAAGATCGGTCGCAGTTGTACGCGCAGGTGGTAGCCCAGCGCGAGAGAGTGGGTCGTCGATTGGCCTCCGTGCGACGGGTTGTGGCTGTGATGAGCGGCAAGGGCGGTGTCGGCAAGAGCCACCTGACGGCGACGCTGGCAGCCGGCCTGGCCTCACGTCTCGAACAGCGAGTGGGTGTTCTGGACGCCGACCTGCGCAGCCCCACCGTGGCAAGACTTCTGTCGGTGAGTGGCCCCCTGCGCGTCACCGAAGACGGCGTAGAGCCAGCCATAGGTACGGCCGGCGTTCGTGTGGTGTCGACGGACTTGCTGCTGGATGAAAGCCAACCGCTGCGTTGGCGTGAGCCGGCCACCGAGCGCTTCGTGTGGCGGGGTGTGCTCGAGACCGGTACGCTGAGGGAGTTCCTGAGCGACGTGGTGTGGGGAACCCTGGACCTGCTGCTGGTCGACCTGCCCCCCGGTGCAGACGGCGGTGTGGATCTCAAGCAGATGGTTCCCAACCTGGCCGGTGCCCTCGTAGTCACGATCCCCAGCGAGGAGTCTCGTCGATCGGTCGCTCGAACCATGTGCTCGGCGTCGGAAGCCGGCATACGTCTCCTCGGAATCGTGGAAAACATGAGCAGTTATAGATGTGAAGACTGTGGCGCGCAGCGTGCGTTGTTCGATGGAACGGCGGGTGCCGACCTGTCTGCGGAGTTTGGCGTACCCCTGCTGGCGCGCGTTCCGTTCACGCCGGGTGCTAAGCCGGCGAGCTGTGATACGCCCGGTCTGGTAGACGCCTTTTTGGAGTGCATTCGGTAACATTGTCCCTAAGATCACTACTCTTGGGAGCGTTGGCATGAAGTTCCTATGCGTCGGTTGCGACGAGCAGATGACGTTCGAGGAAAGGCAAGAACCCGGCGACGGAACATTCGGCGCATCCTTTAGCTGTCCGAAGTGCGGGCACAAGGTGGCGATGTTGGCAAACCCCATGGAAACGCAGTTGGTGGGGGCCCTCGGTGTGCAAATTGGAGGGCGGACGCTGGACCAGCAGCCCATGCAACTCACGCGCAGCTCCATGATCGGCCGGGAGGACGCGTTCGAGGATATCGCACCAAGCAAACCCGGCGGCGTGCGTTGGAGCGCCGAGAGCGAGGAACGGCTGACCAGGGTGCCCAAGTTCGTTCGGGGGATGGTCAAGAAGATCTATGTGGAGTGGGCGGCCGAACACGGGATTGCCGAGATTACTCCCGCCGTCATGGATAAAGCCCGTGTGGATCTCGGTCTCGAGGCGATGTAAGTGTCCGAAATTGACGAGCGTACGATCGCTGGGCTGAAGATCCAAATCGACCGAAGTCTCTGCGTGGGCTTCGGCGATTGTGTGACCGAGGCACCGGAGGGGTTCCAGTTGGATGCTGATGACATCGCCGTGTTCGGCGAGCATCCCGAATCGGTAGGGTGCGAGAGACTGCTTCGAGCGTGCGAGGTTTGCCCGGTTGACGCTATCACGGTTTGGGATGGCGGCGGCAAGCAACTCGTGCCGTGAAACGGTCTTGACAGATGGCCCGAGGGCTATATTATCGCGCGCAAAATCGGGCGGAGTAAGCTAGGTCAATCTAGTGTCGTGAGGCGGCCCCAAGCCGGGTCACGGCGAAACTCACAAACGCTGCGGAAGGGTGGGGGTATGTACAGTGAAGTTCTCGTTCCAGTTGATAATTCCCAATGCTCAGATTGGGCCGTGGCCCGCGCCATCGAGCTGTGCTCGAAATCCCAAGGGCGCATCACGGGCAACCATGTCTACGCAGCGCGGCTTCATGACGTGCGCTTCCGCCAGCTCGAGACAGGTCTTCCAGCACGATTTCAGACGCCCAAGGAGATCCAGCGCCAGCGCAAAGTCCACAACAAGCTGATCGAAAAGGGCCTGCAACTCATCTCCGACTCGTTCCTCGACCAGGTGGAGCGGCTCTGCGTAGCGGCGGATGTTCCGTTGCGGCGACAACTCCTCGAGGGAATCAACTACGAGGAAATTGTTAACGAGGTCAATCGTGGAGAGGGTCAACTACCCAGCCTGATTGGGTTCGATGCGAACCTCGCGGCCAACTACGACGGGGGAGAGCGGGTGCGTTCCGACGTCCGGCTGGGCGCCGACGGACGCATAGTTGCTGAGGACGAGGATCAGGCTGACAGACTCGCTGGCGCGTCGGGACGGCAATACGATCTGGTATTGATGGGCGCACACGGCATCGGCCGCCAGCCGTACTCGCAGGTTGGCGGGGTAGTTGCCAGGTCGGCCAGGCGCATTGAAAAGGACATGCTCATCGTCCGCAACGACAAGCCACTGCTTGGCGGTAAGTTCATGGTTGGCGTCGACGGGTCCGCGTACAGCTACAGGACGATGAGAGTCGCTCTGGAACTCGCCCGCGACTTTGATGCGACGCTATACGTTTGCAGTGCGTTCGACGTCGAGTACCATCATGCCGTCTTCAACAACATCAAGGATGTACTCTCCGAGAAGGCGGCCAAGGTCTTCAAGTTCGAGGAGCAGGAGGAGCTTCACAACAACATTATCGACAAGGGACTCCTGAGGCTCAGCCAGGAGAACATCAAGCGTGCTGAGGCGATCGCCAAGGAGTTTCCCGATGTTCGGCTCGAAACCCAGATTCTCATAGGCAAACCGTTCCAAGTCATTCTGCAGTGGGTCGAGGAGATTCAGCCAAGCATGTTGATCGTGGGCCGGCACGGCTCACACCGGATCGACGGAACGGAGATGGGCTCCCAGGTAGAGAACCTGCTGCGACTCGCCCAGTGCAATCTGCTGGTTACCGGAACGGTCGGTGTAAAGCCCGAGGATATTCCCTGGCTCGAGGAAGACGGCAAGGCGGGTATCCCGTGGGCGCCGGACGCGGAGGTGCGAATCCAGCGCGTGCCGCCGTTCGCGCAGGGGATAGCCCGCCGTGCGGTTGAGGAGTACACCGTGGAGCACGGCGCCGACCTGGTGACAAACAAATGGTTGGACGAGGCCATCAAGAAGTTGTTGCCGACTCATATGCAGTTGCTCATGGGCATCGGTGACGCAGAGGAGCTGGCTCGGGCCGAAATCAAGGCCGAGGAGCAGATGGCCAAGACTCTGGTGCTGGGGAATGAGTCAGACAGCGAGTTCGCCGGGGCCGTGGTCGACGTAAAGTGCCCCATCACCGGTCACATGACGACGCGCGAACGTACAGTGGCAGACCCCACTGTGTGGACCGTCGAAGCTTTCGCGCGCCTCAGAACGGTCCCCCTGATCGCCCGTCCGCTGGCCCGCAATGCGGTGGAGAAATTCGCCCGGGGCCATGAGATGTGGCGCATCACCACTCCGGTGATGGACGAGAACAAGCAGGCAATGATCGAGGCGGATGAGTTCGACGCGGAAACCATGATGGGGATGTTCCGTGAGCTGCGCGCCAAGCAGATTCGTGCCGAAGCCGAGGGTGGAGATGGACTGTCGCAGGAGATGCGGCAATTCATCGAGGAGGCGAAGGCGTCCGGGGTCACGAGATGTCCCATAAGGGATATCGAGGAACAAGCGTCGGCCTGTCCCGTCGACTTCAAGACAGTGTCGGTGGCTGACGCCAAGGCCGCAGTCGAAAAGTTGCTGAAAACAGGAGACGAGTGACGTCACTCGCGGCGTTGGGAGAGGCGCCGGCCGGCGCTTCGCAGACGGGCGACCACGTGCCACATGTGATCGCGTGGAATCTCACCCGCCGGTGTAATCTCAAGTGTGCGCACTGCTATATCTCGGCGGGTCCCTCCGAGTCCGCCGCCGATGAGCTGTCTACCAAGGAGTGCCTGCGCATCGCAGACGAGATTCTCGACATCAATCCCAATCCCATGTTCATCCTGTCGGGCGGCGAGCCCCTGCTGCGTGAGGATCTCTCGGAGATAGCTTCGCATGCGGCCAAGGGTGGAGCTACGGTGGTCGTAGGCACCAATGGTACCTTGCTCACCTCCGAGAAAATCGCCGAGTTACAGGACGCCGGCGTGACCGGTGTTGCGGTGAGTGTCGAGTCGCTCGACGTGAAGTATCACGACCGCTTCAGACGCGGCCACGGTGCGCTCGAGGCGACGCTGGCTGCAGTGGACAGGTTGTCGGTGCACGGTCTCGATTTCGTCGTACAAACCACGCTCACGAGGGGGAACCGTAGCGAGCTGCCCGAACTGGTTGCGTGGGCTGCCGAGAAGGGCGCCGTGTCGTTCAACGCGTATTTCGTGGTTGCCACGGGGCGCGGCGCCAAGATGGCGGAGTTGTCCCCCGAGGAATACGAGGATTCGTTGGGCGATCTCGTGGACCTTCACATCGAGTACATGGGGCGAATGATGGTGCGAGCCAAGTGTGCACCGCACTTCATGCGACTGGTGCACCAGCGCGCTCCTGAGTCTCCGATTCTCAATTATGCCACTCGCTGCCCGTGCGGCGTGCAGTACGGGCGCATAACACCGGACGGCAAGCTCACGGCGTGTCCTTATATGCCCCTCCCGGCCGGCGATCTCCGCGAGTCGTCGTTCGCCGAGGTGTGGAACAACTCGGAAATGTTCCGTGAGCTGCGCCAGGGAGCGCTCGGTGGAAAGTGCGGCCGCTGTGAATACCGAGCGATTTGTGGTGGGTGTCGTGCCCGGGCCTACAGCTCGAGCGGCGACTACATGGCAGAAGATTCTTCCTGTGTCTACGAGCCGGACGAGACTCGTCCGCTTGTCACCTCCCGCGCTGTGACCTATGGGGTGGCGGTCACCACCCAATTGCAGTGGTCGGCTGAGGCTGAGGCCCGGATTCAACGCATCCCCTCGTTCGTACGCGGCGTGGTCGTGAAACGGCTGGAGGATTACGCGCGGCGCGAGGGGCACACCGAGGTTACCGCCGAGCTGATGCGAGAGGTGCGCCGTAATATGCCGGTGGATTTCTCGAAACGTCTGCCTTTCTTTTCGCGCGATGATTGACGCGCTGAGCCTGATCCAGGGAGCCGCGGATGGCGCCCGCGAGTACGGCGACTTCCCGGGCATTGGTGCGCGGGGCGCGGTTTGGATTGCGGCGCAAATTCACTTGATGTTCGCCGCGTTTGTACTCGGCGTGCCCATGTTTGCCGTGATCACCGAGTTCATAGGAATCGTCGGCAAGGACTCGAAATACGACAAGCTCTCGAAAGAATTCACGCGGCTGTTGGTTTTCGCCTACAGCGCGACCGCTCTGTGGGGCGGGTTGCTGCTGTTTCTTCTGTCAACGCTCTACCCGAGGTTCTGGGGCCACATGGCGGAGATCTTCGAGCTGTCAATGTGGATCTACGCCGGCCTGTTCTTCATCGAATCGTTTACGCTATACCTCTATTACTACGGCTGGGACAGGTGGAAGGAAGGTCGCGCCAAATGGGGGCACTGGGGGCTCGGCCTGCTGCTGAACGTGTGGGGCACCACCGTCATGTTCATTGCCAATGGATGGCTTACCTACATGATGTCGCCACCCGAGGGCACCACCGTGCAAGGCCTGCCCGAGGGCGTCGGGTTGTGGAACGCCATCGCCAACGCCACTTGGATGCCGATCAACATACACCGCATGATTGCCAACGCCGTGTTCGGCGGCTCAATCGTTGCGGCGTACGCGGCGTATCGTTTCTTGGCGGCGAAGACCGATGAAGAGCGTGCCCACTACGATTGGATGGGATACGTGGGGACGTTCATCGCCATCTCGATGTTTATCATCCTGCCCTTCGCGGGCTATTACCTCGGACGGGAGATTTACGAGTACAACCAACAGATGGGCATTACGATGATGGGCGGCTTCATGAGCTGGTTGTGGATCCTCCAAGCAATTCTCATCGGCGTACTGTTCCTGTCGGCCAATTACTACCTGTGGACGGGGATGGGGCGAATACCGGGAGCCGAACGATTCATGCCCTACACGAAGTGGATGCTGGCGGTCCTGATCGTTTGTTGGATAGTATGGGGCACGCCGAACACCCTGATCGCTACACGTGACGAATTCGCGGCAATGGGCGGCAGCCGCCATCCCTTCCTCGGTGTGCTCGGCCTGATGAGTGCGAAGAACACCGCCGTTAATTTCATGATTCTGACCACTTTCCTTTCCTTCTTGCTGTATCGGCGGGCGAACAAGATTCCTACGGTCCCCTGGGCCAAGACGGGGACCCTTATCCAGGGGGCGATGTTCGTGCTGTCCGGGGGCGTCGTGCTGTTCTTGGGAATCATTGGATATAAATTCGATCTCTTCGGTGTGTCGTTCGGGGTCGAAACCATCACACGGGTCGCCGTACTCAGCCCGTTACAGGTGGTTGCGGTGCTCGCGTGCATCATTGGGGTGACGGTGATCGACCTGTTCATCGTCCGAGGAGCGGGGTCGAGAGGAGAGATTCGCTGGGGGGAGATGCCCGAGCGGTCGCAATACGCGATCTTCGTTCTGGCGATCACTTTCACTTGGCTCATGGGGTTGATGGGTTTCGCACGCAGCGGCATTCGGCAGCACTGGCATGTGTGGGAGGTCATGCGCGACACCAGCGACTATGCCGTCACGCCGGCGTTGGGGTACGCCGCGAACATGATAACCGTGTGTGTCGTAATCTTCTTGAGCTTGGTCACGTTCATCTTTTGGCTGGGCGGCCTGGCCGAGGGGACCGCACCGGCGTCCAATGCGGCGCCGCTTGCGCGGCAGACAAAACCCGCGGCTCTGGTGGAGTAGCGTTATGTGGAAGACGAATCTCAAGGTGCTGTTGATCGCTGCCATCGTGCTGGGGTTCTACACGACGATAGCACAGATCATTCCGCAATTGCAATCTGCCGTGCCGGAGGTGCTGGATCTGACTGCAGGGGTCACTCCTGAGGTCTTGATACCTGCCGGTGAGGCACTCTTCGACGGTGCGGGTGCCTGCACGGCGTGCCATGGGTTGGGTACTCGGGCGCCGAATCTCCGCACGGATCACGCCGGCGAGGGGACGATCGGGCAGCGGTGTGGCGATCGGAAGCCGGGGATGGATTGCAAGGCATATCTCTACGAATCGCTCAGCCAGCCGGCGGAGTATCTGGTAGATGGGTTCACCGCTATCATGCCGGATGCCCGGCGGCAACTCTCGGCTGAACAGATCTGGGCCATCAGCGCCTATCTCCAGGATCGGGGGGGTGAGGTTACGGTGACGGCCGCCGACATCCAGCAAGGCGGCGGCGGGGCAACGGAGCCTGCCGCGGCGGTGGCGGCCACCTTCAGTCCGACCACAGATCCAATGCAACTGCTCACACAGAATGCGTGCCTCGGTTGCCACGGCATCAACGGAATCTTGATTCCGATCGGGCCGTCGTTCGACGGGATCGGCGCACGGCTCACGGCGGATCAGATAAGGCGCGACATTCTCGATCCAAATGCAGAAGTTTCCGACGGCTTTGAACAATTTGCCGGCATGATGCCGGTTGACTTCGGGCAGAAACTGTCGGCTCAGCAGCTCGAGGCCATGGTTCAATTCCTGGCGGGACGGCGATAGTGAAGAGAATCCTGGCTTGGATGAGGCATCCGTTCGGTCAGGCGGTCGCGCTTTCTCTGGGCGCTTTTCTGTTCTTCAAGTACGGGATTCCGCTCCTCCCCGGCAGCGCGCCGGTGCCGAACAGCGTGGTGTTGGAGTACACGCTCA
>Ga0114950_10003456_pt1 | contig 12165 bp, 8 predicted proteins | sample N075metaG_FD_83503 | JGI IMG/M metagenome (GOLD analysis project Ga0114950, IMG submission 83503) | Deep subsurface microbial communities from Kermadec Trench to uncover new lineages of life (NeLLi) - N075 metaG | ecosystem: Environmental > Aquatic > Marine > Ocean trench > Sediment | place...
CGCGCAGTGGGGCTATTCTCGTCGGCCCGGAAGGCGGCATAGCCAAGTGGCTAAGGCGTCGGATTGCAAATCCGAGATCCCCGGTTCGAGTCCGGGTGCCGCCTCCAGCACCTCACGGCCCTTTTTTTCGTACTGGACGCGACTTGCGTTGATTTAGCGTCCTTGCTGACTTCGCCCGCGCCGATATGAGAGTGGTGCACGACGAAGCCAGCTACACGTGTCCTGCCTGCGGCGAGGAGATCGTCGTCCCCGTGGACGTCGACGCGGGCAGGGGGCAGGAGTACGTAGAGGACTGCCCCGTCTGCTGCCGTCCGATCGTTCTGATCCTCGCGCTCGATGCCGATGGGCGGGTGAACCTGTCAGCGCGTGCCGAGTGAGGCGCTGGGAGTGGCCAAGCTTCCGGATACGCTCGAACTACCGCCACGCGCCAGCTACCGTGTGCCCATGGACAACCGGGAAAACACCTCGGATACCCGTATCGAGGTCGAGTCGAAGATCGCATTCATCGAGCGGGCCGTCGATGACCTGAACGACGTGATCCTGGACCAGGCGAGGAGCTTCGAGGCGCTCGAAGCCCGGTTGGCGAAGCTCGAGGCGCGCCTGAACGAAGGCGACAATTCGCATGGGGAGGGACTCGATCCGCTGGAGGAGCGTCCGCCGCACTACTAGCGGGCGATGCCGAGCTCCACGTGGGCTGTACCCATCGCGCGGTCGTACTCGGGATGGTCCGGGGTATCGGTGACGGCTTTGCGTTGCTCCTCGATGGCGCGCTCGAGCGCCGCGCGCGCTTCCTCGAGCTGTCCGAGCCAGGAGAGCGTGGCCCCGGAAGGCTCACTGTATGGAAACGGCACGGAAACGGCATGCCGGAAGAACCGCCCTTCGGACGTGAGCTGGAGTCCGCGTCCGCCACCAGGGTTGCTCCAAATGAGAGCGAGGATGTGATGGAGACCACCAAGCTCGATCAGCAGCCCTGCTGATCTACCCGTCTCGGAGAGCCTTTTCGTATCCGGGCACGGCGGCAGCGAGCGCGCCCTGGCAGCCCTGGAACAGTTCGTCGAGGTCGCGGCCGCTGATCTCGTCGCAGTGCGCCAGGGAGTCCTCGGTCGAGCCGTTGCCCATGTGTTCCTCTTGCGAGAGGGTTGAGCGTCACCCGGACCGCGGGCGGCAGCCGCGGCGTAGCGAGTGCGCCAGGTTGGAGGCGAAAGCGGGCTTCTGAGCCCCGCAGGCCAGGAAGTTGCGGCGGAGTTCCCGAGCCCGATCCCCCGACACCGGCCCGGGAAGCGCGGGTCACGCGTCGCAATCGCGGAACGCCGCGGGATCCTTCCGGGAATTACCGGACTGGAGGTGAACAGGAATCGGGCCCGATGGCCGATACCCCGCCATTGATTTCCCTGAGGCCTGCTCGTTGGAGACGACGGCGCTCGGGACCCCGCAACGACTATTCTCAGGAGAAAGCACTGATGTCGGCCCGGAAACTACACGAGACAAGAGCGAACAAGCTTCGAACACTTGTGGCCTCGGCCACGATCCTCGCACTGGTGGCCGCCTGCAACGGCGGCGGCAGTGGGGGCTCCAACCCCACGTTCAACCTGACCTACGAGGCCCCGGGCGGGTCCACCTTCGTCGGGGGTAATGTGAACGGCCTGCGCTTCGACCCGATCATTCTCAGGAACTACACCCTCGGAGCGGGCATGGCCGTGACCGGGGTGGTGACGGACGGCCTGGGCGCACCGATCGGCGGCGTCGAGATCTCCTTCGCCCGCACGGCCACCGGGTCCGAGATCGATTCCGATACGACCAACGGGAGCGGGGTCTATAACGTCGCGCTGTCGGCGGGGACGTGGTATGCGACCCTCGACGCGGGCTCCAATCTCGGGACCATGTCGCCCGCCGCGATGGACGTGGTCGGGCCGGGCGCTTTCGACTTCCAGTTCCCCGCGGTCGTCGCCATCACAGGGACTGTGTTCGAGATGCTGGGGGCCGTCAGCCCCGACGCCGAGCTGAGGTTCGAGGGCGCCGCGACGGGAGCGAGCGCTTCGCCCGACGCCGACGGCCTGGGGGCCTACAGTGTCTCCCTGGTACCCGACACGTACTCGGTCGTGGTCGAGCCGGTCGGCAACTCGGCCGACACCCAACTCAAGGAGCGGTTTCCGTCCATCGTCGTCTCGATGGCGGGCGTGATCGACTTCACCTTGACCGAGGGAGTGCAGGTCTCCGGGATCGTGTTCGACGACATGGGCGCGCCGTTGCTCGAGAACACGGACATCGACATCGAGCTCCCGGCGAACAGCAACTTCTATGCGCCGGACGACGTCACGACCGACAACAACGACGGATCCTACACCATGGGACCGGTGCCCTTCGGGAGCGTGACCTTCGAGTTCGACGCGCCGGGCGACTCCGGCTTTCCGCGCCAGCAAATCACACGGACGATCACCGGACCGATGGTGGAGACTGAGAACTTCACCCTCGTCGCCGGCTTCGTGCTAACCGGCACGATCCTCCAGGACGACGGTCTGACACCCGAAGAGAACGTCCAGATCGAGCCGATGCCCACGGACGGTTCGCTGGAGCCCGAGGACGACGATACGGACGCGCTCGGCACCTTCGAGATCTCGCTGCTCCCCGGCACCTACAATGTGGTGCTGACGCCCGAGACGACGAACGGCCAGCTGCCCGAGACTCGCACCATCACGATCATGGGGGATACGACCCTCGACGTGACCCTGACCCTCGGCGTGATCGTGACTGGAACGGTCACGGACTCAGCGACCATGCTCCCGGTGGAAGACGTGCGGGTGGAGATCCTCGCCGAAGCCGGCGCGTCCGACACGACCGACTCCAATGGGGACTACTCGTTCCTCGCCCCCGAGGGGACGCACACGCTGGTGCTCGTGGCGGAGGACGGAGTCCTGGAGTACATGGCCCTCGATCCGGTCGCGGACGTGGTCGTCGCTCTCCCGGGCCCGATGATCGTGGACATCACCACCCAGCTCGCGACGACGGGTTCGACCGTCATCTCGGGGATCGTCTACGAGCCGGACGGTACGACGCCGATCGTCGGTACGGAGATCTTCGCTCGGAGCAATAGTACGAACGACATCCTCGGGCGCACGTTCAGCGCCATCGGCGGAGCGTACGTGCTCGTGATTCCCTGACCCGAGTCGGGCTTCGAATGATGCGCCGGTCGGGGCGCCCGTGCTCGCGCGGGTGCCTCGGCCGGCGCCTTCGTGCCGTCGGGGCCGGTCCACGAGGGTCCCCGGCCCTGGTGTGACCGCCTTCACTCTCGCTCGCCGTTGCTCCAGCCGTTCGTGTCCGGTCTCGTGCGCGCTCCGGGCCGGGTGCCCGGGCTTCCCCGGTTCGTGCGGCGGATCGAGTGCAACGACTCGAGAGTTCCGGTCTGGTGGTCCGCCGGTCGAGCGCTTGACCGAAGTCAAGAGTGCGGGGATGCGAGTGGCGATCCGAGCTAGCCTTCGATCACGGACCCCAGCGCGCCGGCGGGGCAGTGTGCTCCCCGGCGCTTTTCTTGACTCGTGAGGTGCGGATGATGCGCTGCTCGATCCTGATTCTGCTCTCCGTCGCCATTCCGGCGCGCGCGCTCGCGCTTCCGCAAGCCGTGCCGGCCGATACCTATTTCTCGCTCGCGGTCACGGAGGACTCCCACAACCACGTGGGCACGCGGCTGCTCTTCCTGGACTTCCAGCAGCCACCGTTCACGATCCCCAACCCCGTGCTCGGAGAGGTCGTCTCGGTGGAAGTCGCCGGCGGCGCCATCGTGCTCGACGGCGACGCGTCGGAGTGGGATGCGAGCCTCTTCACAACCGTCCGCGGGCTCGTCCAGAACAACTATCCCCTGAGCGAGTTCATCGACGGCACTCGCACCGACATCACGATCGGGTCCGCGTGGGATGGGAGCCGGGTCTACTTCATCGTCCGCTGGGAAGACGCGGGACACGGTGCCAGCACGCGCCATTCCAAGTGGATCCACGGCGACCAGGGTGGCGGGGAGTCCGGCTGGAACGCACAAGCGCACGTCGGGGTGACGGTGGGCGCACCGAATGAGGCGGCCGTGAACGCGACCCACGACCTCGCGGGAGACGAGAGCGAGGACCGTGTGTTCCTCATGTTCCCGATCACGGACACCGAGGGCAACTTCAGCCCCAACGGGCTCGGGTGCGCCATGTACTGCCACGCGAATCTCGCCGACGATTTTCCCTGGCAGAACTACACGGGTTACGGCGTCGTCGCGATGCACACGAACGTCCCCGGGGACACGGCCGACATCTGGCACTGGAAGTCCTCGCGCACGGCGCCCTCGGGCTACGCGGACGACAAGTACCTCCAGTTCGGCGTGGGGAGCGAGAACGGCCGCAAGTCCGACGACGGATCCGCGGCCTACGCCGGCAACGATCTCTCGGGCGCCGACCCGACGTGGATGCACCGGAGCGGCCTCGGGTTCATGGGTGACGTGCTGTACGAGATCGAGGCAGCGCTCTTCAGCGGCACGGCCCTCCCGGGCGACGAGCTACCGAAGAACCTGAGCCTCGCGCCCTCCGGCAGCCGGGGGGACGTGGAGGCTGCGGCGAACTACGACCCCGTCACGCACACCTGGACGGTCGAGCTCCGCCGGCTGCGCGACACGGGCAACGCCGACGACCACTCGTTCGAGGGCGCGGTCGCGCCGCCGCCCACGGGCGCCCTCGTGACCACGGTGGACGTGGCGGCCGGGCAGGCGATCTACGACTCCAGCTGCCAGATGTGCCACCAGTTCGAGGGCACGGGCAACCCGCTCGCGGAGACTTGGATGGTCCCGCGGGTCCAGCGTGCGTCGGGCTCGCTCATCCGCAAGGCGATCGGGACGGTCTCCGCCATGTCGTGGCTCTCGTCGCTCTCCAACCAGGAAGTGGAGGACGTCGCGGCCTACCTGCAGACGACAGCGACCTTCGAGCCCATGTGGACCGTCGCCGTGGACGTCGTGGGTCTGACGGATCCCGGCGTCGTGACGAGCTCGCCGGCGGGCATCGCCTGCCCCGGGAGCTGCACGATGCAGCTCGTCAATGGCACGAATGTCACGCTGCACGCGGACCCCGTCCCGGGCTTCACGTTCGTCGGTTGGTCGGGGCCGTGCTCCGGCACGGGCGACTGTGTGTTCACCTTGTCCGGAGACGTCGTGGCGACCGCGACCTACGTCGCGGACTGCGGCGCGGTCACCTACTGCGCGAGCAACGTGAACAGCACGGGCGCGGTCTCTGACCTGACGTTCCTCGGGAGCTGCACCGTCCTGGACAACGACTTCACGCTCGTCGCCGACAACGCTCCGACAGCGCAGTTCGGACTGTTCGTGTACAGCGCCGGGCAGAACGCCTTCCCCTTCGGCGACGGGGTCCTCTGCATCGGCGGCGGCGCGCTGGTCTATCGCCTCGGCCCGCCCGTCCTCTCCGCAGGGGGGCAGTGGAGCCGGGTGGTGGACCTCACCAACCCGCCCGCCCTGTCAGCGACGATCACGGCCGGCTCTTCCTGGAACTTCCAGTGCTGGTACCGCGATCCCCAGTCAGGAGGGGTGGGCTTCAATCTCTCCAACGCGATCCGCGTCGGGTTCCAGTAACAGGGAGCTGCTCACGCGGCGCTCCCTCTCCGTTCCCTTCCGTTCCCTTCCTGCTATGTCTTCATCTGGTCGGGCATGGGCGGACGCCCATGCCCGACCAGATGAAGACATAGCAGGAAGGGAACGGAAGGGAACGGCACGGAAGGGGCGGGGATGGAGAGGGAGCGCTGCGCGAGCAGCTCCGCATCGTACCCTGCGCGTCATGATCGCTTCCGGGCTCCACGCACTCGCACTCGCTCTCACCTTCATTCAGTCTGCGCCGCAGGTGCCGGTCCGTGTCGCCTGCATTGGGGACTCGGTTACTTTTGGCGCGCAGCTCGCCGATCGGGAGCACGACGCCTACCCAGTCCAGCTGGCGGCGCGGCTCGGGGGCGGGTTCGAGGTGCGCGCTTTCGCCGGTGGTGGTTGTACGCTGCTCCGGGCGGCCGATCGGCCGATCATGGAGACGGCGCTCTTTCGCGCTGCGCTCGCCTGGGAGCCCGACGTTTCCGTGGTGATCCTGGGCGCGAACGACACTTGCTCGGGCGGCAGGCGCCGGAACTGGCAGCACGCGGCGAGCCTCGGTGAGGATGCGTTGGCGCTCGTGCGCTCGCTTCACCTGGCGCGCGAGGGCGCGCGCGTGATCCTCTGCTCGCCGACGCCCATGTTCCCTGGCCTGCCGGGTCTCGCGCCCGAGCGCGCGGCGGACCTCGCGCGGCGCGCGCCGCGGCTCACGGCTGTCGCGACGATGCTGCGGGAGGCCGCGGCGGGCGCGGTCGGCGTCGAGTTCCTCGATCTGTCGCGCGTGCTCGCGGCCGGCGAGGTCGGTGACGGCATGCACCCGACGCCGTTCGGCGCGGCGGCCATCGCGGACCGCGTCGCGGAAGCGATCGAGATGCACCCGGCGCCGGGGCTCGACCTCGCGGGTGCGCTCGGGTCCGAGGGCGTCGAGTCCGCGCGCTCGGAGTTCTACGGCTTCCCGAGCGTCGACTTCGCGCTCCCGGAGGACGGCGCGGCGTGCACTCTCGTAGCGCCACACGTCGCGGCGCGCGGGTACCCCTGGATCTGGCGCGCGCGGTTCTTCGGCCACGAGCCGGCGCTCGACCTCGCCCTGCTCGAGCGCGGCTTCCACCTCGCGTACTGCGACGTCGCGGAGTTCTACGGCGCGCCCGCGGCCGTCGAGCGCTGGGAGCGCTTCCACGCTCTCGGGCGCCGGCTCGGGCTGGCCGAACGCGCGGTGCTCGAGGGCATGAGCCGGGGCGGGCTCGCGGTGTTCGCGTTCGCCGCCGAGCACCCGGAGCACGTCGCGGCCGTGTACGGCGACAATCCGGTCTGCGACTTCCGGTCGTGGCCGGGCGGGCGCAGCGGAAAGCGCTCGGACCCGGACTGGGAACGGTGCCTCGCGGCCTGGGACCTCACGGAGGACGAGGCGTGGTCGTTCGGGGGCATGCCGCTCGACCGCCTCGAGCCGCTCGCGCGCGCAAAAGTTCCGGTCATGCTCGTGCTCGGCACGGCGGACGACGTCGTGCCGCCGGCGGAGAACGGGGAGGCGCTGGCCGCGCGCTACCGCGAGCTCGGGGGACCGGTCCAGGTCTGGCGCAAGCCGGGCGCCGGTCACCACCCCCACGGGCTCGACCCGGTGGCGCCGCTCGCGCGCGCCCTGCTCTCCGCCGCGGGTTTCGAGCGCAACCCGGCGACGCGCGCCGTCCCGTCCGCGGAGTACCGCGGGGTACCGGCGGGGTGGGGGGGCGGCACGTGGTGGGACCAGCTCGCCGCGCTGCGTGCGCTCGCCGCGCGGAACCCGGAGCTGCGCCTGGCGTTCCTCGGCGACTCGCTCACGCAAGGCCTGACGGGCAGCGTGGACCGGATTGCGCAACCAGGGGGCGAGCGCGCGTTCGACCGGTTCGAGGGCGCGCGCGCGGCGGTCTCGCTAGGGCTCTCCGGGGACCGGACCGAACACCTGCTCTACCGCATCGGGCACGGCGCGCTCACGACGCTCGAGCCCGAGGTCATCGTGCTGCAGATCGGCGCGAACAACGTGAACGCGGCGGGGCATACGGGCGCGGAGACGGCGGCGGGGATCGCCGCGGTCGTCGAGCTCCTGCGCGCGCGCGAGCCGCAAGCGAAGATCGTCCTGTGCGGCCCATTCCCGCTCGGCGCGACGCGCGACGATCCGCGCCGGACGGCGATCGACCGCGTGCACGAGCTCGTCGCGCCCCTCGGCGACGAGCGCGACGTCTTCTACCGCGACCTCCGGCCGCTCTTTCTCGACGAAGAGGGCCGGCCGAACGCGCGCATGGCGGCGGACCACGTCCACGTCTCGCCCGCGGGCCAGGCGGCGTGGCTCGCTGCGCTCGAGCCGCTGCTGGCCGAGCTCCTCGACCCGCGGTGAGCTCGGGCCCGCCTGCTACGCCAAAGGTCGCAGCGCTCCCCGGTCTAGTTCGTAGAGACAGATGGTGCCCCTGCGCCGATTAATGGACGGATGGTCCAGGACACCACGCTCACACCGACCGAGTCCGAACGCACTCGGTCCGGCGCATCGGCCCCCAAGGGGGATCGCGCCTTCGTCACGATCGACGGCAACGAGGCCGCGGCGCGCGTCGCCTACCTCGCGAGCGAGGTCATCGCGATCTACCCGATCACGCCCGCGTCGCCCATGGGTGAGCTGTCCGACGCGTGGGCCGCCCACGGCCGGCGCAACCTCTTCGGCAGCGTGCCGAGCGTCGTCGAGATGCAGAGCGAGGGGGGCGCCGCGGGGGCCATCCACGGCGCGCTCCAGGCCGGGGCGCTCGCGACGACCTTCACGGCGTCGCAGGGGCTCCTGCTCATGCTGCCGAACATGTTCAAGATCGCAGGCGAGCTCACGCCGACGGTCATGCACGTCGCGGCGCGCACGATCGCAACGCACGCGCTCTCCATCTTCGGCGACCACAGCGACGTCATGGCGGCGCGCTCGACCGGCTGGGCGATGCTCGCTTCGGCGTCGGTGCAGGAGGCCCAGGACCTCGCAGCCGTCGCCCACGCGGCCACGCTGGAGTCGCGCGTCCCGTTCCTGCACTTCTTCGACGGTTTCCGCACCTCCCACGAGGTCACGAAGATCGAGCAGCTCTCCGAGGCGGACCTCGCCGCGTTGCTGCCGCTCGAGCGCGTACGCGAACATCGCGACCGCGCCCTCACCCCCGACCGGCCTGTCCTGCGCGGCTCGGCCCAGAATCCCGACGTCTTCTTTCAGGCCCGCGAGGCGGCGAACCCCTGGTACGACGCCGTGCCCGGCATCGTGCAACGCGCCATGGACCAACTGGGCGAGCGCACCGGGCGGCACTACTCGCTCTTCGATTACGCGGGGGCGGAGGACGCCGAGCGCGTGGTCGTCGTCATGGGCTCGGGTTGCGGCGCCGTGGAGGAAGCGGTGGAGGCGCTCGTCGCGCGCGGCGCGAAGGTCGGGCTCGTCACCGTGCGGCTCTACCGGCCGTTCGACGCGGGCGCGTTCGTGCGCACGCTGCCCGCGACAGTGAGACGCATCGCCGTGCTGGACCGCACCAAGGAGCCGGGCGCGGTCGGTGAGCCCCTGTACCAGGAGGTGCTCGCCGCTCTCGCCGAGGCGTGGCCCGGCGCGGACCGGCCGGAGGTCTTCGGGGGGCGCTTCGGCCTCTCCTCGAAGGAGTTCACGCCCGCGATGGCGATCGCGGTGTTCGACGAGGTTGCGCTCGAGGCGCCGCGGCGGCACTTCACGGTGGGCATCGTGGACGACGTCACGCACCTCTCCCTCCCGTGGGACAAGTCGCTGGAGCTCGAGCTCGAAGCGCGGGAGGAAGACGTCATCCGAGCCGTGTTCTACGGCCTCGGCAGCGACGGCACGGTCGGCGCGAACAAGAACTCGGTGAAGATCGTGGGCGAGGGCACTGCGCTCTACGCCCAGGGCTACTTCGTGTACGACTCGAAGAAAGCCGGCGCCGTGACCGTGTCGCACCTGCGCTTCTCGCCGCGTCCGATCCGGTCGACCTACCTGATCCAGCGCGCGGGCTTCGTCGCCTGCCACCAGTTCCATCTGCTCGAGCGCATGGACGTCCTCGGGATTGCGGCGCCGGGCGCGACGTTCCTCCTGAACAGCCCCTACGATCCCGCCGACACGTGGCGGCACCTGCCGGAGGACGTCCAGCGCGCGATCCTCGCGAAGGACCTGCGCGTGTTCGTCGTGGACGCGACGCGCGTCGCCGAGGGCGCCGGCCTCGGGGGGCGGATCAACACGGTCATGCAGACCTGCTTCTTCCTGCTCGCGGGCGTCCTGCCGCGCGAGGAGGCGGTCGCGCGGATCAAGGATTCGATCTCGAAGACGTACGGCAAGCGCGGGCGCTCGGTCCTCGAGCGCAACTTCGCGGCGGTGGACGCCTCACTCGGAGCCTGCCACGAGCTCGTGGTGCCTGCGGGCGCGCGCGCCGACGGACCGCCGATGCGACCCGCGATCCTGCCTTCGGGCGCGGGCGAGGTGCCCGAATTCGTGGAGCGCGTCACGGCGCGCATCCTCGCCGGCGAGGGCGACCTCCTGCCCGTGAGCGCGCTGCCGGTAGATGGCACGTTCCCCACCGGCACCGCCCGGTTCGAGAAGCGCGGCATCGCGAAAGAGATCCCGATCTGGGACCCGGAGATCTGCATCGACTGCGCGCTCTGCGCGCTCGTCTGCCCGCACGCGGCGATCCGCATCAAGCCGTACGCGCCGGAGGCGCTCACGGGCGCGCCGAAGGGCTTCCGCTCGAAGGACTGGGGCAAGACGAGCTCGGGCCAGCGAATGACGATCCAGGTCGCGCCCGACGATTGCACCGGCTGCGGCATCTGCGCCGACGTGTGCCCCGCGCGCAGCAAGGAAGTGGCGCGCCACAAGGCGCTCGACATGGAGCCGGCCCCTCCGCACGTCGAGCGCGAACGCGCCGCCTTCGACTTCTTCCTGGGTCTGCCCGACGTGGATCGCACCACCGTCGCGCTCGACACGGTCAAGGGCTCGCAGGTGCTCGAGCCCCTGTTCGAGTTCTCCGGGGCCTGCGCGGGCTGCGGGGAGACGCCGTACCTGAAGCTCCTCACCCAGCTCTACGGCGACCGGCTGCTCGTCGCGAATGCCACGGGCTGCTCCTCGATCTACGGCGGCAACCTGCCGACGACGCCGTGGTCGCAGGATGCGCACGGGCGCGGGCCCGCGTGGTCCAACTCGCTGTTCGAGGACAACGCCGAGTTCGGGTTCGGCATGCGCCTCGCGGTCGCCCAGCACCGTGACCGGGCGCGCGAGCTCCTGCAGTCGTTCGCGCCCGTGATCGACGCGGAGGTCGTGCGCGCGATCCTCGAATCCGACCAGCGGACGGAGGCGGGAATCGCCCTGGTACGGGCGCAGTTGCCCGTGCTTCGGGACCGGCTCGCCGAGCTCGAGGGCACCGAGGCGCGCGAGCTTGCGGACCTCGCCGATGCGCTCGTCGCGAAGTCCGTGTGGATCGTCGGCGGGGACGGCTGGGCTTACGACATCGGCTTCGGCGGGCTCGACCACGTGCTGGCCGCGGGCCGCGACGTCAACGTCCTCGTGCTCGATACCGGCGTGTACTCGAACACGGGCGGCCAGGCCTCGAAGGCGACGCCGCGGGCCGCCGTCGCGAAGTTCGCCGCCGGCGGGAAGCGGGGCCGGAAAAAGGACCTCGGCCTGCTCGCCGTGTCGTACGGAAACGTCTACGTGGCGCAGATCGCGATCGGCGCGAACCCCAAGCAGACTATCCAAACCCTCACGGAGGCGGCGTCCTACCGCGGCCCGTCGCTCATCATCGCTTACAGCCATTGCATCGCCCACGGCATCGACATGGCGACGTCGATGTCGCACCAGAAGGAGGCGACGGCGTGTGGGTTCTGGCCGCTGTACCGCTACGACCCGCGCCGCGCGCGCGAGGGTGAGCTGCCGTTCCGGCTCGACAGCAAGCGTCCGCGCACGAGCTTCGAGAGCTTCGCGGCGAAGGAAGCGCGCTTCGCCATGCTCACGCGCTCCGACCCGGAGACGGCCGCCGAGCTCTTCGCGCTCGCCCAACGCGACATCGACGACCAGTGGCACCTGTACGAGCAGATGGCCGGCATCGAGCGCGACGTGCCCGAGGAGGTAGAACTATGAAACCCGATCTCTCGACGCGTTACCTCGGCTTCGAGCTCGCGAGCCCCATCGTCGCCTCGGCCTCGCCCGTGACGGGTGACCTCGCGACGCTCGTGCGCCTGCAGGAGGCCGGCGTGGGGGCCGTCGTCCTGCCGTCCCTGTTCGAGGAGCAGATCGAGCAGGAGGAGTTGGCCTTCACGCGGCTGCACGAGTTCGGGACGGAGACCTTCGCCGAGGCGCTCGACTACCTGCCCGAGCTCGACTCGTACAACACGGGCCCCGAGCGCTACCTGCGCTCCGTCGAGGAGGCGAAGAGCGCGCTCTCGATCCCGGTCATCGCCAGCCTGAACGGCGCCTCGCCGGGCGGCTGGGTGCGCTATGCGAAGAGCATCGAGGACGCGGGTGCCGACGCGCTGGAGCTGAACGTGCACCAGGTGCCGACGGACCCACGGACGAGCGGCGCGGA
>Ga0114950_10003457_pt1 | contig 12163 bp, 10 predicted proteins | sample N075metaG_FD_83503 | JGI IMG/M metagenome (GOLD analysis project Ga0114950, IMG submission 83503) | Deep subsurface microbial communities from Kermadec Trench to uncover new lineages of life (NeLLi) - N075 metaG | ecosystem: Environmental > Aquatic > Marine > Ocean trench > Sediment | place...
ACGATGGCGCGCCCGGATCCGTGGCGCCAACCGCCGCGCCATGACAGCCAGACGCCCGCCGAGAGATACGCCACCGCGGCGGCGGCCGACCGGAGGCCCACACGGATGAAGAACCGGGCGCCCGCCAACGCCGGGTCCGACGTAAACAGCATCGCCAAGATCACCCCCGCAACCACGCAGACACCCAACATGGCGCGCTTCCAGCGCCTCGAGACGGAGCGGCCGCGAGTGATCGCATAGGTCCCGGACATCAACCATGCGATGTGGGCGTATCCGGCCACCAGGGTCACGATCGTCAGCGAAACCCGCACGATGTGCTGTGGCGGCCAGGACCGGGTCCACGCGGCGGCGAGAAATCCACCAAAGATGTAGACCCCGAGAGCGGCCCAACCCCACGACCACTCGCGCAGGTAAGAGTGCCCGTAGGTACGGTAGAAACGCGCCAGCAACAGGGCTATCAGCGCCGCACCGGCAGCCTGCACCAGGTAGGCCACGTACAGCGTGTAGCTTTCGGTCATCTACGGCCTCAGCGTGCTGAAGAGCTCTCGGGTCTCGCGCCGCGGGCACCCCGGGGCGTCGACGCAAGACGCCGCGACAGCTTCTATCTTTCAGTCTTGCCCTTCTCCCAGGCCTTGATGCCCTGGACCATCCACAGGGGCGGCGTCTCGTCCTTCAAGTAATGATCGAAGAACTCCTGCATGCGAACGGTGAAGTCTTTCTGATTCACCCGCTGGCGCAGACCGTGCGCTTCGCCGTTGTAGTTGAACATCCAGGAGGGCTTGTCGAGCCGCCGCAGCGCCATGATGAACTCGATGCCCTGGTACCAAGGCACGGCGCCGTCCTCGTCGTTGTGCAGGATGAGCAGCGGGGTCTCGATCTTGTCGGCCCAGAAGATCGGTGAGTTCTCGACGTAGCGCAGCGGCACGTCCCAGAGGCTGCCGCCGAGGCGGCTCTGCGTCTGCTCGTACTGGAACTGCCGTACCATGCCGCTCGCCCAGCGAATGCCGCCGTAGGCGCTGGTCATGTTCGACACCGGCGCTCCCGCTTCGGCGGCGGCGAAGATGTTGGTCTGGGTCACCATGTACGCGATCTGGTAGCCACCCCAGGAATGACCCTGGATGCCGATGCGGTCCGCGTCGATGAAGCCCTCGGCGATCAGCATGTTGATACCGGGCAGCACGCACTTCAGCGCGTCCTTGCCTGGATACCCGGTGCCGTACTCGATATCCGGCATCCATACGACGTAGTCGTTGCTGGCGTAGTACGAGGCGTTCATCGAGGTCCCGGGGCTCGGATGGCGGAAGCTGTGCAGCCCCTGGTGCAGGGTCTCGTAGATGTAGACCAGGAGCGGGTAGGTCTTGCCAGGATCGAAGTCCTCGGGTTTGATCAGAATGCCCTTGAGCGGCACGCCGTCCGAGCTGCGGAAATCGCGAAGCTCAGCCTCGCCCCACAGGAAGGCGGCGGTTTGGGTGCCCAGGTGCGACACCCGCTTGGCCATGAAGTCCATGCCGCTGACCCAGATGTCCGGGTACTCCGAGAAGGTCGACTGGGTGAACATCAAGATGTCGGCATCCCGCGCCTTCGTCGGATTGCCGATCGCCTTGTCGACCATCATGATCTCGCGCGGATATTCGGTGCCATCGACCGAATCGATGTAGAAGCCGGTCGCCATGGTGTCCTCATTGGTGGTACGGAGGAGCAACTCGGCGTCGGGATCGACGAACGTCTGGTCGGGATCGAGGCGCACGTAACGGAACGAGAGGTCGTAGGCGCGGCCGTACCCCTCGGTGATCATACGCGCCTCGGAACCGTCCGGGCGCAGCAACCAGATGTCGTAGCGGTCGTAGATCAGCACGCCCTCATCACCGCGCAACCAGCCGGCGACGCCGTACGAGCCCGCCGCCTGCGGCGTGTCCCAGTCCTCACGATCGAACCGTACGTCGAGGGTCGCGGTGAGGTTACGGGTCGTGCCCGCGGCGATGTCGTAGACGTACCAGTCGTAGTCGTCCATGCCGAACCAGGTGACGTAGCGACCCGCCGGCGAAAGAGTGGCGCCACGGAAGACCCCCTCGGCCACCATCGTGCGCGCACCCGTCATCGGGTCGATCACGTACACGTCGTTGAACCTGCCGTAGTAGGAGACGCGTTTGGTATAGGGAACGTCGCTCAGGGCAAACGCGACGCTGCCGTCGTCGCTCAACCGGACATCGGGAACGTCCTCGTCGGCGAGTTTCACGAAGCGGCCGCTGTCGACGTGATAGACCGACTCCCAGGTCTGGTTCTCGACCCGCTCGCGCATCTGTAGCTGCTGGGGCTGCGGGTACGGGTCGTTCCAGGACCAGAGGTCGAACACGGCACTCTCCTCGTCGTCGCCGTCGTCGTCGGGTTCGGGCTCGGGGATCTCCTTGATGCCGAACAGCACGATGCTACCGTCGTCGTTGAACGATATTGGCGATAGGTTGGAAACAGCCATGCCGCTCGGGAATCCCGCCGTCGAGTCGTGCGACACCCATAGCGCCGCCGCCGCTGACCCGACGTCCCAACCGTAGAGATTGAAGGTCGGCTCGTCGGCATCGTAGTCGTCGCGATCGGTAACGAACGCCAAACGACCCTGATCCTCGTCCAGTACGAGGCGCTCGTAGTTGCCCTCGCCCCCGATCACCGTAGCGCTGGCGCCCTGCACAGGCCGGTACGCGTAGACCCCGTCGGCTTCCGGCTCCTCCTCGCTCGAGACCGTGTACAGCACGATCTCGCCATCGTCGGTGAACTGGTAGCTCAACACCGACGTAGCGTTCCACTCGCTGCCGTCGGCGAGCGCGCGAATGGTGAGCGTGGTGCCGTAATCCTTGTCCTTCTCGTCTTCTTCGTCCGTCTCGGCTTCCTCTTCCTCCGCTTCCGGCTCCGCGGTGGCCTCAGCGCCGGGCTCCTCCGGCGCCGCCGCCGGCTCCTCGTTGAGGTAGGCGATGTAGCCACCGGCGTTCTCTGGAACGAGGAAGCTCCGGACGCGATCAACCTCGACGACATCACCGCCGGCGAGGCTCATGATGCCAAGCGCGTTCTTCGGCATGTCATCCGGCTTCGTCTCTTCTTCTTTTGCCGCTTTGTTTTCCTCTTCGGACGGGACGATGGTAAACACGAGATACGTCGAATCCGGGCTGAACCGAGCGCCGGTGCCGCGCGGATACCGGTACTCGGTGCCGGACTCTACACTGCGAACGATGAGCTCCGCATCGCCCTCCTGCGGAACCGCGGAGTACGCCACCCACTCCCCGTTCGGCGAGATTCGCTGCCCTTGGATCCGCTTCCAAGCATCGTAGTCCTCGTGGGTCAATGGCCCCTTCCCCGCCCCCATCTGGGCGCCGGCGGGCGCCGCCGAAAACGAGACCCCGGCCACAAACATCATCACTACGACGAGCGTCCAACGCTTGAACATCGTGCCTCCTGGGAAAGCGGGGAAAGGCCGAGCGCTCCGTCCGGGCGCACCCGTCCCCTTCGATATCAAAGACCCCGAAACGCTACTAGAGATCCGCCCTGCGCTCCAGTCGCGCGACCGAAGACATCCAAGCAGGCGCCCCGAGAGGCCGGGGACGGGTGGCGGGAAATCGAGAAAAACAGGAGACTATCAAACAACGGCAGATGGCTGACGCCCTCTAGCGGCCGCCCAGCGCCTCGAGGAGCTCTTCTACCGACGGCCGCACGCGGTAATCCTCATCGACGCGGACGTAGCGAACCACGCCTGCCTTGTCGACGATCATCGCGGTCGGGTGCGGGATGATCATGTCGCTGCCTTCGTTATAGACGCCGTAGGCCTTGATCGTCATGGCGTCCGGGTCGAGGAGGAACGGCATCGTCAGACCCTCGGCGTCGCGCAGTTCGCGCAGCTTCGCGGGATCGTCGTTGACGATCAGCCACAGGACGGTGTCGGGTCCAACCAGGCTGTGGATGTTCTGTTGCAGCTCACCGAGCTGCGCGCGGCAATACGGTCACCAGGTGCCGCGGAAGAAGATCACGATGGCGGTTTTCTCGCCGCGCAGGTCGGCAAGACTGTACGTTTCGCCATCGATTGACTGCAGCGTGAAATCGATAACTTCGTCGCCGACCGCGACGCGGGCGGCTTGTTGCGCCGCGCCGGCGACGGCCGGAACGAGTGCGAGCGAGAGAATCAACAGGATTCCGAGGCGGCTCGCGCCGCCGTTGTTCTCGACACGGCTGGACGATACTGGCACGGGAGCATGCTCCGTCTTTTCGGGGGCGTTGTGGGCGATCACGGCACCTCAGGCGGCCCGGCCCGAGCGCCTCACACCGGAACCCCAAGCATATCCGCCGAGCGCCTCGGAATCGAGTACCCAGATCGTCTTGCCCTCCGAGTCGACCCACTTGTCGCGACGGAACTCGTTGAACACCGTGCTCGTGGTCTCCCGCGTCGAGCCGACGAGTTGGGCGAGATCCGACTGGGTCAGGCGCAGATCGATCCTGACGCCGCGGCGCTCCCGCTCCCCGTAGTCCCTCGCCAGATCCGCAAGCGTGTGCGCCAACCGGGTCCGGACGTCCTTGCTGATCAGGTCGAGGACACGCTTCTCGGTGCACTCCTTGCGTCGACCGATGACCCGCGCGACCTCGAGCGAGACGCCGGGGTTGCGGCCCATGAAACGCTCGAACTCGGCCTGGTCGACGGTACAAATGAAAGCGTCGTCGACGACCGTCGCGGTGCCGGAACGCCGTTCCTTCCCGGTGATCGCCAATTCCCCGAAGATTTCGCCCGGGCTGATGAAATACAGGATGAACTCCTTGCCGTCGTCGGAAGCGCGGGTGATCTTGATGCGCCCGGACTTGAGCACGTACAGACGATTCGCGAGGTCACCGAACTGATAGACATGCTGGCCGGCCTCGACCAACTCGGTCTCGAAATGTTCGCCGAACTGACGAATCTCGGCGCTGGGGAGTCCTGCAAACAGAGGTACCTGCTTAAGGTGCCAATATTTCGCCTGCGCGATCGCTAGCGAGCTTTCCATTCTCCCCACTCCTTCGGTTGCCGTTGTTAGCATCTGAACGATCTTCTAACGGCTTCTTTGCACGAAATCAGGGGTTGGTTTCAGGGAAAATCCAGCTTCGCAGCGTGGTGCAGAAGCCCCGCGGGCACCGCGGCAGCTCTTCAGCACGCTGTCAGGGGTCCAGCACAGGCGCCACGCGGCGCTCGAGAAAAACGCCGAACAGGTATCCCGTCGCACCGAGTATCAGCATGCCGCCGAGGTGCGCGGCCAGGAAATGCATCGGCACCGAGACCGGGCACACCATGCGCCACGACGCATCGGCGATCACGCCGCTGCCGAATCCGGCGAGAAGTCCGATATAGCGCGGCCGGATCGGCAAGGCACGACCGGCCATGTAGGTAACGATCGCCAGAAACGGCACGCCGAGGAGAATCTCGTAGCGAATGCAGCTCCACCAACTGGTGAGAAAGTCCTCATAGCCCATCGGGTCGCGCAACCACATGATGATGTTGACCGCCAGGTGCAGCGCCAGGGCGCTGATGCATACGCCATAAACAACGGGCTTGGCGACCCGCATCCCCGGCACCGTCTCCTGCAGCGCGATGGCCAGCACCGCGAGCCCGAGGGAGATCTGCAAGATCATCGGCAACCACGCGATCACCACCTCGACGCCCTGCAGGTCGGATCGCAGCCCGAAGGCCACCAGCGTGCCGACGGCCATCACGACGGCGAGTGGCCCGGCCCACAAGATGCGCACCCACGGGGGCGACAGTGGCTTGACCGGCTCGATATCGGCGGCCACCGCGCGGCGAAGAGCCTCCGTCAACTCGATGCGATCGCTCATCTAGCCGCCGCCTTCCTGACCGAGAATCTCACGGAGCTTCTGGATACCGCGAAACGATCGCAACTTGGCCGCCCGACCCGTGATGCCCAAGATACCGCCGATCTCCTTGAACGTGAATCCCTGAACATGGTGCAGCATGACGGCCTCCCGACGATCCTCCGGCAGCTTCCGCAACGCCCTGCGTAACTCGTCGGTCACCGGCAGGTCCTCCGCCAGAGCCGCAACCGGAAGCTCCGGAAGGTCTTCCTTTGCCAGGACCTCGTGCTTGGCCCTGCGGCCGCGAGAGCGTCGATCCATCAGGAAGACATGCCGAGCAATCCCGAAGATCCAAGGCTTGACGGGCCGTGGCGGCGTGTATGTGTGACGCGATCGATGCACCTGGAAAAAGGTGTCCTGCAGCAAGTCGTCAGCTCGATCCACACTCCGCGTCAGCGCGGCAAGATAATTGCGGACGCTCACCGCCAACAAGCCGAAAATATCCTCGAACGCGTCAAGCTCTCCTGCCTGGTAGGCGATCATGCGCTCGATCAACCTCTCGTCTACGCCTGGATCCATTGTCGTCACGTCTGACTTTGCCAACTGGGGGGCGCCGGTTACAGCCGCTTCAGCGTTCACGCGTCAACAGCAGCACGGCGAAGAGCTCGTCCTCGTCGGTAAACACCCGCTGCAGAGCAAATCCGAAATCAGCGAGCTTTGCCACCATAGCGTCGACACGAAACTTGCGGCTGATCTCGACCATCACCGACTCGCCGGCGCGGATCACCAGTGGCGGCGAATCCGTCCCCACGCGGACCTCGACGTCGGCGACGAATCGCAGGTACATCTCGACCCTCTCACGCTCTTCGTTGTAGTAACCGTCGTAGGCAACGGAATCGAGTGGAATGCGGGTGCCGAGCTCACGATTCATGCGCACCAGCAGGTTGATCATGAACCGCTCGGTCCACCCGGCGGCGTCGTTGTACGCCGCATTGAGGACCTCGACGTCCTTGATGAGATCGACGCCGAATAGAAAATGGTCCCCCGGGTGGAGCGCATCCCGGACGGCGCGCAGAAACTCATCCATATCGTCGTCGTTGAAGTTGCCGATTGTCGATCCCAGGAAAAGCAGCAACAGCGGCGAGAAACCACCGATCAAGCGCAGGCCGCGGTCGTACCTCGCCGCCACGCCCTCGACGACCAGGTCGGGGTACGCCGCCGCCAGATCGCCGCACCCTTGCTCGAGCGCCGAGATACTGATGTCGATCGGAACATAGTACGTCTCGCCGGCATCGAGCCACGCTTCGATAATGCGCCGCGTCTTCGCGCTGCTCCCCGAGCCGAGCTCGACGATGGCCGCGTCGCCGACGATGCGACGCAGCTCGGCGGCGCTATCGGCGAGGATCCGATCCTCCACCCGCGTCAGGTAGTACTCCGGTTGCTCGGTGATGCGCTCGTAGAGCTCCGAGCCGATCTCGTCATAGAGCCAGCGGCAGTGCAACCAGCGTGGTTTCTCACCCAGGGTGGCCGCGACCGATTCGGCAAACGGAATGCTGTCGCCCTCTTCCGGGTCGACGTGCAGGCGGAACCCGTCGCCGGCGACGATCGCCCATGTTTCGTCGCCGCAGGCGAGAATTCTCTCTTCGATCGCGCTCTTCATCGCCTCACAAGCCTCGCAACGCCGACAACCGGGTGCGTGTCTCGTCGTGAATGCGCCCGTTGCTGGCCACGATGTTTCGAACGTTCAGAATCGTGTCGAGTTCCTCGGCGCCGCGGCAGTCGCTCACCCGGCCTCCCGTTTCACGTACCAGCAACGTGCCGGCAGCCACGTCCCAGGATTCCAGGTGCAGCTCCCAAAATCCATCGAAGCGCCCGCACGCGGTGTAAGCCAGGTCGAGAGACGCGGCGCGATTCAGCGGCGGGCAGACTCACGAGACGTTCGCTTCCACGACGGTAGCGGGAAAACTACAATAAACCGCAGTTCACCGATTTTAGCCTGCCTATGTCCGCACTCCGACGCGCTCCAACCTGGAAGCTCGCCCTCGTAGCAGCCCTGGGATTTGCTGTGCTGTCGGTACTAGCCACCTGGCCGGTAGCGACCGACCCGTCGCACTTGAGCGTCGTTGCGCCCACCGAGAACGACTACCGGCTCAACAACTACTTCATCTTCTGGGGCGCCCATGCGCTGCTCACCGACCCGCTCAGCATTCACCACACGAACATGTTCCATCCGGAGCGATATACGTTCGTGTACGCGGACATCCTGCTTGCCCACAGCATTCTGATGCTTCCGGTCATCGTCGCGTTCTACAACCCGGTTCTTACGTTCAATCTCTTGCTGATGCTCGGCATCACCATCGGCGGGGTCGGGTTTTTCCTGCTTGCCCGGGAGGTCACCGGGCACACGGGCGCCGCCTTCCTCGGCGCTGCGCTCTGGACGTTCAACCCGGTCCACTTCACCCGTTATCAGCAAATCCAATTGGTGGGAGACCACTGGCTACCGTGGCTCGCGTGGGCCCTGTGGATCTGGCTACATCCCGAAAATGATGCCAACGAAGTCAGGAGTAACCGCTGGCCGGTCATCGGCGCGGTATTTTTCTGCTTCAATGCGCTGTCCGGGTCTCATATAGCCGTCTTCGGCGCCCTGTTGGTAACCATGATGCTCGGCTACTTCGCGATCGATCGGGCCCTGTGGAAACAGCGCCGTTTCGTCGTCGGCGTCGCGATCTTCTGCCTCATTGCCGTCTGCGTGTTGGCGCCGATCTTCTGGCCCTACCTGCTCGTCGAGAACCAGATGGCGGCGCAGCGGGCGCAGACCCTCGACCTTGCGAATGCCTCCCTGAGGCCGCTGGAATTGCTCTCGGCGCGCTCCCGGTTCTACCTGTGGGTCGACCGCACCCTGGGGTGGCCCTCGATCCTGAACACGACCGATCGCGAGCTACGCGCCTACGCCTTCCCCGGCGTCGTAACGCTGGTTCTGGCGGCGCTCGGCATCTTCTGTCCGGTCGGGGATCGGTACCGTCGGCGGCGCTTCTGGATCATCGCGCTGGCGACGTTCGTTTTTCTGGCGATGGGCTCGTACGGCGGGTATCGGATCGTCGGCAACCTGCCGCTCTTCCGTCTGATTCGGGTTCCTACCCGCTTCATGATCCCCGCCGTGTTCGCGCTCGCGATGCTCGCCGCCTATGGCGTTGCCGCTCTGGCGACGCGCCTCAGCCTCCCCCGGCGTCGGGCTGCGACGTTTGCCGCCATCGGCCTGCTGTTTGCTGCGGAGGCCACCTTCGCTCCGTTACGGACCTGGGAATACCACCAGCAGCCCCGACCATTGAACGAATACCTGGCCGCCCAACCGGGGGATTTTGCCGTCGTCGAGTTCCCGCTGGACCCGTTCGGCTACACCATCAACATGCGACAAGTACACAACAGCATATTCCACTGGAAGCGCTTGCTGGTCGGCTACAGCGGCTACCAGTCGCAGGACAACATCGATCTGCTGCGGCGCGTGCGCGATCGTTTCCCCTCCGACGTCGGTCTCGACGAGCTCCACGACCTGGATGTTCGCTTCATCGTCCTGTTGAGCGACAGGCTCGAGCCGGAGATTCTCGAGGCCGTCAGCGCACAGCCGCGGCTCGAGCTCACCTGGAGCTATGACGGCTGGCTCGTCTACCGGGTCTTGCCGCGCCCTCGCGACGACCTCCGGTGAGGCCTGCGGGCCTCTCCGCATGACGGGTGTCCGCAAACGGGCGAGGACGTCCCACAATCGAACGCCATCGAGGGGCAAAGCCCCTGCGGGCGCGGCGCCTGTTCCGGCACGCGGCTTGCTTACGTAATGTACGTTTGGGCCACGTTGTCCTTCCAGAACACGCGCGGTCCGCGCCGCACCCCTCGCAGGGAGCCGAAGTCCTGTTCGGCAAGCTGCCAGGCCAGGAGATGCTAATGGCGAACGAAGAGCGCGTCCGCGAACCGATGGCCGCCCCCCCGAACGACGACTACATCCGCGAGAAGGCCGCCGAGGGCTGGAGCCTGGTGGCGGTCGAGTGGGCCCGGCCGTCGGCCGTGGACTGCGGCGACGCCGGCGAGATCAAGGAAGAAATTCCCTACGGCCTGCAGGTTTCGTCCGATTGCCGCCACCTGGAAGAGAACCCGTCCGAAAAGGCGGCCATGATGCTGATGCTGGCGATGGTCGTCGAGGACAAACCGCTGTCGCAGGTCGCCGAAGGCCTCACCGCGAAGGGATTCCGCCGGCGCGACGGCCGTGAGTGGACCCAGATCGCGATTTTCTACATGATGCCGCGCCTGATCCAAACGGCGCCGCAGATCTTCTCCAGCGCCGAGTGGCGCGTGCGCCGCGCCGAAGTCGCGGCGCGCTTGGCGCAACTCGTCGGTTGACGGCCGCGGGAATGTTCTACAAACCACGCTTCCCGCACCGCTGCTGGGCCTTCCTGCGGGGTCACGCCTGGATCCCGTGCCCGATCTGCAAGAACCGATTCGGCGGTCATGAACGGGCCGTCGGCAACGAGCTATGGATTACCGATCGCGACTCGGTCGCCGTGTGCCCCTGTTGCGTCGACGAAGCACTGGCCACGAACGAAGAAAACGGTTACCCAAGGGTGGAGCGCTTGCCCGCGGAAACTTCCTCCGGCGCGAAGCCGACCAACTCCTCGTAGCGCTTCGGGTCGTTCGCACCCTCGGTGCCGAACAAGAGGACGCGCGCGCTCCGGTCGAGACCGATCTGCTCTCTCGCCGACTCGTCGACCGCTACCGCCATGAGCCCTGCCAGCCCGGCGGCACCCGACTCACCGAGCACCACACCGGGGCGCTCATCGTCACCGCGCGCGACCGCCTTCATCGCGTCGATCGCCTGCTCGTCGTCAACCACCATGAAGGCGGTCGCCCCGGCCTCGAGAATCGTCCAACCCAACGTCGATGGCTCAGCGCACGACAAGCAACCCATAACGGTGTCGAGATTCCCGGGGACGGTGGCCATCCGGCCGGCGACGGCGCTCCGGTAGAGGCAATCCGCAGCCGCCGGCTCGACGCACACGAGGCGCGGCCGCTGGGCGCCGCACCGCTCCCACAGATAACCGCATACGGCGCCGGCGAAGCCCCCCACCCCTGCTTGCACGAAGACGTGGGTCGGCGGCGCGCGGTCGGCGATCGCCGCCATCGCCTCGGCGACGACGATCGCGTACCCCTGCATGATGTCACGCGGAATCGCCTCGGCGCCGAGCATCGACTGGTCGGACACCACCAGTCGCCGGTGCTTCACGGCGCCGGTGCTGGATGCATGCAACGCCTCGTCATACGTGCCGTCGACCCGGATCACGACAGCGCCCTCTCTTTCGATTGCGTGCCGCCGCGCCGCGCTGACGATACGGGGCACGTAGACCACGCAGGTGCAGCCGAGGGCGCGCGCCGCCCAGGCCACCGCCCGGCCGTGATTCCCGTCGGTGGCGCAGGTCAGGACGATGTCGGCGGTTTCGTTCCGGTAACGACCGCTCCGCAGAGCGCCACCGCCGGCCTCGATCCCGCGGCCACGGAGCTCGCGCTGAACCACTCGCAAAGCACCATAGGCGCCGCCGATCGCCTTGAAGCTGCCGAGTCCGAAGCGCTCGGACTCGTCCTTCAGCAGGACCTCGGCGACCTCGAGCTTCGTCGCCAGCGCGGCGAGATCATGGATCGGCGTCGAAGCGTAGCCGGGCCAGCCGCGGACCTCGTCCCACACGCAGCCGAGAGCACCGATGCTGACCACCTGCCGAGCGACATCGGGATACGCGCCCTCGAGCGAGAATCGCGGATTGAGAAACATCCGGAACGACGCCCCCATGGGCTTCTGGTCTCCTTGATAGGTCGGGTGCTACCTTCTCCGAGGCCCACCCGCGAAGCAAGCACGAGGATATTCCAATGCGAAGTCGACTGCGGCGCGTTCTCCCTTTGATCCTGATGTCGGTGTTCGTCTTGACGGCCGCAGCCCCGGCCCAGCGCGCCTCCCAGGAGGATCGGATCAGCGCGCTGGAAGCCAAGCTCGCCGGCCTCGAGACCGCTCACAACAGCGCTTTGAACAGCCTCGGTCAGACACGGCTCGACCTCGAGAATGCGCTCGAGCCCCTGCGCGTACGCCTCGCCGACTTTGGTGAGGACATGCGCGGCGTGGAATCGCGCCTCGTCGCCCTCGAAGAGCTACTCGCTCTCATGAACGAACGCCTCATCGAAATCGCCGACGGAATCGGCGGCGATGGTGCGACAACTCGCCAGGCATCCGGAACGCCGATGCCTCCTCCGCAGCGCCCGACGGGCGTCCCTGGACCGTCGGTGGCCCGCTCATCGGCAGTCCCTCGACCGCCGACCGAGG
>Ga0114950_10003458_pt1 | contig 12163 bp, 10 predicted proteins | sample N075metaG_FD_83503 | JGI IMG/M metagenome (GOLD analysis project Ga0114950, IMG submission 83503) | Deep subsurface microbial communities from Kermadec Trench to uncover new lineages of life (NeLLi) - N075 metaG | ecosystem: Environmental > Aquatic > Marine > Ocean trench > Sediment | place...
CGCCACGACATGACGGACGTCGACATCGCGCTCGTGCACGGCGGCGCGATCGAAGGCGTCGTGCTCGTCCCGCCCGGACGGGACCCGGCGGGCAACCTCGTCTCCATCTCGCGCGGCGACGGTGACGTCCGTTTCGTGCGCACCGACGGAGACGGGTTCTACCGGTTCGAACGCCTCACGCCCGGCGGATGGCAGGTGGCGTACCGGGATCGCGAGGCGCAGCTATCGGTCAGCTATCGGGCCCTCGACGGCCCGGAGCCGCCGATCGAGTGGGACTGCGATGTCGTCGACGGCGGAACGACGCGCTACGACATCGATCTGCGGGATGAGACGCCCGGCGTGCTGCGCGGGCGGCTCACGCTCGACGGCGCCGGCGCGTTCGGATGGAGCGCCGCCCTCGCCCGGGATGCGGGCGGAAACGTGATCGCCCCAGTGCGATCGGTCGCGCTGGAGGCCGACGGCCGCTTCGAGCTCCACGGCGCCGCGGGGGACTGGCGCTTGAGCCTCCAAAGCCCGGTCGGCGTCGAGCCGACGCTCGTCGTGTTCGCGGACGTCACCCTCGGCGACGTGCCCCTCGATTGGAACACGGAGCTCGCCACGGGCACGCTTTCCGGCAGTTCGCACGCGGGCCAGGCGCTGGTGCGCTTCTCGTGGAAGAACGAGCACGGAACCTCCTGCCGCGCGACGTTCACCCCCGCCGTGGACGGATCCTTCCACCTCGCGCTGCCGGCCGGCGCCGGAAGATTGTCGCGGCTGCAGCCCACTGAGCACTCGCCCGTGCCTGTCGGTTGGCAACACCTGCGCGACGCGGAGATCCTGCCGGGCGGGACCCTCGCGGTCGAGTTGCCGTGAGGGCCCGACGCCTCGAGGTGTGTCTGCACTTCCTCGGCCTGCCGCGAGACCGCCCCCGCCGGCGGGCGACAGCTCGGCGCGGCCATCGCCCGTGCGGTCCGGGATGAGGAGGGTGAACGGACCGGCGGCGCCAGGGGAGTGCATGCCCCCTCCCCCCCGGCCTCGTCGCAGGTCCCGCGCCATTGTCGGCTTCGCGCTCGACCGTGCACCCGAGCATGGGTGATACCCTGGCGCCTGTTTCCGGAAACACCATCGCCCGGAGGTTCGCCATGCGCGCGTCCGCACTGACCGCTGCAATTCGCCCGATCGCTGCCGCGGTAACGGTGCTCTCGACGGCACTTCCCGGAGCTGCGCAGGACGCGGGCGGCGTGGAGCTCGAGTACATCGCCCACGCGTGCTTCCGCCTCCATTCGCCGGAGGGCGCTACCGTCCTCATCGATCCCTTCGCGAGCCGCGTCTGGCTCGGTTACGACTTTCCGGCGGACCTCGCGGCCGACGCGGTGCTCGTCACGCACCCGCACTACGACCACGACGCAGGGGGTGGATCGGCCGCAAGCCGACCTGGCCGGAAGGGACGGTCGTGTACCGGGAGCCTGGGGAGTACCACGTCGGCGACATCTACGTCCGCGGCATCCGGGGCAAGCACGCGGACCCCTGGGGCAAGGAGTTTGGCCAGCGCAACACGATCTGGCTCATCGAGGTCGGTGGGGTCGTGTTCGTCCACTTGGGAGACAACGGCCCGCTCACCGAGGAGATCGTGGACCAGCTCGGTCAGGTGGACGTGCTCATGACGCCGCTCGACGGGCACGACCACATCTTGGAACGAAGCGAGGTGCGCGCGATCCGAGATGTTCTGCAGCCGTCCGTCGTGATTCCGATGCACTACCGCCATCCCGAGCTCGAACAGCCGGGTGGGCCGAAGGATCTTGGCGAACTCGAGCCGTGCCTCGTGGACGAACCGTACGTGAAGCGGATCGCGGGGAACCGCGTGCGTCTTACGCGTGAAGGGCTGCCCGAGCACGAGACGATGTTCGTGTTCCGTCCCTCGCCACTGGTATCGCCCGCCCCCGACGCAGGCTCGATTCTGCACGAGCTATGCGTGAATCTCAGATATCTCGGCCAGCGCCGCCGGGACCTGAGGGGTGAGCGACAGCAGTGCGCGAAGCTATGGAAGAAGGGGCGCGAGGCAGGGTGGGCCAGCGAGCCGACGGGCGTCGCGGAGAAGGTGCGCGCACTCGACTGGCTGCGAGCAACGGCAGCGACCCCAACGCCCGGAAAGGCGGCACGGTTCGAACTCGACATCGAGGAAATCGCCCGGTACGCACTGCTCGCGCTCGAGGTGCTGCCAGAGGAAGGGGCCGCGCTGAGAGTGCGCTGCGGCCAACTCGTGCGGGCCGTGGTTCGCGCGCAGAGGGTCGCGTGGAGAGTAGCGAGGAACGAGGCAGCCTACGACGACCTTGGGGACGGACTGGCGGACGTGGTGATCGAGTCACCCGCGGCCGGAGTCGAGTCCTGGTCCGGCGAGGTGCGGGGGCGGGTGGCTGCCGGCGAGACCGTGGAGGTGATCCTCCTCAGCGGCCGCCCACAAGAGACCGTCGCCTGTGCCGAGGTCGAGAACAACACGTTCATCGTGCAACTCGCCCCCGACCGCGGCACCTGGCAGGGAGTCGCAGTCCTCGGCAAGGACGGGCGCGGACGCGTCGTGAGCGTGAGCCCCGTCGTCTGGGTGCGGGGTCGCAGGTAGGAGACCGGGTTCCTGTTGGGTGCCGAAGACTCCATCGCACGACCGCAAGAGGCCCTCGCGCCGCCCTCGCGTAACCGTGATGCAAGCCGCCGAGGTGCGGCTTGGCAGTGAGCGAACCTGTCATCTCAACCTCGCGGTGCGCGTGCACATCGCGGTGACGAAGTCGTCCGCTATCCCGAGCCCGGTGGCCGCGCCTGCCAGTTGCGCTCGTACCGCTCGTCCCAACGGTCGATCACTCGGGCTCGACCTCGACCGTCTCGCCCAGGCGCACGGTGACCTCGCTCGACGTGACCGAGCCATCGGCGGCGCGCCACCGGACCGTCACGGTCCCCACGGGGAGCCCCCTTGGTCGTCACGATTCCGCCGGGCTCGAGCGGGGCGAAGTCGACGAGCATCCCGCCGAGAATGACGCCGTACGACTTCGTGTTCTCCGCCGCGTGGATGCGCAGCCGACCTCCCGCGCGGACAGTGATGTCGGCGCGTACGTCCTCGCCCGGAGTCACGCGCGTCGGACCGGCGCCGCCAACCGCGCCGCCCTCGACGCGCGCGAGCGTACGCACGAGTCCGGGCGAGACACCGGTCCAGACGGCGAGGCCCTTCTCGTTCGTCATGTTGAACCACACGGTGCCGGGCGTGCCGGGGTCGTCAACGGCGGCGCGCGTGACCTCGGCGACGACCGGCCGACCCTGCTCGTCGCGCACGTAGACGCTCAGCGTCGCGCCGGGGACCAGCTCGATGACAACGTCGGTGTCGCCGGCCCGCGCGAGGACCGGCGCGGCAACGACCAGGTCGCTCGCGCGTTGCTCGGCCATGACATGGAGCTCCCCTCGACCAGGTCCTCGAAGTGGAACGCGCCTTCGTCGTCACTCGTGCCATTGATCATCTGGTCGTCACCGTGCAGCTGGAGGCGCACGTTCGGCACGGCCTCGCCGGCGGGCCCGACCGTGCGTCCGCGCAAATCTTGCGCGCGCGGCAGACGCAACACGACGTCGACGACGGGTGTGCCCTCGGGGGCGTGCACATGGGTCAGCCATGGGATCTGGCGCGAGCCATGCTTGGGCCCGACCAGCCAATCGCCGGGCGCGACATCCGCGAACTCGAACGCACCCTCGGCGTTGGTTCGGTCGACGCTCCCGTCGCGTTCCCATTCGCTGAGCCGTCGCGACCGCGCCCCGGGCATCAGCACGAGCCTCGTCTTCGCGCAGGTGGCCCCGTCCGCGTCGAACAGAACGCCGCGCAGGAGCGCGCCCGCCCCGACGTGGTAGGTGGCAGAACGCTCCTCGCCGGGCTCGAGCCGCAACGTGTCCTCGCCCTCGACCTCGCCCTCGATGCGCAGGGTGAGCTCGAGGTGCGGGCCCGGCGGTAGGCCGGCGATCTCGAACTTCCCTTCCGCGTCCGTCGTCGCGCCCCAGCGGCGCTTCGAGAAACTGAAGCCGGTGCTGCTGAAGGTCGAGCCGAGCTCGGTGTCGTTCGTGCCGAGCTCGGACTCGTAGCATTCGAGCTCGATTCTCGCATCCGCGATCGGTGCGTCCGCGCGGTCGAGCACCTTGCCGCGCAGCGCTGCGCACTTCTGGAGCCGCAGCACGAGCGCCGTCTCGGGCGTGTCGTGCAAGGCCGTCGGCCGGAACACGATGGCCCCGAAGCCCTCCTCATCGATTGTCCCGGTGAGCTCCAGCCACGACGGTAGACGCAACAGCGTGAGCCCATCGGTGTCGGTGCGCACCGTGCGCGTGGCACACGAACAACCAGGATCGGATGGACTATGCCGTCGCCCGGCGCGCTGGGTTGCCGATTGGCGGGGGCGCGGACGTACTCCATGGCGAAGAAGGGAATCTCCTCCCCGTTGTCCGTGTGAATCCCCGCGGCGTAGACCTGAGCGATCAACGGATGCTGTAGGCGCGCCAGGATCTCGGCCTCGTAGCCGAAGCGCCGTCGAGCGTCGACGCTCGTGAAGGCGACGCGCAGCACCTTGAGGGCGACGCGCCGCTCCGGCTGCTTCTGACGCGCCTCTTAGACGCGCCCCATCCCGCCCTCGGCGATCAAACGCACGATCTCGAACTCGCCTATGCGGGTCCCGCAGGGGTGTTCGACCTCAGTTTCGGACACGAACACACGGGAGATGTCCGCGACGTCGAGCACCTCCTCGAACAGACGCAAGGCTGTCCCGGGATCTTCGTTGCCCCTGCTCACCATCAGTCGTTCTCGAGCTGTTCTGCCAGCCAGGCGCTCGGGACGCGCCAGCGCCGTTCCGCCGTGCGTTTCGTGAGGCCGAGCGTGGTTGCTGCCGTCTCCATGTCCAGTCCGCCGAAGAACCGTAACTCGACGAGCCTTCCGAGCTCGGCGTCCATGGCGGCGAGCCGTCCGAGCGCCTCGTGGATCGCCAGGACGTCGACACCGGAATCGCCTTTGGCCGGATCCCGGTCCTCTTCCAACATGATGAGGGTCGCCCGTCCGCCGCGCTTTTCCGAGTTCTTGCGGCGGGCGTGATCGACCAGGAGCGTGCGCATGGCGCTCGAAGCCAGCGCGTAGAAGTGGCCGCGGCTCGAATAGTCCGCCTGCTCTGATTGCATCAGCCGCATCCAGGCCTCGTTGACGAGCGCGGTCGGCTGCAGCGTGTGCGCGCCCGAACGGCGCGCCAGGTGCGCCGTGGCGGGGCGCTTCAGCTCGTCGTAGACAAGCGGTGCGAGCTCTTCCCCGGCCTGCGCGTCGCCCTCGGCCCAGCGCCGCAGGAGCAGGGTGGCTTGGTTGTCGGGTGCGGGCTCCACGACACCGAGTGGACTCCACCGCTGATGCAGCGGAGCGCGAGCGCCGAGAGTCCGTCCCGCCACTCGCGCCCTCGCACGGCCAGCGTGCGTCGCGGCCCTACCAGAAGATGAACACCGCACCCGAGTCTTCCGCTCCGTTGTTCGGCTCTCCGCCGCTGTTCACTCCGATGAAGAGGCTGTCCTCCCATTGGGCACCGACGGCCAGCGTATCACCCGACAGCGCCACGCTGCGACCGAAGCGGTCGTTGACATCCGTGAGGAGGGGCTTGATATAGGCTTGGTAGGTCCATTCTCCCGCCAAGCGCGTGTACACATATGCCGCACCGGCATCTTCGAATGAATTGTCGGTCTCCTCATGATTGTTGATGCCAACGCCCAGGCTGTCCTCCTGATGAGCACCGATAGCCAGCGTGCTCTCCGACAGCGCTACGGCACGACCGAAGCGGTCATCGGCGCCGGGAAAGATGGGCTTGACATAGGCCTCCTGGCTCCAAGCACCATTGGCCCGCGCGAACACGTACACTGCGCCTGAGTCGGTCACGGAGTTGTCGAACTCATAGGGCGGGTTCACACCGGAGCCGAGGCCGTCTTCCCGGTTGGCGCCGACGGCCAGTGTATCCCCCGACAGCGCCACGCTGATCCCGAACCGATCATCGGCGTCGGTGTTGAAGGCCTTGATATAGGCCTCCTGGCTCCAGGTGCCGTTGGAACGCGTGAACACGAAGACGGCACCTGAATCCGGCACGGAATTGTCGAACTCATAGGGCGGGTCCACACCGAAGCCGATGCTGTCCTCTCTCCAGGCGCCGACGGCCAGCGTATCCCCTGACACCGCCAGGCTGAACCCGAACCAGTCATTGGCATCGGAGACGGGGGCCTTGATGTACGCCTGCTGACTCCACACGTCGCCGGTGCGCGTGAACACGTACACGGCCCCGGAATCCGTAACGGAATTGTCGAACTCATAGGGCGGGTTCACGCCGAAGCCGAGGCTATCCTCCCGATGAGCTCCCACTGCCAGCGTGTCGCCCGACAGCGCGACGGGAAGACCAAACCGGTCCCCGGCATCCGTGTTGAAGGCCTTGATGAAGGCCTGGTGACTCCACACTCCCGCAGTACGCGTGTAGATGTAGACCGCACCTGAATTCGGTACGGAATTGTCGAACTCAAAGGTGGGATTGACGCCGGAACCCAAACTGTCCTCGAGATAGGCACCAACGGCCAGCGTATCGCCCGACAGCGCCAGGCTGAATCCGAACCGGTCACTGGCGTCGGAAACAAAGGCCTTGATGTAGGCCTCTTGAGTCCACATGCCGTTGGACCGCGTGAATATGTAGACGGCGCCGGAATCCAGCTCTGAATTATCGAATTCGAAGTTTGACCCCACACCGGAGCCGTAGCTGTCCTCCAGGTATGCGCTGACGGCCAGCGTGTCGCCCGACAGCGCCACGCTGAAACCGAACGAGTCACCAGCGCCGGTATTGGAGGCCTTGATGTAGGCGTGTTGAGCGAAGGTTTGCAGATCCCGGCGAGTGACAATCACGTGATAGGTGAGCATGGTGCTGCCGTCTTCAGCGGTCACCTCGATGGTGATGTCGTTGCTACCTTCAGTCAGCTCGATGCTGTCACTGGCCGAATCCGATGCGGTTGCCACCCCGTCAATGGTCAAGCTGGCGTTTGCATCCTCCGTGCGGGCGGTCACGCGCAGAGAAGTGCACAGGAAGTCGGCCGAGGCGGTGTAGTTGGCCTCGTCGGGCTGGAACGTCTGATCCAGGGGACCGATACTGAGTCGAAGGTCAGCGAGACGGGCGTTGTTCGAGCTTGCACTGCTCGATGATCCCCCGTGACTACTCTTGGTGCACCCGGAGACCAGGCCAAGGGCGGCCATCAGAAGAAGACCAGGGATGTACTTGCCAGGGGCCATGTCGCTACTCCTTGAGTTTGGTTCGCCTTGGAACCCGTGCTCGGACTCCTGGGCCGGAGTCCCCTCGAACCGGGTCCGCTGCCCGCCCAACGCAATCCGGCTCGCCCGTCCGCCAGGCTATTCGGAAATCTTGCGGTGAGATGAGGATCTGGGCTACCCCAGGCGGACAAGTGATCCGGAAGCGACCAGGCAGGCTGGTCAGGGAGGATTGAAGAATGGGATGACCTCCAGCGGGTGCGAAACCCGCCGGTCAGGGGTGAGCCCGCCCAGGCCGGTAGTGAGCCCTGCGGCGTGTCCGGCGACGGGCGCAACGACGGCGGGGGTTGAGGCGGCAACTATCCGAGTACGGTGTCGCACACTCGCTCGCTACTCCTCGACCGACTCGTACCGCACAAGGGCGCCACGCCGTAGTGCCTACGCACTGCGGGGGGCGGCTTGCTTGTGCGGTACCGACCGATCGGCGGGCAGCGCGCGAGTGTGCGACACCGTATTCCGGTAGGGGCGGTGGTGGATGCCCCCCCGAGGCCAGGGCCTCAGGCTCCGGCCCGCAGCACGTCGAGTGCCGCGTGGGCCGCCTGCGGGATCGCGTACTCGGGCACGGGGCCGCGCCAGGCATCGAGCACGGGCCGCACCGTCTGGGCGAAGCCCCGCGCGCTCGCAGCGTGCAGAGCGTGGTGCGCGCCACGCAGAAACAGCGGGTCGACGGCGTCCTCGACGAGGCGTCGCAAGACCGTGCGCAGGCCCGTTTTCCCGAGGTTGCCGAGGGCTTCCGAGGCCTGCCAGCGACAGTTCGAGTCCTCGTCCACGAGCGCCGCGAGGAGCGCGGGGGCCGCCGCTTCGAACCCGGCCGAGCCCAGCGCACGGAGCGCCTCCGCGCGCGCGGTCGCATCGCCGTCACGGGCGATCGTGAGCAGCCAGTCCGAGGCCTCCGAACCGACGGCGACGAGCGTTGCTCGGGCCTCTTCGCGATGGACTGGAGAGGCGCTCGAGAGCGCGGCGACGAGCGTCGTAAGTGCAGGCGACCGAGAGGGTGCATTCATGGAAGCCTCGCGTGGAAGTCGGGTCGCGGTTCGATCAGCCGGCAGGGCGCCCGAGATCCCCGCCGCATCCAAGTGTGGGTCAGCCGGGCGGCGCGCCCCATACGTCGGGGAGCGTACGGCGGCCCAGCTTTGGACCCATGCGAGGCGTAGAACGCGCGCCGGGAGCGCCTGAGCACCGGGCGGTCGGGGACGGGTGGGATGATTCAGCGAAGGTCGAGAGCGAGCTGCAGGCGCCGGCATGCGGGCGGGCCAGGCGACCCGGTGCCGAGTTCCAGGCACACGAACGACCGGGCCGTTTTTTCTCGGAAATCGCCGTCCTGACCGCCACCGGTTTGCGCGTGTCCTTGTGCAGGGAGAGTCTGCCTCCCGAGTCCTCGAAGTCCTGTACGAAGAGGAGTACGCAAATGTTCGAAGAGAAGAATCGCACGTCCGGCCTCGCTGGCCGGTTTATCACTCGAGTGCAAGTTACGGTGGGTGCTGCAGCGCTGGCGGCCTTGTTCGGAGCCGGCCCCGCGGCCGCGGCCCCCGCGACGCAGGCTGAAGCGGAGAGGCGGCTGAATCGGGCTGCGGTGGAGCCGGCCGCGCAGTACGGATCGGGCGAGATTCTCGTCCAACTCACCCCAGGCGTTCCAGCGCAAGCAGCCCTCACGCGGGCCGTGCGTCGCGTGCGGGGCCGACGGATCAAGTCCTTTCCCGCGATCGGCGTCGAGCTGTGGCGGATCGGGCCCGACTGGAAGGTCGACGACGCGACGCGGGAGCTCGCGCGGAGTGAGTTTCGGGATGCCATCGAGTTCGCCGAGCCCAACTGGCACGTGCGCGCCCACGACCTGCCGAGCGACTCGGACTTCAGTGGGTTGTGGGGCATGCACAACGTGGGGCAGACCGGTGGCACGCCCGACGCCGACATCGATGCTCCCGAAGCGTGGGACATTCAGACCGGCTCGCAAGCGGTCGTGATCGCCGTGATCGACTCCGGGGTGGACTACTTGCACGAGGACCTCGCGGCCAACATCTGGAGCAACGGCGCCGAAGTGCCGGGCAACGGTCTGGACGACGACGGCAACGGCTACGTCGACGACGTCATGGGCTGGGACTTCGTCAACGACGACAACGACCCGATGGACGACTACGGCCACGGGACGCACACGGCGGGCACGATCGGCGCCGTGGGCGACAACGGGATCGGGGTTGCCGGCGTGAACTGGAGCGTTCGCCTCATGCCGCTCAAGTTCTTCGATTCCCGTGGGCGCGGGACGACCGCTGATGCCATCGAGGCGATCCTCTACGCCGCGTCGTTCGAGGATGGGGCCGGCAACAAGGTCGTCCGATTCACGAACAACAGCTGGGGCGGGGGGCACCGCTCCAACGCATTGAAGAACGCGATCCAGCAAGCCGGCGGGTTGTTCATCGCGTCGGCCGGCAACAGCGGCAGCAGCCACAAGCAGTTTCCCGCAGACTTCGGCCTCGAGAACATCCTCTCCGTCGCCGCAACGGATCACGACGACCAGTTGGCGGGCTTCTCCAGCTACGGATCGGGCTAGGTCGACCTGGCGGGGCCCGGCGTCGCCGTGCTCTCCACGATGCGGAGCGACCAGTACGAAACGAAGAGCGGGACGAGCATGGCCGCGCCCCATGTCGCCGGCGTGGCCGGCCTCCTGCTGGCGCAATTCCCGGGTATGTCCGACGCGGAGATCCGGGCTGAGATCCTGGCCAGCGTGGACCCGCTCGACTCCCTGGCCGGCCTCGTGCTGACGGGCGGACGGCTGAACGCGGGGCGCGCGCTCGGCGCGGGAGGGGCGCCGCCGGACACGACGCCGCCGGCTGCGGTGACCGACCTCGCGGTAGACGTACTCGCGACGACATCGAGCAGCGTCACCTTGACCTGGACCGCACCCGGTGACGACGGCAACGCGGGCACGGAGGCCTTCCTCTACGACGTGCGCTACTCGCTGATACCCATCCTGGACGACGTCGACTTCGACGGGGCCGCGGCGGCCGCGGGCGAGCCCGCGCCGCATGCACCCGGGTTCCTGGAGTCGTTCGCTGTCACCGGCCTGGCCGGCGACACGACCTACTACTTAGCCCTGAAGACCACGGATGATGCGGGCAACGTCTCAGCGCTGTCCACGGGCAGTCCTTCGGAGACGACGCTCGCGACGCCGCCGAGTCCTTGGACGATCAGCGTCATCGATAGCGGTGGCAGCATGGGCACCTACCTGGGCCTCGACTTCGACGCGGCGGGGATGCCCTCCGTCGCCTACTCGGACTACGGGAACGACTCCGTGAAGTTCGCGCACTGGAACGGAGTCGGCTGGGAGCTCGAGCTCGTGGACTCCAAGGAGTACGCCGGTGTCGACCTGGCCCACGACGCGGACGGAGTGCCGGTGGTGACCTACGGCTGGGGCAAGTTGTACGCCAGCGAGCGGGGCGGCTCCACGTGGGACCGGACCGTGGTCCAACCGGCGGCGCGCAATGACGTGACCTCCCTGCGGCTGGACCCATTCGGCAACCTGGGAGTCGCGTATCGAGCGCAGGGCGCGGGGTCCGGTCTGAAGTTCGCCCGGCGGGTGAACGGCAGCTGGGAAGTGGAATTGGCCGCGAGCTGGGGTGCCCGCTACATGGCGCTGGCTTACGACGGAGCGGGGAACCCCGCGATCGCCTACTCGAGCGATCCTGACGGCGACGGCTGGATCAGCGCGATCAACCTGGCCCGGTGGACCGGGTCGGGTTGGGATACGGAGCTCGTGGAGGAGGGGCCGGTCGGGTACGGAGTCTTCGCGGCGCTCGCATTCGACCCGCTCACGGGCTTGCCTCTACTGATGCACAGAGGTGACGGTACCGCTCGCGTGTACGAGTGGGATGGCGCCGCCTGGGTAGCGGAAGACCTGGAGCCGGGCGGCGGCTACGTGAGTGGTTGTGCGCTCGCGTTCGAGCCCGACGAAGGGACCGCCTACGCCGCGTGGTCCAAGAACGGCCAGCTGAAGCTCGCCACGCGCGCTCCAGGCTCGGGTGTCTGGGAGGTCGAGCTCGTCGATCCGGATCCCGCCAGTGCGTTCCACCTGCCGATGAAGCTGGGGCCGGACGGGAGGCTGTACATCGTCTACAGGGGTGGGGGCGGGATTCGCATCGCGTCGAAGTCGATCCTGTGAGGGGGGGCTGACGCGAGGGTGCGATCGACTGCCACGGCAGGCAATCCATCCTCGCGCTCGGTCCCAGACTCCTCGCTCGAGTGAGCACTTGGGTTTGCCGGTGCCGCCAGAGTGTTCTCCCGGTTCGAAGAGCGTTGGGTTCGGTACCGAGAAGGTCTCGAAGTCGACCGGGCATCGCGCCCCGGCCGACTCGTTGTCTAGAAACGTCGCCGTGCGCGACGAGTACTCACGGTCCTGACCGGCCACGGGCCCGTGCAGCGCCGGGCAGAAGGATCGCCAAGGCGTAGCTCCTCACCTGCCCCGCTTCCAATCCGGTCGCTGCCCTCCCCCTTGGCCCTGCCCCCATGCAAGGCCGTCGAGCGCCGCCACGCTCTTCCGCTCGCGCGCGAGGTCTTCCCATGTCGATCGGGAAGTACGCCATCCAGGTGCACGGCGGGAGAGTGCGCCGTCGCAAACAACGCGACACAGCGCGCCCCGGGGACGGGTGCATCGAATGCTGGATTCCGGTCGATGCGCGCCGAGCTCCTGTGGGCGCCCGCGCCGGTGGCGTCACCGGATCACGCCCTCTCGCGCGGTGTCTCGAGCGCCGTGATCAATGCATCCAGGTACGGGCGAATGACGTCGGCATCCGCGAGCTGCAGGTGGCCCTTGGTGGACAGGCAGATCATCTCCTCCTGGTAATCTGGACC